>Ga0306920_100012388_pt1 | contig 11573 bp, 7 predicted proteins | sample flu12Cox44000170_FD_204666 | JGI IMG/M metagenome (GOLD analysis project Ga0306920, IMG submission 204666) | Lab enrichment of tropical soil microbial communities from Luquillo Experimental Forest, Puerto Rico - flux4day.12C.oxic.44.000.170 (v2)... | ecosystem: Environmental > Terrestrial >...
TCCCCGATCGATGGTGAGCCCCTGTTGAGGGCGCTTGTGGGCGCGTCCTGATCCTGCTGAATAGAGTCCTCTGTCTCGACGGCGTATCGGGACATGCTGTCGATGATTTTCTGACGCTCTTGATGGGTCTGCCGACATTGGCGGAATTGCAGCAGGTGTTTTGCCTGGATCTTGAACAGACCGCTCTCGATGGTGGTGGCGCGACGCAGCCGCCACAAGAGGCTCGCCAGTCTGAGCACGAGTTCTCGCTCGACAGCCGATTGTGCATCATAGTCGGCGGTCACGGCCAATTCGAAGGCCGCATAGTCCTCCGCATCTTCCAGCGCGTCGATCACGGTTTCTGCCGTCAGGCCATGACGAAGCGCATTTTGCCGTGATCTTCTCTTGCCCGCTTCGGTGACATGACCCGTGCTCAGACGCGCATTGCGGCGGTTGGCCTCGATTTGCCGGAACGAGCTCATCCCGCCTCCGGGCCACGAATTGGCTTCGTTTCGTCATTTTGACGCCGATCAGTGACAGCTGCGGCTTCGTTATCAAAATGACGTCCGTTGAGCTTTGTGTTGATCCCGGTCGAGCGGCCTCTTTCGCTCACGATCTCGACGTCAGCGGATGCAACCGCATGCGTCCTGTCCCAAAGGCTTGCCGCAATAAGGAGGGGGTCGATCCCCTGGCTCTGCCACCAGGCGCGCTCGTTGCCGCGCCGGTGCAGTTCGCGGTGGTGCAGCCTGCAGATCGGCACGGCGAACTTGTCGCTCACCTTGCGTCCCATCGCGCGCTGCTCCGCGAACTTGATGTGGTGGGCATCTGATGGGGTCCTTCCGCAGACCAGACACGGCTGAGCGGCCACGAATCTCAGATGGTCGCGGTCGCGCTCGCGCACCGGTTTGCCGATGGCAGTGACCCCCGCGGCGTTGAGCTCAATCGACGGTGACTGACCGGGATGGCCATCCCCTTGATCACTCTCAGGCCGAGCTGCGGCATCGCCAAGCTGACTTACTCTGGTAGAGAATGCGGCCTCGACCGCTTGGGCATCCGTCGTCGCGAGCTGATTTTTGAGTGGGAGAGCACGCTGCGCCCAGGTGGCGAGAGCCTCGGGATCAACGAGCTGCTCGAGCTCTGCGATCAGCCGGTGTCGCAGGTTTTGGGAAGCGTCAGGTGGCAGGCTCGGTAACTTGGCCTTTTCCGTACGAAGTCGTCTTTCGGAGGCCTGCGCAGGCCGCCCGGGTTTGAGCTCGATTGCGGGTTGGTCTGATCCAGCCGCGCCTTGTTCAGGCCTTGGCGGGTTCTTTTGGGCTTCCGGTGACGGTCCCGCAGCCGGCATGTCCGGCGCGTCGAGGTCATCCTCGCCGGCAATCCCGACCAGGGTGAACAAAGCGTAGCGGCGGGCGTAGGTGAGGGCGGCTCCTAGCCGGTGCGGCGCCGCCGTCTCGCTCACCGGACACACCGGCCAGTCCGACGACACCCATTCGCCGGAGGCGTGGACAAGCGTCGTGGTAAGCTTGATGAGGCCGATCTCGCGGTCGATGGCGGTTGTCTGCACGGTTGCGATCTCATGCTGACCGAGACATTTGCGAACCAGGTCAAGCCCGGACGAGAGCGGCGCATAGCGAAAGGTCCGGCTTTCTCCGCGCGGGAATGGGGAGACGATGGTGGCAGTGAGGGATTTTTCCGGGTTTGCAATCTCGGCCTGGGCCTTGGCAAGCGCTGCCGCCAGCGCCCCAACCCTATCGCTGGAGTGCTGCATGACCGGCCTCCACAGCAAGCAGTTCAAAGCTGATCGCCCCCGACTTTGATCGCTTGGCCCGCAGCCCGTGCCCTGCGGCCTCCCGGGCATCTTCCGGGACCAAGGCCTTGAGCTCCGTCTTGGCCCGGTCATGGTCGAGCGCGGCAGGCCGGGTCAGCCGATAGAGGTTTGCAAACTCTGCCCAGGCATTGGATCCGCTCATGTCGACGCTTCTGACGGCTTCGATCCTTGGCCGTGGCGGTTCAATGCCGAAGAGGCGAGGGGGCTCGCCACTCTGGACACAGCGCCAGAATTTTCGCTCTGCCGTCAGCAGCAGATGCTGGTAGAGCGGATCGGCCGGAATGGTCATTTCCACCCATTTGCCGCCGCCGGTGATGATGGACAGCACGGCCGTTCGTGACGCGGTTACCCACATATTGTGCTGCAGCTGCGCCATATGCTTCTCGGCCGCGGCTTCTTCCGAGAAATTCCACGGCAGCATGAATTTGGCCTCGAACACGGCGCCCGTCGCATCCACCCGCCCGTCGAGCGTCGCCGCCATCCAGCTGTGGACAGGGTGAAACACCTGCCGCTGCACCTCGGTAACGACTTGCCCGGTGTTCTTCTCATACCAGTGCCGGTTCAAGTGCTCGGTCACGCTTCCCAGCTGGACCAGGAGGTCGCCGGACAAGTCCTCGGGCTCAACCTCACCCCGTTTTTCCTTCCAAAGGCGAACCAGCGCCGCCTCGTCCTCGCCCAAGATGATCCGGCTATCTGAGCCGCCGATGAATGAGCGCCGTTCCGCTAGATTTTGCCTCGGGCTCATGAAGTCCTCCCAAGTCGTAGAGAAAAAGCACAGTGGATCGCGTGATTGAGTGATCTGAGATCCAAAGCAGAAGCGATTTTGGCGTGGACTGCCGGAAAAGGGTTTGTGGATTGTGTTGCGTTCTCGCCTGTTGTCAGGGTGCCGATTGCGCTAGTCACGTGAGTCGCTTGGACTATGGGATGGCTCCGTGGCTTGGGTAGAGTCGACCACACGGCACTAGCGAATGTAACTTATCAATTTAATGTCAATACAAAGAATACATAAATGATGAGCAAACGCCCTCGTGGCCGTCCAGCGAAACGCACTCAGGATCGCCCGTTTCAGATGCGGGTGTCGGAGTCCTTCTTGCGGATGGTGGATGATTGGCGCCGCAGTCAGACCGATATCCCTTCTCGTGCCGAAGCAATTAGGAGAATGGTCGAACTAGCGACCAAAGAAAAGAAGAAGCCAGGTACCGATCGCTGAGCGCGGAACCCGCACGACGAGATGTTGGTCGGCGTGGATTCATCGACGAGAGTTGCGTTGGCCGGTCGCGAGAGTCGAAAGTTCGGAAAATAAAAATTGCGTAGGAGCACGAAGATAGCCGCCACCGGAGTGGGTCGAGATACTATCCCAGATCTTTGTTCACTCGATCTCTGACAGCAGTTTGCGCGAAGCGCCGTGCCGCAGCGTGCAGATACCGCGCGATGAGCGCTCTCACGCAAAGAGAGCATTTGGCTTAAACGCGCAACTTAAAGTTCGAAGCGTTCGGATCTCGCAAAACGAACCCAATTTTTGTTCGCGATTGGCGGTACTTACTGCTTCGATGTGGGAGTTTCGATACAGCCAACGGGCGCCGAGTTCATCGACGAGAACGGTGGCGGACCAGGCGTGCGTCTTCGAAAGCCGCCAAAGCCGAAGCGGTGAGAACCGGCGAACGTCGCAGTCACGTTGACGACGCTACCGTCGGACGAGTGAGGTGCTGGACAAGCAATCCATCGAAACCGCTTCCGTCCCGATTGCGGGCCGAAGGCACCGATCGTGATGTTGCCACCCATGATCGCGGCAGGTGGGCACAGCTCGCGACGCAGTGATTCGCGGCACCTTCAACGTCATTGACTCGAGTTCATCGACGAGAATGGCGGAGGGCGCGAGATTTCGTAAGTCGAAACAGATCCGAAAGATGCTCGTGCGACCGGCGCGGCTGCTGCTCACGCCGACTCTGGCGCAAGCATCGATCTCATCCACATAGAAAAGATCATTTTCAGAATCCGTTCGCCCGAAAATCTTGACAGTCAGCGGCAGATTCGCGCAAATGCATCCACACGGCAGTTCAACCCCGTGAGTGCGTGCTAAAGCCGCTTTGTTCGGGCTTGGCCGTTTTCCGTTTCCATTGCCATTAGCGACATTCGCGCATCATGCATGGTGCGCCTGGTGTCGTCGTTCACGAATGCGCGCCGCCGGGTGCGCGCGGGAAACCTCTATTCTTTGCATTGGGGAAAAACAATGAAGCAAAAAGAGCCCGGCCTGTTGACGACCGAATCGCAGAAGGAGTTCCTGCGCTTCCGCAAGGCCTATGACGACGATATTCAACCCAGCAACGCAATCGAACGCCACTTCGTCGACTGGATCGTAATGCTCGCCTGGGAGGTCCTGCGGTTCATTCGGATCAAGGCCGAGCTGATCAATGGTGCCTTGCTCGAAGCTCTGACAAATCTGCTCAAGCAGGCGCTTTCCAGCGACGAATTTGAATTTTCATACCAACGCGACAACGCGGCCGAAGATCTCGCAAGGCGCTGGTTCGTTGATGACACGGCGAAGGCCGAAGTGGCCGCACTGCTCGCACAACTCGGCCTCGATGAGGCGTCCATCGAGGCCGAGGCCCATCGCCTGCGCGCGGCCGAGATCGAGTCGGTGGATCGGCTTCTCACCACCAAGCAGCAGAGCCTGGAGAAGGCGCTCCGCTTCATCGGCAAACTGCGCAAAAATCTCGGTGACCGCTTGCGCCAGAGCAGTGCCGAGCGCCTCGAGGAAAACGCGCCGCCGATCGTCGTTGAGAGGATCGCTAAAAATGGCAAGTGAGCGGCAACGCGCAGCCAACCGGGCCAACGCGCGAAAGAGCACTGGCCCGCGCTCGGATTCAGGGAAAAAGCGGGCGAGCCGCAATGCCTTGAAGCACGGTCTCAACACGCCCATGGCTGGCGCCGCGGTCACGCGCGAAATCGAGGCGCTGGCCCGTCAAATCGCGGGCGACCCAGAGGATCGGTTGCGGATGGCCGCGGCCCGGGACGCCGCCGCAGCGCAACTCGACCTGGACCGGGTGCAGAGGGTCGGCGTCGCCTTCATCGAGCGCACCGCCGCGGTTGGACGCCTCGCGCAGCGGAAGCTTTTTCGCACCATCAGGGATGAGACGGCGTTTATGGTGCTCTATTGCTTGGGGGTAAGATTAGGCAAGACACAGCCAAAATGTGCCGTCGACCCGTTGCCGCCGATGCCGACCGAGGAGCCGGCGCGCACAACGGAAGCGGTTCGGCGCGCGCTGCCCGACCTTCTCCGCCTCAATCGCTATGAGCGCCGTGCTGCGGCGCGCAGAGACCGCGCCATCCGCGCTCTCATGCAAAGCAAGGATTAAGTCCAACATGCAACTTGCAGTTCAAAGCGTTCGGATCTGGCAAAACGAACCCAATTTTACTTCGCGATTTGAGGAACTTACTGCTTTGATGTGGGAGTTTCGGGACAGCCAGCGGGCGGCGTCGAGTTCATCGAGGAGAACGTGGCGGACCAGGCGTGTGCCTGCGAAAGCCCCCATTTTTGCAGAACGAACCCAATTTGAGCCGGTAAGGCGGCAAAATTTCGCAATACGGTCCGTCAATTGATTGTGCTATCTCAGAACGATCGGCACCACAAATTCAAACGAGACATCTGAAGGCATATGAAACGGCTTCGGATATTGCGGCGCTGGTTTGCGCGGAAATTCGGCTATTGGCGGCTGATCTGCCTTGCCCTTCTGCTCGGGTTTGCCGCGCTGCGTCTCCTCGATCCCGTGCCGATGCAGGAACTCCGCGTCCGCGTCTTTGACGCTTTTCAGATCATCGATCCCCGGGTGAAGGAGGTGAGGCCCGTCACCATCGTCGACATTGACGAGAAAAGCCTCGCCGATCCCCGGCTTGGTCAGTGGCCGTGGCCGCGCACGCGGATCGCCGATATCATCAACAATCTGACTCGCCTTGGGGCGCTCGTCATCGCCTTCGACGCCGTGTTCTCCGAGCCCGACCGGCTCAACCCCGAGATCGCCGCCGACACCTTTCGCGGCCTCGACGAGGCGACCCGGGAAAAGCTCAGGGCGCTGCCGAGCAACGACCAGATTCTTGCCGACACCATCCGCCAATCGCGCGTGGTGCTCGGCGAATCCGGTGGCCCCGACGTCCACGCCGATCTCGACATGAACCTGCCCGTGACGGGTTTTGCCATGCTCGGCGAGGACCCGCTGCCTTTCATCTATAAATTCAGGGGGCTGCTGCGCAACACCCGCGTGCTGGAAGAGGCCGCCGCCGGACGCGGTCTGTTCACTATCGTGCCCGAGCGCGACGGCATCGTCAGGCGCGTGCCAATGATCATGCAGGCGCAGGGCGTCACCATGCCGTCCCTGAGCTTTGAGATGCTGCGGGTCGTCAGCGGCTCAGGCACGATCCTGATCAAGGCCGACAAGGCCGGTATCCTGAGCATCGGCATGCAAGGCTTTCAGATTCCGACCGACGCCCATGGCCAACTCTGGGTGCATTACGCCCATCACGATCCCTCGATTTACGTCTCGGCGGTCGACGCGCTGGACGGACTCGTGCCGCAGGACAAGATCAAGGGCAAGCTGATCCTGATCGGAACTTCTTCCACCGGCTTGAACGACATCAAGACCACCCCGGTCTCGCCGGCCATGCCGGGCGTGGAGATTCACGCGCAGGTGCTGGAAAGCGCGCTGACCGGCGCGGTCGTATCGCAGCCGAGTTACGCCATGCCGATGGAGTTTTTTGGCGCGCTTGTGCTCGGGCTCCTGGTCATCGCATTCGCGCCGGGCTTCGGGCCGGTCAGACTGGTCGCGACCGGCGCGGTGTTCGCTTCCCTTCTGGTCGGGACCTCCTGGTATTTTTACGCGCATCACCGCCAACTGATCGACTTCACCTATCCTTTGATGTCGACCACGGCGATCTATCTCACACTGATATTCGCGAGCTTCGTTCGCGAGCAGGCGCAGCGGCGGCAGATCCGCTCGGCGTTCGGTCAATATCTGTCGCCGGCGTTGGTTGAGCAACTCGCGCAATCGCCGGAAAAGCTCGTGCTCGGCGGCGAGGAACGCGAAATGACCATCATGTTCTCCGACGTGCGCGGCTTCACCACCATCTCGGAGACCTTCAAGAACGATCCGCAGGGGTTGACGCGGCTGATGAACCGCTTCCTGACGCCGTTGACCAACGTAATCCTGGCGCGCAAGGGCACCATCGACAAATACATGGGCGACGCCATCATGGCATTCTGGAACGCGCCGCTCGACGACAAGCAGCATCAGCTCAACGCCTGCAACGCGGCAGTCGACATGCTCGGGCGGATCGCCGAACTCAACAAAGTGCGCGAGCAGGAGGCGAAGGAGGGCGGCCCCGTCTACATTCCGCTCAATGTCGGCGTCGGCCTCAACACCGGCACCTGCGTGGTCGGCAACATGGGTTCCGACCTGCGCTTCGACTATTCGGTGCTCGGCGACACCGTCAATCTCGCCTCGCGCCTGGAAGGCCAGACCAAGGAATACGGCTTTCCGATTATCGTCGGCTCCAAGACGGCGCTCGCAGTCAAGGACCGGTTCGCGATCCTCGAGCTCGACTTTATCATGGTGAAGGGCAAGAAAGAGCCCGAGGTGATCTACGCCATCGTAGGCCGCGAGGACATGGCGCATTCGGAAGACTTCCAGCGGCTGCGGAATCTCACCATCGAGATGCTTGCCTGCTATCGCAATCGCGACTGGGATGGGGCATTGCAGGCAATCGAGCGCGGCCGCAAGACCGACGAAGCGCATGCGCTCGAATATTTCTACAATCTCTACGAAGCGCGCATTCTCAATTATCAGAAGAACCCGCCGCCTGAGGACTGGAATGGCGCCTACCAGTTGTTGACGAAGTAGCCGCCAACAACTCGATGTGGCCAAGCCGGGATCCGGCTCGGGACGATGGGGATCACTCGACCCCGATCGTGGTGAGGTCCTGGAACCAGTGCTGCGCCTGCACGAATTTCTTGATCCTGGGCGACAGCGCATGTGGGTTGGTGTCGTGCACGACCCACACCAGCACCGCATCGTCGACCACAAGCGCGTGCGCCTGTGCCAGCAACTCGTCCTGCTTCTTGGTGTCGAAGGTCTGCTTGGCCTCGTCGATCAGCGCATCGACCTTGGGGTTCTTGTAGCCGCCCCAGTTGACGCCGACCGGCGCGATCTGGCCCGAATGGAAGAAGCGGACGATGGCGTAGAGCGGGTCGGAGGTGACATAGGCGATATTGTTGGCGGTGATGCCGGCATTCATCTCGTCGGCTGCGCCCTTGCGCCAATGCGTATAGAGCGTCTCGAGCTCCACCACCTTGAAATCGATATCGATGCCGATTTCCTTGAAACTCTGTTGCAGGAATTCGTTCATCGGTAACGACAGCATCTGCCCGGTGCCGCCTTGCGCGATGATGAAGGTGGTCTTCAGCGGTTTCTCCTTGGAGTAGCCGGCTTGCTCCACCAGCTTCCTGGCTGCCGCGACATCATAATTGAGGTCGAAGGTCGGCTTGCCGAACCACGGGCTCGACGGGTCGACCTGGCCCTTGGCGGGCTTGGCCAATCCGTTCATCAGCCCGACCACCGCATCGCGGTCGATCGCGAGATTGAGCGCCTTGCGTAAACGGATATCGGTCCAGGGCGAGCCCGGCAGCACGCTCAAATGATAATTCCAGACATGCGGAGTGATGTTGTCGACGATGCGCATGCCGGCCGCCTTGAGCTGCGGCACCGCGTCGGGCGCAGGCGTCTCGATCAGGTCGACCTGGCCGGCGAGCAGCGCATTGGTCCGGGTCAGCGCCTCCGGCATCGGGATCAGGACAATCTTGTCGACCTTCGGAATCCGGTTCTTGTTCCAGTAATCCTCGTTCTTGCTGAGCTCGGCGAGCTCGCGCGGCACGAGCTTTGTCAGCTTGAACGGCCCGGTGCCGGACGGCTGGCTGGCAAACTTGTCCCAGTCCTTGCCGAGCTTTTCATATTGGGCGGGGCTGGAGACCAGAAACCACAGCATCTGATAGGGGAAGAAGGAATCGACCGTCTTGGTCGTGATCTCCACGGTGGAGTCGTCGATCTTGGCATAGCTTGCCACTGAGGGCAGGCGGGTCTTGACCTGTGCGCTCTGCCGCTTGTCGAATTGCGGCGCCTTGTCATTCAGCACCTTGTCGAGATTCCAGATCACCGCGTCCGCGTTGAAATCGCTTCCGTCATGGAACTTGACGCCCTTGCGCAGGATGAAGCGCCATTTGGTCTTGTCGGCGTCGTCCACCTTCCAGTCGGTGGCGAGCCCCGGCACCAGCTTGCCGGGCCTGTCCGACACGTCCATCTCCCAGGCGACCAGCGGATCGTAGATGGTATAGGCCGTGAACTGATAGGCGCCCGCGCCGCGATCCGGCTGACCCGTGGTCAGCGGAATGTCCGCCATCGAAATGCCGTAGCGCACAACGGTTTCGGCCTGCGCTGTGAAAGCGGGCAGGGCGATTGCCAGCGTGGCAAGAAGCATCGAAATTCGCGCGCGCATGGCCTAATCTCCATTGAAATAATCGGGGTCAAGGCCTGCAAGGTTGATGCCAGATTAGGCAGTGCTGTTCGTTCTTCATGCGGCGGGGGAAGAATCTGCTTCGCCCGCGGTTATGCGGCAAAGAACTATCCTCCTTGGCACAGCCGTTGCATAAGTTTGCATAAGAATTAGTCACACCAAGTTGAACAGGGGTTGTTGCGATGCGTAACGAGAAAACCGGGAAAACAGCCACTGCGATGATGCTGGTGGTGATGGGCCTGGCGACGGCCTTGCCGCAGGCAGCGGCGGCCGAAACCGTGCTGCGCATCGGCATGACCGCAGCCGATATTCCCCGCACACTCGGCCAGCCGGACCAGGGTTTTGAGGGCAACCGCTTTACCGGCCTCACCATGTATGACGCGCTCACGATGTGGGACCTCTCCTCCGCGGACAAGGCGAGCGTGTTGCTTCCGGGCCTCGCGACCGAGTGGAAAGTCGACGACGCCGACCACAAGAAGTGGGTGTTCAAGCTGCGACCGGGCGTGAAATTCCATGACGGCAGCGACTTCAATGCCGATGCGGTGGTGTGGAACGTCGAGAAAGTCTTGAAAAAAGACGCGCCGCAGTTCGACGCCAGCCAGGTCGGCGTCACCGCCTCGCGCATGCCGACACTGGTCTCGGCGAAAAAGATCGACGACCTCACGGTGGAATTGACCACCTCCGAGCCCGACAGCTTCCTGCCGATCAATCTCACCAATTTGTTCATGGTGAGCCCGGCGAAATGGCAGAAGTTTTTTGCCGCGGCGTCCGGCGCTGACGCAAAAGCGAAAGCGCAAGCCGCTTGGGACGCTTTTGCCAGGGACGCGTCGGGCACCGGTCCCTGGAAGATGTCGAGCTTCACCCCGCGCGAGCGGCTCGAAGTGGCGAAGAACGAAAACTATTGGGACAAGGCGCGCGTGCCCCATGTCGACAAGATGGTGCTGTTGCCGATGCCGGAAGCAAACGCACGCACCGCAGCGCTGCTCGCCGGTCAGATCGATTGGGCCGAGGCGCCCGCGCCCGACGCGCTGCCCGAGATCAAGCAGCGCGGCTTCGTGATCTACTCGAACGAGGAGCCGCATGTCTGGCCGTGGCAATTCTCGCGCGTCGAGGGTTCGCCCTGGAACGACGTCCGCGTGCGCAAGGCCGCCAATCTCTGCGTCGACCGCGAAGGCCTCAGGGATGGCCTGCTTGGCGGATTGATGGTGCCGGCGACCGGCACGTTCGAGCCCGGCCATCCCTGGCGCGGCAACCCCACCTTCCAGATCAAATATGACAAGGCCGCCGCGCAAAAGCTGATGCAGGAGGCGGGCTACGGTCCGAGCAAGCATCTGGCAGTCAAGATCCAGACCTCGGCATCCGGCTCGGGCCAGATGCTGCCGCTGCCGATGAACGAATATCTGCAGCAGGCGCTGGCCGAATGCTATTTCGACGTGCAGCTCGACGTGATCGAGTGGAACACGCTGTTCACCAACTGGCGGCGCGGCGCCAAGGATCCTTCCGCCAATGGCGCCAACGCCACCAACGTGACCTATGCGGCGATGGATCCGTTCTTCGCGCTGGTGCGCTTCCTGCAGTCGTCGATGGCGCCTCCGGTGTCGAACAATTGGGGCTACATCAACAATCCCAAATTCGATGAGTTGGTGACCAAGGCGCGCACCACCTTCGATCCGGCCGAGCGTGACAAGGTGCTGGCGGACCTGCATGCCGCCTCCGTCGATGACGCGGCATTTCTCTATGTCGCCCACGATGTCGCGCCGCGTGCAATGAGCCCGAAGATCAAGGGCTTTGTGCAGCCGAAGAGCTGGTTCGTCGACTTCTCGCCGATCACGATGACGCAGTGAGTTGGCCCCTCTCCCGCAAGGGGAGAAGGAAGATCAAGGTGATCCGTGCTCGTCTATGTCGCCAGACGCATTGTCTACGTGATCCCGATCGTGGTCAGCGTCGCGCTGGTGTGCTTCATGCTCGTGCACATCACGCCCGGCGATCCGCTGGTTGCCGTGCTGCCGGCCGATGCTTCGCAGGAACTCGCGGCGCAGCTTCGCGCGGCCTACGGGTTCGACCGGCCGTTGCCGGTGCAGTTTGGGCTGTGGCTCTGGCGCGCGGTGAATGGCGATCTCGGCCATTCCATCGCGACCGGACGACCGGTCTTGACGGAAGTGATGCGTGCGGTCGGCAATACCGTCACCCTGGCGATCGCAGCCGCGATGAT
>Ga0306920_100012389_pt1 | contig 11573 bp, 15 predicted proteins | sample flu12Cox44000170_FD_204666 | JGI IMG/M metagenome (GOLD analysis project Ga0306920, IMG submission 204666) | Lab enrichment of tropical soil microbial communities from Luquillo Experimental Forest, Puerto Rico - flux4day.12C.oxic.44.000.170 (v2)... | ecosystem: Environmental > Terrestrial >...
CTCGGCAATTGCCTGTCGATTGCCAACTACGCGCGGCTGGTCGCCGCGCTCGGGGCTTCGCGCGCCAAGCGGATGTTGCTGCTGGCGGAGAACCTCTCCGCCGACATAGGTGTAATAGGTATGCACCCGCGTGCATTATCCGCCGTAATAAGGCTCGACCTCCCAACGGCTTGCCGCCATATTCGCTGCACCACCGTGCATCCTGGTGAACGGCCGGGAAACGGTCTAAAGTGTAGGCTGGAGCGTAGGTTGGGAAGCCCCCGCCTAGAGGACCCATAGGGGCGGCAGAGGAGGCGTGACGTGGCGCGTGGCATCCATCGATTGACGCAGTTACAGATCCGGCGGGCCAAGAAACGACGTTGGCTCTGCGACGGCGGCGGGCTCTACCTGCAGGAGGGGCGCGCGTGGATTTTCCGTTACAAGATCGCCGGCCGCACGCGCATGATGGGGCTCGGGCCGCTGGCGCTCGTTGATCTCACCCAGGCGCGCGAGCTGGCGCTGGCCGCGCGTCGGCAGCTCTATGCGGGTATCGACCCGTTGCAAAGCCGCGCCAAGGTCCGCGCCGCCGCTGCCAAGACCATCACGTTCGACGACGCCGTTGGGCGCTATCTGGAGGCCCACAGCGCCGGCTGGCGCAATCCCAAGCATCGGCAGCAGTGGGGCAACACGTTGGCGACCTATGCCGCGCCCGTGATCGGCAAGCTCTCGGTCGATGCGGTCGACACCGGCTTGGTGATGCGGGTGCTCGAACCGATCTGGCAAACCAAGCCGGAGACGGCCTCGCGGCTGCGCGGACGTGTCGAAAGCGTGCTCGCCTGGGCGACGGTGCGCGGCTATCGCACCGGCGACAATCCGGCGCGATGGAAAAATCATCTCGATCACTTGTTGCCCAGCAGGAGCAAGGTGCGCCAGGTACAGCACCATGCGGCGCTGCCCTATGCTGAGCTGCCCGCGTTCATGGCCAAGTTGCGCCAGGAGGACGGCATCGCTGCGCGCGCGCTCGAGTTCCTCATCCTGACCGCCGTGCGCAGCGGCGATATTTTCGGCCAGCGCCGCGACGATGCTCCGCCCCTGCAATGGTCGCACCTCGACCTCGAGCAGGCGGTCTGGACCATCCCGCGGACCAAGTCCGGCGCCGAGCACCGTGTCCCGCTCTCAGGTACAGCTCTTGCCGTGCTCAAACAGATGGCACCGCACCGAGACAGTAGCGACGTCGTCTTTCCCGGTTTGCGGCGCGGCCATGCGCTGAGCAACGACGCCTTCCTGCGCCTGCTCGACCGCATGGGCGTCGACTGCACGGCACACGGGTTCCGCGCCACGTTCAAGACCTGGGCGGGCGAGCGCACCGGCTTTGCCCGCGAGATCGTCGAGGCGTGCTTGACGCACACGATCTCGGACGAGCTGGAGCGCGCCTATCGTCGCGGCTCCTTCTTCGACAAGCGCCGCCGACTGATGGACCAATGGGCGGCCTTCTGCCTGGCATCGCCGGCGGCGGTGGTGCCGCTGCGCATACCACGCGCTTGAGCTGCGCTCGGAGCAGGCGCTCCGATCATTGCGCACGCGGCTGATCGCCATCGGTCACGTGCGCACCGATCTCATCACCCGCTACAACAAGGATCAAGCCTGGGAGGGCCGCCGCGATGCCTTTGCGCGCGTGTCGGCGCACGTGGAATCGCTGATCGGCGCACGCGCAGGCGCCGCGGTGATCCCGCTGCGGAGCTGAGCCATGCTGTTGCGACCCACCTTCACCTTCACCCCGCCGGCCCTTCCCAAGTTAATGAGCCGCGCCTGACGCGAAGAGCTTTCCGATGTAGAATTTGCAAGTCCGGTGCCACGCTTGATCGCGAAAGCTTTGGCCCCTTATGCAAAACCTCGTTCTTCAACCGCCCCAGGAGTTTCCTGCTGATCAAGCTCGCTCAACGCTGACGGGTCGACGTCGAGGTCTTCGCAAGCTCTCACCTGATCTTCTCAGCAAGGCGAGCGATGAGACCGCCAAGCAGGTCACACGCATTGGGCTAACGTTTTTCACCACGGCCACGTTCTGCCTGCTGTCCTTGTTCAGTCCCGACAGCGCTCTTCTGCGCGGCGAAGACCCACGAGCGTCTCCGAATCGGACCACTATTTGCGAGCTCTGCGCTCATCATAGGACATAGTCGAGGACCGAGCTTCGATCAATCGGCCATTGTGCGACTGGATATACTTGCCGGACGCCTGCGCAAATGCTGGATCGATTGCCAATTTGGCAAGTACGTCGCCCGAGAAGGGCGTACTGCCCATCGTGATGCCAATCATCCTGAACAACGTCTTCATCACGGAGGTCCGCATAAGCCGCTGCGCAACTGGGGGCGCCGAGCGGACGAGGCCGGTTTCGACCATCAGGCCGGGATCGAAAGCGATGGATTGGACTGAGGATTGTCGGGCGCGCAGCCTACGATCCAACTCGTAGGCATACATCATCGTACAAAGTTTAGAAGTAGAATAGCGCGTACCACCGGGAAGCGGCTTACCCTTCCTTCCGTCATTCGCCAGCGCATTCGCATCCGGCTCGACGGCCTTGCCGACCATCTTACCATCCATCGTGTCGGGATCATGAGTGCCGCTCGCCGTAAATACGACGCGTCCCCCCTCTTGCACTTTATCGAGCAGGAGGTTCAACAGCAGAAAGTGACCCAAGCAGTTCGTCGCGAATGTCAGCTCATAGCCGTCCACGCTGTAACGAATGGGACCAAGGAATTGAGCGCCGGCGTTCAGCAACAAGACCTGCAACGGCGCAATTTCGCCTCGATCAACCATATCCCTTGTCGAAGCGGCCACCGATCTGACGGAAGCCATCGACGATACGTCCAGGTTCACGCCCTTAATCTTCACACCGTATTTGGTGGCGAGTTCATCAATGACCGCTTTGACCTCTGCCATGTTTCGGCCGGCAAGCAACAGGTCGTTATTGCCCTGCGATGCAATCCGTCTCACCGCTTCGAGCCCGACACCCTTGTGCCCACCCGTAATCAATACCGTCGACATTGAACTCTGTTCATGACCGCTTACTTCCCGAGTACATAGGCAAACTGAGCATAAGGCATGGCGTTACCGTGCGCGCACGCGATCATCTCGACCGAAAGTCCGTTCTTTTGGATTAACTCTTGGACCCGCGACGCAAAGGGTGGAATTAGGGGAAAGGTGTCGCTGACGAGGTCGGCCGTGAAGAGAACACGGGCGTGGGGCACGTAGCCCACCAGCATTCCCGACGAGTGATCGTTCGGTACATGGTAGAGCTTGACCTCCCGTGTCCCGTCCGTCAGCGCGATCGCGTCATCGACGAGCATGACAGAAGGCTGGCTCTGAGGGCCGTCGCGGCGCGCAATTTCCAGTCGATCTGGCTCAAGCGTACGCCGCTGACCAAGTACCGCGCGGAAGTAGTCGCCGGCGCTTGAGTGGACGACGACGATCGCCCCCTCGGCTGCATAGGTTCGCACTCCGCCCATATGATCATCGTGAATCGTCCAGCGGTTGCGTTTGCGGCAAGTGAAGGGCACCGCGGCAGCAGCATTGGAATTTCTAATTCTCACAGCGTGCCGAACGGGCGAAGTTCTGGGCATGAAATGGTCCGAGGTTGATCTGGTAAATCGAATTTTGACATTACACGTGAACGAACAAAGCAAGACCGCAAGCATCGTGTCCCATTCCCTGTAAGGTGCACAGAAATACTCGCCTTGCAGAATGAGTATCGTCATAAAGGGCAACCATTCTCTCTGTTAAGTGACGATTTCGTATTCCAAGGCTACAAGGGCGAAGCCTTGGATGATAAATCTTTTCGCGAGCTCTTGAAGCGTATGGACCTCCCCGCGCACGTGACGCCACATGGCTTTAGAGCAAGCTTTCGCAACTGGGCTCAGCGTGCCCACTTTGATAATCCACGCATAGACCGTAATCACCGTGATCTTGCTGAGATGTGCCTTGGCCATTCGATCAAAGGCAAAGTCGAAGGGGCTTATTGGACTGAGGATGCATTAGACGAACGCCGCCTCATTATGGATGCCTAGGCCTCCTACTGCGGCTCAAATAGCTACAACTCATAGTCATTTGTTATTCAAAAATTTTATTGCCTTGATTCGCGTAATGCTTTACAACGCACAATCAAATACAAAAGGAGCCGACATGACAATCTACGGCTATGCTCGGGTCAGCACCAACGGCCAGGACCTCAGCTCGCAAGAGGCTGAGTTGTTGGCCGCAGGCTGCGCCAAGGTGTTCAAGGAGAAAGTTAGCGGTGCGAAGACCGACCGCGCTGAGTTGGCCAAGGTTATCCGCAGGCTTGAGCCGGGTGATGTGTTGGTCGTTACAAGGCTCGATAGGCTGGCACGCTCAACACGCGACCTGCTCAACGTGCTGGCCACGGTTAGCGAACGTGAAGCCGGGTTCCGCAGCCTGAAAGACACCTGGGCCGATACCACCACTCCGCACGGTCGCTTGATGCTTACGGTATTGGGAGGGCTGGCCGAGTTCGAGCGTGAGCTAATTCGTGCCCGGACAGGCGACGGCAGAGCCAGAGCAAAGGCCCGTGGCGTCCGTCTCGGTCGCCCTACTGCCCTAGCACCGAACCAGCGGGCAGAAGTCCTACAGCGCCTTGCCAGCGGTGAAGCGCAAGCCGAAGTAGCGCGCACGTTCAATGTTTCGCAGGCAACGATTTCGCGGCTTTCAGCAGCGTCAGGTGTCTAATGAGAACCAAGCTTCTAGCCGGGATTGCTGTGCTGTCGATGCTACTGGCGGGAGCAGCCTTGGCCGGACAATGTTCAACATACTGCGGCACGTTCGCCGGATTTCGTTGGTGCAATACTCGGTGTCGATGAGAGGATAGGAAATGTGGCCTGTCGCGATATTCCTCATGCTCGTGGTGGCGTTCTATTGGGTCGCTTTTTACATCAGCGTCGTCGCATGGCTCAACGCGGTCGGCCATCTGTTCAGAGGCCCATTTCATCCGCGCCAGCATCTGGTTCAGCATTGGGTGTGGAATGTTGTTTTGGTGGCAGGGCTCAGACGTAATTCCTGATCCCTGGGACTTCGATAAGTGGCTGAAAGGCTCTGCCTGGGTCGTTGGTTTGGGCGCGCTCGGCACATTCGTGCGATGGCGCAAGAAGCAGCAGGCGATGCAGGCCATTCCAGCGATGCCAGTGTGGACACCACCAGCCGGCCGTTTTTTTTCGTAGACCGCTTATGTGGAGGCGACCGTGACGCAAGAGAAGCAAAATGGCAATGATCTCTGCGGTTGGATGGGCGTTGAGGTCAGACCGATGACTGCGGCATTCGCCGCGAGCCTTGGCATGGCGGTACCTTACGGCGCAATCTTTGACCAGCCGGAACCGGGCAGCCCCGCGGCCAACGCACATATTGAACAAGGGGATGTGCTTACCGCAGTCAACGGCTCACCGCTGATGCGTTCGAGTGATTTCGCGGGGATCATTTCCAACATGGCGCCTGGTACGACGGTTAACCTTGCCACATGGCGCAACGGAGAAGCGAGGCAGATCACGTCGAAACTGGGCTCGGCCTTGCGCCGGAAGAGCGTGTAAAGGCGTATTGAGAGACGCGAAACGCGATCCTGTCCAGGCTGCTTGGAGGCCCATGACATGCGCATTCTTCTGGTGCTTTGTCTGCTGGTCATATCTTCAGCCGCAATCGGCCAGTCCATCAGACATGGGAGAGACAAATCGAAACCGTCCTACCATAGCTGTATGGTCAGGCTCCATAGCTACGGTCTCTCGCCGCGCGCGGCTCGGGACCACTGCCGCCTCTTCAGTCCAGGCGGCGTAAGTCGATGAGCCAATGGCTGAGCTAAACTTGCGTTCAGCGGATACCAGAAGAAAAAGTTAAATTGTCGTACAGGACAGCGGCTACCGCTGCGCCAAACAAGAGCGATGAGGTCAGACTGACACCGTAGGGTACTAGGTGAACGAATTCCGGGCGGACGATTGGGAGCACAACAAAGAAGTTTATCGCCCAGACGAGCGCGAGCGACGCAAGCGCAAAGGGCAGCGGGTTGGTCAAGTCAGGCCTCCTGGCGCGAATGGCTCGCCAAACGAATGTCAGAACAATGCCCAGTACGATGGCGAATGACAAGTTCACGATGACAGACAGAAGCGAGGGAGGACGACCCGGGAATAGTGCTCTCACACTGGTGGCGCTGACGATGCCCGGTGCGAACTGGTGGGGGACTTCACCAGTGATATCCGCATAAAGCGTCACCCAGCCGAATTCGACCAGGCCGCCTATGAGGCCAGCGACACCGCCGATCAGCAGTGTTGAAGATCGCTTGGAGATGCTCAAGGAGGGTCTCTCTAAGATTGCGGCAATGATAACATCGCATGAGTACACGCGCTATATCAATCCGAGTTAGATGGAATGCCAGAACTCTGCGAGGCCGCCGACGCAAGAATTGCAACCGTCAAGGTAGCTCTTCCTTGATGCTATGGCGTGTACTCATATAAGACTACCGAACTATTTAGATAGTATACCGCGCACGCTGATGCCGCAGTTGGCGCGGCACCTAAAACTGGTGCTGCGCTAGTGTTCCTTGGCCTGCAAATGGCAGCGTAAACCGCTTAACGCAACAGGGCGCTACCCGTTGCAGCCTGTGCCCCGGCGCGCACCCGCCCCGCGCCGGGTGCCGCGCTGTTAGGGACATCACGCCCGTGGCGTGGTATCGTTCCCTTTACGCACCCTTCGCGGGAGGGGCGTATGACAGTCACCATCGGACGACGGGAATTGCTGGCTGCACTCGGCGGCGCGGCGGCGGCGTGGCCGCTCGCGGCGCGCGCACAGCAGGCGGCGATGCCGGTGATCGGATATCTCGACGGTGGTTCGCTAGGGACGAGCGCTCATGTGGTGGCGGCAATCCGTAAAGGACTGAACGAAACCGGCTATGTCGAGGGAACGAACGTGGCGATCGAATATCGCTGGGCCGAGGGCAACTACGATCGACTGCCGGTGCTGGCACCCGATCTCGTACGCCGTCAGGTGGCGGTCATTATCGCGATGGGCACTCCCGTGGCATTTGCGGCGAAGACAGCGACCTCGACGATTCCAATCGTCTTCGGCGGTGGCATAGACCCGGTCCAAGCCGGTCTCGTCACCAGCCTCCGCCGGCCGGGTGGCAACATCACCGGTGTCACCTCCATGAACGCGGAGATCGAGACCAAACGGCTCGGGCTCTTGCGCGAGTTGCTGCCCAGGGCCACGCGCTTTGCCGTCCTCGTCAATCCCAATAGTCCGCTTGCCGAGTCCGACATCAAAAACGCGCAGGCGTCAGCGAAGGCCATCGGAGGGCAGATCGAAATCCTCACCGCCAGCACCAATCGCGAGATCGATGCGGCCTTTGCGAGCTTGGTGCAAAAGCGGGCCGAGGCACTTCTGATCGGCCCCGACGTGTTTTTCACCAACCGCCGCGTCCAACTGGCCACGCTGGCGGTGCGTCACGGAGTGCCTGCGATCTTTTCCTTCCGGGAGTTTGCCGAAGCCGGCGGATTGATGAGCTACGGAACGAGCAATGCGGATCGCGATCGCCAGGTCGGGGTGTATGCCGGCCGCATCCTTAAGGGCGAAAAACCAGCAGACCTCCCGATCCTGCAGCCTACCAAGTTCGAGTTCGTGATCAACCTGCAAACAGCCAGGACGATCGGTCTCGAAGTGCCGCAAACACTGCTCGCCCGCGCCGACGAGGTGATCGAATGATGAAGCGGCGCGAGTTCATCACGCTCCTCGGCGGCGCGGCTGCGGTGAGTGCTGTCGATGCGGCCGACGACAACGGCTCGGATGGGCCGGCAGCGGGCGACGGCGGCGGAGCTTCATAGCCCTCCGGGCGGCGTTGGCCTTGCTGTTTCCGATCTGGTTGTCTCAAAAGGCCCTCTGCGCTCCGACATTGTTAGCCCCGTAAAATCAGCGTTTTTTCGGCGAGCCTATGCACGCAGGAGCTCGAGCTTCGGGCCGCTTCCAAGCGCATGGGCCACACCATCGTCGAGGTCTACGCCGACAACGGTATCTCTGGATCCAAGGGCCGCAACGGGCGCCCGGAGTTTGATCGGCTCCAGCGTGACGCTACCCGCCGTCGGTTTGACGTGGTGATGGCGTGGTCGGTCGATCGGCTGGGCCGGAGCCTCCAAGACCTCGTCGGCTTGCTCTCCGAACTGCACGCGCTCGGGATCGATCTGTACCTGTATCAGCAGGGCCTCGACACGACCACGCCTGCTGGCAAGGCGATGTTTCAGATGCTTGGTGTGTTTGCCGAGTTCGAGCGCGCGATCAGTTGCCGCACAGTTCGGTGTTGGTATCGAGACCGTTCGCCGCTGCGTCAGTTGAGGCCACAGCCACCTATCCGGACGTCCGCTAGACCGCAAGCGACTGCCCCGATCGCGCAGACTTGATGGTGGGGGCTTCAGTTGCCGGGCGTGACCTTCGCCGGCCGCACCCGCGGGGCCGATGCCAACGGGCGGCTCTGGCGAGCCGCACTGGGCGACGATCCCGATCCCTGCATCCGGCTGCAGATCTGGCGCGACCTCGGCGGCCATTTCGAGGGCGGCCGCTAGCGAATTTGCCGCTCGATTTGGTGCGGTCCGTCATGGCTCGGCCCGTAGCCGTTCGAAGAACGGCGTCGCTTCGCTCGCCTATGGTGCCGGGCATTCACGACTTGGCGACAGCCCGGCAAGCAGGACGTGGATCTCCGGGACAAGCCCGGCCATGACTAAGCGTCGTCGGTAACCGGGCCAACGGCATCAGTGGTTGTCGCGGGGGATGCCCATGGTCTGCGCCACCCGCTGATATTTCACCGCCGGCTTGAGCACCATGCCATCGGCGAGCTGGTCGATAATGCCGCGCTCGATCTCCTGCCACGGCGTCTGGCTCGGCGGGTAGGGATAGCCGCCATTCTCAAGCAGCACGTCGCGCCGCTCGGCGAGTTCCGCCGGCGAGATGAGGACGTCGGCGGTGCCGCGGTTGAGATCGATGCGCACGCGGTCGCCGGTCTTGAGCAGCGCGAGGCCGCCGCCGGCCGCCGCCTCTGGCGAGGCGTTGAGGATCGAAGGCGAGCCTGACGTGCCGGACTGGCGGCCGTCGCCGATGCACGGCAGCGAGGTGATGCCTTGCTTGATGAGCGCGGCCGGCGGCTGCATGTTCACCACCTCGGCCGAGCCCGGATAGCCGATCGGCCCGACGCCGCGGATGAACAGCAGAGTACGCGCGTCGATGGCGAGCGCCGGATCGTCGATGCGGTGGTGATAGTCCTCGGGCCCATCGAACACCACGGCGCGGCCTTCGAACGCGTTCGGATCCTTCGGGTTGGACAAATAGCGCTCGCGGAATTCATCGGAGATCACGCTCGTCTTCATCACGGCGGAGTCGAACAGGTTGCCCTTGAGCACCTTGAACCCCGCGTCCTCCTTCATCGGCTTGTCGTAGGGCCTGATAACTTCGCCGTCCGCTGGCTTCGCCCGGCTCACGTTCTCGCCCATAGTCCTGCCGTTGACGGTGAGCGCGTCGGCATGGATGCGGCCGGCCTTCATGAGCTCGTTCATCACTGTGGGCAGGCCGCCGGCGCGGTAATATTCCTCGCCGAGATATTGCCCGGCGGGCTGCATGTCGACGAGCAGCGGCACGTCGAGGCCGATCGTCTCCCAGTCCTCGATGGTCAGCTTGACGCCGACATGGCGCGCGATCGCGTTGATGTGGATCGGCGCGTTGGCGGAGCCGCCGATCGCCGAGCAGGCGACGATCGCGTTCTCGAAGGCCTTGGGGGTGAGGATGTCCGAGGGCTTGAGGTCCTCGTGCACGATTTCGACCGCGCGACGCCCGGTGTCGTAGGCAATCTGGCCGCGCTCGCGATAGGCCGCCGGGATCGCCGCGCAGCCCGGCAGGCTCATACCGAGCGCTTCGGCTAGGGCATTCATGGTCGACGCCGTGCCCATCGTGTTGCAATGTCCGATGGACGGTGCGGACGAGGCGACGACGTCGATGAAATCCTTGTTGTCGATGCGGCCGGCCGCTAGTTCCTGGCGCGCCCACCACAGCACCGTCCCGGATCCAGCGCGTTGGCCGCGCCACCAGCCATTGAGCATGGGGCCGGATGTTCACGGTGCCGGCCGCCATGATGCAGGCCGGCGTGGTCTTGTCGCAGCCGGTGGTGAGCACGACGCCGTCGAGCGGATAGCCGTAGAGCACTTCGACCAGGCTGAGATAGGCGAGGTTGCGGTCGAGCGCCGCCGTGGGCCGCTTGCCGGTCTCCTGGATCGGGTGGCACGGGAACTCGAAGGCGATGGCGCCCGCCGCCACGATGCCCTCGCGCACGCGCTGCGCGAGCTGCAGATGGTGGCGATTGCACGGGGAAAGATCAGAGCCGGTCTGTGCAATGCCGATGATCGGCTTGCCCGAGGTGAGTTCCGCAAGCGTGATGCCGTTGTTGAGGTACCGCTCCAGATAGAGCGCCGTCATCCCCGGATTTTCTGGATTGTCGAACCACGCCTGCGAGCGCAGCCGGCGACCCACCGGACCGCCCGCCGGCGGGAATTGCGGATCGGATGTGTGCGCCATTGCCTTGCTCCTGTCGTCGGGATCATCGCCCGCAGCTGATCTATGAGCTCAATCCACGCCAGATTGTAGGCCACCCCGAACGAGGACCAGAACACGCGCCCAGCTTAGCAACTTGACGAGTGTAGAACCTGCGCGGATTATGCCGTTCAGGCTTGTCGGCTTTGCGTATCGGTCCGGGATCAATCGTTGTCGTTTCTCCAGGGGGGTGGATTTTTCGCCCAGACCAGGTTTCGATAATCGCCGGCGGCTTCGTCGAAGCGATCGGCGTAGCCGAATGAGGGATCTCGCGACTGCATCACGGATCGCTATTTCGAGGACCACGCGGTCCGCAGCTTCGGCACAGAGTAAGAGGCGAACCAGTCCTTGATTTCTTGTTCTGCAGCTGAGGGCTGCCAGATCGCCTTTCCTTGCAGCGGCTCTCTGTTGGTGAGCTAGCTGCCCCCTGGGTGGCTGCCGCACGCCGCGTTGTAGTGGCGCTGCGCGTAGTCCCTAGAGCGGTTCAGTGGAAAGCCGGGGCCACAATTTTCACTGGCAATATTGATCGAATCCACAGGAGGCGTCGATGGAGAGGACGATGAAGGCGGCGGTGGTGCACGGGTTCAGCAAGCCGCTCGTGATCGAGGAAGTCGACGTGCCACGCCCCGGCGCCCGCGACGTGCTTGTCAAGATCGAAGCCTGCGGGGTCTGCTACACCGATCTGCATGCCGCCGAGGGCGACTGGCCGGTGAAACCCCGTCTCCCGTTTATCCCCGGCCACGAAGGCGTGGGCCATGTGGTCGCTGTTGGCGCCGAAGTCGGGCACGTCAAGGAGGGCGATCGGGTCGGAATTCCCTGGCTGTATTCGGCGTGCGGGCACTGCGAGCACTGCCTCGGTGGCTGGGAGACGCTGTGCGAGCAGCAGAAGAATACCGGCTATTCTGTCAACGGCAGCTTCGCGCAGTACGCGCTGGCCGATCCCGACTACGTCGGCCACCTGCCAGGCAACATCGGCTTCGTCGAAG
>Ga0306920_100012392_pt1 | contig 11571 bp, 8 predicted proteins | sample flu12Cox44000170_FD_204666 | JGI IMG/M metagenome (GOLD analysis project Ga0306920, IMG submission 204666) | Lab enrichment of tropical soil microbial communities from Luquillo Experimental Forest, Puerto Rico - flux4day.12C.oxic.44.000.170 (v2)... | ecosystem: Environmental > Terrestrial >...
GAGGGATATCGTCGTCGGCGAGGAGGGCGGAACTGGGATCGATGCAGTAGCGATCATAGTGAATGGCGCTCTGGTCACCGATATTGATTCTATCAATGAATTGGCCGAACGTAACGGCTATCTTGAAGCAAGCTTTGTCTTCGTGGAAGCTGATCGAGGAAACTCATTCGAGAGCGCCAAGATAGGAAACATCGGATTTGGAGTGGAAGATTTTTTCCGAGATATCCCGCATTTACCGCGCGGACCAAAACTCATCGAAGCTGCGGCTGTTGCGAAAGCTGTCTATGATCGAGGCAGTCTATTCAGAACAAAGCCATCATGTCGCCTTTACTATGTGACGACCGGAACCTGGAGCGATGATCAAAATCTTCTAGCGCGGCGCAATGGATGTGTGGCTGCGCTGGAGGCGTCTCAGTTGTTTGGACCGGTCGAGTTCTTCTGTGTTGGAGCGAATCAGCTTCATACGTTGTACAATCAGACCGAAACCGCAGTCGCGCGGGAGTTCTCCTTCAAAGATCGCTCGGAAATTCCAGCAGTTCCTGGTGTTGAGCAAGCTTACTTAGGCTTCGTGCCAGCAAGGGAATTTATCACTATCATATCGGATGATAGTGGCGACGATATTCTAGGCAGCATTTTCGATGAAAATGTTCGTGACTGGCAAGATTATAATGAAGTCAATGCTGAAATGCGTGGCACACTAGAATCCGAGCACCGCGCGAGATTCGTTCTGATGAATAACGGCGTTACCATAATTACTAGGAACATACGCCAACTTGGCAGCAAGTTCGCGATCGAGGACTTCCAAGTAGTCAACGGGTGGTGCCAGACTAGCAATGTGGTATTCGGCCAGCGCAGGGGGAATCTCGAGTCAGTATCCATTCCGCTGCGCCTCATCGCAACGCAGGATGAGAACGTCATAGAGGCGATAATCAAAGCAACGAATCGGCAAACAGAACTGAAGCCAGAACAACTGTATGCCTTGACTGACTTTGCTAAGAAGTTGGAGGCGTTCTTCAACTCGTATGACGAGCCTCATAAGTTATACTACGAGAGGCGAGATGGTCAGTATGACAGGTTCCCGGCCATCGAAAAGACACGTATTGTCGTCCCGCAGGCATTGATTCGTTCATTCGCTGCCATGTTTTTAGATGAGCCGACCCGTGTAACACGGGGATACCGGACCATCCGAGAAATGGTCGGCGATAGGATTTTCAAGGAGGGGGATCGGCTTGAGCCATATTACGTCTCGGCCTATGCCGCCTATCGCTTGGAATTCCTGTTTCGGAATCGCAGGATCGATAGTGCATACAAAGCGGCGCGATATCACATGCTGATGACATTTCGCTATTTGGTAAATCCATCGCGTCTTCCACGAATGAACTCCCGTGACATGGAATCACGATGCCTAGAGATGATCAATCTTCTTTGGGATGAGGCAAATGCTGACACGCTTCTAGCCGATGCTGCGAATGTGGTGCGCCAGGTAGTAGGTGAACCATTCGACCGCGACCACATTCGCACCGAGTCAACAAGAGATGCGCTGGTGAGGCGATTCACGGACACGTCACCCCAGCGGCGATAATAGCCCGACGCGGTTTAGAAAGTTGAGATCAGACAAAGGAGACAACGAGCAACTTCCGGCGGATCAGATCGCGCGCCGCATGGAGCGTGTTGTGCGGCGGTTCCTAGACATGCCGCCGCAACCACACGGCAAGAATCCGAAATCGCCACCACCTCCGAAGCGAAAGGAGCGCGCGGCCTCTAAGGACCGCGTTCATAAGGCGAAGTCTCGCTCTTAGCCCCGCCGTATTGGTATGCGCATCGCCGCGAACGTATTCTTCAGCGGCGTGGTTGACGGTACGATGAGTTTTAAACTCCTCGCCTACAGACCAGTACACTCCACTTTCGTCCGTGCGGAAATGTGAGCCTGTTGAAGCGGCTGAAACAATGATCGGGCGAAATGTCCTCGCGGTCACGTTAGCGACATGGAATGAACGGTGATTTGCCGTTGCGCTCAACAAGCGAGAACACGGCTTCTTTCTTCGGCGTTTTGCCTTTCCGGTTGCGTGCCTCGTCTCCGATGTAGGTTTCGTCGGCCTTGACAAATTTGCCGGCGCCACCGAGCGCGTTCGGAGCGCTGTCGTCCATAGCAAGCCTAATCCGGTGCGCCATGAACCAAGCGCTCCGATAGGTAACGCCGAGCATTCTATGTAGCTGGTGAGCGCTGATCCCTTTCTTGCTGCCGGTCATAAGCCGAATAGCGAGCAACCACTTATGCATCGCAATGTGCGAGCGCTCCAAAACAGAGGCGACGCGCACCGTGAACTTCTCGCGGCACGGCGCACACCAATACCACCCCGATCCCATTGATTCGCCGCCTAGCGGCGCGACGGTATCAAGAGCACCGCAATGCGGACAGAACGGACCATCCGGCCAGCGGATCGCTTCGAAGACGACGCGCGCTGCCTCGTCGTTATGGTAGCACGGATGGGAAAGCTCGGTCGGAAGCGGGGTCATCAGTTATCTCCTTGAAATCTAATATAGGAGATAACCGCTGTTCAGTAAAGTGCATAATTGTCCCCGCGCGCCACCTTCAAGACACGGATCGCCGTCGAGAATGTGCTGAACTCGCGGATGATCGCCTACCCGTTCCGGCTGTTGCAGTGCTGTCTCGTAACTGATAAGCCGGCGAAAGGGAACGCCCGTATCAACATTACCGCAACCGCGCCTCGGCGGCCTTAAGCAGCGTCACGGGAACACGGTGCATTGACCTATAAGCTCTGGTTGCAGAAGAACTATAGAGCCGGGATAGTGACGAGATCGCGATGCCACAGAGTCTTCGGGCCGATGGTTTGGCCAGTGCTGTCGACGGCGAAACAATTGATGACGACATCGCTGGCGTTGTCGACAGTTACCCGAACCTCGTAAAGAACCAGCGGCGATCCCGGCTGCGTTGTCGATTGTGTGATCAAAGCAAGGAAGGCTCGTTGGGTGTGCGGCCCGATCTGTGTGGGGCCCGCAGGCTCGACCGGCACCGGTTTCGGCGCGGACCAGAGTTGCTCGACACCCCAGTCGTAGATTTCGACAGTAACCGTGCGCTGTATCTTCGGGTCCAGATTCAGTACCACTATGTTGGCGTTAAAGGCACCGTCGTCACGAAGCTGGGCACCCGTGCTCAGCGTGGTGTGAGGCATGGCGATCTCCTTGCATGATGAGGGTTGGCCACTTGGCCCGACTACCCGCCACGTTAGGATACGCAAAACTCCGGTCGTCTCCTGTGAAGTAGCTCACAGAGGCGGTCGAGATAGGCGATACTTCATGCAACACCGCCGACGGAAGCGAACTGCCCGCCGGCGGCAGAGCTCGCGGATCGTTTTTGATGCCAAAGCGACACAAGAGGTTGGCGATGACGGGGCTGCGGACCGGGGGCTGTCTGTGCGGAGCGGTGCGCTACGAGTCGGCCGGCGAGCCGCTGTTTTCGCTGCTGTGCCATTGCCGCGATTGCCAGCATCAGAGCGGCAGCGCCTATGTGGCGGCGATGCGCGTGCCCGCCGCCGGGTTTCGCGTCACCAAAGGCGAGCCCAAGCTCTATGTCAGCGCAAGCGACGCCGGCAACCGCGTGACGCGGGCCTTTTGTCCGGAGTGCGGCTGCCCGCTGTTTATCCGAGTCTCGGCGCGGCCGGACATCGTCGGCCTGCGGGTCGGCAGTCTCGACGACCCGAGCGAGTTTCGCCCGGAGGCCGACATCTTTGTCAAAAGCGCGCAGCCCTGGGACCACATGGACCCGGATCTGCCCAAGCACCAAGCCTATCCGCCGGGCCGAGCTTATACGCCCGAGTGATCTCGCTCAGACGACCGTAGAAACAAGTCCGCCGCCGGCGTCGTCCAACAACCCGGCGGCGGTGGCTATCGCGAAAATCGGCTGGCGCCTTGTCATGCCCGCGCAGGCGGGCATCCAGGGCTCAATGCTGTGAACGCGAACCTAGACTCCCGCGTACGCGGGAGTGACGATGCAGACGATTTACTGCGACTATCGCCGATTCACCCAGCGAGGCCTAGGACGGCATCTGGCCCATGAAGTCGCGCTTGCCGATCTCGATGCCGAGACTGCGAAGAATGTTGTACGCAGTCGTCGTGTGGAAATAAAAATTCGGCATCGCCAAGTGATAGAGATAGTTTTGCGCGCGGAGTTTGCGCTCCTGGCCGCCCTGGGTGAGAGTGACCTCCGCATTTTCTCTGCCGTCGAGCTGATCGGGCCGCAGGCCCTTGAGGAAATCGATGGTCTTGTCGATCCGCGCCTTCATCTCGGCGTAGCTGTTGTCGATGGCGGGAAGCTCGGGCACAGGGACACCGGCGGCGCGGCCGGCGCCAAAGGCGTGCTCGCTCGCCTGACGCACCTGACGGGCAAGGGTGAACATGTCGGGATAGAGCCGTTCATTCAGTATCGTGCTTTCGTCCCATTTGTGCCCGGTCGCGTGCGCCTCGGCCTTTTCGATCACCCCCTTGAGGCCGCCGAGCAGCTGCAAGAATACGGGCACCGATGCGTGGTACATGGAGATAGGCATGGAACGGTCCCTCCTCATCTTTGATGGCGTTGACGCCGGCAGATCTTAACGGGACGCGGTGAGGGCGTGAAGACCCCCTTGCCGCGGTTGACAGCCTCTGCCACGGTCGGTACCACATGCAGAAATATTACACCAAGATTACAGGCGCCGGCCGGACGGGAGAAAGGAAGCAAGTGTCTTGCCGCCGCTTTTAGACGTCAGGAACCTGCACACCGAGTTTCGCACCGGCGCCGGGATCGTGCCGGCGGTCGACGGCATCTCCTACACCGTCGAGCCCGGCGAGACGGTCGCGATCGTCGGCGAAAGCGGGTCGGGCAAGAGCGCCGGGGCTTTATCGATCCTTCGCCTGATCCCGGACCCGCCCGGACGGATTACGCAGGGTGAGATCCTCTTTGCCGGCCGCGACCTGCGGCGGTTGTCCGAGGAGGAGATGCGCCAGATCCGCGGCAGCGAAATCGGCATGATCTTCCAGGAGCCGATGACCTCGCTGAACCCGGTGCTGACGATCGGCCGCCAGATCACCGAGACGATCGAGCAGCATCGCGGCGCCGACCGGGCCGCCGCCCAGAGGCGCGCAGTCGAACTTTTGGGGCTGGTCGGCATCGCCGACCCGACGCGCCGGCTCAAGCAGTATCCGCACCAGCTTTCGGGTGGTATGCGCCAGCGCATCATGATCGCCATCGCGCTCGCCTGCGATCCGAAGATGATCATCGCCGACGAACCGACGACCGCACTCGACGTGACGATCCAAGCCCAGATCCTCGAGCTGATGAAGGAGCTGACGCGCCGTCTCGACGTGGCGCTGATCATCATCACCCACAATCTCGGCGTCGTGGCCCGCTATGCCAACCGCGTCAACGTGATGTACGCCGGTCGCATCGTCGAGAGCGGCCCGGCCGCCGACATCTATCACGATCCGCGGCACCCCTACACGATGGCGCTGTTGCGCTCGGTTCCGCGGCTCGATCGCCCGCGCCAAGCAAAGCTCGACCCGGTCGAGGGTCAGCCGCCCGATCTGACGCGGCTCGACGCCGGCTGTTCGTTCCGACCGCGCTGCCGGTTTGCCGTCGATGCCTGCGCGGCAGCGCGGCCGCCACTCGAGCCGGCCGGCACGGCAGCGCACCTTGCCGCCTGTTTCCGCCGCCACGAGATCGCGATCGAGACCGGAGCGGCAGCGCGCATCCCTCAGCCGGCAAACGGTTTTGTTGAATCTTGAGTAGAGGCAGAGATGAACTTCGGATCGATATGGTTAGCGTCTGGTCTTTGTGTTGTGCTCGGCAGCTCGGCCGCAGTGGCGGCGGGAGCCGAGGAGGAAGCCCCGGCCAAACGCGGCGGTGTGCTGACCTACACGATCCCAGCGGACGCCCCGCCGAGCTTTGATGCTCATCGCGAAGGCACGTTCGCAACCCTACATTCGGTCGCCCCATTCTACAGCGTGCTGATCCGAGTCAACCCGGAGAACCCGTCCTCGACGACCGATTTCGTGTGCGATTTGTGCACGGCGATGCCGCAACCGAGCGACGACGGCAAGACCTACACCTTCAGGATCCGTGACGGCGTCAAATTCACCGACGGCTCGCCATTGACCGCCGCCGATGTGGCGGCGAGCTGGGACGAGATAATTCACCCGCCAAAAGGTTATCTGAGCCCGCGCGCGAGCTGGTACGAAATGGTCGACAAGGTGGAGGCGCCCGACCCGAACACGGTGGTCTTCCACCTCAAATTTGCGACGGGCGCGTTTCTGCCGGCGCTCGCCGACCCCTTCACCCTCATCTACAAAAAGGAGATCCTCGACAAGGATCCCCGCTGGTACGAGAAGAACATCTTGGGCTCGGGTCCGTTCAAACTTGAAGAATACCAGATCGGGCAGGCAATCAAGGGGGTACGCAATCCTGACTATTATCGCAAAGGACTGCCCTACCTCGACGGCTTCACCGCCATTTACGCGCCAAAGCAGGCGGTGCGCATCGACGCAATCCGCAGCGACCGGGCAGCGATGGAATTTCGCGGCTTGCCGCCAGCGACGCGCGACGAGCTGGTGAAGACGCTGGGTGATAAGATCACCGTGCAGGAGAGCGATTGGAACTGCGGCAATCTGGTCACTCCGAACAACAAAAAGAAACCGTTCGACGATCCCAGGGTGCGGCGGGCATTGGCACTGGCGATCGACCAATGGCATGGCGCACCGGCGCTGTCGAAGATCGCCAATGTGCATACGGTCGGCGGCATCGTGTTTCCCGGCTCGCCACTGGCGGCGACCAAAGAGGAACTTCAGCAGATCGCCGGCTTCTGGCCCGACATCGAGAAATCGCGCGCCGAGGCCAGGCGCCTGTTGAAGGAGGCAGGAGCCGAGGGGCTCAGCTTCGAGCTGCTTAACCGTGGTGTCGATCAGCCCTACAAATATGTCGGCACCTGGCTCGTCGACGAATGGAGCAAGATCGGGCTCCACGTCACCCAGAACATTCAACCGACTGGCCCGGAATTGGAAGCGCTGCGCAGCGGCAACTTCGAAGTTGCCCTGATCGCCAACTGCCACGGCGTCCCCAACCCGCTGATCGACGTCCAAGCCTATCTGCCGAGCTCGGTCTACAGCGGAAACTACGGCTATTACGAAGACCCGCAGGAGGTCGATCTTTATGACAAGATGCTGCGCGAGACCGACTTTCCCAAGCAGCGCGCTTTGATGCGCGATTTCGAGAAATACGTGCTCGATACCCAGGCTCACGAAATCTGGGTATTATGGTGGTACCGGATCGTCCCGCACCGGTCATACGTCAAGGGATGGAAGATCAGCCCAGGCCATTACATAAACCAAGACCTGGCGACGGTGTGGCTGGATAAATGAGGTCGCCTGGGATCTTGTTTTGCGCCGCGATATTGCTTCGTCGCGGAGCCTGTCCTTGGGCCGCGCAGAACGCGGACCCGGGGGCTACTGGCAATGACGGGTCTGTCATTGCGAGCGAAGCGCAGCAATCTAGTACCTTGATAGCCGCCTTCACCGGGATGACGCTAATGGCAGCGGCCCTCGCTGCGCCGGCCGCCGCGGGTGAGCAGCCGAAATACGGCGGTACGCTGACTTATATGATCCCCGCCGACGCGCCGCCGAGCTTCGACGGGCATCGCGAGAGCACCTACGCGACGGTTCACTCAGTGGCGCCGTTCTACAGCGTGCTGATCCGCGTCAACCCGGAGAATCCGTCCGCCATCACCGACTTTGTCTGCGACCTCTGCACCAAGATGCCGCAGCCGACCGACGACGGCACGACCTATAAGTTCAATATTCGCCAGGACGTCAAATTTCACGACGGCACGCCGTTGACGGCTGCCGATGTGGCGGCGAGCTTTAATGCGATCATCTTTCCTCCCGAAGGCGTGCTGAGCGCGCGCACCAGCAATTACCTTATGGTCGACAAAGTCACCGCACCCGATCCGCGGACAGTCGTCTTTCGTTTGAAATTCGCGACATCGGCGTTTCTGGGCGCGCTCGCCGACCCGTTCAATTTCATCTACAAGAAGGCGATCCTCGACACCGACCCGCGCTGGTACGAGAAGAACATTCTCGGCTCGGGCCCTTTCAAATTCGTTGATTATCAGGTCGGCCAGTCGATCAAGGGCGAGAAGAACGCCGAATATTACCATAAGGGGCTCCCATATCTCGACGGCTTTACCGGCATCTACGCTGACAAGCAGGCAGTACGGGTCGAGGCGATCCGTAGCGACCGCGCGGCCATCGAATTTCGCAGCATGCCGCCGGCGGCACGCGACGAGCTCGTCAAGGCGCTCGGCGACAAAATCACGGTACAGGAGAGCGATTGGAATGTGGCAAGCGCGGTGACGCCGAACCATAAGAAAAAACCGTTCGACGATGTCAGGGTTCGCCGCGCGTTAAGCCTGGCGATCGACCGCTGGCACGGGGCGCCGGCAGTGTCGAAGATCGCGATCGTCAAGACTGTCGGCGGGATTGTCTTCCCCGGTTCGCCATTGGCGGCGACCCGAGACGAGCTGGAGCAGATCGCCGGCTATTCGCTCGATATCGACAAATCGCGGGCCGAGGCCAAGCGACTATTGAAGGAGGCCGGTGCCGAAGGGCTCTCTTTCGAGCTCCTCAACCGCAACGTCGACCAGCCCTACAAATACGTCGCTACCTGGCTGATCGACGAATGGAGCAAGATCGGACTGCACGTCACGCAACGGGTGCTGCCGAGCGGCCCGTGGTTCGAGGCAATGCGCAACGGCGATTTCGATGTCGTTCTCGAAGCTCCCGGCCATGGCTTTGTCAATCCGCTGCTCGATGTCCAAAAGGTCCTGCCTGCGTCGGTCGATGCCGAGAATTACGGGCGTTTCGAAGACCAGACCGAGATCGACCTCTATGAAAGGCTGCTGCACGAGACCGAGCCGGTACAGCAACGCCTGCTGATGCGCGCGTTCGAGAAATACGTGCTCGACGAACAGAGTCACATGATCTGGGTGCTGTGGTGGCACCGGATCGTGCCTTACCGATCGTATGTAAAGGGCTTCAGGATCAGCTCGACGCACTTTATCAATCAGGACCTGGCGCAGATCTGGCTCGATAAATAATACCGATGAACAGGAGGACGGGATGGCGATCCAATCGGGGCTACGGGTAGCGAGCCTCGTTGCGATCCTTGGTGTGTTACCGGTCACTGCGGTGGCCGGGGAAACACCGAAACTCGGCGGCGTCCTGACCTATGCGATACCGGCGGACGCACCGCCGAGCTTTGATGCCCACCGCGAGGGCACTTTCGCGACCGTGCATTCGGCAGCGCCCTTCTACAGCGTGCTGATCCGCGTCGATCCGAACAACCCGTCCTCGACGACCGACTTCGTCTGCGATCTGTGCACGGCGATGCCGCAACCGACCGACGGGGGCAAGACCTACACCTTCAAGATCCGCGACGGCGTCAAATTTCACGACGGCTCACCCTTGACTGCAGCGGACGTGGCGGCGAGCTGGAACCACATCATACATCCGCCCGAAGGGGTTCTGAGCCCGCGGCAGAGCCACTACATGATGGTCGACACGGTCGAAGCGCCCGATCCGGCGACCGTCGTCTTTCATCTGAAATTTGCGACAGCCGCATTTTTGCCGGCGCTCGCCGATCCCTTCAGCTTTATTTACCAAAAAGCGATCCTCGACAAGGACCCACGCTGGTACGAAAAGAACATTCTCGGCTCGGGTCCGTTCAAATTTGCCGGGCTGGAAATCGGCCAGTCGATCACCGGAGTCAGAAACCCCGATTACTACCACCAGGGGCTGCCGTATCTCGACGGCTTTACCGGCATCTATGCCGATAAGCAGGCGGTGCGCGTCGCGGCACTGCGCAGCGACCGGGTTGCGATCGAGTTTCGCGGGCTTCCGCCCTCGGTCCACGACGAGCTGGTGGGAGCACTCGGCGACAAGATCACCGTGCAGGGTAGCGACTGGAATTGCGGCCAAATGGTCACGCCCAACCACAAGCGCAGGCCGTTCGACGATGCCCGGGTGCGCCGGGCATTGACCCTGGCCATCGACCGCTGGCACGGCGCGCCAGAGCTCGCCAAGATTGCCAATGTGCGCACGGTCGGCGGCATCGTCTTTCCGGGCTCGCCATTGGCAGCGGACAAAGAGGAATTGCAGGACATCGCCGGGTTCTGGTCCGACATCGAAAAATCGCGGGCAGAAGCCAGGCGCCTGTTGCAGGAGGCGGGAGCCGAGGGGTTGAGCTTCGAGCTGTTAAACCGCAATGTCGACCAGCCCTATAAGTACAACGCCACCTGGGTGATCGATCAATGGAGCAAGATCGGGCTCCACGTCACGCAGCGGGTCTTGCCGACCGGTCCCTGGCTCGAAGCGATGCGCAGCGGCAACTTCGACACGGTCATGAACGGAAATTGCAACAGCGTGGTCAACCCGCTGCTCGATGTGCAACGATACCTTCCTGCCTCGGTCTATGTCGCGAGCTATGGCCGGTTCGAAGACCAACCGGAAATCGATTTGTACGATAGGATGCTGCACGAAACCGAGTTCACCAAGCAGCGGGCCCTGATGCGCGACTTCGAGAAACACGTTCTCGACAACCAAGCCCACGAGATATTCCTGCTGTGGTATTATCGCACTGTTCTTTACCGTTCGTATGTGAAAGGCTGGAAGATCAGTCCCAGCCATTATCTCAACCAGGATCTGGCGACTGTGTGGCTCGACAAATAACTCGGCTGAACGGGAGGAGGCAATGAGGATCGGATCAGAGCTTGCGGCGGCGCTGCTGGGCGCTGCTGTCATCGCGGCGCCACTTGCTGTGGCGGCAGAGGAAACGCCTAAGCATGGCGGCATGCTGACCTATGTGATCCCGGCGGACGCGCCGCCGAGCTTTGACGGCCACCGCGAGACCACGTTCGCGACGATTCACTCGGCAGCACCCTTCTACAGCGTGCTGATCCGGGTCGATCCGAACAACCCGTCCTCGACGAGCGATTTCGTCTGCGATCTGTGCACGGAGCTGCCAAAGCCGACCGACGGCGGAAAGACCTACACCTTTAAGATCCGCGAGGGTGTCAAATTCCACGATGGGACGCCGCTGACGGCAGCCGACGTGGCGGCCAGCTGGAACGAGATCGTCCACCCGCCGCAAGGCATTCTGAGCCCGCGGGAGAGCCACTATGTGATGGTCGACGCGATCGAGGCGCCCGATCCGACGACCGTCGTGTTTCATCTGAAATTCGCAACCGCCGCCTTTCTTCCGGCGCTCGCCGACCCCTACAACTTCATTTACCAAAAGGCGATTCTCGACAAGAATCCCCGTTGGTACGAGAAGAACATCCTGGGTTCGGGTCCGTTCAAGTTTGCCGGCTATGAGATCGGCCAGTCGATAAAGGGGGTGAGAAACCCCGACTATTATCACCCAGGGCTGCCGTATCTCGACGGCTTCACCGCCATCTATGCCGACAAGCAGGCGGTGCGCGTCGATGCGATCCGCGGTGACCGCGCCGCAATCGAGTTCCGCGGTTT
>Ga0306920_100012393_pt1 | contig 11571 bp, 11 predicted proteins | sample flu12Cox44000170_FD_204666 | JGI IMG/M metagenome (GOLD analysis project Ga0306920, IMG submission 204666) | Lab enrichment of tropical soil microbial communities from Luquillo Experimental Forest, Puerto Rico - flux4day.12C.oxic.44.000.170 (v2)... | ecosystem: Environmental > Terrestrial >...
CGCAGCGGCAACACACTTCCAGACATCATCCTGGAGAACCAATACGTTAGGGCCCAGCTAGAAAGTCTTCTCCAGCAGCACAAAAGGCTGCGCAACGAGATCAAACAGAATCGAGAAAGAAGGAGATTTTTCTAGTCCATTTGGGCTCGATCTTAGCGACCTCTCTCTAGATTCCGGCCCGTTCCTTACGCTCGCCGACCTACCGCCTTTCACCAACCTCCGGCCGCGTGAACGGTCTCATGACATGCCGTCGCGCAACCCCGTGTTACAACACTGGGGAAAGTGGTCATCGCGTCATCGCTTGCCTGCCGCATCTTCGTCCTTGAACTGATCTGCGAGATGGTGGCGCTTGAGAAAGCTCCGCAAGCGATTCCCCTCGTCGATGGAGTATTTCATCGCTGCGTCGAGATAAATCATCTCGTAAGTGAGGTCAACGACGGAGCACTTGGTGAGCTCGATGGTACGTTCTTCGATGGTGGTTATGGTTTCGTGCCGATAAGAGTGGTCTTCAATGGCAGTGGTCCACCGCTGTTGATCCGCGCGACACTGATCAACCGTTGGCACGTCTTTGACGTTCCGCCCCATCGCCAGTGACGCCAGCAGCAAGACGGTTGCTATTGTTCTCATAACTGCTTCTTCTTTCTATCCTCAAGGCGTTGTTTTCAGGCAACGCGTCTTATCGCTTCGGACGCGATTTCGTGTTGCCAGCCTGGAATTACAGCGAGCAGGACTGCCGGGGCCGATTAAAGCGAATTCAGAACAAGCCGACGAAGCATAGCTCAGTTCCAATAGTCAGCGGCATAGCGAGTGCGGTCACTGCCGATACGCGGACCCACCGAGACCGTACAGAGACTATCTGAGGGACGCTACAAAGATATGAATAGTTGCCTGTTCACAATTGTCGGCTATTCGCTGGAGGAGCCGCATGCGTGGCGCGCTTTGGGGTGCCGCGATGTTACGGCTACAGCGTTTCAGATCGGTATAAGACGAATAAACGACGCGGTTTCAATTTGCTAGAAGGATTTCGGCGTTCCCCTAGCAGCCTGATTCTTGAAACGATTGAACCTCAGAGTGGGTACCCTGCTTCATCGAACCACCGCTTGTATCGGCAGGGTGAAGGAGAACACCGATCCGCTTCCCAACTGGCTGACCACGCCGATGGCCCCGCCGTGGGCTTCCACAATCACCTTCGCGATCGCCAAGCCCATGCCGGTGCCGTGCGCCGCATACTGCTGATTCCGTCCACGATAGAACTTCTCGAAGATCAGCGGCTGCTCGAAACTGTCGATTCCGGGCCCGTGATCGGCCACGCTGACTATTATGTTGCGCGCCTGGCGTTCAGCCGTCACAGTTATTGTCGTACCTGCAGGCGAGTACTTCGCGGCATTCTCGAGTAAGTGCGTAATGACTTCGCGGATTCGCTCGACGTCCATCGCCACCGCCGGCAGTCCGGAAGCAATGCTGACTTCGATCTTGTGTTTCTGCAACAAGTGCCTGGTGGCGTCAAGCGCCGAGTCAATGGCTTCGGCAATCTCGTGTGGGCGCAAATTGAGCTTCACGAAACCCGAATCCAGCTGTGCCATCTCGGATGCTTCGCCCACCAGGCGGTTGAGACGGTCCGTCTCTTCGTCAATTACCGTAAGCAGTTCCTTTCGTTCATTGTCGCCCAGCGAGGGAGTAGTGAGCAGGCTGCTCACGCTGGCCTTAATGCCGGTGAGCGGGGTGCGGAACTCATGGGTCACCGAATCCAGGAGAGCGGTTCGCAGCCGGTCGCTTTCCTGAGCCGCACGATGCAGCGTGACCTGTTCGACTGCGCGAGCACGCTCGATGGCCAGACCGGCAAGACTGCCGATTGCCTCCATCGATTCGCGGGAGAGGTCCCCCCCGGCTACGGCTAGAGCGCCCACCGTTTTCACGCCGACGCGCAATGACACATAGCTCGGTTTCTCTTCTTGCATCACCAACTCGCCGCGCACGGCGACCGTGTGCAGCGTCTCATCGTCGAATTCAACAGCGGGGCCGGAGCGGTATACGGCCGCACGATCGGTGACGAACAGAGCCGCACCTGAAAGGGAAAACGTCTCGGTAATGATGGTCGGGAGCGCATTGAGCAACGACACCAGGTTCTCGGTGGTGAGCAACTGCTGGCTGAGCGCGTAGAGACGTTCCACCTCGTGGCGACGTCGTTCGGCATCCTGCGCCTCACGCCGCGCGCGCTCCGAGAGATTGCCAGCTACAAGGGCTGTCACCAGAAAGGCCACAAGCGCAACCCAGTTCTGAGGGTCGGCAATCGTGAACGTATACAACGGCGGCAGGAAGAAGAAGTTGAATGAGGCGGTGGCCACGATAGAAAGTACGACTGCGTAGCGCAGCCCCCAATAGGCCGACGCGAACAGCACCGCAATCAAAAAGACCAACGCAATCGCGGTGGGATTGACGTCCAGATAGCGTCCAGCGACGGTGAGGACCGCGAGGCCGGCGAACATTGCAAAATAGCGGACAATTGCAACGCGGCTTATGATGCGCACGCCGCCATTCTACGCTGTGCGTGACAATTCCTCAGGTTGCAATCAGAATACAAACAATGCAAAAGACGCCCGACCAATGGCTGGAGGAAGTTGAGCCGGCGAAGTCCCAGGGCATCCTCAAGCTCTTTCTTGGCTACGCGCCCGGCGTCGGCAAGACCTATTCGATGTTGAGCGAAGCCATTCGGCGCGCCAGCCGCGGCGAGCATGTGCTGGTCGGCGTGGTTGAAACTCATGGCCGCAAGGCGACGGCCGAACTCGCCTCGAAGCTAGAGACTGTTCCTTGCCGCAAACTGGAATACAAGGGCACTGTTTTTGAAGAGATGGATGTGGGCGCCATCCTGGAACGCAATCCATCTGTTGTGGTTGTAGACGAGCTGGCGCATACGAACATTGATGGCAGTAAGCATCACAAGCGATATGAAGACGTGATGGAGTTGCTTGACCGCAACATCGATGTGCTGTCTACCATGAATGTACAGCACATTGAAAGTCTGGGGCCGACGATCCTGCAGATCACCGGGGTGCAGGTGCGCGAAACCGTTCCCGACTGGGTCATGCAGCGGGTGGACGAAATTGTTCTCGCCGATGTCACTCCCCAGGCGCTGCAGAAGCGCATGATGCGCGGAGATATTTATCCTCTGGAACGTGCCGGTCGCGCACTCTCACACTTCTTTCGGCCCGGCAATCTGATCGCCTTGCGCGAGCTTGCCTTGCGGCAAGTAACGCAAGTGGTCGATCGCAGCCTCGATGCATTCCTGGCAAAAGAAGACGTCCCCGAGACAACTTCGGTACGCGAGCGAATTCTTGTGTGCATCAGCTCAAACCCGGCAGCGCAATACCTCATTGCTCGCGGATCGCGCATGGCACAGGGCATGAAAGGTGAACTCTACGTGTGTTACGTTGACACCGGACATGCATATGGCCCGGAAGACAAGCGGACGCTGGCGGAAAATATACGCTTTGCAGAGAACCTTGGTGCCCGCGTAGCCAAGATCACCGGCAAGACCGTCGCAGAGGCAGCAGCGCAGTTTGTGCGTGAAAATCACATCACACAAGTTATTTTCGGACGCTCGGCCCGCACCGGATTACAACGCTATATGTACCTGCAAACAATCCAGCGGTTCTTGAAGAATGCACCGTCCGTCGATGTGCATATCGTGACGCAGGAGGCCCGGTAATGAGCGAACGGTCGCACATTCTCGTAGTCGACGACGAACCACAGATCACGCGCGTTCTTCGTACAGCTCTCACTGCACAGGGCTACGAGATTCGGGTTGCGAACGACGGAGAAATGGCGCTGGAGATCATGAAAGACTGGTCGCCGAATCTCATCATCACCGATCTGAGCATGCCCCATCTTGACGGTGTGCAGCTCTGCCGGCGCGTGCGCGCGGTTTCGCAGGTGCCGATTCTCGTGCTGTCGGTGCGCGATCAGGAGCGCCAGAAGATCGAGGCCCTCGACGCCGGTGCAGACGACTACGTGACCAAGCCGTTCAGCATGAATGAGCTGCTTGCGCGTGTACGCGCCAATTTGCGGCGCATGCCCAAGGCTGAGGAGCCTTCGGAGATCGTCGACATCGGCGACTTTCACATCGATCTTGCCACCCGCACGGTTGTGGTTGCGGGGCGCGATCTCAAACTCACTCCCAAGGAGTTTGATCTCCTGCTGTATCTCTCGCAGCACCCCCACCGTGTTATTCCCCACCGAACGCTTTTGGCGGCGGTGTGGGGCGGCAATAGCGTGGAGCAGCCCGAATACCTGCGCGTTTTCATTGGGCAATTGCGCAAGAAGGTCGAGTCGGATCCCGCCGAACCTCGTTATCTCCTCACAGAACGTTGGGTTGGATACCGTTTCGAACCCGGCCCGTGATTTTTACGGATTCTTTATTTTGCCTTTAGTTCAGCATTAGCTCCGGCGGAGTCGAATGATCCTAGTGCATCCGTCAGGTGCGGTCATGCTTGGATTCCTCATCATCACAAGTTTGAGTCTGGCGTTTTACCTTGGCCTGCTGGTCTTCCTCTATCGGGACGGCCGCAACCGGAGCCCAAGCGGAGGCTCGGTTTACAAGGTGCAGCCTGGATCGGTGACGGAACTCGGCCCGCTCCCGGCAGTAGTTTATGGAAGACCCTCCCTCCGTCAGCAAAATACTGCAACGGTCTTGGTTCGGTTCGCGGTGAACTCAGGCTACGGCAGGAAGAAGCCGCAAGTTGGGCCGAGCGAGCCGGCAAAGGTCATTACGCTTCCGGCGCTCGCTGGCGACAACGAAGACGCACAGTGCGGCTAGATCCACCGCGAAAGGAAATCGCGTATGCGTGACATCGTTCTCATCGCAACAACAATAGCCTTCTTTCTACTCTCGATCGGATACGTAGAGTTCTGCGACCGCGTTAAGTGAGGATCAAGATGCATACCCAGGCCATCGTCATGCTATCCATCACCGTTCTCACCATGGCGTATCTGTTTTACGCCCTGCTTCGTCCGGAAAAATTCTGATATGACCATCAACGGCTGGCTGCAAATAGCGGTATTCCTTCTTGTGATCTTTCTCGTGACCAAGCCACTCGGCGTGTACATGACGCGAGTGTTTAATCGCGAGCGCACCTTTCTTGATCCTGTCTTGCGCCCCATCGAGCGCCTTATCTACCGCATCACTTGGGTGGATGAGAACCACGAGATGCGCTGGACGGAGTACGCCATCGCCATGCTGCTGTTTAGCGTGGCGTCGATGTTACTGCTCTATCTGATTCAGCGAGTCCAGGGATACTTGCCGCTGAATCCGCAGAAATTTGCCGGCGTGGCGAAAGACCTGGCGTTCAACACGGCTGCCTCTTTTACCACCAATACGAACTGGCAGAACTATTCCGGCGAGAGCACGATGAGCTATTTCACGCAGATGGCTGGTCTCGCCTATCACAACTTTATTTCGGCAGCGACCGGTATTGCCCTTGCGATCGCATTCATTCGCGGCATCGCTCGGCGCCAGAAAGATACCCTTGGCAACTTTTGGGTCGACATGACGCGCTCGTCGCTGTGGGTGCTGTTGCCGTTCTGCATCGTGGGCGCGCTGCTCCTGGTCTCGCAAGGAGTCGTGCAGAACCTGCGTCCCTATGACAAAGCGACGCTCGTTGAGTCACAGCAAGTCCCGCGCCTGGGCGCCGACGGCAAGCCCGCGGTAGACGCGAGTGGCAAGCCTGTCATGGATACCGTGACCGACCAGACCATCGCGCAGGGCCCGGTCGCATCGCAGGAAATCATCAAGGAGTGGGGAACGAACGGCGGAGGTTTCTTTAACGCGAATAGTGCCCATCCGTTTGAGAATCCCACACCTTTCTCCAATTTCATCGAGATGTTCTCGATTTTTGCAGTCTCTGCTGGACTCACCTACACCCTGGGCCGGATGACCGGATCGCAACGCCATGGTTGGGCAGTGTGGTCGGCAATGGCGATTCTGTTTCTCTGTGGTGTCTTGGTCGCCTACTGGGCTGAGTCGCGCGGCAATCCGTTGCTGGCCGGCGTGGACCAGCACGTTTCTGCCCTGCAAGCTGGCGGCAACATGGAAGGCAAAGAGGCCCGCTTCGGCATGGCTAGCTCTGCATTGTTCGCCACCGTGACAACTGACGCCAGTTGCGGGGCCATCAATGGTTGGCACGACTCCTTTACGCCGCTTGGCGGAATGGTTCCGCTGGTCAACATGATGCTGAGCGAGGTGATCTTCGGCGGCGTTGGCGCAGGGCTGTACGGCATGCTGATTTACATCGTCCTGACAGTATTTATCGCGGGGCTGATGGTCGGCCGCACGCCGGAATACCTGGGGAAAAAGATCGAGGCCTATGACGTCAAGATGGCGATGCTGGTGGCCTTGGTGTTTCCGCTGGTAATCCTCACCTTCGCCGCTATTTCCTCCATCAGCAGCTTTGGGACGTCCAGCATCTCCAATCCTGGTCCTCATGGATTGACGCAGGTCATTTACGCCTTTGTCTCGCAGGCTGCTAACAACGGTTCAGCGTTTGGCGGACTGAACGGCAACACGACCTGGTACAACATCACGGGCGCGATCACCATGTTGGCGGGCCGCTTCCTGATGATCATCCCCATGCTCGCGATTGCTGGAAACCTGGCAAAGAAGAAGTTCGTTCCGCCATCGCTCGGCACCTTCCCGGTGACCACGCCGTTATTCACAGTCTTACTGATGGGCGTCATCATCATCGTCGGCGCGCTCACTTTCTTCCCAGCTCTGAGCCTGGGACCAATTCTTGAGCACCTTTTGTTAGGTGCTGGAAAGACTTTCTGAGGTTTCAGGCATGGCCACTGGTAAAAAAGCAATCTGGGAATGGAAGATCGTACGGCGCGCCGCGCTGGACTCAGTGCTCAAGCTGAATCCGGTAAAGATGATGGGCAATCCCGTCATGTTTGTCGTCGAAATCGGCAGCGTGATCACTACGGTCATGCTCTTTAAGGGCGGCGCGGACTTCAAGTTCAATCTGCAGATCACGCTGTGGCTCTGGTTCACCGTGCTCTTCGCGAACTTTGCGGAGGCCATGGCCGAAGGCCGCGGCAAGGCGCAAGCTGACACGCTGCGGAAAGCGCGTTCGGAGACAATGGCCAACCGTCTGAGGAAAGACGGGGCCATCGAACAGGTCAGCAGTTCTAAGCTCCGTGCAGGCGACATGGTGATGGTCGCTGCAGGCGAGTTCATTCCATCTGACGGAACGATCACTGAAGGCGTTGCGTCCGTAGATGAGTCCGCTATTACGGGCGAATCAGCACCTGTCATTCGCGAGGCTGGAGGCGATCGGTCGGCGGTTACGGGCGGCACACGTGTGCTTTCGGATCACATCAAGGTCGAGATCACATCGAACCCCGGCGAAACGTTTCTCGATCGCATGATCGCCCTGGTCGAAGGCGCCTCGCGCCAGAAGACGCCCAACGAAATCGCTCTGAATATTCTGCTTGCCGGGTTGACCATCATCTTCCTGCTGGCTGTGGTTACATTGCAGCCGTTCGCGATGTACTCCGGTTCACCGCAGACGGTGTTCGTTCTTGTCTCGTTGCTGGTCTGCCTCATTCCGACGACGATCGGTGGATTGTTGTCTGCTATCGGCATCGCCGGAATGGACCGCCTTATCCAACACAATGTGTTGGCCATGTCGGGCCGCGCGGTCGAAGCCGCCGGAGACGTAAACACTCTGCTGCTTGATAAGACCGGCACGATTACCTTTGGTAATCGACAGGCTGCGCGGTTTATTCCCGCCCCAGGGGTTCCGGAGTCTGAGTTGGCCGATGCGGCGCAGTTGTCGTCGCTGGCCGATGAAACGCCGGAAGGACGATCCATCGTCGTGCTTGCCAAGGAGAAGTACGGATTGCGCGGACGTGACCTGGCTTCCCACGAAGCGCAGTTCGTTCCCTTCACCGCGCAGACACGCATGTCAGGCGTGAACATGAACGGGTTCGAAATCCGTAAAGGCTCGGCAGACGCGATCGAGGCCTACCTCGGCAAGCAGAGTGTGCGCTTCCCTATTGAGGTGCAGGACACGGTCGATCAGATCGCCCGCTCGGGTGGGACACCCCTGGTTGTCGCTGAAAGAACTCGCGGTGCACTCGGCGTGATCGAACTCAAGGACGTCGTAAAGGGCGGCATGCGCGAGCGTTTTGATCAGCTTCGCGCCATGGGAATCCGCACGGTCATGATCACTGGCGATAATCCACTGACGGCCGCTGCCATTGCCCGCGAGGCCGGGGTCGACGACTTTCTTGCCCAAGCGACTCCAAAGGACAAGATGGACCTGATCAAGCGGGAGCAAGGCGACGGAAAACTGGTCGCAATGACGGGAGACGGCACCAATGACGCTCCCGCTCTCGCGCAGGCCGATGTGGGCGTGGCGATGAATACAGGTACACAGGCCGCTAAGGAAGCCGGAAACATGGTCGATCTCGACTCGAATCCGACGAAGCTGATCGAAGTAGTCGAAATCGGCAAACAGCTTCTGATGACTCGCGGCTCGCTAACCACCTTTTCCATCGCCAATGACGTGGCGAAATACTTCGCCATTATTCCCGCGATGTTTGCGGGAACATTCCCTGTCCTGAACGCGCTCAACATCATGCGCCTGCGGACACCCGAATCGGCTGTGCTCTCGGCCGTAATTTTCAACGCGGTCATCATCATCGCGCTGATCCCGCTGGCGCTTCGTGGTGTGCGCTATCGCGCGATGGGGGCTGCTGCTCTGCTCCGTCGCAACCTGTGGATTTACGGTTTTGGCGGCATCATCATCCCGTTCATCGGAATCAAGCTCATCGACATGCTGATCTCGCGTGTAGGACTTGCATAGGAAATCGTTATGAAAAAGAACTTGATCATTTCCGTCTTAATGACCATTGTCACGACGATATTGTTGGGAATCATCTACCCGCTGGCAGTTACGGGTATCGCCCAAGTGATCTTCCCGAAGAAGGCCAACGGACAACTGATCACCCAAAACGGCAAGCTGATCGGTTCCAGCGTAATTGGCCAGCCTTTCAGCGGGCCAACGTATTTCCATTCCCGTCCATCGGCTGCCGGTACGGGATACGACGCCGCGAACTCTGGCGGAACCAATCTCGGGCCAACCAACAAGACTCTGATCTCACGCGTGGAACAGGACACAGCGACGCTGCATGCCGAGAATCCCAACCTGCCCGTTCCCGTGGACATGGTCACAACCTCGGCTTCCGGTCTCGATCCGCACATCTCCATTGCCGCTGCTGAATTTCAGATTCCGCGAGTAGCGCGTGCGCGCGGAATATCGGAATCGCAGGTGCAGCAATTAGTTGATTCCCACACGGAATATCGGCAGTTTGGTTTCATGGGAGAACCACGCGTCAACGTGCTCGAGCTGAACCTAGCGCTCGACGCCAACGGCAAATAGGTCACAGGAAAATTCGACAAGAATAGAAAAGACCCGCAGCGCAGTGCGCCTCGCGGGTCCTTCCGGTTAGCTGTTGGGATTGGCTTGAGGCTGTCCACTCTCGTGGCCTCAGCGAATCAACTCGACAGCGTTTCGAGTGATGCGAGCATTAGAGCGGAAGCCCTAAGCCTCAGCCACCTCACTTGAGATACAACTGTGACAATCAGATTTCATAGGCGTTGGATCAACCTCCTTTCCAGTGTGTGGAGACAATATCATTCCGCGAACGAGACGGTCAAACCATCCGCGCGGAAAGTTGTTGACGCATTAAGTACGGCCCGTGCAGATCGGGCGACAGCTCTGATTTCTGTTGTGTCCGGCAGTAGAAACACTACAATGGGCAGCCATGGGCACTGTTGCCGCTCCGCAAACGATTGATCCGATCATCGAACGTCTGGAAGATCAAATTTCCTATTACGACGCAAAGAGCTCGCGCTGCCAGAAGTCCTATAAGGGCATCAAGCTGGTCGAAATTATCTCCGCAGCATTGATTCCATTTCTGGCCGCATTGCATGTGGCTGACACGCACGACTATGTCAAAGCGGCTTTCGCTATCGCGACGGCTTTGCTTGGCGTCTTGATCACCATCCTGGAAGGCGTGCTGCAGTTGCAACAGTATCAGCAGATCTGGGTGACGTATCGCGCGACCTGCGAAGCCTTGAAGCACGAGAAGTACACCTACATCGCAAAGGCTGGAGTTTATGCAAGCGCCGCCGATCCTCGGGCTCTGTTGGCCGAGCGCATCGAAACCATCGGCTCGCAGGAAAACACGAAATGGACGTCCCTTCAGCAACCCCAGAAAGTGAAGTAGCGCCAGCGGCCTCGCGCTCCTACAATAGCCTTCATGCTGCATGATTTTTTCCGCTCCTTGAAGACCCGCGAAGAGCGTTTAGCCTGGCTGGTTGCCGTCGGCGCCGACGCGCTGCAACTCGCCGTGACTCCTCTATTTGCCGAGGGGGCTTTGTCGCCCGCCGACGCGGTTCTCGACGCGGTCGTGGCTGTTGTGCTCGTCCACTTGCTGGGATGGCATTGGGCTTTCCTGCCGACGCTGTTGGTCGAAGCCGTCCCCGGTGCCGATTTGTTTCCCACATGGACCGCGGCGGTGTTCTTCGTGACCCGGCAGATGCACGCCCCCGGCGAGCCGGTCATCCTGCCGCCGGAAGCGCACAGTAACCGCAGCTAACTGCGATCTTCCGTTGCGCTGTTAACCTACGCCTGCTGAACGTACTCTTCCCACTTGCGGGCTGCTTCGTCGATTGTCTTGCTTCGGTTCAGCTTCACATCCTGCACGGTCGCAAACACTTTTGTCTGCAATTCTCTCAGGAGCATCCACCGCTGCATCGTGGAACTCTGGGCGTCGGCCGCAATCTTTTCGTAGATCTTCCGCGCTGGTTCAGCGTCGGCGGAAATCACTTCCGCGACTTTCTGCTCTTTGTCTTGTTTCTGCTGCTCCGCCTGCACACGTGCACCTTCGTTGCGCGCCTGCTGCACGCTCATGACAAGCTTAACGAGGGCTAACAGTTCCAGGGACATGCGGGCTAGTTCATCGTCGGCGTAACGCCCTCCACTGCGAAAGACCGGCCTGGCCGCAACCGGCCTCAGTTGCGTCTCATTTAGCCAGGGAACCGCCTGCCACGCGCAAGCCTTCGCCAGAATCGGATAGACACGCAGTCCTTCGCTCTCGCGCCGCCGCAGAATGGTCGGCATTTCTTTGTGCCGAATAAAGTCGGAGGTCAAAAAGTCAGCGGTGATCAAGAGGATGGCAATGTCAGCAGCACGCAGCGCCCGCTCGATCGCGGGCTCCCACTCTTCGCCCGGGGCGATTTGGCTGTCGGTCCACACATCAAATTCGGCTGCGTCCGACAGGATTCCGAGGTGCTTCAGCAGCCGTTCTTTCGGTCTTGCATCGGCGTGGCTATAGCTGACGAAGATACGAGGATGCGCCATTCCCGCGAATTCTAGCAGGGATCAGCTTGACACCAAAACGCAACGACCGTCGTTTCAGTAGTTCGCCAACTCCACCAGCGCGTTGTATACGTCGTTCGCTTGCGGTAGGATCTCATCCTCGACGAGCGGTTGATACGCGACGAAAGTGTCT
>Ga0306920_100012395_pt1 | contig 11570 bp, 11 predicted proteins | sample flu12Cox44000170_FD_204666 | JGI IMG/M metagenome (GOLD analysis project Ga0306920, IMG submission 204666) | Lab enrichment of tropical soil microbial communities from Luquillo Experimental Forest, Puerto Rico - flux4day.12C.oxic.44.000.170 (v2)... | ecosystem: Environmental > Terrestrial >...
AGGACTACCAGTTCGCCATCCTGCAGCAGGCGCAGACCTCGCTCCGGTCGATCATCGGGCAGTCCGAGATGGACCAGCTGCTCGCCGAGCGGGAGACGGTGAACAGGGAACTGCGCCGTATCATCGACGAGCCGACCGAGGAGCCCTGGGGGATCCGGGTCGAACGGGTCGAGATCAAGGACGTGTCGCTGCCCGAGGGCATGAAGCGCTCCATGTCCCGGCAGGCCGAGGCGGAGCGCGAACGCCGCGCCCGGATCATCACCGCGGACGGCGAGTACCAGGCGTCCAAGCGGCTCAGCGCCGCCGCGGCGGTGATGGCTAAGGATCCGGCGGCCCTGCAGCTGCGGCTGCTGCAGACTGTCGTCGAGGTCGCGGCCGAGAAGAACAGCACGCTAGTGATGCCGATCCCGGTCGAGCTGTTGCGGTTCTTCGACAGGGTGCACTCCGGCGGGAGCGCGTCCGGCACCGCGGAAGAACCGGAAGACCGGGGCGATGAGGAGGTGGCGGCCGCTGAGGCGGCGATCACGCACACCAGCGTTCCCGAGCTCGCCACCCCCGAGGCGCCGCCGGTTCCGGAGGTGGCGGCGGCGTCCGCCAGCGTGCCCGAGCTCGGGACCGGCGACGGCGACGGCGCGGCCGCCAGCGGCCTCGCGGGCGGCGCCACCGGCGAGAGCGCGACCGGCGAGGAGGTTCCCAGCACCAGGCGCTAGGGTTTGCCCATGCATAAGTGGGAGTACGTGACCGTGCCGCTGCTGGTGCACGCGACCAAGCAGATCCTGGACAACTGGGGCGATGAGGGATGGGAGCTGGTCGCCGTGGTGCCAGGGCCGAACAGCGAGCAGCTCATCGCCTACATGAAGCGAGAGAAGTCATGAGCGGCGCGGCCGAACGCCTGGCCGCGCTCGGGCTCACCCTGCCGCCAGTGGCCACCCCGGTGGCCGCGTACGTGCCGGCGGTCCGCACTGGGAACTACGTGTACACCTCGGGCCAGCTGCCCATGGTGGACGGCAAACTGCAGGCGGTCGGCAAGGTCGGAGACTCGGTCAGCCCGGAAGAGGCGGCCGCGCTGGCACGGATCTGCGCGCTCAACGCGCTCGCCGCGGCCGCCGGCGCGGCCGGGGGGCTCGACGCGATCGTCCGGGTGGTGAAGGTGACGGGCTTCGTCGCCAGCGCGCCCGGGTTCACCGGCCAGGCGCAGGTGATCAACGGGGCGAGCGAGTTCCTGATCGAGGTGCTCGGCGAGGCCGGCCGGCACGCGCGCAGCGCGGTCGGGATGGCCGTCTTGCCGCTGGACACCCCGGTGGAAGTCGAGATGATCGTCGAGATCGCGTGAGGATACGGCTCGGCTGGTTCGACGAGCGGCTCTCTGAGCGGATAGCGGCCATCGCGGCCGGCCGGCTGGCGCCGGCGGTGGCGAGAGACGCGGCGACCATCATGGTGGTCAGGCCGGCGCCGGACCGCCCGGCGGACCGTTCGGCTGACGGTTCGGCGGACAGCGAGGTCGAGGTCCTCATGCTCCGCCGGCCCGCGGCGATGGCGTTCGCGCCCGGCGCCTACGTCTTTCCCGGCGGATCGGTCGACGCGGCCGACAGCGATCCGGAGATCGGCTGGTCAGGACCCGATCCGGCGGAGTTCGGCGAGCGGCTCGGGTGCTCGGCGGCCGACGCGCGCGCCCTCGTCTGCGCGGCGGTGCGGGAGACCTTCGAAGAGTCGGGCGTCCTCCTCGCGGGCGGTCCTGACGGCTCGCCCGCGGTGCCCGACCCGTCCTTGGACGAGGACCGTGCCGCCCTCGCCGCCGGTTCTCGCTCGTTCGGCGAGCTGCTGTCCCGGCGCGGGCTGGTGCTCCACGCCGGTCTGCTGACGCCCTGGGCTCGGTGGATAACCCCCGAGGCCGAGCCGAGGCGGTTCGATGCCCGCTTCTTCGCCGCCCAGCTGCCGCCGGGACAGCGGGCTGTCGGCCACCAGGCCGAGGCCGACCGGACCGCGTGGGTCCGCCCCAGGGCCGCGATCGACGCCGCGCGGGCCGGATCGATGACGCTGCTGCCGCCGACCATGACGACCCTGAACGAGTTCGCCTCCCTGGGCGGCGTCGCGAAGATCCTGGGCCGGCCGCGGACGATCATGCCCATCATGCCGCGGCTCGTGGCCGAGAACGGCGAGGCCTGGCTGCTCATCCCCGACGAAGCCGACTATCCGCTGTAACGGGAGTGTCCGACTTGGGTATCGATGGTTCAGGGACCGAACGCGCCTTGTGCGTGCTGGCGCCGAACCCGTCGCCGCTGACGCTTGAGGGCACCAATACGTGGGTGGTCGCCGAGCCGGACTCGCCGGCCGTGGTGGTGGTCGATCCCGGTCCCGAGGACGAGGGGCACCTGACCCGCGTGCTGGACGTCGCGTCCGCCGGCGACCGGCGGGTGGCGCTGATCGTGCTCACGCACGGACACCCCGACCACGCGGCGGGAGCCGCCCGGTTCGCCGCTTTGAGCGGCGCCCCGGTCGCGGCGCTCGACCCTGCACAGCGCCTCGGCGACGAGGGGCTGGCCGCCGGGGACGTGCTCACCGCTGCCGGCTGCGAGCTGCGGGTAGTGGCCACGCCGGGGCATTCGGCGGACTCGGTGAGCCTGCTGCTCCCCGCGGACAGCGCGCTGCTCACCGGGGACACCGTACTCGGCCGGGGCACCACGGTGATCGCACAGGACGGCGGGCTCGGCGACTATCTGCGGACGCTCGACGAGCTCAGGTCGCTCGCCGGCAGCGTCGGCCTGAGCGTCCTGCTGCCCGGGCACGGCCCGCTGCTGCCCGATCCGGCGGGAGTTCTCGACTACTACATCGCGCACCGCAAGGAACGGCTTGACCAGATACGGTCAGCGCTCGCCGCCGGTGCCCGCACCCCGGCCGAGATCGTCGACATGGTGTACGCGGACACGGATCCGGCCGTGCGGGGCGCGGCCGAATGGTCGGTCCGCGCTCAGCTCGACTACCTGAACGAGGGCTAGCGGGCGCGCTTGCGGAGGCGCTCGGCGTCGAGGATGAGCACCGAGCGCGCGGAGATCTGCAGCCAGCCACGGGCCGCGAAGTCGGCCAGCGCCTTGTTGACGGTTTCCCGGGACGCGCCGACTAGCTGAGCCAGTTCTTCCTGGGTGAGGTCGTGATGGACGTGCAGGCCGTCGGCCTCCTGGCGGCCGAACCGGTCGGCGAGGTCAAGCAGGTTCTTGGCGACGCGGCCCGGGACGTCGGTGAACACCAGGTCGGCCGTGACGTCGTTGGCCCGCCGCAGCCGCTGGGCCAGCGCTCGCAGCATGTGCAAGGACACTTCTGGCCGTTCCCGCAGCCACGGGATCAGCGCTTCGTGCTTGAGCGAGGCGAGCAGCGCGTCGGTCACCGCACTGGCTGAGGAGGTCCGCGGGCGCGGATCGAACAGGGACAGCTCGCCGAACATCTCGCCGGGGCCGATCACGCTCAGCAGGTTCTCCCGGCCATCGGCCGCGGCGCGGGTCAGTTTCATCTTGCCGTCCAGCACCACGTACAAGGCATCACCGTCGTCGCCCTCCATGAAGAGGTGCTCGCCGCGGTGCAGTTTTACCTCCGCCATCTGGCGACGGAGCGCCCGTGCGCCTTCCTCGTCGAGTGCGTCGAACAGGGGTGCCCGTCTCAGCACTCCTTCGGTGTTGTCCACCGGTCCTCCTCGCTGCGTGCCTTGCCATACCAAGTGTGAATCATGGGATGGCATGCTCCGTGCCCGGCACCCAAAGTATTCCCGTTTGACGGGCAAAGGCTCGATAAACGGCACGGTTTTTCGCAGATATACCCGCGGCCGGTCTCTGTTCAGCAGGGGTCTGGTCAGTCGCGGCAACCCGTGTCCTCGCCGGGGCGCGGATCTGAGATGCCCCAGTGCAGGTAATTATCTCGAAAACATTTTTCTGATGTAAAGGATTCGTGCTATAACGATGAGAACCTTACGTGATCATGGTCGCCCGCGCCAGGAGGCTCGCACGTGCCGCCTGCCTCGCCGGTTTTGCGCCTTCGGGCGGCGCGGTCGGCCGGTCGTAGAGATCTGGCTACCCACTGTTCCGCCAGTGTTCGATCGTGCTGCCTGGCGGCCAGAGCTGTTACGCGTAACATGAGGCGATGGCAGAGACTAGGCAGTGCGAGCGCTGCGGCACAACATTCGAGCCGAAGCGCGAGCATGCCAGGTTCTGTTCGGCGCGCTGCCGGGTGGCGTGGTACCGGGAGAGCATTAACCGCGGAAACCTGACCCAGCAGAAGTGGGGCAGCGAGAACTGGAAGCAGGAAATTGGCGACCAGCCGGCGCTGGCTAGCCCCCTCGGGTGGGCCATTATCGCCATGCGCGACACCACCGAACGCCTCGGCAAGGTCCGGGCCAGCGACCGCCCGCAGGCGTTCGCGGTGATCGGCGAGGCCGTCTGGTGGGTGACGATCGTCGACGCCACGCTGGTCAGGTATCACCCCGACGCTTACGACGGCACCCTCGCCGGGCTGTCCGACGTCGAGCGGGGGCTGACCGAGGGCACGTTCGGCGGCTTGCGGTTCGTGCGCAACCGGATGGGCTATTACGCCGATCACGCCGACTTCATCCAGCCGCGGCGTGGTGCGCACGGCGACCGGGACGCGCCGATCAGCGACTGGACCTGGAAGCCGCTGCCGGAACCGCCCGTGGAATCCCTGCCGCCCCGCGGCCAGGAATGGGAGATGAGCAGGTATCAGGCGTACCAGGATTACCTCGCCGACCGCACCATTGGCGAGACCTTCAACCGGGCGGCGGCCTTCCTCGTCCTGGCGTCACGGGGGGCGGAAGCGGCTGCCGACGGTGATGACGACGAGGTGCCCACGCCCGGGGAGGTGGGCCATCCGGCCCGCCGGGGTGCGGAGCGCGGCCCAGAGACCGGATAAAACACGATATTCCGGGAATCTCACGCCCAAATAGTTTCGCGGCGTGTATTGCCTGCTACGCGGAGTTATGCAACGATCTTCGTAGGGGCCGATAGGCGCGGTTACCGTTGAGAGGTTCCCGGCATGTTCATGGCCCGGCACAGGCCGCAGGAGCGCAAAGTGTCAGACCGCGAGGCGCTGCGGCTGGGGACGCTAGAGCGGCGGTACGACTTTCACTTCGGTGAGGCGATCCGCGCCACCCTGCAGGGCAGCCACGACAAGGCCGCGACGCATTCCGGGACCGCGCTGTCGATCAGCAGGGAGCTGCATGCGGGCGCGTCCGACCCGGCGCGGCATCAGGCGGAGCTGGCGGCGGCCCTGTGCAACCACGCGCGGTACGGCGGCACCCTGCACGCACTGGCGTTGCTGACCGAATCCGCCGGGCACTACGCGGAGCTCGCCGAGGCTGACCCGGCCGTCTACGAGGTGCCCCGGATCGACGTGCTCACCCGGATAGCGCTCGCCACGGACGCGTCGGGCAACCCCTCCGGCGCGGTCCGCCTGCTCCGCGAGATCGTCCGCATGTACCTGACGGCGCCAGCGGCCGACCCGGCGGAGCGCGATCTGGCCATGGCGCGCGCCCGCTTCCACCTGGGCCGCTGCCTGCTGAAGACCGGGGCGTCGGCCGACGGGCTCGCCGAAACCGACGCCGGCCTGACCGTCGCCGAGGCGGCCGTCGGGCGGCTCGGGATCCGCGTCCGGGGCCCCGGCTGGCTCGCCGCGGCTCCGCGCTGCCTGCAGTTCGTCGCGCCGGACTGGGTAGTGGCGGCGGTCCGGGCGATGACGCTGCACGCCGCCGCCGAGCGCTGGGAGAGCGCGGCGGCGGCCGCCAGCGCGGCCGTCCGGATCTCTGGGGGCCTCGCCGACCTCGGCGGCGACACCCTGCGCGAGGCGCACGATGACATCCGCGCCCGAGCCGACGTTATCTGGAGACACACCGAACCCCAGCACACCGCCGCCGGATAAGCCCCGCGAGCCAAAGGGCTAACGCGGTGACCAGGCAGCCGGGAAACGTGGGCCTTTGGGGATCTCGATGACTACTTCGACGTCCATGCCTTCTTCAAGCGATAGATGCTGATTTACTCCATTGTCACCGGTTGCCGCGCGACGGCCGCCGGGCGGACCCACCATGTGGGAATGGCGTGGTCCTAAGCTATGCACACCCCAACACGGGAGAGGTGAGTACGTGCGGGGCACGCGGATCACGGCGCTGGCCGCGCTCGCGATGCTGAACGTCTTCACGCTCGCGGCCGCGGTGACCGTGGCGCGCATGCTGCCGCCCAGGCTGGCGGCACTGCACATCCCCATCGCGGCGGCAAAGCCGGTGATGCGGGCGGGCGCGGTGCTGACGCCGGCGGGCAAGACCACGGACCCGCCCGCGCTGCCGACGGCGGCCGGCCTGGGCGCCCTGGTCGCCACCACGCTGCCGGACGCCGAGGTCGGCCCGCAGGTCGGCGTCGAGGTCGCGGACGCCCGGACCGGCCAGGTGCTGTACTCGGACAACGGCGCGACGCTCGCCACCCCCGCGTCTACCACAAAAGTGGCGACCGCGGTCGCCGCGCTCGCGCTGCTCGGGCCGGATGCCCGGTTCAGCACGAGCGTGCGCCAGGCTTCCGGTGGCATCGTGCTGGTAGGCGGCGGTGACCCCACACTCGCCGTGAATGACTACCCCTCCTCCGATTACCCGCGTCCCGCCACGCTCGCCGCGCTGGCGGCCAGCACTGCCCGTGCGCTCAAGGCCGAGGGACGCAGGTCCGTGCGGCTAGGCTATGACACCTCGCTCTACAGCGGGCCCGGTATGGCGCCAGGCTGGTCCGACAGTGACATTTCCACCGGCAATGTCACGCCGATCGTCGCACTGGAGGCCGACCAGGGCCGGCTGACGCCGGGTGGCGCGCTCGAGGATTCCGACAACCCGGTCAACTTCACCCCCCGGACGATGGACCCGGCTGGCCTCACCGCGGCCGCGTTCGCGGCCCTGCTGCGCAAGGACGGCATCACGCTCACCAGCGGGCCGTCACCCGCCACGGCCCCGGCCGGCGCCCCGGTGCTGGCGAGCGTCACCTCACCGCCGCTGTCACAGGTAGCCGAGCAGATGCTGCGGGAGAGCAACAACGTGATCGCCGAGAACCTGGCGCGGCATGTCGCGATCGCCACGCGACTGCCCGCCACGTTCGCCGGCGCGGCGGACGCGGTGCGGACCGAACTGCGCCGGCTCGGCGTGACCACGCCGATCAGCCTGGTCGACGGCAGCGGCCTGTCACCCGAGGACGGGATCGCGCCGGAAACCCTGGTGCGCGTGCTCGAGGTCGCGGCCGGCTCGTCCCGCGCCCGGGCCGCGATCACCGGGCTCCCGGTCGCCGGGTTCACCGGGACGCTTTCGCCGGGCCATAGCGTGTTCGGCGGCGTCGGAGGCGCGGCGCGCGGCGTCGTACGGGCCAAGACCGGCAACCTGACCACCGTCGCCACGCTGGCCGGGCTGGTCTATGACCGCAGCGGCAGCCTGCTGATCTTCGCGATCATGGCGCCGCGCGTGCCGAGTCCGGCCATGCTGCAGACCGCGGCGGGCGCCATCGACGCCGCGGCCGCCGGCCTCGCGGCCTGCGGGTGTAGGTGAGTTGCGGCCAGTTGTGTTACTAGGTCCAGCCGGCACGTACGGTAGGACTGTGAGCAGCGCACAGATGATCGACTGGGATCTGGCGATCTCGACCGGTGTCCGGTTCGCCAGGCAGGGACCCCAAGTCAGCCTCGCCGACGCCCGCGCCGTGGTGGCCGAACTGCGCGGCCTGACCGCCGTCGTTCAGCAGCCCGTCCGCGAAGTCACCGGACTGACCAGTCAGGCAGCGGCCGGGCCGGTCGCGGTCGTGGACCGGCCGGGATGGATACGGGCGAACGTGGGTGGCTTCCGCGTCGTCCTCGAGCCGCTGGCGGAAAAGCTCTCCGAGCGAAGTAGCGCGGTGCCCGCGGCGGGCTCCGTGCTCGGCACCGTCGGGTCCCGGGTCACCGGCATGCAGGCGGGCCTCATCCTGGCGTACCTCTCCGCGCGGGTGCTCGGCCAGTACGAGCTGTTCCTGCCGCCGGGGGAGGGCGGCACCGGGGCGAACGGCGCGTCGCCTAACGGTTCCGCCACGGCCGGCCCGACCGTCGGGCGGCTCACGCTCGTCGCGCCGAACATCGTCATGGTCGAGCGCGAGCTCGGCGTCGACCCGCACGACTTCCGCCGCTGGGTGTGCCTGCACGAGGAGACGCACCGCGTCCAGTTCACCTCCGTGCCCTGGCTGCGCCAGTACGTGCAGAGCATGATGACGGAGTTCCTGCTGGCCTCGGACCTCGACCCGGGCGCGATCCTGGAGCGGCTGCGGGCCGCGGCGGGCGCGGTGGCCGGCGCGGTGCGCGGCAGCGACAGCGAGTCGCTCATGGAGGCGATGCAGTCTCCGGCCCAGAAGGCGCTCCTGGACAAGCTGACCGCCGTGATGACGCTGGTCGAGGGGCACGGCGACTACGTGATGGACGCGGTGGGCCCGCAGGTGGTGCCCTCGGTGGAGCAGATCAGGGAGCGGTTCAACGCGCGGCGCGGTTCGACGGGCCGGGTTGAGCAGATCCTGCGGCGCATTCTCGGCATCGACCTGAAGATGCGGCAGTACGCGGAGGGTTCGAAGTTCGTGCGAACCGTCGTGGAAGAAGCCGGGATGGCGGGGTTCAACAAGGTATGGACGTCGCCGGAGACGCTGCCCACGCGCGGTGAGCTGTCCCGCCCGGCCGACTGGCTCGCCCGGGTCGGCTGACGTGGGCCCAGCCCCACCTGTCGCGGCCGTTCGCAACGCGGTTCGTGACTGCGTCAGCGATCTGCCGGCCGGCGCCCTGGTGCTCGCCGCCTGCTCGGGCGGCCCGGATTCGCTGGCTATGGCCGCGGCGCTCGCGTTCGTGGCACCACGGGCGGGGCTGCGGGCCGGCGGTGTCACGGTCGACCACAGGCTGCAGGAGGGCTCGGCGTCCCGCGCTGCGGCCGTGGCGGCCGCGCTCGCCGGCCTTGGCCTTGAGCCGTCCCGATCCGTCGCCGTGACCGTAGGGAGCGGCGGCGGGCCGGAGGCAGCGGCGCGGGCGGCGCGCTACGACGTGCTCTCGGCCGCCGCGGCTGAGCTCGGCGCGGCCGCGGTGCTGCTCGGGCACACCCTGGACGACCAGGCGGAGACGGTGCTGCTCGGGCTCGCGAGGGGCTCTGGCGCGCGGTCGCTGGCCGGGATGCCGCCGCGGCGCGGCGTGTTCCGGCGCCCCCTGCTCGGGCTGCGCCGGACGGTCACGGTCGCGGCGTGCGCGGCGGCCGGCCTCGATCCGTGGGACGACCCGCACAACGCCGACCGCAGGTTCGCGCGGGTCCGGGTGCGGCTGGACGCGATGCCCGCGCTCGAGGCCGCGCTGGGGCCCGGGGTCGCCGAGGCACTGGCGCGTACCGCGGACCAGCTGCGCGCCGACGCCGATGTTCTCGAGGACATTTCTTCCGAACGGGCCGGTAGTGACTCCCCGCTGTCCGCCGCCGCCCTCGCCGGGATGCCGGACGCGGTGCGGAGCCGCGTCCTGCGTTCGGCCGCCCTCGCGGCCGGCTGCCCCGCGGGCGCGCTGACCGCGGGACACGTCGCGCGCCTGGAGGAGCTGGTCACCGGCTGGCACGGGCAGCGATGGATCGATCTGCCAGGCGGCGTCCGGGCGTCACGCCGCAGCGGCCAGTTGTGCTTCGAGAACTAAAAGGGAGGGGTGCATGGACGCTGGGGACATGGGGCTCGCGCTGAAAGAGGTGCTCATCACGTCCGAGCAGCTCAGCAAGCGGACCGCGGAGCTGGCGGCGCAGATAGACGCCGATTACGCCGGCCGCGAACTGCTGCTTGTCGGGGTGCTGAAGGGGGCCGTGATGGTGATGGCCGATCTCGCCCGCGCGATGCACTTGCCCGTCGAGATGGACTGGATGGCGGTGTCCTCGTACGGCTCGGGCACGAAGTCGTCCGGCGTGGTCCGCATCCTCAAAGACCTGGACACCGACATCAGCGGCCGGCACGTGCTGATCGTCGAGGACATCATCGACTCAGGGCTCACGCTATCCTGGCTCGTCGGCAACCTGCGGTCGCGCGATCCCGCGTCGGTAGCCGTGTGCGCGATGCTGCGCAAGCCGTCGTCCGCGCAGATGGATGTCGACGTCGCCTACACCGGATTCGACGTGCCTGATGAGTTCGTCGTGGGGTACGGGCTCGACTACGCGGAGCGGTACCGCAACCTCCCGTTCATCGGCACGCTCGCCGCCGAGGTGTACGGGGGGAACACATCTCGATCCGGATAGCGTTGATGTACCGTCAGGTAATCCTTAATTTGCGTTGTAAGCGGTCGGCGTGGCCGGCCGCCAGTGCGGAGCAGGCATGGCAGTGCCGCCGGTGGTCGGCGGGACGTGAGGCTGGTCAGGAGGGAACGGCCCCGGGCCGAGGGGGTCGCTCGCAATGGAATTGAAGCGTTATTTCCGCGGACCGCTATTGCTGGTGTTGCTTGCGGTGCTGGTCATCACGATCACGCTTGGCTGGGCGAACTCGGGCAGCACCTATCAGCAGAAGGACACTGGGTACGTCGTCCAGTTGATTGAGCAGGGCAAGGTCAAGTCCGCCGTACTTACCGACAAGAACCAGACGATCCAGGTCACCACGAAGGACGGCCAGCAGTACCAGGCGAACTGGATTACCGGCCAGGGCCAGCAGCTGCAGCAGATGCTGCAGAAGGAGCAGGACGCTGGCAACCTGCCGGGCAGTTACGACGTGCAGATTCCCAGGTCGAGCGCGCTGCTGAGCATTCTCGAGACGTTCATCCCCTACCTGGTGATCGCGCTGTTCTTCTTCTTCCTGCTCACCCAGATGCAGGGTGGCGGGTCGCGTGTGATGAATTTCGGCAAGTCGCGCGCGAAGCTGATCACGAAGGACACCCCGAAGACGACGTTCGCCGACGTGGCAGGCGCCGACGAGGCCATCGAGGAGCTTCAGGAGATCAAGGAGTTCCTGCAGAACCCGGCGAAGTTCCAGGCCATCGGCGCCAAGATTCCCAAGGGCGTGCTGCTTTACGGGCCGCCCGGCACCGGTAAGACGCTGCTCGCCCGTGCGGTGGCCGGCGAGGCCGGCGTGCCGTTCTACTCGATCTCCGGCTCGGACTTCGTGGAGATGTTCGTCGGTGTCGGCGCCTCCCGGGTGCGTGACCTGTTCGAGCAGGCCAAGGCGAACGCCCCGGCGATCGTGTTCGTGGACGAGATCGACGCGGTCGGCCGGCACCGTGGCGCGGGGCTCGGCGGCGGGCACGACGAGCGCGAGCAGACGCTGAACCAGATGCTGGTCGAGCTCGACGGGTTCGACACCAAGGGCGGCGTGATCGTGATCGCGGCCACCAACAGGCCGGACATCCTGGACCCGGCGCTGCTGCGCCCGGGCCGGTTCGACCGGCAGATCGTCGTGGCACAGCCGGACCTCGCGGGCCGCAGGGGCATCCTGAAGGTGCACGCGCGCGGCAAGCCGATCGCCTCCGACGCCGACCTTGACATCATCGCGCGCCGCACGCCCGGCTTCACCGGTGCGGACCTGGCCAACGTGATCAACGAG
>Ga0306920_100012396_pt1 | contig 11570 bp, 8 predicted proteins | sample flu12Cox44000170_FD_204666 | JGI IMG/M metagenome (GOLD analysis project Ga0306920, IMG submission 204666) | Lab enrichment of tropical soil microbial communities from Luquillo Experimental Forest, Puerto Rico - flux4day.12C.oxic.44.000.170 (v2)... | ecosystem: Environmental > Terrestrial >...
GACCGCCGCGCTCTCGGGTGCGCCGCGCCCCACCGCTCGCGCGGCGGCCACCCGCAGCTGGTGCACCACCGCCGGGGACCCGGCCGGCTCGCACACCAGCAGATGCGCGCACACCACATCGGCGTCCGCGCCCTCCGCGGCCAGCAGCCGCGCCGCCGCGGCGTGACGCATCCCCCGGTCGGCCTGGGGGATGTCATCGTGCACCGCGGTCCGCACGATCGAGTGCACGAACCGCAGCGGTGTCCCCGGCTCGAACACCCCGATCCCGGCCAGCCGGTCAGCGGCCACCGCGGCGTCCGCCAGCCTGATCCCGGCCAGCGCCGCTGCGTTACGCAGCGCCGCCTCATCTCCCAGGATCGCAGCCGCCCGCGCCAGCTCACCGGCGGCCGGCCCAAGCCGCGCGACCCGCAACGCCACCTGCTGCGCGACCGATCGAGGGGCCAGGCCTGCTATCCGGTCCACGCCCGCCTCGCCGGGGCCGATCCCGTCCGCGCGCAGCGTCTCGATCAGCTCCTGCACCAGAAATGGGTTACCGCCGGTCACCGCGTGGGACGACCGCGCGAACCCGTCACTCGGAGCCGCGCCGAAGGCCCCGGACAGCAGCGTCCGTACCGCCGTCCGGCTCAGCGCAGGCGGGGACACCACGCCACCGGCGGCGATCTGCTCAAGACGCGCCAGGCAATCCGCGGTCTCCGCAGACATGGCCTCCCCGGTGCGCCACGTGAGCGCCAGCGCGACCGGCAGGCCCGCCAGGCGGTCGGCCAGGTACAGCACGAAACGCAGCGACGCGTGATCGGCCCACTGCACGTCATCGACCGCCACCAGCACCGGTGCGGCACGGCTCGCGTTCACCGCCAGCCAGTAAAGGCCGTGGACCACGGCGAACGGCGGATCGCCTCCCGCCGCCGGCGGGGCACCAGCCACACTATCCTCAAGCGCGGCCAGCGCCCGGCGCGCTGCCCCGGCCAGCAGCGCATCCCGCTCGGTCCCCTCAGCGCCGGCCAGCAGCGGCTCGAACAGCTGCCGCGCCACCCCGAACGAAAAGCCGCCTTCCAGCTCCCGGCCACGTCCGGACAGGACCCGTGCCCCGGCCAGCAGCGCCCGCTCCCTGGCGACGCCCAGCAAGGCGCTCTTGCCGATCCCAGCGGGGCCGGTGATCAGGAGCATGCCGCCGCTGTCTGCCTCCGCCAGGGCGAGCAAGGCGTCGATCCGGCCCAGCTCATCCTCACGCTCTAGCAAGCCAGTCTGCATCAACCACCTCGTACGGCACGCAACCTGATGAGGACTCTACTGCCCTTATGGCGAGGACGGCGCGCCCGCGGTGCGCGTCACGGTGTACCCAAACGGCGTCGCGCCTGGACTCCGGGGCCTGCAGGGGCTATGTTTATGCCGCGGTTGATAAACCAGCCGGTGTTGCGACGTGCCTTGGTCCGCGCTGTCTAGCGCGTGATGCTCAGACTGGCCCGCACCTCCCGGCAGGTGTCTGCCTGGCCATGCCGATGAGGCTCCCAGGCAGACGCGGCCCGCGTCGCGCTCCCCCCGCGCCGCGCGGGCCGCTCAACTGCCTAACTCTTCCGGGCGCCTCCGCCGAGGGCTAAAAGCCGCCGCCCCCACCCTGCTGCCCGACATCCTCCGCATGATCTTCATGGTTCACGGGCAGGCCACTCCCCAGAGCATCAAACCCCACGATGACCTGACGGCCGACTTCCTGATCGCCGCGGACGGCCACCTCATGCCAGAGGCAACCCGATCTGTGCCCGCGTCAGGCCGCCCGACATCGCATGGTCCGCCGAGCGGGCCGACCCGCTGGGCCGCAGCAGCGGCAACCAGAGTGGATAAGCTACCCGCGGCGGCCGCTAACGCTGGCTTATGACGAAACGATGGCGAGCAGGCGCCGGGCCAGGGGCGGCAGCGGCCGCCCGGCCGGCCACACCGCACGCAGCGATCTGGTCAGGCTGATCCCCTGGGTCGGCACGGCGACCAAGCGGCCGGCGTCAAGGTCATCGGCGACGGCCAGCGCGCTGAGCACGGCCGGCCCTTCCCCGCGGCGGGCAGCCGCCAAGATCGCCGTGGTCGAGCCCAGCTCCAGGTGGGAGCGCAGCCCGCCGTACCCGGCGAGCGCGTCTTCGAGGATCTCGCGGGTGCCCGACCCCGGCTCGCGGACGATCAGCTCGGCCGCCGCCAGCTCGGTCCCGGCCACCGGGGCATTTCGGCGCGCCCACGAGTGGCCCGGCTCCACCACGACGATCAGGTGGTCGGTGCGCACCCTGCGCACGTTCAGCTGCTCCGGCCGCGCCTGGTGGCCCTCGACAAACCCCACGTCGGCGTGATACCCACGCACCCGCGCCAGGACCTGTGCCGAGTTGGTCACCTCCACCGCGAGGATCGCCTCGGGCGATTCCCGGTGCAGCACCGCCAGCCAGCCCGGGAGCAGGTACTCGGCGACCGTCAGCGAGGCCGCGACCCGCAGGTGCGAGCTCGCCTCGGCCACCAGCGCCTCCACCCCGGCCATCATTTCCTGCGCCTCGCCGAGCACCCGGCGGCTGAGCGCCGTGACCCGCTGACCGGCCGGGGTCAGGCGCGCCCCCGTCGGCCCCCGCTCCAGCAACGTCAGGCCCAGCCGGCGCTCGAGCTGGCTCATCCGCATGCTGACCGCCGGCTGCGACATCCGGTGACGGGTGGCCGCCCGGCCGAGGCTGCCGAGTTCGGCGATGGAATCGAGCAGATCCAGCGCGATCAGGTCCGGCGTGGACGGCGGCAACATCATCCCAGGCTAACCCCGCCGGCCGATCCGCACTCATAACCGTGGCTTATGGGTTCATCAGCCATTTGCCTCTACCGGGCGGCCGTCGTACGCCGCAGCCTGGAACCAGGAAAAGCACTCCGAGGGAGGCACCAGCCATGACCGGATCAGATCTGGCCCTCATCGTTATCCCGATCTTCGTGATGTTCGGCCTCGCCGCGTGGATCGTGATGGTGTTCCACGCCGCCAGCCACCCGCTGTGGCGCGACCGCACGGCCGCCGCGAAGCAGAGCACCCAGCCCCGCCCGGCCCAGCGCGTTCCGGCGCGGTCCGCGCACCGGCCCCGCCTCGCCGGGACCAGGTAACCGATTCGTCTGAGCCTGGGTCCTAGAGTGGGTGCGTGTCGCGCAAGGGCATGACCCTGGTTCCCGGCGGGGCGTTCCGGATGGGCAGCGCCGGCTTTTACCCCGAGGAGGGGCCGGTCACCGCCGCGCAGGTGGGCAGCGTGTGGGTCGATGATCACCCGGTCACCAACGCCGCGTTCCGCCGGTCCGTGGGCGGCACCGGGCACGTGACAATCGCCGAGAGGGCCCCCGACCCGGCCGATTTCCCCGGCGCCGACCGGGCCTGAGCGACGTCACCGGCAACGTGTGGGAACTGACCGCCACCCGCTGGGCCCCCGCCACTCAGCCGGCCCGCCCGCCGCCGGCCTGCCACCGCTACCGCCCGGCCGCCCGCCAGGCACACGGGCCCCGGGATACCACCAGCCACGTCGGATTCCGTTGCGTCCAATCGGCGTGACGCCGGGGAGCGGGGAGGTCATTCCCGGGCGAGCATGGCGGCGGCCTGGCGTTCGAGGTCGAGGTAGGGCTGGCCGCTGACGTCGATCGCGACCCGCCTGATGGTGCCGCCGGTGAACCGGTACGGCCGCTCGCCCGGGTAGTCGTCAGTGACGGCGTCCCCGCCGTCGCGGCCGACGCACAGGCCCTCGCCGGCCAGCTCGAAGTAGCCGGGCTGGTTCCTGATGCGGCCCTCGCCGACCTTGCGGTCGCCGTGGTACAGGGACAGCATGCCGGTGGAGACGCCGGGCGGGTCCTCGCCGTCCTTGTCGAACGACGCGGACAGGATCAGGTTCTCCCCCGTGGGCAGGTCCTCGGTCGCCACCACCCGCTGCTCGTCGATGCCCACGAAGTTGTAGACGTAGTGCAGCCGGTTGTCCTTCACGTACAGTGCGTGCCCGCCGAACCGCGCGCCGTGCGCGAAGATCACGCCCTCCGCGCCCGGCGCGAGGATGTCGACCTGGGCGCCGATGCTGTAGGAGCGGTTGTGGATGTTCGCCGCCTGGGCCTCCGGAACGTCCGCCGCGTCGGGGTAGTAGACGTAGCGGTCGCGGGGGCTGGTCAGTTGCGGCCTCGGCGTGTTCAGCACCTCCAGCGCGGTCCGGTCGTCGAGCGGGAAGGCGCCGTTGGCGCCGGCCTCGGCGAACCACAGGTTCACCATCTCCCGGAGCTTGTCCGGCTGCTCGGCGGCGAGGTTGTGCGTCTCGGACCGGTCGGTGTCGATGTGGTACAGCTCCCAGGTGTCGTCGTTGAAGTGGCTCCAGCCGCTGATCGTCGGGTGGGTGGTGACCGCCTTCCAGCCCTCGTGCCAGATGCCCCGCGAGCCGAGCATGGAGTAGAACTGCGTCTTGCGCGCCGATGGGGCCGACGGGTCGTCGAAGCAGTACCGCATGCTGACCCCGTCGAACCGGGACTGGGTGTACCCCTTGATCTCGTCCGGCGGCGTGACGTTCAGCAGGTCGAGGATGGTCGGCACGAGGTCGACGGCGTGGTGGTACTGGTGGCGGATCTCGCCGCCGTGGCCGAGGACCGACGGCCAGGCGATGATGCACGGGTCGCTGGTGCCGCCGTTGAGCTCGTAGCGCTTCCACATCTTGAACGGGGTGTTGAAGGCCATCGCCCAGCCGGTGCAGTAGTGGTTGTAGGTCTTCGGCCCGCCCAGCTCGTCGATCATCGCTAGGTTCCGCTGCAGGTCGTCGGGGACGCCGTTGAACAGCAGGTTCTCGTTGACCGACCCGTCCGGGCCACCCTCGCCTGACGCGCCGTTGTCGGAGACCACGATCACCAGCGTGTTGTCCAGCTGCCCGGACTCCTCCAGGTAGTCCAGTAGCCGGCCGATCTGGTGGTCGGCGTGGGACAGGAACCCGGCGTACACCTCCGCCATGCGGCTGAACAGGCGCCTCTCATCGGCGGACAGAGAATCCCACGGCTTGGTGTAGTCCACGGCGGGGAACGGCTTGCCGTCCGGCCCGGTGCGGTCGCCGGCCGTGCCGATCGGGTTGACCGGCGGAAGCTCGGTGTCGGCCGGGACGATACCCATTTCCTTCTGGCGGGCGAGCGTCTGCTCGCGGGCCGCCTCGTAGCCCTGGTCGAACCTCCCGGCGTATCGCTCGATCCACTCCCGGGGGGCGTGGTGCGGCGCGTGGGCCGCGCCCGGCGCGTAGTAGAGGAAGAACGGCTTGTCCGGCGCGATCGCCTTCGCGTCCCGGATGAACTCCACCGCCTTGTCGGTGAGGTCCTCGGTCAAGTGGTAGCCCTCCTCGGGTGATCGTGGCGGGTCGACCGGGTGGTTGTCGTACACCAGGTCCGGGTACCACTGGTTGGTCTCGGCGCCGAGGAAGCCGTAGAACCGCTCGAACCCGCGGCCGGTCGGCCAGTTGCGCCGCGTCGAGGCGAGGTTCATCTCGTCGGTGGGGCACAGGTGCCACTTGCCCACGATGTAGGTGTTCCAGCCGCGGTCGCCGAGGATCTCCGACACCATCCCGTTCTCCGGCGGGATGGTGCCGCTGGCGCTGGGGAAGCCGCTGGCGGCCTCGGTGATGCAGGCCATGCTGTTGCGCGTGTGGTTGCGCCCGGTCAGGAGGCACGACCGGGTCGGCGAGCACAAGGCCGTGGTGTGCCACTGGGTGTACCGCACCCCGCGGGCGGCGATCTTGTCGATGTTGGGCGTCTCGATCGGGCCGCCGTAGCAGCCCATCGCGGAGAAGCCCACGTCGTCGAGGACGACGTACACCACGTTCGGCGCGCCGTCGGGTGCCTTCGGCGGCTCGAACGGGGCCCAGTCCGGCTCCGAGTCCCGGATGTCGACGTTGATCGTTCCCTTAAACGGCTCGCTCACCACGTGCCCCTTCCCGTCACGGTGACAAGCCTCGCGCGCACGGGGCTACCGCGCATCACCCCGGGCGAGTGACGTGGGGTGTCACCGGTAGGGCGGCACCGGCGCGGGCTGGCTCATGCGGCGGCGCTGGCCCAGGTAGACCGGGATGCCCAGTAGCAGCGCCCCGGCGGCCAGCAAGAACGGCGCCCAGTAGATCCAGAAGCTCTGGCCGGTGTTGCGCGAGTAGTAGATGAACAGGACCGAGAACACCAGCGCCAGCACCGCCACGATCATGTCGCGCGCGAACCGCTGGCCGTGCATGGCCCGGCGGTCGATAACGCGCCACTTGATCTGGGCCAGCGCGGAGAAGCCGTACGGGATGGCCGCGGTGATCCCGGTCATCAGGATCAGGGTGGTGAAGACGGTCGGGCCGCTCGAGCCGAGGTAGTTGACGATGACCGCTATCGACGACAGCACGGCGGAGGCGACCACGCCGAACGCGGGCACCCCCTTGCTGGAGATCCGCTGGAACCGCTCCGGGAACAGGCCGTCCTGGGCCGCCGCGAGCGGCATCTCGGCGCTGATCATGACCCAGCCGTTGAGCGCGCCGAAGCCGGAGATGATGACCGCGGCGGCCATCACGTTGCCCGCCCAGGTGCCACCGAAGATCGCGTTGGCGGCCTCGGAGTACGGGGCGGTTCCCGAGACGAGCTCGGAGTGGGGCACGATGCCGAACACCGCGGTCAGCGAGAGCATGTACACCACCGCGACCGCGAGCGTGCCCAGGACCGTCGCCCGGGGGATGTTGCGGTCGGGGTTGCGCACCTTCATGGCGGCCACCGCGACCGTCTCGACGCCGATGTAGCTGAACAGGGCGATGGCCATCCCGCCGCCGATCGCGGCGATCGCGCTTTCCTTGCTCTCGTTCCACGGCGTGTAGTTGGCGGTGCTGATGAAGAACAGGCCCACGGTGGAGATGAACGCCAGCGCCGCGAACTTGATCACGCAGGTCACGGCCTGGACCGAGCCCATGTTCTTCACGCCGGACAGGTTGACCACCACCGGGATCCACAGCCCGACCAGCACCAGCAGGATCGAGTAGAACTTGTTGTGGCCCTTGTTGATGAAGTGCTCGACGTACAGGACCCAGCCCACGGCGATCGCCGCGTTGCCGCCCCAGGCGGTGATCCAGTACGACCAGGCGTTCGCGAACCCGAGCCGGTTGCCGAACGCGGCCCGCGCGTACGCGTACGGGCCGCCGCCGGCGGGCAGCCGCCGCGACAGCGCGGCGAACAGCAGCGCGAGCACCAGCGCGCCCACGGTGGTGAGCGCCATCGAGATCAGGGTGATCGGACCGTACACCGACAGCGAGGTCGGCAGGTTGAAGATGCCGACCCCGATGACGCTGCCTACGATCAGCGCCATCGCCGTCGTGAGGCCGAACTGATGCGGCTTTTCCGCCTGAGCTGGCTCGCTGCCGGGCCGGGCGGCCCCCCCGGAGACGTCCACCTGATCCGTCATGATTTATTTCTACGGCTGGCGCCCGCGCGGCGGGCACTGGCTGCGCGGCGTCTTAGGTATCACTCACCAGGAATTCACCAGCTGGTGTCCTCCAGCTCGATGTCCTGTCATGACGCGTTTTCCGGCCCGCCCGGGCTCAGCCTGCGTGCAGGTGGAGTTCGGCGGCGAAGCGCTCCGTCATCTCCAGGATTTTCGACAGCTCCGGGTGGCGGACGATCACCATGCCGTCGGAGATGATGGCGGCGCGCCAGTCGCGTCTCGGCGCCCCGACCGGGAGCAGCTCGAGCGCTGCCACGTGCTCACCGTACTCGGCCATCAGGTGATCCAGGCCCTCGTAGCCCGTGATCCGGCCGGCGCCCCGGGCGCGCTTGAAGATGACCGCGGCGTTGTAGCGCCGTTCGATCGGCCGCGAGATCGTGCCCTGCGTGATCGCCTCGGCCCAGGCCAGGAACAGGTCGGCGTCGGTGGCGTAGTTCATCACGTCCACCAGCCGGCCGCCGGGTGGCCGGGCGCCGATCTCGCCGAACACCACCTCGCCGTCGGCCTTGCGGTACCACTCCATGTGGGTGAACCCGTCGCGGAACCCGAGCACCTTCAGCGCGGCCACGCCGAGCGCCCGCCCGGCCTGAAGATCTGGCGCGTCCAGCGCGCGGAGCGCCACGGTGACCGGGCTGATCCACTCGTGCAGCTTCATGATCAGCGGGCGCGGGCGGTACCAGCAGATGTTCTCGAACAGCACCTGGCCGCCCGCGCAGATGGTGTCGTAGGTGAACTCCTCCCCGTCGACGAACTCCTCGACGATGACCTGCGGCAGGTGCCGGAGCATCGGCAGGATGGCGTCGAGCTCGGCTGCCGAGTCGGCCCGGTAGGTGTCGGCCGCGCCCGCGCCGGCGATCGGCTTGACGATGAGCGGGAAGCCGAGGCGCTCCGCGGCGGCCCACACCCCGGCGACGGTATCCGTGCTCTCATGTCCCGGCGTGCGCAGGCCCGCGGCGCCGAGCAGCTCCTTCATCAGCTCCTTGTCCCGGAACGGGAACGTCTGCCCGACGGTCAGCCCGGGCAGGCCGAGCTCATCGCGCAGCCGCGCGGCGAGCAGCATGTACGGCTCCCACAGGCACTCCACCCGGTCGATGCGCATGTGCTGGGCCAGCTCGTCGACGGCGGCGGCGACCGCGTCCCCGGCGGCCAGGGAGCCAACCTGCAGGTAATGCGCCATCGCATCCCGCGCAACCTGCGGAACGGCTGACGGTGGCTGGTCACCGATCCCGATGACGGACGCCCCGGCGGCCGCGAGCCCGCGGGCGAAGAACGCCATCTCGGCCGGGTACCCGGGGGAGATCATGATGACGTTCATCACGGATCAGCCCAGCTCGACTCGGACGCCGGTGATGAGCCCCCACAGCGCGTCGGCGACCACGGCGGTGTCCGGGTGCCGGACGATGATGTAGCCGTCGCCCTCGTAGCTCCCCGAGGACACCTGGCCCGGCTCCGGCAGGCGCGACTCGACGACCAGCGAGCTCAGCTCGGGCGGCAGCTGGTCGAGGCCGCGCACCGCCTGTACGCGCCCCACTCCCTGCCCGCGCAGGTACACCGTCCCGGCGGACCACAGGCGCGGCGGGGGGTCGAAGCTGTCGTGCACCATGAGCTGCGCCCACGAGCGGTAGAAGTCGAAGTCGTGGGCGTAGCACAGCATCGAGGTGATCTGCGCGCCGGCGGGCCGCGCCGCGACCTCGGAGACGGCGACCGAGCCGTCGGGCCGCCGGAACCACTCCATGTGGGTGAACCCTGACCACAGCCCGAGCGCCCGCAGCGCCGCCGGCGCGACCGCCCGGATGTCGTCGTACTCGGACCCGCCGATGTCGCGCGGCAGGAGCACCCGCCACTGGATCCACGGGTTGCGCAGCACCTCCAGCGGCGTGGGCTGGTAGGACGAGATAGAGTCCCAGACGATCTGCCCGCCCGTCATGACGCTGTCGTACGAGCCCTCCTCGCCGGTGAGGAACTCCTCGACCAGCGCGACCCGGTCCGGCCCGGGCGGGGCCGCGCTGAGCCAGACCCGCAGGTCCTCGGCGTCGTCGAGCCGGAACGTGCTCTTGGCCCCGGCGCCCGCGGGCGGCTTGACCACCAGCGGGAACCCGGTCTCGGCGGCGAAGCTGGCCGCCGTGTCGGCCGAGTCGGCCAGCCGGTACCGCGCGCAGGGCACGCCGGCCGCCCGCAGCACCGACTTCATCTGCGCCTTGTCCCGGAAGTTGCGCGCGGTGGCCGCGTCCATGCCGGGGATGCCCAGGTGGTCACGGACCTGCGCGAGCGGCACCTGCAGCTGCTCGAATACCCCGAAGAGCCGCTGCACCGGGCCGATGTGCTGGCCGATCGCCTCGGCGGCGGCGGCGAGCTGCCCGGCGTCAAACGGATCGTCGACGCGCCAGTGCGCGGCCAGCCGGGGCCGCAGCCCATCCGGGACGCGGCTCTCGGGGTCGCAGGTGATGAGGGCCAGCTTGGTGTCCGGCAGCCCGGCGGTCGCCTCGACGAACCGCATCGTCGCGCCGAGCAGGTAGGGCGCGACGAAGGCGGCGAGCACCATGCCATGAGGGATACCCAACTGCGTCAGGCCCAGTCAGGCCGGGGACGTCGCGTTGGCCGCGCGTAGCATGCCAGGCATGAACGTCGTGTTCGTCGAGCCGTTCTTCCCCTCCAACCAGCGCAACTTCCCCCGCGCGCTGGCCGAGGCCGGCGCGACGGTGATCGGTATCGGCGAGTACCCCCTCGACGCCATGGATGATCAGCTCAAGGGCTGGATGCACCACTACGAGCAGGTCCGGTCGGTCACCGACGTGGAAGCGATGACCCGCGCGGTCCGGTGGGTGCAGGACAAGCTGTGGGTCGACCGGCTCGAGGCCACGGTCGAGGCCCACATCCTGGCCACGGCGCAGGTCAGGGAGGCCTGCACGATCCCCGGCACGTCGGTGCACACCGCCTGGCTGTGCCGGGACAAGCCGTCGATGAAGCAGGTGCTGCGCGAGGCGGGGGTGCCGACCGCCGCGTCGGCCGCGGTCGGCAGCGCCGCCGAGGCCCGCGCGTTCGCCGACCAGACCGGGTTCCCGCTGATCCTCAAGCCGCGCAGCGGCGCCGGCGCCCTGGACACGATGCGGGCCGACGACCCCGCCGGCCTCGAGCACGCGCTGGGGATCTTCGGGGGCCAGGGGGCCGAGTCGATCGCGGTGGAGGAGTTCGTCGAGGGTCACGAGGGCTTCTACGACACGATCACGATCGGCGGGCAGGTGGCGGCCGACTTCGCCTCGCACTACTACCCGAACGTGCTGGAGGCGATGCGGACCCGGTGGATCTCGCCCGAGTTCATCAGCACCAACCGGATCGACACCGCGCCGGAGTACGGCGAGCTGCGCGAGATGGGGCGGCGGGTCATCGCCGCCCTCGGGATCGGGACGTCCGCGACGCACATGGAGTGGTTCTTCGGCCCGAAAGGGCTGAAGTTCTCCGAGATCGGCTGCCGGCCCCCCGGGGTGGGCGCCTGGGACCTGTACTCGGCGGGCAACGACATGGACGTCTACCGGGCGTGGGCGAACGCGATCACCCGCGGCGAGACCGGTTCGGCGCCGTCGCGCCGGTACGCGGCCGGGATAGTCGCGCTGCGCCCCGACCGGGACGGCCAGATCACCGGCTTCAGCGGGGTGGAGGAACTGCAGCGGGAGCACGGCGAGTGGGTCATCGACGCGCACCTGCCATCGCCGGGCACGCCGACCCAGCCGGTGGCGGCCGGGTACATGGCCAACGCCTACGTGCGGATGCGCCATCCCGACTACGACACGCTGCGCGGGATGCTGGACAACGTGGGCCGTACGCTGCACGTCTACGCCTCGTGAAGGTCACGCTGCTGGGGCCGCAGCGCAGGCCCACGCTGGACACGGTGGCCGCGTCGCTGTACCCGGAGGGGCCGATCGCCACCATCACCGCCGGCTGGCAGGAGCGCGAGCCGGACGACGCCGAGCTGGGCAAGCTGCTCGGCTCCCGTGACGTCAACCTCCGGCTGTACCGGCGGTGGCTCGACGTGCAGGAGCGCGACCCGGAGTTCGCCCTGGGCGAGCGCAAGCTGGCCGCGGTACTGGAGGAACTGCAGGACATGTACCTGCTG
>Ga0306920_100012398_pt1 | contig 11570 bp, 8 predicted proteins | sample flu12Cox44000170_FD_204666 | JGI IMG/M metagenome (GOLD analysis project Ga0306920, IMG submission 204666) | Lab enrichment of tropical soil microbial communities from Luquillo Experimental Forest, Puerto Rico - flux4day.12C.oxic.44.000.170 (v2)... | ecosystem: Environmental > Terrestrial >...
AGATCCCCGCGCCCGGTTGTCCCTCATACGCCGCGAAAGCAACCTGATTTCCGTCCGGCGAGAATGCGGGCGTGGACTGTTTGCCCTGCAGAGAGACCAACGGGACCACCTCAACCGCGGGCAGAGGCGATTCCAGAGGCTTTCGGAACAGCCGCCATATTCCAAGCGCGGACACGAGAGCAAGTGCTGCGACGCCCGATACCATCCAAGCGCGCCCTGACCTAAGTCCCGCATAGCGCACCTTCGTGGAACCGGAGGAGGCGGGCGCGTACTTGTCCACTTTATAGTGGGCAGAGTCCGTGTCGCGCTTCAGCCTCCGCAGATCGGCGCAGATCTCAGAGGCATGCTGGTAGCGAAGGTTGCAATCCTTCTCCAGGGCCTTGTTGATGATGCGTTCCAGTTCCGGCGGCAGCTCAGGATTGAGCCGCATCGCGGGTACTGGAGCGGAATCCAGGATGGCCTTGAAAATGACACCGGTACTTTCGCCGCGGAATGGCAACTGTCCTGTCGCCATCTCGTAGAGAACGACGCCCAAAGAAAACAAATCCGTGCGGACATCCAACTCTCTGGCGCGGATCTGTTCAGGCGACATATAGGAGACGGTGCCCAGTGTGAAACCGGGACTAGTCAAGTGGTACGGCTCTTCGGCTCCGGTCGTTAACGTGTTCTCCGATTCCATGCTGCTTGAGGAGTAGCCCGCCGGCCGCACCGCCACTTTGGCCAGTCCGAAATCGAGAATCTTGGCGTGACCGCGCTTAGTTACGAAGATATTCGCTGACTTGATGTCCCGGTGAATGATGCCTTCGGCATGCGCCGCGTCCAGTGCGTCGGCAATCTCTGTGGCAAGTGAGAGAAGAAGTTCCGTGTCAAGCGGCCTCCCGGCCATCATGTGCTTGAGCGTCTGACCATCCAGGAACTCCATGGCCAGGAAAGGCCGGCGGTTTTGCAGCCCTACCTCATAAATGGTGCAGATATTGGGGTGGCTGAGCCCTGATGCCGCCTGCGCTTCGCGCTGGAATCGAGTCAAGGCCATGGCGTCGGCGGCCACGGCATCCGGCAAAAACTTGAGTGCGGCAAAGCGCCGCAGGTCCGTGTCTTCCGCCTTATAGACAACCCCCATGCCTCCACCGCCGAGTTTCTCAATGATGCGGTAGTGCGAGAAGTTCTGGCCAATGAGAGAGTCGGTAACTGGCATGTGGCGGTCATTCTAGCACTAGCCACCCCTGCGGGGTGGTGGTATGACCGAGCGCAAACAGACTGGTCTCCTGAAAAAACGTCCTCGACGTCGGCATCCTGCGACCTTCGAGCCTTTGACACTCTCCGCGCTCTTCCAAGGCCCCGCATCCTCAAGTATCGACATTTCTCCTCGCGGCCCTAACGCGGAGGGCGGAGTAGAATCGCAACAGGGAGAACCTCACCGCAAGTGAATCTCTGACGAAAAGGAGAGCTGATGAAGCGAATTCTAGTTTTCTGTCTATGGGCCAGCTGCAGTGTTGCGTTGATGGCGGCAGCGCCCGAGCCTCCACAGAAAACGTCTATGGAAGGCTCCCGCGCAAATCGGTCAGAAGCCACCATTGAGGGCTTGCTTCGAGATATTGCTTGCCCCATTCAGAACCTCGACGGAAACGCGACTCACTTGAGTATGAAGTGCGTGCTGGGATGCGTGAGGGCGGGATCGCCGCTCGCTATTCTGACCAAGGATGGCGACCTGTATCTGCCTATCTCTGACAAAATGCCGGATTACGACCAGAGGCAGAAACTGATGCCCTTGGTAGGCAAATATGTGCGAGTGAACGGGATCGTCTTTGAGCGCAACGGGACGCGCGCGATCGTCATCACCGAAATCACGGAAATGAAAAACGTGCATGTGACGTTAGAGGAGGAGTAACTCAGAGACAAATAGCCCTACGGGCCAGCCTTGTCCGTCAGGTGTAACTCTCTGGCGAGTGTCCATGCCGGGGGGTACGCGGAACGCCGAATCGCCGGACGAGAGGCTAGCGCCAGTCCGGCTTGCCGCCGCGACACACAACGGCGTTCCCGGTATGATGAGCCCCATACTCGAGCCAGGGGGACGGAGAAACCATGCAGGAAAGCGCAAGGAGCACCGCGCAGGGGCACATGGGAGCGCCACGAGCGTGAAGGAAATGCGCATCTCCAAGGAATTGCGGGACAAGTGTGCGCGAGCGGCGCTTGGCTGCGTCGAAGCGGAAGTCGAGGCCGTAGCGACCCGAGCGGAGCTGGACCAAGCGCTTCGGGCTTGCGAAGAAAGGATCGTCAAACTGGGCGATCCGCGGGCGATTCTGGAGGCTCCGGCGATCCTGGCGACGCGCAGCGGCTACAAGGCGCTCGGAAAGGATCCCGCGCGATACCGAGGTTCGGCGGAAGCCTTGCTAAGGCGGGTCATCGCCGGAAAAGGATTGCCGCGAATCAATTCGGTGGTCGACGTGATCAACCTGGTTTCGGTCGAAAGCCGCCTGCCCATCGGACTGTACGATCTCGATCGTGTCGAAGGCGCAGTTGAATTTCGGCCGGGGCGCCCGGGTGAAACCTACAAGGGGATCGGAAAGTACGACTTGAATCTGGAAGGCTTGCCGCTGTTCGCGGACGCGCGCGGTGCGCACGGAAGCGCAACCAGCGATTCGGAACGAACCATGGTGAGCGAAACGACCAGGCGCGTCCTGGCCGTCATCGTCTCGTTCGCAGGAGCGAGTGGGCTCGAGCAGTGGAACCAGCGCTTGTCGGAGCTTCTGACGGTTCACGCCGCGGGGAAGTCCATCGAAACCCGTGTCGTCAGCTGAACCCCAACCAAAACAGAGCGTCTCGAGACGGCTTGAGGCGGAGCCTGTAGCCCGGAGCCGAGCGGCGCGTTGTGCGCCTGCCGCCTAGGGCGTGACAGGTTGAGGTACCTCGGCGGAGACGCGGGAACGGGTAAAGAAACCGCGGGTGGCGAGAAGTTCGGCGTTGAGCAAAGCGGCGCCGGCGGCTCCGCGCAGCAGGTTGTGCGAGAGCAGCGTGAGTTTCACGTCCAACAGGGGGCATTCGCGGATGCGGCCTACCACTGCGGCCATGCCGTTGCCGGCGTTCACGTCGCGGCGCGGCTGCGGGCGGTCCTCGTCCTCGAGGACCACCACCGGATTCTTCACCGCCGTGGGCAGAGCCGCGAGTTCGTCGCCGACGCTGAAATCTCGCAGCGCTTCGCGGACTTCGGCGAGAGTGGCCACCTTTTTGAGGCTCAAGGAGACCGATTCGAGGTGGCCGTTTTCGACCGGCACACGGTTGCAATGGGCGCTGATGCCGAGTCCTGCTTCGACGAAGCGCGCTCCATCCCATTTGCCGAGTAGCTTCTGCGGCTCGCTCTCCATCTTCTCTTCTTCGCCGCTGATGAAGGGAACCACATTGGCGAGAATGTCGAGTGAAGGAACTCCAGGATAGCCGGCGCCGGACACCGCCTGCATGGTGACGACGAAGATTCTTTCGAGGCCGAAGGCGTCGGCGAGAGGCTTGAGCACCAGCACCAGTCCGGCGGTGGAGCAGTTGGGATTGGTGACGATGAAACCGGAACCGTAACCGCGATTCTTCTGCTGCAAGGGAATGGCGTCGAGATGGGAAGCATTGACTTCGGGGATGAGCAACGGCACATCGGGCGCCATTCGATGGTTCTTGGAATTGCTGACCACCGGATAGCCCGCGCGCGCAAACTCCTCCTCAACCGGCCCAGCGACGGAAGAATCGAGCGCCGAGAAAACAAAATCACACTCGAGCGCGGGCTCGAGACCCGCGACGGCGAGATTGGCGGCCGGGGCCGGAATGGGCTGGTTCAGGTGCCACTTCACGGCTTCGCAATATCTTTTTCCCGACGAGCGCTCGGAAGCCGCAACCGCGGTGAGCTCGAACCAGGGATGGCCTGCGAGCCCCTGAACCAGGCGCTGGCCGACCATGCCGGTGGCGCCGAGAACCCCGACGCGGAATTTGCGGTCAAACTTGGCCGCGGCGGACCCGGGTTCGGAAAATGCGGCGCTCATGCTGCACCTCGCAGACTCGAATTGTGGCAACCGCGCGGAGCGGGCGCCGTGACGTCCGGGAAAACGCGGCCGGCGTAGGGCGGTCCGATGCGAGTACCGGAAGCGCGCGGGTTGAACGTGTTTCTGACCCAAACCACCATGGCGGTCTCCGCTGCCAACGGAACCACCTTGGCGTGAAGCACTTTGGCGCCGGAGGCGGCCATGGCGTGGGCCTCGTCGTAGGAAAGCTGGTGAAGCAGCCGCGCCTCCGGGGACTCGTGCGGGTTAGCGGTGTAGATGCCGTCCACATCGGTCCAGATCACCAGTTCAAGGGCGTCCACCACGTGAGCGACCAGGGCGCCGGAGAAGTCGGAACTGTTGCGGCCGAGCGTGGTGACGCGCCCGTCCTCGGTAGCGCCGATGAAGCCGGTAACCACCGGGACCAGTCCATCGGCAAAAAGCGGCAGAAGGATTTCGCGGCCACGGCGGCGGGTTTCTTCGATGTGGGGCTGCGCGTCGCGGAAGGTGTCGCAGGTCAGAACAAACTCAGAGGAACTGACGGGCACGGCGGAGACTCCTGATTTCTCGAGCGCTGCAACCAAAAGGCGCGCGCTGAAGCGCTCCCCGTAGGAGGCCAGCCGATCTTCCAGGGCTTCGCGGGAGAACGCGGCGTGCTGCACGCCCTCCGCGACATCGTCGAGCAGATCTTTGCCAAGAAAGCGCAGCTCGGAAGCGACACGTTCGGCTTGCGAAGGATCGAGGCGCAGTTCGCGCAGCACGTCCACATGCAGGTAAAAAAGGTGGTCCGCTTCGCGAATCGCATCGCTGCCGCGACCGCCTGCGACGGATGCGGCGATGCCGAGCAGGCTATCGGTGACACCTTTCATGGCCGAGACCACCACAACGACGCTGGCTTCACAGGCGGCCTCGCGGATGAGTTGGGCCGCGTGCAACATTCTTTCCGCGCCCAGCAGCGAGCTGCCGCCAAATTTGAATGCGAGAACTCTCCCGGCGGATCCGCTCGCACCGCCGCGAAAAGCCGCGAGGGGTCCTGCGGCAGGGTCTGCAACTGGTGGTTCTTGCTGCGAGTCCGGGCTCATGATGACGGCTCCTGTTCCGTGTGGTTTCCTGCCTGTCGCCTCGGAGCGTCTTCTGTGAGATCGGGGTCTTCGGCCAGAGCCCCGAAACCCGGGAGTGGGCCAAATAAGAAACCCACCGCCCGGGTTCGCTTCAGGCGGTGGGTTGGAAACTTGGTCTAGCTTACTGTCAGTTTCTTCCCTCGCCGGAAGCGCCCGTAGTCTTAATCTTAATAATCGTAGTGGACGTCGCCCGGACGGACGACATCACGATCGCGAGAGCGCTCATCGAGATGGCGAGAGACAACATACCGGGGCCAACAGTAGCACAACCTGTAGCTTCTGGCAAACGTAAACTGGATCTAAGAGGAAGTCGCGGCGCCAATCGATAATCCCCGGAACGGATCACGGAGCGTCAAAAATCAAGCTGGAGCAGGTAAGGCCGGACTCGGCTTTTTGCAGTTCGGCGATGTCGATCGAGGTTACGGCCAGGCCGCGGGCAGCGATGCGCGCGCGCGTGAGCGGGAAGGAAGCCGGAAAGACGACTCTGCCACAGACCGCCAGGGCGTTCGCGGCATGCTGCTCGGAGGGATCCACATCCACCCAGTGATACCCCTCGAAGAGTGAGGAATCAAACCAGCGGCGGTTGGCGAGCAGCGTGTGTTCGTCGAGCGCTGTGACTGCCGATTTCAGATGCAGGCAGCCGGTCACCGGAACCCCAACAACGGCATACCCGAAGGGTCGCAACATCAGAGAAAGCTGCGCAATGCCGTCGGCATTGCTGCGACGCGTCAACCCTACGAAGAGCTTTTTCCCCACCCGAAGCACGTCTCCACCCTCCAAGGTTCCGGGCAGGCGCACGTGCGCGAGCTTGCGAAAGGGCCCGAGAGCAGCCGCAATGGCTCTAGCTTCCAGCCGGCGGGACTCCGTGCCCAGCGGAAAGATCACCGCGAGCTCGTCGAGGACCAGGGCCGGATCCTCCACGAACATGGAATCGGGAAGATCGGCTTCGGGAGGAAGGGAGATTACGCGCACGCCTAGCTCGCGCAGTAATTGCTCGTAAGCGTGGTGCTCGGCGCGGGCTTTCAGAAGATCGATCGGCTGGCGAGGAATAAAGCTGAGCTCGCATTGCGGCAGTGCGGGACTGACCCCGCGGGTGATCGCAGTGAGCATTGGCAAAAATGTAGCAGAGGAGAGTCCGTTGCGGAAGTCACGTCGCAGATGGCCGCCGGACCGCGGTTACTGGTGAAGCTGCCCGAAGCGGGTGATCCACAGAGTAGCCACACCGGCACCCAATAGAATCCCGACCACAATCAGGCCGATGACCACTAGCGTGAGCCATTTCCGGGAGCCTCCCTCCGGTTCTGCGCTTATGGCCGGCCGATCGGCCGGCTCAGCATGGTGGTTGCGGTCCTCCGTGGCCGGGGATGGTGCCTGCGGAAATGGTGCATTGGAATATTCGGCGCAGCCGATAAAGCTGTAACCCTTGCGCGGAACGGTTTCGATGTAGATCGGCTTGTCGGTCGACTCGCCGAGTGCCTGGCGCAGCTTGTTTACCGTAGTGTTGACGTTGGCGTCGTAGTTGACGTGGGTGTCTGCCGGCCACAGGGCCTGCCTGAGTTGTTCACGGGTTACTACCTCTCCCTGCTTCTCGATCAATACCAGGAGCACCTGATAGACCTTGCCCTGCAGCCGAAGCTTGCCGCCGTCGCGATACACCTGTTGCCGCTGGCGGTCGACAGAAAAAGGCCCAAACCGCAAATAACGCGGAGAGGTTGCGAATTCCGAAAGGTATTCATGGTCCATAAGGGGATCCGCACGCGGAGCCACTGTCGTCATACACAGCCCTTGGTTAGCGTAGACGTAAACAACCCCCAAACGTTTAGGAGGAGATACGCGCTAGTGACCAAAATTGTTTCCTGATTTAGCGCGGGCAAGTGCGCGATCGGGCGGGTAGCGACGAGGCTGCGGGGAAACCAGACTCACCGCAGCCCAGATTCCTAAAAGTCATGTAACTGGCGCGGGATTTTGTTTCCTTTTATGGCGAGATCATGCCGCAGCAATCTGCGGGACAGAAACCCGGTGTTCCGGCGGCAGGAACTGCCAGCTTTTGCCGCAGAACGGACTTGCACTTCGGCAATCCATTTGCTCTTCGGTGCGCTCTTTGACGCTGGCCGGAGCGGTTTCGAGGCCATCGAGCCTCCCGCTACTTTGCGGCGCCCGCCGGCAGAACCATCACCTCGACGCTCGACGGCCTCTCTGGCGATCGGTAGATGGTTTGTGTCGCCTTTTGGTAGTCGGATTCCTTGGCCGCAAAGATGTTTGGCACAAACTTCTGCGGGTTACGGTCGTAGAGCGGGAACCAGGTGCTTTGCAGCTGGACCATGATACGGTGGCCTTTCTTGAACACGTGGTTGGTGGAGTGCAGGTCCACCGTGAAGGGCGTCACCTGATTCGGGGTAATGGCTTCGGGCTGTTCGTAGGATTTGCGGTAGCGCCCCCGGAAAATCTCGTCGGCAACCATCAGTTCAAAGCCGGAAAGCCTCCAGTTCTCTTCGACCTTCTCCGGATAGACGTCGATCAGCTTCACGATCCAGTCCGCGTCGCTTCCCGTAGTGGAGGCGAACAGTCTGGCGGTAACGCTTCCCGCGACCGTCACGTCATTGGCCAGCACCTCGGTTTGCCAGGTCAGCACGTCCGGGCGCCCATCGACGAAGCGTTGGTCCTCGACGAGCCAGGTGTACCAGCTGCCCGGATGGTCCTGCGGATAGGTCATGTCCACCGGCCGGTGCCGGTAGGGAACAGGATGAGCGGGGTCGCTGACGTAGCTGTCGGCGGCATCCTTCGATTCGTTCGGAGGCGCCTCGAACGACAGCCTTCCGCCCTCGCGAAAGTACAGCTGCTTCCTCTCCGCTTCCTTCGGAGGCCACGAATCGTAGCTGGTCCAGGTATCGCTGCCGGTCTGAAATGTGGTCGCTTCCCTGACCGGCAGCGTGCCCTTGTCGTGCAGCCAGTAGGCAAACCACGGCGCCTCGATCTTCTGCCGGAAATAGACGCCGGTGTCGCTGTGAAACGGGATCTCGCCGAGCGAGGCTCCCTTCCCTCCGGCCCAGCCGCCGTGATTCCACGGTCCCACGACCAGAAAGTTGTAGTTCTTCTTATCCGCCTTCGCGAGCCTGCCGTAGGTCATCATGGGGCCGAAAAAGTCTTCCTGATCCCACCAGCCGGCCACATTCAGATTCGGCACCGTAGGCTCGTGCAGCGTATAGGCTACGGCGTGCCGCTTCCAGAAGTCGTCATAGCTAGAGTGGCGCACGAAGTCATTCCAGGTGGGAATTTTTCCGTGAAAGTATCTTTCGTTGGCGTTCGAGAGCGGCCCGAGTCCCAGATACCACTCAAACATGTCGAAACGGTCGAACGGGAAGCTGAAGTTCTCCCTGGAGCTCTCGAGCAGTGCCGTGTATTCGAAGCCGTAGCTCAAACGGAAAGCTCCGTTGTGGAAGAAATCGTCGCCGAGCCAGGTGTCTCCCATGCAGGCTTGCTCGGAAACCGCCTTCAATGCGGGGTGCGGGTTCACCATGCCCATGGTGACCAGGTAGCCGGGGTACGAGATTCCGTCCATGCCCACGCGGCCGTTGTTGTTCGGCACGTTTTTGACGAGCCAGTCGATGGTGTCGTAGGTGTCGGTGCTTTCGTCCACCCCGTTCGCGCTGGGCGCCGTGTGCAGCATTTCGAACTGGCCCCCGGAACCGTAGCGCCCGCGAATGTCCTGAAAGACGAAAATGTAGCCGTCCCGGAACATCTCCACGTACCGGAACAGTTGGTCGCTCATGCCTTTGTCGGCTGCGGAAATACCGTAGGGCGTGCGTTCGAGGAGAAACGGCAGCGGCTGTTTGGCGTCTTTGGGCGTGTAAATTTCCGTGTGCAGTTTCACGCCGTCGCGGGCCGGGATCATGACCTCGCGCTTGTCGAACATTCTAGCCAGATCGCTGCGCTGGCTTTGTGCCGTGGCGCTGGACGCCAGCAATAGAAACCAGACGCTCGGAAGCAAATACACAATCTGCCTGGCACGGCGCGGACCCCAAAGCATGTACAAACCTCCCGGAATTGCCGACAAATCAGCGCAAAAGAATAGCACGGCGCCTCTCACGGCGCGGCTGGGTTCATGGCGATAGGTCTGATAAACTATTCGGGCACGGCCACGCCTCCGGATTTCCTGTGGGTTGTCCTTGATCTGAGACCAGACGGATCCTGATCCTGATCCTGGGAGGGACGCAAACGGGCTGCGGGTGTTTCAGCAGCCATTTTTGTCGGCGGTCGCGCCGCGCTCCGAGCGCTAAAACTATGAGGCAAAACATCCGCAATATCGCCATCATCGCCCACGTCGATCACGGCAAGACGACGCTGGTCGACGCCATGCTCAAGCAGAGCGGCATCTTCCGCGCCAATCAGGAAGTAGCCGAGCGGGTCATGGACTCGAACGACCTGGAGCGCGAACGAGGCATCACCATTCTCGCCAAGAACACCGCGCTGTTTTTCCGCGACACCAAGATCAATATCGTGGATACGCCAGGCCACAGCGACTTCGGCGGCGAAGTCGAGCGGGCCCTGCGCATGGTCGATGGCGTGGTCTTGCTGGTGGACGCGAGTGAGGGCCCGCTGCCGCAGACGCGCTACGTATTGCAGAAGGCGCTGGCCGCGAAGCTGCCCCCGGTGGTCGTACTGAACAAGATCGACCGCGCCGACGCCCGGCCCAAGGAAGTCCTCGACGAAATCTACGATCTGTTCATCGATCTCGACGCTACCGAAGACCAGCTCGATTTCCCGGTGATCTACACCAATGCCCGCGACGGGGTGGCGCACCGCCTGCCGGGCGACGGCGCGACGGATCTTCTGCCGCTTTTCGATGCCATCGTGGATAAAATCCCCGCGCCGTCGGGCGACCCGTCGGCGGTGCTGCAGCTGCAGGTAATGAACCTCGATTACAGCGAATTCCTGGGACGCATCGCCATCGGACGCGTGTTCCAGGGAACGCTGTCGCGCGGAGCGGAGGTCGGCGTCAGCAAGCTCGACGGCCGGCTGGAGTCCACCAAAATCACCAAGCTCTTCACTTTCCGCGGGCTCGAACGCGACGAAGCCGATCAGGTCCGGGCCGGCGATGTGGTTGCTCTGGCCGGCGTCGAGGGCATCCAGATCGGGGAGAGCGTCACCGACCTCGCTGACCCGCGGCCCCTCGAGCCGCTGCTCATCGATGAGCCGACGCTGGCCATGATTTTTACCGTAAACTCCGGGCCGCTGTGCGGCCGCGAAGGCAGCTATCTGACTTCGCGCGATCTGCGTGATCGGCTGCAAAAGGAGCTGCTCACCAACGTTTCGATTCGCGTCGAGGACACAGATACCCCGGAATCGTTCCGGGTCCTCGGGCGCGGCGAACTCCAGTTGGCCATCCTGATCGAAACCATGCGCCGAGAGGGCTTCGAACTGATGGTCGGCAAGCCCGAAATCGTGGTGCGCACCGAAAACGGCAAGAAACTCGAGCCGGTCGAGCGGCTGGTAGTGGACATCCCGGAGAACTTTATCGGCACCATCCTCGAGACGCTCGGCAGCCGCCGCGGCGAAATGCTGAAAATGAACAATCACGGCTCCGGCCGCGTGCGCATGGACTTCAAGATTCCTTCTCGCGGTTTGATCGGCCTGCGCAGCCAGCTGCTTACCGATACGCGCGGCACCGCGCTCTTGCACTCGATCTTCGACGGCTGGACCGATTACGGCGGCGAAATGGCGCTGCGGCCTACCGGAGCTGTGGTTGCCGACCGCGCCGGCGTGTCCACGGCATTTGCTCTCTGGAATCTGCAGGAGCGTGGCGTGCTTTTCGTCGGCCCCGGCGTGGATGTCTACGAGGGCATGATCGTCGGCGAGAATTCCCGCGAGCAGGACATGGAAGTCAACGTCACCAAGGAGAAGAAACTCACTAACATGCGCTCCTCCACGGCCGACGAAGCCATTCGCCTGATCCCCCATCGCGAGCTTAGCCTCGAACAGGCCATCGAGTTCATTGCCGACGATGAGTTCGTTGAAATTACTCCAAAATCGATCCGGCTTCGGAAAAAAATTCTGGCCGCCAACAAGCGTCCGCGCCGCTGGCAGGAGATCCGCGCCAGCCAGGAAGCTGCCGGCTAGCTTCCCCGCGTAAGGTTAGCGCGACGATTCTCGGAGCAACTGCGCCAAATACCGCTTCCACAGCGCCGCCCAGGTGTGCGTGCCGTGCCCGTGCGTGGCATGGCTGGCGGGGATCAGAATGAACGTGCCACGCGCCAGGCGGCCCCGCTCGCGCTCGGCGATGCCCAACTCCGGCGGATTGATAAAGTCGTCGCCCGAGTTGATCCACATCACGGGCGCGGTGATCTTTCCTAGCTGCGGTGAAGGATCGTAATTCCTCGAGGCGTTCACTTGATACAGGAGATCGTTGGCATCCAGAGCGGCGGCCCGGGTT
>Ga0306920_100012399_pt1 | contig 11570 bp, 8 predicted proteins | sample flu12Cox44000170_FD_204666 | JGI IMG/M metagenome (GOLD analysis project Ga0306920, IMG submission 204666) | Lab enrichment of tropical soil microbial communities from Luquillo Experimental Forest, Puerto Rico - flux4day.12C.oxic.44.000.170 (v2)... | ecosystem: Environmental > Terrestrial >...
CCCCCAGCGATCGATCGGGCGATCCACCGCCGGGCCGAGCACCAGATCGAGCGCCAGGTAGAACCAGAGCGGGCGGGCGGTCATGCGCAGCGCGTGCTCGCGCAGGGTCATCCGCCCCGGCGCCGCCGCGCTCCGGCGGAGCGCGCCGCCCGCCGCCAGATCGATCGCGTCGCGCACGCGCGTCGCGCAGTTGTCGAGGAAGTAGTCATACTTGTAGAGACGGTTCTCCGGACGCGCGTTCTCGACGAGGCGGGCCGCGAGCCCGCGCTTGGCCTCGGCGGGGAGCAGGAGCTCCTGCACCGCGATCGTCCGGTTGTCGTGCTCGTAGGCGGAGAGCACGAACGGCAACGACGACACCGACAGCCAGTAATTGAGCCGCCCGCCCAGGAAATCGAAGATGAGGCGCGGCGAATCGAAGCTGAAGGTACCGAAGTTGTAGACCCGCTGCGTCCCAGTGGCGCGGTCCTCGACGAGGAGCGCGTCGTGCCCGAACCGGTTGAACGGGTGATCGCCGGGCCCGAACGTCATCACGTAGACGCGCACCGGATCGGCCTCCGCGCCCTCCCCTGCCGCACGGGCCGGCGTCGCCAGCCCGACCGCGCAGGCGGCGATCGCGGCCAAGCAGCTCCAGCGGGGCATCGCCCCCGAAGGCTACCGCACGCGGCGCAGGACTGCCGCGCGCTACCGCACGCGGCGCAGGACTGCCGCGAAGAATCCGTCGGTGTCGTGGGCCTGCGGAGTGAGGCGCAGCGTCATCCCGTCGCCGAGCGGCGCCGCTCGCTCACGCCCCCAGATCTCCTTGACCGGCACGGGGACGAAGTCGTCGCGCTCGGCGAGGAAGCGCTCGACGACGCGTTCGTTCTCGTTGCGGTTCACCGTGCAGGTCGCGTAGACGAGGCGCCCGCCGACGGCGGTGAGCGGCGCGTAGGTGACGAGCAGCGCCAGCTGGCGCGCCGGGAACGAGTCGACCGTCGCGCGCGTGAGGCGCCAGCGCGCCTCCGGGTTCCGACGCAGGGTCCCGAGGCCGGAGCACGGGGCGTCGACCAGCACCCGATCGAAGGTCCCCTTCACGGCGCGCGCCACGCTGCCGAGATCGTCGGTGACCGTCTTGGCCTCGACGTTGGTGAGGCCCGCCCGGCGCCCGCGGCGGCGGAGCTCCTCCAGCTTCTTGCCGTCCGTGTCGAGGGCCAGCACCCGCCCCTTGCCGCCGAGCGACGCCCCCAGCGCCAGAGTCTTGCCGCCGGCCCCTGCGCAGGCATCGAGGATGCGTCCGCCGGGCGGCGGGGCCACGAGCTCGGCGACGAGCTGGCTCCCTTCGTCCATCACCTCGAACAGTCCGTCGCGAAACGCCGACAGCCCGAAGGCGTTCACGCGCGTCTCGAACACGAGCCCGACGGACGACAGCGCCGTCGGGCGCGCGACCACGTGCTCCTCGGCGAGGCGAGCCACGAGCTCGTCGCGCGAGACGCGCGCGGTGTTCACGCGGACGGCGAGCGGCGCGCGCCGGTTCATCGCCTCGGCGAGGCGCAGCGCCTCCGTCTGCCCGAGTTGGTCCGCCCACGTCTCGACGAGCCACGTGGGGTACGACAGCCGCGTCGCCTCGCGATCGAGCCCCGCGCGCTTGCCGAGCCCGGCCTCGTCGCCCAGCGCCGCCGCCAGATCGACCTCCACCCGCAAGAGGCGCCGCGCCTCGCTCGCGAGCGCCTCCACCGGCACCCCCTCGCGCGCCTCGTACACGAGCAGCGTCAGCTCGTCGCGCGCCAGCGGCGCCGGCGGGGCCGCGCCGGACGCCGCCACCAGCTCGTCGACGATGGCGTCGAGGCGGCGGTCCATCCGTATGAGCCCGTAGACCGTCTCGGCGATCGTCCGGCGGTCGCGGCTCGGGAGCTCGCGGTGCGCGCGGAAGGCGCGCGCGATGACGTCGGTGGCGTAGCCCCACTCGGCGCGCGCCTCGGCGGCGATCTCCAGCGCCAGCGCCCGCGCCGCCCCCTGCAACCGCGGCGCGCTCATGTCCAGCCTTCGGCGCTTTCGGTTACACTGTCACGCACGATGCCAGAGGAGAAGCAGAAGCCCAACCCGTACTTCGTCGCCCTCGAGCAGCTCGATCGCGGCGCGAAGGTCGCCGGGCTCTCCCCGGCGATCCGCGAGATCCTGTCGCAGCCCAAGAACGAGCTCATCATCAACTTCCCGGTCCGCATGGACAGCGGAGAGTACAAGATGTTCAAGGGGTACCGGGTGCAGCACAGCAACATCCTCGGCCCGTACAAGGGGGGGATCCGGTACCACGAGCAGGTGTCGCTCGACGAGGTCAAGGCCCTCGCCTCCTGGATGACGTACAAGTGCGCGCTGCACGACATCCCGTTCGGCGGCGGCAAGGGGGGGATCAAGTTCACCCCCCGCGACCACTCCCTCTCGGAGTTGGAACGGATCACCCGTCGCTTCACGCACGCGCTCGGCTCGAACATCGGGCCCGAGTACGACATCCCCGCCCCCGACGTCGGGACCAACGGCCAGATCATGGTCTGGATGATGGACACGTACATGAACGTCGTGGGGTTCACGGACAAGAACGCCAACCGCCGGGTCGTCACCGGCAAGACGGTCAGCTCGGGGGGCTCGCTCGGGCGCGAGACGGCCACCGGCCAGGGGATCGTCCATTGCATCGCCGAGTGGGCGCGCGACCGGCGCGTCGACCTCAACGGCTCGACGTTCACCGTGCAGGGCTTCGGCAACGTCGGCGCCAACGCCGCCAAGATCCTGGCCCGCACCGGCGCCTCGATGGTCGCGGTCGGCGACTGGAAGGCGTACATCGCCAACCCCGACGGCATAAACCCCTACCGGCTGGCCGAGCACGTCGCCCAGACCGGCTCGGTGGCGGGCTTCCCGGCAGCGCGCGAGAGCACACGCGCCGAGTTCTTCGGCACCCCCGCCGACATCTTCATCCCGGCCGCCCTGGAGCTGGAGATCGGCGTCACGGAGGCGCGGGCGCTGGCCGTGCGCCTCATCGTCGAGGGGGCCAACGGCCCGACCGAGACCGCCGCCGAGCCGATCCTCAAAGAAAAGGGGATCGATCTCATCCCCGACATCCTCGCCAACTCCGGCGGCGTGGTGGTCAGCTACTACGAGTGGCTGCAGAACAAGCGCTCCGAGCGCTGGGACCTCGAGGAGGTCGAGGACCGCCTCGCCAAGCGGATGAAGCGGACCTACCTCCAGGTCAGCGAGTACGCGGCTTCGCGAAAATGCGACTGGCGAACGGCTGCGATGGGGATCGCCCTCGAGCGCATCGGCAAGGCCTACAGCGAGCGGGGCATTTTCCCCTAACCGCTCCCCCGGCCGCGCCCACGGGGACGGCAGACACCACCTCGGCCTAGGCTGTTGCGTTCTGAGCGTGCACGTCTTTTAATGCGCGGGCATGCACGCCCCTCGCTTCACGTCGGCATTTCGAAGCGTCCTCGTCAGCTTGATCGTCTCCCTGGCCATGCTGGCCGCCCCCACGTTGGCCGTCGCGGCCAAGAATGATCAGGCGACCGTCGACAAGGTCACCAACCTGAACAAGAAGGCGCTCGACGCCTACAGCCGCGAGGACTACGACACCGCGCGGTCGCTGCTCAAGGAGGCGCTCGAGCTCTGCGCCAACGCCGGCCTCGATCAGCACCCGATCACGGCGCGCACCCACATCCACTTCGGCGCCGTCGCCATCGTCGGCTTCAAGCAACGCGAGGTGGGGATCAAGCAGTTCCGCAAGGCGCTCGACATCCAACCCGACATCAAGCTGACCAAGGTCATCGCCACCCCCGAGCTCCAGGACGCCTTCGAAGAGGCGGTGCTCGCCGGAGAGGGCGGAGGCGGCGGCGGCCAGGCCGCGGCGGGCGGCGGCGGGCCGGGCGACAACGACGAGGGCGGCGGCGGACGGCGCGCGGCGGCGCAGCAAGCGGAGGATAGCGGCGAAGGCGAGTCGACGCCGCCGCCGCGCCGGCAGAAGCCCCCGCCCCGCAAGAAGCACGGCGGCGACGAGGACGAGGAGGAGAAAGACGAGGGCGGCGGCGCGAAGCGCGGCAGCTTCTTCCTGACCGTGGGCATCGGTACCGGGTTCGGCCTCGCGTCCGGCAACGGCCAGCTCGATCCGGCCCACAAGCTCGGGGGAGCGGGCTTTGCGCCCCCGCAGTCGCTGGTGCTGACCCCGGAGGCAGGCTGGTTCGTCAACCCGCAGCTGCTGATCTCGGGAGCCCTCCGCTTCCAGTACCTCTTCGGCCTGACCGGCGAAGTGAACAGCGCGCCGAGCTGCGGCTCTGACATGTTCTGCTCACCGTCGCCCTACGCGCTGGGCGTGTTCGGCAAAGCGACCTACTTCATGGGGACCGAAGGGATTCGCTTCGCCATCGGCGGCGAGGTCGGCGGCGGCGTCGTCCGCAACGCGGTCGCGTTCAACAACGTCATGAACTGCAAGTCGTCGGTCTCCAGCACGACGACGTCGGGATGCGTCGACACGCTCAAGGGTGGTCCCTTCCTGATCGGCCCCACGCTCGGCCTCTACTTCGAGCTCGCCGACGCGGTCGACCTGTTCGCCGCCGTCAACACCGCGCTCGGCCTGCCGAGCTTCGCCTTCAACTTCGACCTCCAGGCCGGGCTGGCCCTCCGCCTCTGATCGCGCCCTCGGGGTTTCCCCCGAGGCGACGGCGGGGGTGTCGCCCCTTGCGCCGCCGGACCGCGTCGCTAGCTTCGTCGGCAGTGGCCGTGCTTCACACGCTCCGCGCCGGCAGGCGCGACGATATCGACGACGAGCAGGCGTTGAAACTCGCCCACGACATCAATAACCCATTGACCTACGTCACAGCCAACCTCGAGCTGCTCGCGCGACGGCTCGACGGCTCTGCCGGGAACTGGGTGAACTGGCAGGAGATGCGCGAGCTCGTCGCCGAGTCGCGGCAAGGGGTGGAGCGGATTCGCCGCGTCGTACGGGCGCTCCAGCCTCCCCAGCGCGCGAATCCGGATTCGGCGCAGGACCGGCCGGTGGCGGGGTGAAGGGAGTCGTGCTACGTTCACCGTCGACTCCTTCGTCTCGTCTTCGTTGCTCTCGCTGGCGGCAACCCGCCCCGACTTCGGTGACCAGATTGTTTGCGGGTTCTGCAGACGGCAGCTCCGTCAGTTACTGAAACAGCAACGAGGAAAAAAGCCACATGGGAACGAGACTCTACGTCGGCAATCTGCCCTACAGCGTCACCGAGCTTGAGCTGCGCGATCTGTTTGCGAGCCTGGGCACCATCACGGAGGCCAAGATCGTCACCGATCGCGACACCGGCCGCCCGCGCGGCTTCGGCTTCGTCGAGATGTCGACGGAGGACGAGGCCAAGAAGGCGATCGAGGAGCTCAACGGGCGCGACGTGCAGGGCCGCGCTCTCGCGGTCAAGGAGGCCGAGGATCGGCGCGGCGGTGGCGGCGGCGGTGGCCGCGGCTTCGGCGGCGGCGGTGGTGGCGGCGGCGGCCGCGGCTTCGGCGGCGGTGGCGGCGGTGGCCGCGGCGGTGGCGGCGGCGGACGCCGGGACCGCTGGTAGTCGCCTCACCAGATCCCTGATCCTGCATCCCGCTTGGCCCGCGTCGCAGCGAGGCGACCTCGCGTCGCTGCGCGCGCGGCAAGCGCCTCGCGGCCCATCCGGGCACTCGAGGCCGCTTGCGAGCTTTTTGCGGCGCGTGGTCTGCGTCTCAAAACGCGTAGGCAGACCACGCGCCGCAAAAAGCCCAGGCGCGCGTTGTCGCGCTCGGTGAAAGCGGGCGTGCGAAGGCGCGCCTAACGTAGGCGAGGTCGCCCGCACGGACGCCGGAGGCCAGGGTGGCCGCCGCCCGATTCACTCGTTCCCCGCCTCTTCCTTCATCCCGTGCATGAGGCGCGCCTTCACGCGCGCCGCCTGGCGTTCCTTGTACTTGTCGTGGCTGTTCTCGCCGCTCTCGTTGTTCTCGGCGGTGCGGGCGTCGATGACCTGGAACTCGGTCTGCACGAAGACGATCGTCCCGTGCTCGGCGAACATCGGGTCGTCGGGCATCCGGCAGAGGTACTTGTCGATCCGCACGGGGAGATCGCACACGAAGTTGATCACCCGGTAGCCGGGCCCCGAGAACTCGTTCAATGGTGACGGCTTCTTGTCCGCGGCCACGGCGGCGAGGTCGGTGATCTCGGGGAGGAACCGCGACAGCGCGGGGGACCGGCCCAGGGTCTCGCGAATCTTGATGATGTCGTTCACGGACTGGCCGGGGATGACGTAGTTGAATGGGATGAGGCGCGTGGCCAGCTCGCGCAGCACGAACACCAGCTGCTCCTCGGTGTTCGTGATCATGCGGAAGCGGAGCTTGTCGTAGACGTCGGCGGCGATCGACTCCTTCTTGGCCAGGAGCTTGGTGATCAGGCTGTCGGCGTGCTTACGGCTCCACTCGAACTCGACGACGGGGCAGCCGACGGCCTTGACCTCCTCGACGGTCCGCAGCGCCTTCTCCTCGACGAGGTGGAAGATCTGGTCGTCGGAGACGGGGAGCTTGGTCAGGAGCTCGCGGCCGGCGAGGTGGTGCATGACGTGCATGACCTTCAAGACGACGCAGGCGTGGGTGCGGCGCCGCCCCTTCTGCGAGGCGATGAGCAGGAGATCGCGCGGCGGCACGCCGTGTGCGACCTCGTCGGGGATCTGCAGGCCGAGGTGGCGCTCGAGGTACTCGACGGCCGCCTCGCGCAGCTCGCCGAGCCGGCGCATGTCGTCCTCGTTCTCCGGCTCGAACTCGTTGACCCGGAGGAAGCGGTCGACCTCCTCGCGATCCGTGAAGTAGAGGCGGTGCCAGTCGATGACCGATCCGCCGCGGAGCAGATTCCTGATCGCGGTCAGGTCGCCGAGCGTGAAGTCCTCATAGCGGACGGGCCGCATCGGGGAGCGGAGTCTAGGTCGCGCGGTCGGGCTCCGCTAGCCCAATCGGCGGGCGTGCGGCGCCGGCCTGGACGCCGACGCGGGCGGACCCGCACCGAGCGAAATCGTGGCCAGGAACAACGCGCCGGCGAACGACGCCATGATCAGTGATCCCACGATCTCAATCATACGTTTGACTACATTAACCTACCCTGGGCAAACCGTCAAGAAATCCGCCGGGTGGCGCCCCGGACAGACTAGGATCGCCCGCGTGAAGAAGACCGCTGCCGCCTGGATCGCCCTCTCGCTTCTCGCCGCGGCGCCCGCCGGCGCGAACCCTGCCTCCGACGCCGTGTTCGCCGAGGGTCAGACACTGGTCGCCGCCAAGCGCTATGCCGAGGCGGCCGACAAGTTCGAGGCGGCGGTCGCCGCCGATCCGAAGCACGCGGCGGCGTGGTACGCGCTGGCGGCCGCGCGCCGGCGCTCGTCGCGCTGCGATCGCGCCATCGCTGCCTATCGCCGCTACGCCGAGCTCGCCCCGACGGAGCCGGAGCCCTACTACGGCCTCGGCCTCTGCCTGCGCGACACCGGTGATCGCGCGGCGGCGATCGAAGCCCTCAAGCACTACGTGGCCATCGAGAAGCGCCCCACCTCGCAGCGCTGGCTGGAGCACGCGCAGAGCGTGATCGCCGAGCTCTCGGCTCCGCCCGCGGCCGCTCCCGGCGCCGGGCCGGGCCCAGGTCTAGGCAAGGACCGCGCGGGCGCGACCCTGGCCAAAGCGCCGCCGCCGTCGCTGGGGAACCCTGCCTACGTCGAGGCCCAGGCGCTCCGCGACAAGGGGCGGATCGAGGACGCCATCGCCAAGTTCAAGCAAGCCATCTCCCTCGACCCACGCCACGTGGCCGCGCGGACGGCGCTCGGCGAGCTGCTGCTCAAGATCCGCCGCGACGACGAGGCCATCGACGTCCTCAAGACCGCCGTCGAGAAGACGCCGGCCTTCCCCCTCGCCTGGTACGACCTCGCCTTCGCCTACCGCGCGCGCGGGAAGATGCCCGAGGCGGTCGACGCCTACGAGCACTACATCAAGCTCCGCCCCGCCGATCCCGACCCCTACTACGGCCTCGCGCGGGCGCTCCAGCAGCTCGGGCGCAAGGCCGCCGCCCGCCAAGCCTACGAGACGTACGTGGCGATGGAGAAGCACCCGAGCGAGCAGCGCTGGGTCGACGCCGCCTCCACGCAGATCAAGGCGCTCGGCCCGGCGCGCTGACGCGCAGGCGCGATATCGCGTGGGGGCGAAGGCGGCTCGGCCGCCGTAGCCCCATCGCGGGAGGTGCGGAACCCTCTCAGGGTTCCGACTATGACGATGCTCCTTGGCCCGCGGGCCCGAGCGGCATGTCGAGGGTGAAGGCGGCGCCGCGCCCAGGCGCGCTCTCGACAGACAGGGTGCCGCCATGCGCCGCCGCGATCTGCTGGCCGATGTAGAGGCCGAGGCCGAGCCCGCCGACCCGCCCGCTCGTCGCGACGCGCTCGAAGGCGCGGAAGATGCGCGACTGATCGGAGCGTGAGATGCCGATCCCGCTGTCCTTGACGCGGAGCTGGAGACGGCCGGCGACGGTCCGGGCGGTGACGACGATCGGCCGGCCGTGGCCGTATTTGATGGCGTTGGTGAGCAGGTTCGTCGCCACCTGCTCCATGCGGCTGCGGTCCCAGATGCCGACGATCTTCTCGCTCAGCTGGAGCTCGATGCTCGAGCCGACCTCGGCCGCCTGCTCCCGCAACCGCGCCGCCACCTCGCCGAGGAGATCGCCGAGCAGCACCGGCTCGAGGTGGAGGACGAGGCGCGCCGCGTGCACGCGCGAGACGTCGAGCAGGTTGTCCACCAGGCTCACCAGCCGATCGGTGGTGATGTTGGCGGCCGCGATGGCGCGGGTGAGCCTCACCTCCGGATCGAGCTCGGGGGTGCCGGGCTTCACCCCGGGGCGGGTCGCCGAATCGAGCCGCAGCTTGAGCGCCGTGAGCGGGGTCTTGAGCTCGTGCGAGGCGATGGAGATGAACTCGTCGCGGGCCGAGATGGCGGCGCGCCGCTCGGCCAGCGCGGCCGCGAGCGTCAGCATGCTGACCGCCGTGACCGCCATGTAGCACTGCACCATGAGCAGCTGCTCGTGCGAGGTGCGCGCGGCGATGCTGCCCGGCGACGCCTTCGCCGTCACCGCCATGATGGCGACGAACAGCAGCGCGGCGGTCGTCCCGCGCTGCTCGAACCGCAGCGACGCCCAGATCAGGAGCGGCACGATGGCGTACGTGCCCCTCACCAGCTCGACCGCGCGGATGGCGAACAGGCCGCGGAACACGATCAAGCTGACGAAGCCGAGCGCCCCCGCCAGCAGCGCGGCCTCGAGCCAGCGGCCTGGCCGCCGTGACAGCCGGATCGGCGTCACCCAGGTCAGGATGAGCGGGGCGACCAGCAGATTACCCATGGCGTCGCCCACCCACCAGACGGACCAGAAGGCCGGGTAGCTGTCCGACGGGTGGAGGCCGGTGAGCCCGGCCGCGAGCAACCCGAGCGTGGCGCTGATCATGGTGCTGCCGAGGGCGGCCATCACCAGGAGCAGCAGCACGTCCCGCAGCCGCGCCAGCCGGCTGTCGAAGCCGAAGCGCGCGAGCAGCGTCGCGCCGACCACCGCCTCGAGCGTGTTGCCGACGGCGATGATGGCCGCCCCCCAGAGCGGGATCCCCGTCGTGGCGTTCACGAGGAAGGCCGCGAGGGCGATGAGGGGCCAGGCCCGCGGCCCGAACAGCACCAGTGTCGCGAGGGCGATGCCGCTCGGCGGCCAGACCGTCGTCGCCACACCGCCCAAGGCGTCGAACGAGAGACCGAGCCGCGCGGTCGCCGCGTAGGCTGCGAAAACGATCGACAGCACGGCGAACTGAAGCACGCCGCGCCGGATCCCCTCCCACGACATCACATCAAGATACCAGGCCCCCGCCTCGCGGGGGCCTGCAGTGCAAGGGAACGGGTGTCGTGAAATCCGCTACGACGTCGCTAGGACGTCTTCGGACCTTCGGTGTACTCGGCGTCGATGACGTCGTCCTTGCCGCCCGGCGCCGCCCCCGACGGCTCCCCCTCGCCCGCGGGCGGCGTCTCGCCGCCACCCGCCGCGCCGGCCGCGCTCCGGTAGAGCGCCTCCGCCATCTTGTGCGACGCCTTCTGCAGCCGCTCGAACGAGCTCTCGAACACCTGCGCCTCCTTGGGATCGCGGTTGTTCTCGACGGTGTCCTTGGCGTCTTTGAGCGCCGCCTCGAGCTCCGTCCGGTCCGCCTCCGCGATCTTGTCGCGGTTCTCGTCGAGGTGCTTCTGGACCTGGAAGGTGAGCGACTCGAGCTTGTTGCGCGCGTCGATCGCCTCCCGCCGCTTCTTGTCTTCGGCCTCGTGCTCGGCCGCGTCCTTCACCATCCGCTGGATGTCCGCCTCGGAGAGGCCCGACGACGCGGTGATGGTGATGTGCTGGACCTTGTTGGACGCCTTGTCCTTGGCCGACACGTTGACGATGCCGTTGGCGTCGATGTCGAAGGTGACCTCGATCTGCGGCACGCCGCGCGGGGCCGGCGGGATGCCGTCGAGCCCGAACTTCCCGAGCAGCCGGTTGTCCCCGGCCATCGGCCGCTCACCCTGGTAGACCTTCACCTCGACCGAGCTCTGGTTGTCGGCCGCCGTCGAGAAGGTCTCGCTCTTCTTCGTCGGGATGGTCGTGTTGCGCTGGATGAGCGTGGTCATCACCCCGCCCAGCGTCTCGATGCCGAGCGACAGCGGCGTGACGTCGAGGAGCAGCATGTCCTTCACGTCGCCGGCGAGCACGCCCGCCTGCACCGCCGCGCCGAGCGCGACGACCTCGTCCGGGTTCACGCCCTTGTGCGGATCCTTGCCGAAGTACTCCTTGACCAGCTTCTGCACCATCGGGATGCGCGTCGACCCGCCGACCAGCACGACCTCCGCGATGTCCGACGGCTTCTTCCCCGCGTCCGCGAGCGCCTTCTTCGTCGGCTCGATCGTCCGCTGCACGAGGGCGCCCATCATCTGTTCGAGCTTCGCCCGCGACAGCTTGATCTGCATGTGCTTCGGGCCCGAGGCGTCGGCTGTAAGAAAAGGCAGGTTGATCTCCGTTTCGTTCACGGACGACAGCTCGATCTTCGCCTTCTCGGCCGCCTCGCGCAGGCGCTGGATCACCATCTTGTCCTTGGAGACGTCGATCCCCTGGTCCTTCTTGAACTCCGCCACCAGCCAGTCCATGACCAGCTGGTCGATGTCGTCGCCGCCGAGGTGGGTGTCGCCGTTGGTCGACACGACCTCGACGACCTTCTCGCCGACCTCGAGCACCGAGATGTCGAACGTGCCGCCGCCGAAGTCGTAGACCGCGATGAGGTGGTCCTTGCTCTTGTCGAGGCCGTAGGCCAGCGCCGCCGCCGTCGGCTCGTTGACGATGCGCTTGACGTCGAGCCCCGCGATGCGGCCGGCGTCCTTGGTCGCCTGGCGCTGCGAGTCGTTGAAGTAGGCCGGGACGGTGATGACCGCCTCCGTCACCTTCTCGCCGAGGTAGTCCTCGGCGGCCTTCTTGAGCTTCATCAGGATGCGCGCCGAGACCTCGGGCGGCGTCACCTTCTTGCTGCGGATCTCGATGTCGGCCTCGC
>Ga0306920_100012400_pt1 | contig 11569 bp, 7 predicted proteins | sample flu12Cox44000170_FD_204666 | JGI IMG/M metagenome (GOLD analysis project Ga0306920, IMG submission 204666) | Lab enrichment of tropical soil microbial communities from Luquillo Experimental Forest, Puerto Rico - flux4day.12C.oxic.44.000.170 (v2)... | ecosystem: Environmental > Terrestrial >...
GCCGAAAGCGATGGCCTACGAATGGACCGACATGTCCTACCTCGAATTGCTGGCTGGCAACACAGCGATGATTATCTTCGCATTCGCTGTCGTGATGGTGTTCCTCGTGCTTGCCGCCCAGTATGAAAGCTGGTCGCTGCCCTTGGCGGTCATTTTGGTCGTGCCGATGTGTCTGCTCAGTGCCATCGTCGGAGTGAACGTAGCTGACATGGACATCAACATCTTTACACAGATCGGCTTCGTCGTGCTCGTTGGCCTGGCCAGTAAGAATGCAATCTTGATTGTCGAATTTGCCAAAGTGCAGTGTCACCACGGCCTATCCCGCCGCGATGCGACTCTTGCAGCCTGCAAACTACGCATACGGCCGATCGTAATGACATCGTTCGCATTTATTCTCGGCGTCGTGCCACTCATTGTTTCAAAAGGCGCTGGCGCAGAGATGCGCCGCACTCTAGGTACAGCAGTTTTTGGCGGCATGATCGGCGTGACCTTATTTGGCATCGTACTCACGCCCGTATTTTTCTTTACCATTGATTGGCTTGGCGAATCGCGCCTGTTCGCGTCACGGCTGGCCCGGTTTCTCAGCGGAGTCAGCCTCGACATCATCAGCCTGCGCCCCGTACGAAAAGCCGCCACGGTCGCTGCTCATCGATTCGTGGTCCATCCAGTTTCGAGACTCACCAAGCTTGCCTCTACGACTAACGGGCAGGAGACAGCACGCAATGGTCAGAAGTTAGAGACAAACGGACAGGAATCGGCGAGCAAAGGTCACGGAGCAGGGGCAGACGGACAGCGAAAAGAAGCGGGACAGGAGCCCGCGACCTCGCCAGCTCGCGAACTCACCGCGGCTTCACCGCCCACGGAATAGCGACGACGTTTTCGATAAGAGGCTTACGTGTTCTCGAAGTTTTTCATCAACCGGCCGATTTTTGCGTCGGTGCTATCGATCATAGTCACCTTGGCGGGCGGCATTGCAGTCTTTTCTTTGCCGATCGCTCAGTATCCGGAAATCACTCCCCCCACCGTGGAAGTCTCGGCGATCTATCCAGGCGCCAACGCGCAAGTCGTAGCCGACACCGTCGCCGCTCCGATCGAGCAACAGGTCAATGGCGTCGAGGGGATGCTCTACATGTCGTCGCAATGCACCAACGACGGCACCTACACCCTCACTGTGACGTTTCAAAACGGCGTCGACCTCAATATGGCGCAGGTACTCGTGCAAAACCGCGTGTCGCTCGCGCAACCGATCTTGCCCGACCTGGTCAAGCGACGCGGAGTAACGGTGAAGAAGAAATCTCCCAGCGTTTTGATGATCGTCAATTTGTTCTCGCCGGATAATAGCCGGGACAATCTGTACTTGAGCAACTACGCCACAATTCAGCTTAAAGATGAACTGTCGCGGCTCAACGGCGTTGGGGACATCACTTACCTCGGGCAGCGCGATTACAGCATGCGCCTCTGGCTCGATCCGGAGAAAATGGCGTCTCGCAGCCTGACTGCCTCTGACGTGATCCGCGCAATTGAGCAGCAAAATACTCAGGTTGCAGCCGGCCAACTCGGGCAGCCGCCGATTGCGAACGGTCAGGTCTTCCAGTTCACCATGAGCACGATGGGCCGTCTTACAGACGTTGACCAGTTTGCCGAGATGATCCTCAAGGCAGACGCCCGAGGACGCCTGGTTCGCTTGGCCGACGTGGCCAACATCGAGCTCGGTGCCCAAGCCTATGACCAGGCGTGCACGCTGAACGGCCGGCCCTCCGTAGCTTTGTCGATCTACCAGCTCCCCGGCTCGAACGCGCTCGACACAGCCAAACGCGTTCGAGAAAAGATGGATGAGATGAAGGGGCGATTCCCCGACGGCGTGGACTATGCCATCGTCTACGACACCACGCCGTTCATCAAACAGTCGATCAATGAAGTGTTTAAGACACTCCGCGATGCCGTAATCCTGGTTGCAATCGTGGTGTTGCTTTTCTTGCAGAATTGGCGATCGTCGATCATTCCTTTGGTCGCGGTGCCAGTGGCTATCATCGGCACGTTTGCCGTCATGGCAGGGTTTGGCTTTAGTCTCAACAATCTCACGCTATTCGGCCTGGTGTTGGCAATTGGCATCGTCGTGGATGATGCCATCGTGGTCGTGGAAGCGGTGGAGCACCATATCGAACGCGGCTTGCTGCCGAAAGAGGCGACATTAAAGGCGATGCAGCAAGTGTCCGGCCCTGTGATCGCTGTGGGCTTGGTGCTTAGCGCGGTGTTTGTCCCGTGCGCTTTCATCGCGGGGATTACCGGACAGTTTTTCCGGCAGTTTGCGTTAACGATCGCGGTTTCCACCGTCATCTCTGCCTTTAATTCACTAACCCTTAGCCCCGCGCTTACGGCACTACTGTTACGTCCGCGCGACAAGGAGACGGCGCCGCCGTTGCCACGCTTGGCCTTTCCGATTTTGGGCGCTTGGATCGGATGGGAGTTACTGGCTCCGTGGTTTGCGACGGCATTGGAGTCATTGCCGGCTGCTTCAGAAGTGTTTGGTCAGTACCCCGATTGGCTCTTGTCGGCTGTGTCGGCTAGCGTTGCTGCGGTGGCTGGTTGGATTGTCAGCCGGCCGTTGAATTGGCTTCTGGGCGGCGCCTTCCGCACTTTTAACGTCGGCTTCAACAAGGCAACGGAAGGTTATGTTCGGTTGGTTGGCGGACTTTTGCGAATCAGCGTCGTTGCGCTCTTTGTTTACGCCGGCTTGCTAGTCCTTACCTATGTCGGGTTCTCAAGTGCGCCCAAGGGATTCATCCCAACGCAAGACAAGGGCTATCTCCTCGTGAATGTTCAGCTTCCTGACTCCGCATCCGTGCAGCGCACCCAGCACGTGATGCAGAGAATCGAGGAAATGACTCGTCAGACGCCCGGAGTGAAACACACCGTGGCCGTCGCCGGCCAGTCCATCCTGCTAAATGCCAATGCTCCGAATTTTGGGGCGGTCTTCGTCATGCTTGAAGATTTCCGCGACCGCACGACGCGCGAGCTGTCCGGGGATGCTATCGCGGCGCGGCTCCAGGAACTCCTTCAAAAGGAGATCGGCGACGGAATCGTGAACGTGTTCGGTGCTCCCCCATTGGAAGGCCTGGGCACGGCCGGCGGGTTCAAAATCATTATCGAGGACCGTGGCGACACCGGCCTCGTCTCGCTGCAAGGCGTGGCCGACGACATCGTGCAAACGGGAACCAATACACCCGGCTTGCAGGGAATGTACACGAGTTTTCGCGCCAACACGCCTTGGCTGTACCTAAACATCGACCGCACCCAGGCCAAGATGATGAGCGTGTCGATCGGTGAGCTTTTCAATGTCCTGCAGGTTTACCTCGGATCTTTGTATGTGAATGATTTCAATCGGTTCGGGCGGACTTGGCAGGTCAACGTCCAGGCGGCCGCCGACTACCGCCGGCAGATCGAAGATCTCAAGCAACTCAAGATCCGCAGCGATCAGGGAAAGATGGTGCCGCTAGGCACGATCGCCAATGTGGAAGAAAAGAGCGGGCCGGTGCTGATCATGCGCTACAACATGTATCCATCGGCCGCCGTAAACGTAACACCGGCCCCCGGAATCAGCTCCGGCCAGGCTATCGAGCGAACTGAGGGTGTGGTGCGTGCAGGGCTGATTCGTTCGATGCGCTACGAGTGGACCGAGCTGGCGTTATTGCAGCTCCAAACCGGCAATACGGCGATGTTTGTATTTCTTCTGGCCGTCGTCCTTGTCTTCTTGGTGCTGGCGGCACAATACGAGAGCTGGTCGTTGCCATTGGCCGTGATCCTCGTTGTGCCGATGTGTTTACTATGCTCCGTCGCGGGTGTGCTCTTCGCGCGAATGGACGTCAACATTTTCACCCAGGTCGGTTTCGTGGTGCTGGTCGGCCTGGCCTGTAAGAATGCGATCCTCATCGTTGAGTTCGCGAAAGTCCAGCGCGAAAACGGAGTGCCGCGGTTCGAATCAACACTGGCGGCGTGCAAGCTTCGCCTGCGGCCGATTATCATGACCTCCTTCGCCTTCATTTTAGGTGTAGTTCCACTCGTGATTTCCGAAGGCGCCGGCGCCGAGATGCGACGAACCTTGGGCACGGCGGTTTTCGCGGGAATGCTCGGCGTGACGCTGTTCGGCATTTTCCTGACGCCCGTCTTCTATTACGTGATTCAGTGGTTCAAGGATATTCGCGGTGAACCCGTCGCGGTCGAAGGCGATCATTCGTTTAACCCGGAGCCAGCGGCCACCGCAGCTAGTCCAGGAACTCCGTCGCCGCTGGCTCCGGGTTAAGCGATCTGATCTCGTCTCGGAATCAGGCAGCCTTAGCGAAAGTGATCATCGGTGCCTTCCGGAAGTCTCAGACTTCCGATGCCCGCCGTGCGACGTGTCCATGCACTGGTCTGCCAGTTGTCCACCGTCGCTTTTTCCGGCAAAAATGCGGGAATGCGGAAGAGAAAATACCGAGCCAGTGAATGGGCGAACGGCTCGTACATGGCGCGTAGCTCGCTCAGGCGTTTGTCAACCACGGGATCGTCGCGCATCTCCAGCCCGGCCTTCCGCACGGCCTCGCGCAGCTCGCCAAGTCGGTCGGGTGTCAGCCGGTCTGGGTCGGGCGACAGTGGGGCGGTCTTGAAGACGAGCGCAAGATCGACGACGGCATGCCGCGCCATCGCAAACGTGAGCTGGGCCTGGTAAGGATCGGCTCCTTTCACCGCGACGATTAGCAACGAGCATGTGTCGAGAATTGCGCTGAGAGCTCCTAGCCAGGATTGATTATCGTGCTGCGAGCGATAATAGCTCAGAACCGGGAACGAAAGATGGCTCTCCAGCACCTCGGCAGACCAGTGTTCCCACTCGGCCAAGAGGGCATCCGCGGAATTCAGGTGCTGCGACTGGGCCAATCGAATCAGAACCTGGCCTGCGGTGGGAGGCGAGCCGGCACGCGCGTCAAGCAGGGAGATGGGCACTTCGCGTCGGGAAAAAGCTTGGTAGAGCACCGGCAAGTAACCGATGATCAGTGCCAGAAACCCGAAGCCCATTCCCGATTCCACGACCGTCAAGAATCGCCCGAACGTACCAACGGCAGTCACATCGCCATAGCCCAGCGTAAAGAAGGTAGTGCCACTCAGGTAAAGGTAAGTGGACAACGACGTTTCTGACTCGGGAACGCTCAGGTGTGACCCCCAGGACCAGTGCAGCAAACCGAAACCTATGATCAATCCGGTTACCCAGGTCCCAAAGAGCCCCAACAATGACAACGGACCAAAAATACTTAAGAACGCCTCGCGGCGCTTGCCGGGTTTGAACCGCTCGGCGACGGCTTTCCATATCGTCCACGTGCTTCGATAGAAAAGGCGGGCCGGTCGATAGGCGCGAGTAACGCGCCGCGGCAGGACCATCGCCTCGAAACCATCGACGAGGACTGCAATGATCAGCGCCAGGCTTAAAAGAGCCGAAATAATCCACATCAGCTATTGACCGTTCGGTCGACGGCGCGAAGGCAGAATAGATTTTGCGCGTTGTCGACGCTACGACGCGTATAGGTTATGTAGCGCGATCGTTTTCAAGTCCCTCTGCGCGCATGGCGTTCATCAACGGCCATAACACATCCACGTCGTCTTTGAACAAGTCGCCGATGAGCACGTCAGTGACGAAGCCTTTCAGGTGAGGATGTTTCTTCACGAAACGGCCGAAGCTGAAGCCGTCATAGTACTCGCAGACCAGCCGGCGCATTCGATCCATGCCGCGACTGAACTCCGGCTCCCACTTGCCAAGTTGGGCAGCGGAGGTATCTCCTTTGGCCAATCCTTCCACGACGGCGTCGGCCGCCATCTGGCCTGAAGTCAGTGCCAGCAAGACGCCCGACGAATAAAGCGGATCAAGAAAACCATAGGCGTCACCGGCGAGCACCCAGCCATCGCCGGCCGCTCGTCGGGCACGATAGGAGTACTCCTTCGCAGCCCTAAATGGCTCGGACCTTGTCGCATTCGTCAGTCGTGGTTTCACACCCGGGCAACGATCGACCTCTTCGAAATAAATTGCCTCGAGATCCTTATCGGCGCGGTCCTTGAAAAGATACTCATAGGATGCAACCACGCCCACGCTGACCACATCGTCGTGGAGCGGAATGTACCAGAACCAACCGTTCTTTCCTTTCGTTTGGATCACCAGCGTGGCGCCCTCATCACGTCCGGTGTCGCGCTGGGCACCTTTCCAATACGTCCAAAGGGCTGCCTTTCTGAGAATGGGGTCCCATTCGCGGAGATCGAGCCGATCCATGATAAGCGAGCTTTGTCCGCTGGCATCGACAACGACGGCGCCGCGGACTTCGCGCTCGCTGCCGTCTTCTTGCTGTATGCGAACCCCAACAGCGCGTTCGCCCTCGAACAGCACTTCGAGGACACGCACGCCTTCGTGCACGACCACGCCGTGCTCGCGGGCATTGTTGAGCATGGCTTCGTCGAACTCGCTGCGGCGCACCTGCCACGTTTGCGATGATTCGTGCGGCTTGTGGTCGATGAAGTAGAACGGCTCGGAAAGTCTGCCATGTTCGGTGATAAACTGCACGCTGTATTTCTTGACAAAGTGGCTGCGCTTCATCTTCGGGAGCATGTTCAGCCGCTTCAGCACCCAGTAGGTTTGCGGAATCAGGGACTCGCCGATATGGAAACGCGGAAACCGCTCGCGGTCGAATAGGTCGACGCGATAGCCGTGCTGAGCGATAAGTGTCGAAACGGTTGATCCGGCCGGCCCACCTCCGATGACAATTACGTCCGGGTTTTCCTTGTGATTGGAATTATCGCTTATCATGACATCTATATTACCGATCCGAACAATTCGGAGGATCAGAAGGGGCGCTGACCGCGGTTTTTCTTCTTAACGTTATCGCGCAGCAAAGCAGCCCAGCCAAAGTAATTGGGATGAGCGGGTAGTCTGCCTTCGTGAACAAGAGAAACAGTGTACGCTGAATCACATAGGCGTGTCGCTCGGCTGGCGCTTCGGGGACCCAAGTCAATTGCTGGAAGACTGCGATTCCAAGCGCGCCAGCGATTCCCACGGCAATGAGGGCCATGCCTATACGCCGAAGGCTCACTGCCGACATGAATCTGCTTCCTACGAGTACGGCAGGGACAAGCACCATGATCCAAAAGCCGTGCAGCGCTACCAGCGCTTGCGTCGGCGGCATTCAGCCCCATACGCCGCACAGTGCGTGCTCGAAGGGCACTTCGCCTGGAATGTCTTCAATTCGCAAAACTCCATAAGTTGCAAAGATCCATAGGAGTGCCACCGACAAGAATTTCATACTACGGGACATGGCTCGATCGCCCTCCCTCCGGGCGCTAACGCGGCCCGGCTCGCGAAGTAAAGCTTTACCGTATTCTAGTCGTCAGAGGATACACTGTTATTGGAAACAAGCAGGGCGGGAGGACGACCATGGACCCGGCTCAGTTCCGCGTTGATGCGACCAAAGTGATCGGGCCATTGCTGCATTCCTGGGAGCACACCGTCGGCAGTTGTCATGCACCTCTGGCTCTGCGAGCCGACTGGCAGTCTCAGCTACGTCTCTGCCATGAAGAGCTTGGATTCCAGTACGTGCGCTTTCACGGCCTCTTAAGTGACGACGTTGGCGTCGTGGTTCGGCGAAACGATCGCCTTCTCTTCTCGTTTTTCAACACCGACCAGATCTTCGATTTCTTGCTCTCCATAGGAATGCGGCCGTTTATCGAATTGAGCTTCATGCCCGAAACTTTGGCTTCGGGGCGGACGACCGTCTTTCACTATCGTGCCAACGTCACGCCCCCCAAGAGCTATGAGGAATGGTCCACACTCATCTCTCGGCTTGTGGGCCATTGGACCGAGCGCTATGGCATTGACGAAGTCCGCCACTGGTTTTTTGAAGTATGGAACGAACCGAACTTGCAGATATTCTGGGACGGCACTCGCGAAGAATACTTTGAGCTTTATCGCCATGCGGCGCAGGCGATCAAGGGGACCGATGTGGGCTTGAAAGTCGGCGGGCCCGCCACGGCTAAAGAGGAATGGATCGAGGAGTTTCTCGACTTCTGCCAGCAGCGTCGTTTGCCGGTCGACTTCATTTCCACTCACCACTATCCAAACGACGTGATCTGGTACGAGAATCAGGATACGGAAACACAACTAGCCAACAGCAAACGCAGCATACTACGGGAATGGACGGAGAATGCCTGCCGGCGTTCCCGGGGGCTGCCCGTCTATTACACCGAGTGGAATTGCAGCTCGAATGGACGCTTTCGATTGCAGGATGATCCCTACGCGGCGGCGTTCGTAACTAAGACCATCATGGAATCCGCCCACCTCGTCGAGGCCTACAGCTTCTGGACTTTCTCCGACATTTTTGAGGAAGACTATTTTCCCTCCGTCCCCTTTCATGGCGGGTTCGGGCTCCTCAATATCCACGGCATTCCCAAGCCCACCTATCGGGCGTTCGAGTTGTTGCACGCACTTGGCAATGAGCGATTGTTCGTCCAAGGCCAACATCCGACGCTCGATGCTTGGGCAGTGCGGAACGACCGCGGACTGACTCTACTCATCACCAACCATGCTCTTCCACGGCAGCAGATCAACGAAGTCGCGGTTCTTTTGGAGATAGAAGGGTTGAGCCCGCCTCGGTCAGTTACGATTGAGCGCATCGATGAAGATCATGCCAATCCGAAACAAGCTTGGGTGGAGATGGGCCGTCCGGAATACCTCAGCAGGGATCGAGTGCAGCATCTTGTGCAGGCGTCGAGGACGCTCAAGACGACGCAGTCTTGGCACGTAAAGGACAACAAGACTTGCCTGAACGTCAAGCTGCCGCCTCATGCCGTGGCCTCAATTACGTTAGGATCCTAACGACTGGATTCCGTTGAAATTCAATCTATTTAGGCCAGGTCCATCCATCCCTTGCAGTTTCTCGTCTAATAGGATGGGATGACATTGTCCCTCAACTGGCACCGCACTTCCTCGGAGCCCAACGGAGATCGGAATCATGAAGAACAAGCGTTTCGGTGTGGCGATCCTGTGCACACTTATAGCTGCAATTCCCGCCCTCGCGCAACAAAAGGCCGGCTCACCGGACCTGCCGGTCACGCGCATCGTGCTCTTCAGCAGTGGCGTGGGGTATTTCCAGCGCGACGGCCAGGTGGACGGCAACACGCGAATTGACTTGCAGTTCGCGAGCAACAATATCAATGACCTGCTCAAGAGCTTGGTTCTTCAGGACCAGGGCGGCGGCCAAATAAGCACCGTTAACTATGACAACCGCGATCCCATTGAAAAGACACTGAAGAGTTTTGCTATCGATCTGACGCATAACCCAACGACGGGCGCGCTATTGAATCAGGTACGGGGCGAACGGATCGAAGTGTCGCGGTCGGACCAACTCGGCGGCCTAACCGGCGTCATCGTCGGCGTCGAGAAAACCAAGAAGCCAGCCGGCAAGGATCAGGTCATCGACGGTGAGCAACTGAATCTGCTCACTTCGGAAGGTTTGCAAGGGATCGATCTGGCACACGTTCAACGCCTGCGTTTGCTAAAGCCGGAGCTGGAACAAGAATTCCGCAAGGCCCTGGAGGTGCTGGCGACCGGGCACGACAAGCAGAAGAAGACGGTCTCCCTCAATTTCCTGGGAAATGGCCGGCGGGCCGTTCGCGTGGGTTACATCACCGAGAGTCCTATCTGGAAGACGAGCTATCGGCTCTCGCTCGATAAAGACAACAAGGCGTTCTTGCAAGGCTGGGCCATCGTTGAGAACACTACCGATGAGGATTGGAACCAGGTTTCGCTGGGCCTCATTTCCGGCCGGCCCATCTCTTTCCGCATGGATCTCTACGAGCCGCTGTATGTGCCTCGCCCGCTGGTCGAACCAGAGCTGTTCGCATCGCTCCGCCCGCCCACTTACAGTGGGGACCTAGCCCGTAAGGCGGAAGAGCCGATGCAACGCGATAGTTTTGGTGGCCGTAACGGCGGCCCAGGTCAAGGCGCAGGGGGCGCGACTCCTCTCGGACGCGCGATGAAGAGTGCTCCACAATCGGCGCCATCCGAGGCCGCTGCGCGGTTCGGACTCCAGGCCGACAAAAAGGACGCCAATCTCAACTTCCAGCAAGGAGTTGCCAGCGCCGCTGTGGCCACTGAACTCGGAGAATACTTCCAGTATCAGATCGAACACCCCGTGACGCTAGCGAGGCAAAAGTCAGCCCTTTTGCCCATCGTCAACGGACCCGCGGAGGCGACGCGGGTTTCGATTTTTAACGAGAGCGTTCATGCCAAGTTTCCGCTTCTTGGGCTGCGCTTCAAGAACACAACCGGCTTGCACCTCATGCAAGGCCCGATCACGGTCTTTGAAAATAGCAGCTATGCCGGCGACGCCCGCGTGGCGGATCTTCAGCCCAACGAGACCCGTCTTGTCAGCTATGCCGTCGACCTCGGGACCGAAGTGCAAGCGGAGGTTCCGGAGCCTGCCGACTCTCTTGTCACGGTCAAGCTCTACAAAGGCGTTTTGCACGCGACGCACAAGATCCGGCACACGAAAAACTATACCGTGAAGAATCGATCCGAACACGATCGGCTGGTGTTGGTCGAGCACCCCTATCAACCACAACTGACGCTCGTTACGCCGGAGAAGCCCACCGAACGCAGCAGGGACGTTTACCGTTTCGAAGTCAAAGCGCCGACGAACAAACCGGTGAAGCTCCAAGTGGTTGAAGAGCAGAAGCGGCTCGATGAGCTGGCACTCATCAGTATCGATGACGAGACGGTGCGTTATTTCTTTCGCTCGGCCAGCAGCAGCCCGGCCGTCAAGAAAGCACTGGAGGAGGTCCTGAAGCTACGCGAGCAATTGGCTGCAACGCAGCGGGACATCGCCCGCGAGGAGCAAACGCTTAAGGTGATCGAACAAGACCAGGGGCGAATGCGAGCGAATATGGAACGCGTGCCGCAAACTTCGGAAGCCTACAAGCGGTATCTAAAGAAGTTCGACGACCAGGAAACCGAAATTGAGAAGTCACGCGCGCGAGTTGCCAAGTTCCAACAGACAGCGGAAGAGCAAAGGAAGGCCTATGAAACGTTCCTGCTCGGCCTGAATATCGAGTAATACTGGACGATTTGAAAGGAAATGGTCCATCCGCCGCATCGCTGAAATAGATTGTTTTTGTAAAAGGCGGAATAACCCTGCATAATGGAGTGAACCTACTCACCTCAGCAGGAGACGGCGATGTCGGTGCATAACCATGCGACCATGCAGAATCAGACGGTGATTCTGGACGGCAACGAATTCCATGATTGCGAGTTGCGCCACTGTAACCTGGTCTTCAAGGCTCACAGCAACGTCAAACTCGAGCGCTGTACGATTGTAGGATGCACCTGGCAATTCGAAGACGCCGCCCAGCGCACCGTGGTGATGCTCAAGCAGCTCTACCAAAGCGGGCACGTCGGCAAGGAAATTGTGGAAGCGATCTTTCGGTCGGTCTGACGCTTACCCAGCCGAACACTACAGTTTTGGACCCGTTAGGCCGCCGATCTTTCACCCTGGGCGGCTAGCGT
>Ga0306920_100012401_pt1 | contig 11567 bp, 8 predicted proteins | sample flu12Cox44000170_FD_204666 | JGI IMG/M metagenome (GOLD analysis project Ga0306920, IMG submission 204666) | Lab enrichment of tropical soil microbial communities from Luquillo Experimental Forest, Puerto Rico - flux4day.12C.oxic.44.000.170 (v2)... | ecosystem: Environmental > Terrestrial >...
CCAGCTCAACACCAGCAGCAGCGGCCAGTCCGCCAGCCGCCGCACCAGGTAGGCGAGCAGCCCGAGCGACGAGCTGTCCGCCCAGTGCACGTCCTCCACCACGACCACCCCGGCCGGGCCACCCGCTTCGGCCGGACCCCCTGAGCCGGCCGGACCCCCTGAGCCGGCCGGACCCCCTGAGCCGGCCGGACCCCCTGAGCCGGCCGGACCCCCTGAGCCGGCCGGGCCCCCCACCCCGGCCGGGCCACCCGCGTCGGCCGGGCCACCCGCGTCGGCCGCGCCGCCACCCCGAGTCGCGGCCAGCAGCGTGTCGGCGATGGCGGCGTACAGCCGGGTCACCGCCACTGGGCTGTCCAGGGCGGGCGCGACCGAGTCCGGGTGGGCGGCGGCCAGGGCCGGCACCAGGCGCCCGGCCATCGCGGCCGTCTGCGCCGGGAGCACCTCGGGCAACTCGGGCTGCACCGCCAGTGCAGTCCGCAGCAGGTCCGCGGCCAGCACGAACGGCAACGCGGTCTCGCCGTCGTGGCAGCGCGCGGCCAGCACCACGGCCGGCCGGGGCGCCTCGGTCGCCTCGGTCCGGAACTCGGTGATCAGCCGGGTCTTCCCGCTGCCCGCCTGCCCGGCGATCGCCACCACCCGGCCCGCGGCCCCGGTCGCCTGCCACGCCGCGCGCAGCGCCGCCAGCTCGGTTTCCCGTCCCACCAGCGGCCAGATTCCGGGTGTCGGCCCGGCAGAAGGACCAGCCGCATCAGATACTTCGGCCGCCGCCGCAGGCTCCGGTGAGCGCACCGCCACCGAGGGCGTCGGCGGCGGCTCCAGCCGTCCGGCCCGCACGTCGTCGTACAACTGGGTCGTCTCGGGCAGCGGCCGGACGGCCAGGTCCCGGTCCAGCACGCGGACCAGTGACCGGTACTGCCGCATGGCGGCCGAACGCTGGCCGGCCCAGCCGTGCAGCCTGATGATCGCCTGGTGGGCGGGTTCGTGCAGGGGATCGAGCCGCAGCCAGCGCTGGGCGTAGCCGGTCGCGCGCTCCAGATCACCCTCCGCGATGCACGCCGCCACCAGCCGCTGCAGGCCCCGCGCGAGTGCCTGCCGCAGCCCTTCGCCCACCGACGCTTGCCACTCCTCGAAGTCTGGGCAGCCGCGCAGGACGAAGCCAGACAGGAAGTCATCCCGGTACAACCCGACCGCTCGCTCCAGGGACTCGGCGTCCGGCCGCGTGATCAGCGCCTCGAACTCGCGCACGTCCACCTGGACCGCGGCCAGCTCCAGGGTCACCGCGGCCCGGCTGATGGTCAGGCCCGCGCCCATGGCCGCCGCCGTGACCGACAGGGTGCGCCGCAGCGAGGCGCGGCCCTTGGCGTTGTCGGCCTCCGGCCAGAGCAGGTCGGCGAGCTGGTCGCGGCTGTGCTCGCGGCCGGTCACGGCGAGCAGGGCCAGCAAGGCGACGGCCTTCCTGGTGTCGAAGGTGACCGGGGTGCCGTCGCGCAGTACGACCGGCGGCCCGAGCAGGGCCAGGCCCAGCTCTGTCATCGGCCACCTCTCCGGCTCATCAGCCCTCGGGCTCACCGTAACCTATGTCCGTAAAAAAACATGCCAGAGGACGTGACTGCCGTAACGATCCCGTATCGCAATCTTTCTAGTGTGAAGGCGCGTCGCAAGACGAGCCGCGAACCCGGAGTGTGACAATGACGCAACAGATGGGGAGTACCCGCGGGACCGCACCTGCGGCCCGCGAGACCGAGGCAACGGCCGAGGTAACGCCCGGGGGGGCGTCTGAACTGACGTCTGAGTCGATAACCGATGGGGGGGCGTCCGGGATCTCGGAGGTCGGCGCAGACGGCGCAGACAGCCGCACCGCTCGCGTGCGCGGCTGGCTGCGCCGTACGCCGTCGGCCACGGCCGACGTCGCGCCGATCGCGCCGAGCGTGGTGGCCGCCGGGCCCGAGCTGGACCTGGCCTCCAATGACCCGCTGATCGGGTACCTGCTCAGCGCGGCCAGCGCAGTCGACATCACCCGCCTGGAGCTCTTGTCCCCGGCGCTGGATAGCCTGCAGGCCGCCGGCGTGGTCCTGGTCGTCCCGCTGATCTCGTCGGGCAGCCTGGTCGGCCTGCTCAGCCTCGGCCCGAGGAGGTCCGAACGCGGTTACTCGACCGATGACATTCGCCTGCTCAACTCCCTGGCCGGTTACGCTGCGCCCGCCATGCGGGTCGGCCAGCTGGTCCGCCAGCAGGAGGCCGAAGCCCGGCAGCGTGAGCGGATCGACCAGGAACTGAAGATCGCGCAGCTGATCCAGCAGCAGTTCTTGCCCAAGGAACTGCCTGACCTGCCGAGCTGGCATGTGGCCGCGTTCTACCGTCCGGCCCGGACCGTCGGCGGTGACTTCTACGACTTCATCCCGCTGCCGGACGGGCGGGTCATGTTCGTGGTCGGCGACGTGACCGACAAGGGCGTGCCCGCGGCGCTGGTCATGGCCAGCACGCACGCGCTGCTCCGGGATGCCGCGCCCAGGCTGATCTCGCCGGGTATGGTCCTGGGTCACGTCAATGACATGCTCTGCGTGGACATCCCCGCCCACATGTTCGTCACCTGCCTGGCCCTGGTGCTGGACCCGGTCAGCGGCGAGGTGGAGTTCGCCAACGCCGGGCATGACGTGCCGTACGTGCGAACCCAGGCCGGCGTGCAGGAACTGCGCGCCCGCGGGATGCCGCTGGGGCTGATGCCGGGCATGCCGTACGAGGAGATGCGCTTCCAGTTCGAGCCGGGCGACTGCGCGCTGCTGCACAGCGACGGCCTGGCCGAGGCGCACGCTCCGGACCGCGAGATGTTCGGCTTCCCGCGGGTCTCCGAGCTGGTCGGCAAGGGCCCGTCGGGCGAGGCGCTGATCGACCTGTGCCTGACCGAGCTAGGCAACTTCACCGGTCCCGATCACGAGCAGGAAGACGACATCACGCTGGTCTCCCTGCAGCGCTCGCCATCAGCGTGGCATCAGGAGCAATCGCGATGACCCAGATAGCCCGCCCCGCGCCCCGCAGGCTCGACGCGTTCGAGTTGCCGAGCGAACCCGGCAACGAGCGCCTCGCGCTGGCCCGGGTCGCGGAGAGCGTGGCGGACCTCGGCCTGTCGGACTCCCGGCTCGAGAAGCTCAAGACCGCGGTGGCCGAGGCCACCATGAACGCGATCGAGCACGGGAACAAGAACCGCGCGGAGATTCCGGTGGAGGTCGAGGTCACCCAGAACGGCGACGAGATCGTCGTCGCGATCAGCGACCAGGGCGGCGACAGCAGCGCCGGCGGAAGCCCCGCCGAGGAGCCTGACCTGCTCAAGAAGCTGGACGGCGGGCAGAGCCCGCGCGGCTGGGGCCTGTTCCTCATCCGCAACATGGTCGACGCCATGGACATAACAACCAATGGCCAGCGGCACACCATCTGGCTGACCATGCGAACTGGAGGTGCTGCACATGGCGAGCATGTGTAAGGCCACGACCCGGGTGCTGCCCGGTGCCGCGATCATAGAGCTTTCCGGCGAGGTCGACGGGTCCGCCGCCGACGTGCTGACCAAGGCGTACCAAAGCGCGGTCGGCGCCCAGGCGGACCTCGGCACGGTGGTGCTCGACTTCTCCGCGGTGGACTACATCAACTCCACCGGCATCGCGCTGATCGTCAGCGTACTGGCCCGCGCCCGGGCCGAACGCCGCAAGGTCGTCGCGTGCGGGCTGTCCCCGCACTACCGCGAGATCTTCGACATCACCAGGCTGTCGGACTTCATCGAGCTCTTTCCCGATCTCGACCGCGCCGTCAGCCAGCTCACCGGACCGGCCGCGTAGCGGTCCGTAACTACACTGTCATAACGGATTACCAGGGGAGGAACCCAGATGAGTGCACCGGCGATCACGATGGACGTCAGGCGGATCGGTGACGAGGTGGCCGTGGTCGACATCAAGGGCGAGGTCACCGCGGCGTGCGAGCCCGTGCTGATGTCAGCCTACGAATCCGCCAGCGACGGCCGGACGAGCCGGCTGGTGCTGAACTTCGCCGGCCTTGAGTACATGAACAGTGGCGGCATCGGCATGCTGGTCACCCTGCTCGTGCGGGCCAACCGGCAGCGTCAGCAGCTCGCCGCCTACGGGCTGAGCGACCACTACCGGGAGATCTTCGAGCTCACCCGGCTGGACGAGGCCATCACGATCTATGACAGCGAGGAATCGGCGCTTAACGGTGCCGCCAGGTAAGAAGAAAGGGGGGCTGGCCATGACCGAGACAGCAGGCCCGGACCGGGTACGGTCGGCCGAGCAGATCGGGCTGAGCGCCCGCGAGGCCGCCGCCACGCCGCCACCGCACAATGAGCCGGCCGCCGGCCCGGACGCGCCATCCAACCGCAACGGCCCACCGCGGAACGCGACCAGCTGGGCCAAGAAGGTCGAGCGGCTCGAGGTCAACCCGCGGGATGGCGTCCGCGGGACCAACGTCGCTGGCCGTCGGCTCACCGGCCCGGTGCAGGGCTTCGGCAAGATGTGGCAGAAGAGCTACCGGATGAAGGCCGGATCCCAGATCGAACCGGAACAGGCCATCGCCACCTGGAAAGAGCACTTCCCCGAGTTCTGGCCGAAGGGCAACCGGTTCGCCGGCGCGCTGACCGGAATCAAGCCCGGTGACGTCGCCCTGCTCGACCTGGCCATCGGCGGCGGGGTGAAGCTCTCGACGGGCGTCTTCGTCCTGTACGCCGACGCCGAGTCGTTCACGCTGATGACCCCGCAGGGGCACATGTTCGCTGGCTGGATCACTTTCTCCGCCGAACGCGAGGGCAGTCAAGCCGACGGGCAGACCGTCGTGCAGGCGCTGGTGCTGATGCGCGCGAACGACCCGCTGTATGAGATCGGGATGACGCTCGGCGGGCACCGTAAGGAAGATTTGTTCTGGGTCGCCACGCTGACCGCGCTGGGGGAGCGGCTCGGCATCCAGAACCCGGTGGTGGAAACTAAGACCACCTGCGTGGACAGTAAGCGTCAGTGGCGCCACGCCAGCAATATCTGGCACAACTCGATGATCCGTAGCGTGCTGCAGACCCTTACGTTCCGTCGCAATAAGAAGCCCACCTGAACAGAAGAGGCGTCAATGCGGGGGAATCCTGATGCGGTGATCGTCGGCAGCGGCCCGAATGGCCTGGCCGCTGCCGTCACGCTGTCCGCGGCGGGGCTGAGGGTCCTGGTCATCGAGGGTGCGCCGGAGATCGGGGGCGGCTGCCGGACCCAGGAGCTGACCCTGCCCGGCTTCCGGCACGACGTGTGCTCGGCGGCGCACCCGCTGGCGCTGGCGTCGTCCTTCTTCCAGCGCTTCGACCTCGCCGCGCGGGGCGTCCGGTTCTCCCGACCCGAGGTCGAGTTCGCCAACCCGCTCGACGGCGGCCGCGCCGCGATCGTGACCCGCTCGGTGGCCGAGACCGCCGCCCGCCTCGGCGCCGATGCCCGCTCCTACCAGCGCCTGCTCGGCCCGATGGCCCGCCACGTTGACGACATCTGCGCGGAGTTGCTCCAGCCGCTGCGCCGGCTGCCCGCGCACCCGCTGGTCATGACCGGGTACGGCCGCCGCGCCATCCTGCCCGCCTCCGTGCTGGTCCGGCGCTGGCGGGGCCAGGAGGCCCGCGCGATCATGGGCGGCGCCGCCGCCCACTCCATGCTGCCGCTCAACGCCATCCCCACCGGCGGCATCGGCCTCATGCTCATCATCCTCGCGCACGGGGTGGGCTGGCCGGTGATCACGGGTGGCAGCACCGGGATCACCGACGCGATGGCCGACGCGGTGGTCACCGCGGGCGGGAGCATCGAGACCGGCCGGTGGGTGCGCTCCCTGGCCGAACTCCCGTCGGGCCCCGCTATCCTGCTCGACGTCTCGCCCAAGCGCCTGGCCGAGATGGCCGGGGACTGGCTGCCCGGCTGGTATCAGGCCGCTCTGCGCCGGTTCCGTTACAACCCGGGCGTCTGCAAGGTGGACTTCGCCCTGTCCGGCCCGGTGCCGTGGGCCAACGAGGACTGCCGCCGGGCCGGCACCTTGCACCTGGGCGGCACGTTCGAGGAGATGGCCGTGGCCGAGGCCGAGGTGGTCGCGGGTAAGCACCCGGATAACCCGTACGTGCTGGTCACGCAGCCCGGGGTCGCCGATCCCTCGCGCGCCCCGGCGGGCCGGCAGACGCTGTGGGCCTACACCCATGTGCCGGCCGGCTCGGACGTGGACGTGACGGACCGGATCGAGGCGCAGATCGAGCGGTTTGCCCCCGGCTTCCGCGACCTCGTCCTGGCCCGCGCCGTCCGCACCGCTGCTGGCGAGGAGGAGCACAACCCGAACTACGTCGGCGGCGACATCGCCGTCGGTATGCAGACCATGTGGCAGACCGTGTTCCGCCCCACGATCCAGTGGAACCCGTACCGCACCCCGCTCCGCGGCGTGTACCTGTGCTCATCGGCCACCCCGCCGGTCCCCGGCGTGCACGGCCGGTGCGGCGAACTGGCCGCGCTGACCGCCCTGCGGGACGTGTTCGGCATCCGCCAGGTTCCCGACATCAGCCCCGCTCGCCTCCGTCCCGCCGCCCCGGTCCCCTCTAAAACCGATTTATCTGAACGGAGCGTGGTTCTCGCCCCCCGGTCACACCCGGGCTAGCGCCTAGGCCAGCGCGACATCGAAGCGGGCCCGCAGGTCGCCGAGTCGTTCGACCGGCTCGTTGGCGAACACGAGGCGGAGGTAGCGCTCGCCGCTGGGGCCCCATCCGGTCATCGGCGTCGCCGCGATCTCGCCGCGGGTGAACAGACGGTGTGACGCTGCGGCGCCGGACAGGCCCAGGCTGGCGCAGTCGATCAGGAATGACCATCCGCCGTCCGGCCGGATGCAGGGATACCCGGCGAGCTGGTCCAGGATGTGCCGGCATCGTTGTTCCCAGATCGCGGTGGCCGCCGCCACGTCGGCGTCGGCATCGGGATGACGCAGGGCCGCTGCCACGGCCTGCTGGGCGATGCCCACCTGGCACACCACGTTGGTCAGGCCAACGAGGCTGACATCCCTCATGATCGGTGCGGGGCCGACGACCCAGCCCACCCGCCAGCCGATCATGCGCAGTTCCTTGGACGCGGAGCCCACCGTGATGGTGCGAGGGGCCAGCCGCGGATGGGCGCCCGGATGTACCGGCCGGCGGCCGCCGAAGACCAGCCGCTCCATGGCCGCGTCCCAGATGATCCAGGCGCCGTAGTGGTTGAGCGGCTCGGCGATGGCGTCGAAGTGCTCGCCGCTCAGGACGGCTCCGGTGGGCATGGCGGGACTCATCAGCAGCACGGCAGCGGTCTGCGGGCCGATGGCGGCGGCCAGTTCGCCCGGATCGGTAGCCCAGCCGCGTTCCCCCGCAACGCACCGAACGTGCCGGGGGATTCCGCCCGCCAGCCGGATGCGGTTGACCAGCCCGGCATAGATCGGGTCACAGATGACGACTTCCTGCCCGGGCTCCACGACGGCCAGCAGGACGTTGAGGATGCCGTTGAGGCCGCCGGCCACGCTGACGCATTGCGTGCCAGGGTCATAGCGGTGCCCGGTGGCGGCGCCGACGTGCTCGGCCGCGGCCTCGCGCAGGGCACGATGGCCCTGGAACGGCAGGTAGCTGTTGGCCGCATCGTCTTCGACGGCGGCGTGCGTGACCTGCCGGGCCACCGCGGGCGGCGGCACGTCAGTGTCGAGGTTCTCCAGCCGCAGGAGATTGGGGTTCCCGGCGGCGTCGGCGGCATCGCCGATCTCGTCTACGCCGATTCCGGGGATGTGCGCCAAGCGCGAGACGGGCATGGACGTTTCCTCCGTTGAGCACACCGGTCAGATCGGGTAACGGGTGGGTTCAGTGGTGTACTGCCGTCCCGACGGCGTAGTCCACCGGACGTCGCCGTTGGGTAGCTGCTCGACCTTCCAGCGAGGGTCCTGCTTGATCCGGTGATCGTGCCTGCACTCCGGATTCCCGTTACAGAGGCAGGTCCGGCCGCCGACCTCGTACGGGATGTTGTGCTCGAAATCGCAACGTTCAGCCGGCCTCCGGCAGCCGGGCCCGGTACAGGTGGCGTGCCGGACCTGCGCCAGATGCCGCAGCATCACGCCGGGATCGTGGCCCCGGGCCTCGTGCCGGTGATCGCACTCCCCGCTGCGGATCGGCCCGATCTCGACGAGCAGGTCCCGCTGCCCGGTGGAGAATTTCCACGTCCCATACCCTCCGGGCGGCCCTGGCGCGTCAGTGGCCGTGAACATGAACCGCGCCCCGCCGGGAGGGCCAGGCCCGCCCCGCGCGCCCGGGTTGTCGCGTTTAACACGGTGTCTATGACTGGTGGCGGGTGCTGGCCGGGCACAACCATGCCCGATGGCGTGTCCCTGGCCGTCGGTTACGGTCACGCACCAGGTGGACCGGGGGTTGCGGGCGGCAGCGGCGGCCAGCTCGCGGGCCAGGTCCGGGTCGATCGGGCCGATCCCGGCCAGCTCGCCGGGTCGGCCGGCCCGCCGGGTCAGGGTGGCTTCGGGGACGGTCAGGGTGACCCGGGCGGCGAACCCGGGCGGGATCTCGCCTGACCGCGGCCCGGCTGGCGCAGGAGTCCGGAGCTCGTGCGGGCCAGGACCGCCGTGGCCAGGACCGCGGTGGCCGGGGCCAGGCTGGCGGCCGCCGGAGCCATCCGGGCCAGTCCCGCTGTCTCCGGAGCCGTCCGAGCTAGTCCCGCTGTCGCCGGAGCCGTCACCGCCCCTCCCGGCCTCACTGCCCCGGGTCGGCGCGTTGTTCGGGCTGCTGGTCAGCGGCCGGGAGTCGATGCCGAGCAGGATGTCCAGGTAGGCCCGGGCCCGCAGCTGGTCCATGCCGCCGTCCAGGCCCGCCTGGCGCAGCTGCCGGGCCCAGGCCGTGACCCGCTGGTCCGCGGCCAGCACCTCGGCCGGGGGCAGCTCCCGCCCGGCCAGCCCGGCGTTCCCGGAGTCCTCGGCCCACCGCTCCACCCGGGTCCGCGCCGCCGCGTGCTCGCGGCGCTTCTTGGCCTTCTCCGGGTTGACCTCCATCACCGCCCGGCCGACCGCGGCCCGCAGCCCGCCCGGGGTCAGCGACCCCGCCCGCCCCAGCACCATGGCCTCGGCCGCCCGCGCCTCATCGGGGTCCAGCAATGCGGTGGCGGCCGCGATGATCGCGGCCTTGTCCCGGTTCACGGTCCCGGCGCGGAACGCGGCCCGGGTGCCCGGCAGGTTCACCGCCAGGTCCCAGGCCAGGCCCAGCAGCGCCTCGGCATCCCCCGCCGAGCAGCCCAGCACCGCGCCCAGCTCCCGGCCCGCGAACTCATGCCAGCCCTCGGGCAGCTCCGCCTCGCCCGCCAGCGCGGCGCCGGAAGCCGGACGGCGGCGGATGAACTCGGCCACGGCGGCATGCTTGCGCGAACTGGCATGGGCCTCGGTGCGATCCCAGGCGCAGATCACCCCGAGCAGCTCATCATCAGACGCCCCGGCGTACCGGTCACCGGCCCCGGCCGCGCCCTCCAGGAACGACCCCAGCGCCACGCCGCCCGCCGCGACATCCAGCGGCTGCCCGGACCCGAACCCAGCCGCCGGACTCGGCTCCTCGCCCGGCAGGCTCTGCACCGAGCCGGGCATCCCCGGGCCCCGCCGCCCGGACACCTCCGCGGCAACCGCGGCCAGCACCGCGGTATGGCCGAATCGGGCCGCGATCTCTGCAGCGCGGGCCTGGGCGGCGGTCTCCTCCCGGGCCCCGGCCAGCAGCGCCTCCAGCTCCGCGTCCTCCAGCCCGGGCGGCGGGGCATTGTCCGGGTCCTCGTACAGATCCGGGCCACCGGGATCCTCATCATCGGCGTGCGCGTCGTCATCCATCCACGGCGGCCAGTCCGGACTCTGCGGCACCAGCCGCCAGTCCGGGGACCCGAGCCGGGGACGGTCACCGGGTCCCGCGGGTACGCCAGGCGGGTCCTCGTCCCGCCCGGGATCCCCGGAAACTGGCGTCTTGCTCATGGGCCACGATCCGTTCGGAAGAATAGTCTTACTATCAAAAATGATAGCGAAAAATATGCTCTAAAGCCATGAGACACGCCGACGAGTGGAGAATTCGCCAGACCGGTGACTTACCTTCCGGCACTCTTGATTGAGTGGGTCAGCGGCGCTCCGGCCCGTTGCTGGGACGTGGAGTAGTAGGCCACGCAGTGCAGTGCCCGGTCGCCTGTCGGCCAGGTCGTGGCGTCCGGGATGATGTTCGTCCAGGTATAGATGGACTTGGAGTACGCGATTCCCACATACGAGCGGAATGCGGTATTACACGCCGCGCTGCCCTCCTTGCTGATCGCGCTATTACCGGGGAACGAGCTGTTCTGCGGCCAGAAATTGTTGTCCGCAAAGAACACCTCGGCGGTGTGCGGCTGGTCGCATGGCACGGCCAGGGTCAGCTTCGGCCACGGGTCGTTGGAATCCAGCTTCATGTTGGCCCCAGTCAGGCAGTCGCCGACCCGCAACTGGTTCAGCTCCAGGCTCCCCAGGGTCGGTGCCGACGTCGCGCCGGACGTGGTCGGGCTCGGCCGCGCACCGACGCTGGACCCGGCCGCCGCCGCGTGATGGCCGGAGCCCAGCGACAGGACCACGGCCGCGACGATCAGCGCGCCCGCCGCCGCCACGGCACCTATCGCCCAGGGCCATCGCGGCCGCCGCCGCGGTTCCGGCCGCATGAGCTGGGAATACCACTGGCTAGCCTGCGGGCCCGGATACGGCGGCTGAGATCCGTCGGGTCCTTGGCTCGGGTATCCCTCGGGTGCCTGATATCCAGCAGGTGAGGCCGGCGCGCTGCCGCTCGTCGCGGATCCCGCCTCGGCCGCCCGCCCGATGACCGCTGCGGGCTTCACGGTTTCCGCCTGGTCGGCAGGCTTCAGCACCTCCGCCGCCGGCGCCTCCTCCGTCGCGGGCTGCTCCTCCGCCGCGGGCTGGACGTGCGCCGCGGGCTGGGCGTGCGCCGCAGGTTCTGAGGCATTCGCCGCGACCCCCAGGGCGAGTCCCGTGCCTGCCGCGGAGGCCGCCGCGGGCTGTTCCTCTGCCGCGGGCTGCTCCTCCGCCGCGGGCTGTTCCTCCGCCGCGGGCTGCTCCTCCGCCGCGGGCTGGGCGTGCACCGCAGGGCTGCCCGCTACGGCGCTGCCCGCGGTCGTCGGCGGGTGCGGGCCGGCCTCAGCCACGTGCCGCGCGGACAGCTCGAGGATCCCGGCTGGCAGCCAGTCGGTCAGGTCCGCCGCCGACGGGTACGCGGCGGTCAGCTCGGCGAGGAACTCCGCCGCTGTCGGCCGGGCCGCGGCACTTCGGGACAGGCACCGGCTGACCAGCCGCCGCAACCTGTCCGGGATCTGTTCCAGGTTGGGCGTCCCGTGCACCACGCGGTACAGCAGCGCAGCCGTGTCCCCGCTGCCGAACGGCCCTTCTCCCCGGGCTGCGAAGGTCAGCACGCCGCCCAGGCTGAATATGTCGCTGGCCGGGCCGACCGGCATCCCCTCGGCCTGTTCGGGTGACATGAACCCGGGCGAGCCGATCATGAG
>Ga0306920_100012402_pt1 | contig 11567 bp, 11 predicted proteins | sample flu12Cox44000170_FD_204666 | JGI IMG/M metagenome (GOLD analysis project Ga0306920, IMG submission 204666) | Lab enrichment of tropical soil microbial communities from Luquillo Experimental Forest, Puerto Rico - flux4day.12C.oxic.44.000.170 (v2)... | ecosystem: Environmental > Terrestrial >...
CCTCGATGCTGCGGTTGCGGTGTTTGCGGAGAAGGGCTTCTTTGTGTCGCGCATTTCCGATATCGCGGACCGCGCCGACGTGGCCGACGGCACGGTTTACCTCTACTTCAAGAACAAGGACGAGATTCTTGCCGCTGCGATTAACACGGCTTTCGACGGCTTCATGAAGACGGCACGCTCGGAACTCGAGAAACTGCCAACTCCGTCCGACCGTCTGCGTCGGCTGGCATACCTTCACCTTGACGCGCTCGGATCGAATCGCAATCTCGCGGTGGTATTCCAAATGGAATTGCGACAGAGCACGCGCTCACTTTCCCAGTTCTCGCATGAGCATCTGGTGGAGTATTTCAGCCTGGTCCGCCAGGCGATTTGTGACGGCAAAGCCAGGGGGGAGTTTCGTAATGACTTACCGGAGAAGATAGCGGCCAACTGTTTCTTCGGCGCCATCGATGAGATGGTGACCTCGTGGGTACTCAGCGAGAAAGATTACCCGCTGTCTCACGTCGCCGATACGGTTTTAGACATCCTGCTCAGCGGGATGAGGGCTACACCCAGGTAGCCAAAGGGTGGTGAGTGATGAATATTCCCACACTCAACGACGTATTCCTTACGGTCGTGAATCGTGACCACGACCGCGTAATGATTCACCGTGAAAATGGTGTATGGACGCCCATCTCGGCCGCCCAGCTCAACCGCTGGGTCATTACAACCGCGCGACAATTGCAGTCCTGGGGTATTGGCAAAGGCGACCGGGTTGCGATCCTCAGCGAAAACCGTCCGGAGTGGGCCATCACGGATTTCGCCACCCTGCTGCTGGGAGGCATAGTGGTGCCAATCTACGCCACCCAAACGCCGGAGCAAGCCCTCTACGTTCTGCACCATTCCGAGGCGCGAATTGCCTTCGTATCCACGCGTAAACAGTACGACAAGGTGGAGCTGAATCGGGCGCAGACGAGGGTTGAGCGAGTCGTTGTGATGGATAAGGTGGAGGATCTGCCCGACGTTCCGCAGATGCAGTACATCCTGAGCGGCGCCAGCGACGCACAGGACGCGGCGATTGAGGCCATTGCCGACTCGATTCAGCCTGACGACGTTGCGACCCTGATCTACACCTCTGGCACTACGGGCACGCCGAAAGGAGTCATCCTGACGCATGGCAACATCGCGTCAAACCTGAGCGTGACGACTGCGATGGTGGAGATCGGAACAAACGACCTCGCCGTGTCGTTTCTACCGCTGTCGCACATCACAGCCCGTCACGTCGACTACCTGCTGTTTTACCGTGGGGTCACCATCGCGTACTGCCCGAATTTCGATGACCTGCCGCGAACCCTGCAGGAGGTGCGACCCACCGTGTTCATTGGCGTGCCTCGTGTTTACGAAAAGATCCACAACCAGATACAGCACAAGACGCAGGGGACGAAACGCAAGATTTTTGATTGGGCGGTCTCGGTCGGGCGCAAACATACCGAGGAAATCCTCGACGATAAAGTTCCGAAGTCCCTGTCCTGGAAGCTGGCAAACAAACTGGTATTCTCGAAGATCCGTGGGGGCATGGGTGGGCGCTGCAATCGGTTCATTTCTGGCGGCGCGCCACTGGGGCGCGAACTCGCGGCATGGTATGCCGACATTGGCATTCGGATTGACGAAGGGTATGGCCTGACCGAAACGTCGCCGGTGATCGCATTCAACACGCCGACCGGACATCGAATCGGCACCGTGGGCAAGATACTGCCGAACCTTGAAGTGAAGATCGCAACTGACGGTGAGGTGCTCGTCCGGGGTCCGTCGGTATTCAAAGGCTATTGGAATATGCCCGAGGAAACGGCAGCAGCCTTCGAGGATGACTGGTTTAAGACCGGAGATATAGGGCGCCTCGATGAAAATGGCTATCTGTCGATCACCGACCGCAAGAAGGACCTGATCAAGACCTCAGGCGGCAAGTTCATCGCGCCGCAACCCATTGAGAATTCGCTGAAGGCGAATCTTTATGTCGGAGAAGCCGCCGTTGTAGGCGACAAGCGACGCTTCCCTTCCGTACTCATCGTACCCAACTTCCCGGTGCTGGAAGAATGGGCCAAATTGCAGGGCGTCGCGACAGCCTCGCGGAAGGAAATGGTGCGTTCGGCCAAGGTGCAAGCGTTCTACCAGGAGATTGTTGACGAACTCAATCACAACCTGGCGCAATACGAGAAGCTCAAGAAAGTCTTGGTACTGCCGGAAGAACTCAGCATCGCCGATGGCACGATGACACCCAGCATGAAGCTGCGGCGGCGACATCTGGAAGAGCGCTACCGGAAACAGATCGAAGCCTTGTATGCAGAAGATCATCCGCACTCCCGAACCGAACATGCCGAGCATGCCAGAAAGTAGTGGCACCGGGCTTTGTACGAGGATGGTCTACTCGATCGGTTCAAGGGCGATCGTCGGTTCGCGATGTGCCTTGTCTGGCCTTTGAATCAGTACAGTCGCTGACAGCACAATCACCATTCCCAACACCTGCATGGGCGATACCAGTTCGCCGAGGAGAATCGCCGTCAGCAGGATCGCCCATACCGGCTCCAGACAACTGGTGACGATGGCCCGCGTTGGGTCGAGGTGCTGCAATCCAGCGAAGTACAACGAGAACGGCATCAGCATCGAGGCCATCGAGAAGAGGGCCATGAAAGCCCATTGACCGCTGCCGTAATGCTGAGCAGCGATCTTCCATGGCGGATTCACCACGATCCAAAACGTGGCGGCCCCGAACAATGCATACGCCAGCACGGTCCAGCGCTGGTAGGTCTGCAGCAAGTGCTGTCCATAGACGTTGTAGAAGGCGAAGGATATTGCCGCCATCTGTGCCGCAAGCACCCCAAGCGTATTGAAGCGCACCCCGGCGAGACCAATCCAGGGGAAGCTGGTCTGCGCAGCGACCTCTCCCACGGCGAAGGCGCAGCCCACAACCGCCAGCAATACACCCAAGATGCGTTGCACAGTTGGCCGTTGCACCCTTCGCGCCAGCATGTAGAGAAGCACCCACACGGGAGCGACGTATTGCAGCACGATCGCCGTGGCCACCGAAGTCCGCTCGATGGCGAGGTAGTAGAAGTAATTTGACGCGGCCAAGCCAACGATACCGAGTAAGAAGAACTGGGCCACATGTCCGCCACGGACGCGGAGTGCCGATCGCTTGCTCAGCAACAGGATGGGCGCGAGCAGCAACAGCGAAATCGTGGTGCGGCTCTGCGCCAGGATGAGGGGATCGATCTTACCGAGATATTGACCGCCAACATGCACCCGCCCGGTGAAAACCGCGCGGCCCATGGCGGCCGAGAGGCCCCAGAAAAACGTCGCCGCAGCTATGAAGAGATAGCCGCGGACGGGATGAGGCTTACCAGCCGATAAGTTGGGACAGGCGTTCAGGGTCGTAACCGATCAGGACCTGGTCTCCGATAACGACAGTGGGCGTGGACTGGCTCTGGTATGTTTGGCTCAGTTCCCGGGCGACAGCGAATCCGGCGTCGATGCTGCGCTCTTCAAAATCCACATCACGTTCGGCGAGGAAACTCTTCACCCAGCCGCACGGAGGGCAGTCCCGTTGCGTGAAAACAATCACCCTGGACTGAGACATGCTAATCCGCCAGGGCCGATTCGCTGGGCGAGGCGCGTAGCACGCGGTCTACGCTGTACGGGGCACGCTTCGACGGCTCGTGGAAGTGACGTACCTGCAATTCACCCAAAAGTCCCAGCGCAACCAATTGCACGCCCGCAACGATCAGCACCGCGCCAAACACCATCAACGGCCCGTGCTGGTCCATGACGTCCACGTGGCGGACGAATTTTTCAATCACCATCCAGAAAGCGATCAGAAGTCCGGTCATCGAACTGACCGCGCCAAAGCCGCCAAAGAAATGCAGCGGCCGTGCCATGTATTTCAGCAGAAAGCGAATGGTGATCAGATCAAAAAACACGCGGAAGGTGCGGCCGATTCCGTAGTGCGACTCGCCATGTTCGCGATTGATGTTGCGAATCGGAATCTCGCAGATTGTCGCGCCGTAGGCCGACGCCAACGCCGGTATAAACCTGTGCAACTCGCCGTACAACGGCACCTCCTGCACAACCTCGCGGCGATACGCCTTGAAGGTTGTGCCAAAGTCATGCAGATCAACGCCGCTCAATTTGGCCATCAGCCAGTTTGCGATCTTCGACGGGATCCGGCGCATCACGAAGTTGTCAATGCGCTCTTTGCGCCAGCCACTGACGATGTCGTAGCCGGCCCGCAATTGCTCGAGGAAAAGCGGTATGTCATCGGGATCATGCTGCAGATCGCCGTCCATGGCCAGGACATACTCACCCTGACAGTGGTCAAAACCTGCAGCAAGTGCGGAGGTCTGACCGAAATTGCGGCGCAGTTTGACTACGACGACACGGCGGTCCACAGCGGCGATTTGCTGCAGCAGCGAGAAAGTGTGATCGACGCTACCGTCGTCAACAAAAACCAGCTCAAACGGTTCCTGGGTGGCCTCCATCACCGCTTTTAGCCGGTCGTAGAGTTCGGTTACGTTTTGTTCTTCGTTGTGAAAAGGCACAACTATCGAGTACTTGAGCACGGTTCCCCAATTATACCGTCTGGCAGAGCCGGAATGGCATTTTGGGCCAGGCGGTTCCCTACCAGTGACGTCCCGCGGCTTGCGGGAGATCAGCGGCCAGCGATGTAGCGCAATGCCCGACGGATGCCTTCCGAGAAGGCCCCGGAGGGAGTAATCAAGCTGACGATAATATATCCCTCGCCTGGGAAGTTGAAGAAATGCCCGGGCTGGGTCAGGACGCTAGCGGCATCCAACAGTGCAATCGCCAGTTCTTCATCCGACCCGAGGACAGGAACGCGAAGCACAGCGTACCATCCGCCCTCGATGAACAACCGGTGGCACAGCTCTTGTGCTGTCAATTCCGCATCGAGTTCAGCCAGATTCTTCCCAATCCGTGCCACGAGTTGCGGCTGAATGTTGCGCCGCTCTGCGAGCATTACCGGTAGCGCCAGTTGCGCCGAAGCACTCATCGAGAGGTACGTATCGGCAATTACCTCTAGCCGAGCGAGTGCTTCCCTCTTCAGGTTTTCAGGGCCGCTGGCAGCGATCCAGGCGATCTTCATCTGCGGCAGGCCAGATATCTTGGACAGGCCGCTCAGTGTAAACGTCAGGGCCCCGGAATTGATCGCAAAAGTCGCTGCGGGCGGATCGCACAGCGAGTAATCCAGAAAAACCTCATCGGCGATGATTGCCATCTTGTTGGTTGCGCAAACACGGCTAAGCTCGGTCGCTTCTTGAGACTTGACGTACGAACCAGTGGGATTGTTGGGATGGACCACCAACACTGCCCGGCCAGGCGCGCCGTCGGTTTCTGCTCGGCGTATCGCATTTCGAAGCGACTCGAAGTCGATCTGCCAGCCGTGGTCGTACACCAGTTCGTAGGTTACCAGCTTGATGTCGTTCAGGTCGGCCAAGAACTCGCAGAGGGGATACCCGGGTGTTGGCACAAGGACCGAGTCTCCGGGGTCACACAGTAGCCGGAAAACGAACGAATACGCCTCGCTGGTGCTGGCGGTCAGGATGAGGTCTTCCACAGCAACGTGGCTTCCCCTCTCTGCATAGTAAGCTGCAATCGCATCGCGGCCGGAGAGCAGCCCCTTGGCCGCGGGCTGATAGGTCAGCGCGTCGTGATGAGCCAGGGCTTGCAGCAAATCGTCGGAGTGGTAGGTAAGCCCAATGTTTGTAGGGTTCGACGCCGTGAGGTCGAGCACTTCCCTACCAGAAAGTCTGTGCTGTTCCAGAGCTTGGGTATAGCGGTTGGTGGCAAGGTTCCAGGCTGTGCGATGGGAAAACATCAGTGGGAATTCCGCTCGGTCACAATGCGCCCGTACTCCGACGAGCGGCCCACGCGGTCGAAATACTCATACGCCACTGAAGCTAATTTCGCGATGGCATCGTTTCCGTCGCGCTCGTGTTTCAGATAGGCCGTCATGACCACGATCACGAAGGGCCGCTTAGGCACGAAGACGATACCCACATCGTTGCGGACGCCGGCGAGTTCGCCGGGCTTGTTGGCAATGACGACCTCTTCGGGAATGTAACGCGGGATATCGCTCTGCTTGTGGGTGCCAAGAACCTTGAAAAAATCATCGGTGAGAGCTTGGTTCAGCACCTTGCCCTGATATAAGTCGGCGAAGAGCGTCATCATGTCGCGCGGCGTGGACAGGTTTTCGCGGCCTGCTTGAGCGGCTTTGACGTCCATCATCTTGCGTTGCAGACGCGTGTGGTTGAGGCCAAGCGAGTCGAGCATGGCATTGACGTTCTGCATGCCAACGCGATCGATGAGGACGTTGGTTGCGCTGTTGTCGCTCACCGCGATCATGAACGTCGCCAGGTCGCGGTTGGTCACCCGGGTCACACCCGGCGTAAGGCCGCCCATGATCGAGCTATCGGCGACAAGATCGTTGGAAGAGACGGTGTACGAATCGGAAAGCTTCGCTGTACTCGCCTTGCCCTGCTCCGACTGTTGCTGCTGACGATAGAGCTCGGCAAGTATCGCGACTTTGATTGACGAGGCCTGGGTGAACACCGTGTCGGGGTTGAGCAGAAGAGTCCGACCGTCGGTGAGGTCTAAAATTGCCACGCCCATCGTTCCATCAAGTTCGCGGTTTACCTGCTGGACTGTGACCTCGAGCTTCTGCAAAAGCAGTTCGCGCGGTTCAGGATGGCTGACAAGGTGAGCCGGCGGTGCGGTCCCCTGTGCGACTACAGAAGTTTGCGAGTACGCCAGCCCACGGCACATCAGCAAACCGACCATCGCGATTATGGACTTCGTCATAAGAGGCGGATTATACATAACCGGTTGGCACTAATCCCTTTGACCTCTGCTGCGGCGCGGAGTAGTGTCTGACGAAAATCTCAGGAGGAATCGATGCGGGTGTTTCGTGGACGGTGGCTGGCAGTGTTTGTGCTTGCATCTTTGGCGGGTTCGTCCGCGCAATTGTCAGACGCTGCCAAGGCGATAGCTCTGCTGGAACATGACTATGAAGTAATCCCAGACATCACGTACTTCATCGCCAACAGGACTGAACTCAGACTCGATATCTACCAGCCACGTGAAGCAAAGGGTCCGACTCCGGTCGTCATGTTCATCCACGGCGGAGGCTGGGTCGAGGGCAGCAAGGAACGCGATGTTTTGGGAGTCTTACCTTACCTCCAAATGGGGTTTTCGGTGGTGAATGTGGAGTATCGGCTAGGGCACGTCTCGCTGGCCCCGGCCGCGGTGGAGGACTGCCTATGTGCTCTGCACTGGATCGGGCGCAATGCGGCAAAGTACAACTTCGATCTCAACAAAGTGATCTTAACCGGCGGATCCGCGGGCGGTCACCTGGCGCTTACGACGGGGATGATTCCTGATTCGGCCGGACTGGCGAACGAATGCGCGGCCGAGAATGATAACGCGCCGGGCTGGCGTGGACCGTGGAAGAGTCCGGCGCCTAAGGTGGCGGCGATCATCAACTGGTTTGGGATTACCGATGTATGGGACATGCTCCAAGGGCCGAACATCCGCTCCTATGCAGTGTCCTGGTTCGGAAGCCAGCCCAACCAGGAGATCCTTGCCAAGCGGGTGTCTCCCCTGACCTATGTGAGGGCAGGACTACCGCCGATCCTCACCATTCATGGCGACGCCGACCCTCTGGTCCCGTATTCGGATGCGGTGCGTTTGCATGAGGCGCTTAGCAAAGCGGGCGTTCCCAATCAACTGCTGACCATCCCCGGAGGAAAGCACGGCGACTTTCCTGCCGATCAGACACTCAAAGCGGCAGAGACTGTCCGGGAGTTTCTGAGCAAGTACGGCATCACGCCCGAGGACAAGTAGTGTTTTCTTTCGCGCATCGGCGGTACAAGAATCGGGCGCCTCCCGATGCGTGAATTGTGGAGAATCTGCAGCAAAACGGGGCTGAGCCTCCTACAATGAGACTTATTGCTGCGGAGCCAAATACTGTCGTATGAGCGATCCCAAAACGGCGACAGCTAATGATCCCAAGGCGACCGAAAAATCCAAAACCGCCCTTCTGATCGGCGAGGATCCAGAAGTTAAGGTCGCACTTTTGATGATTCTCGCGCCGGAGGGTTGGACTCTTGTGGAAAGCAACAGACTCGAAGAGGCGCTGACGCTCGCCAAGGCCAATCAATTTGGCCTCATCGTCACCAGTCGTGAGACGTCAGGAAAGGAAGATGTGGAGTTCCTAAGCCGTCTTCGCGGTGTTAAGCCGCATACCCGCATCATCATTCTCACCGACGACAGTACCCCACAGGACGTCATCGCCTCGATGAGACAACATGCTTTCGGCTATCTCTCCAAGGGATTTTCGGTTGAGACGTTGGCCGAAACAGTTCGGACGGTGTTGGAAACGCCCGCGTGGGATGATGGAATCGAGATCATGTCTGCCACTCCGAGATTGATCACGCTCGCGGTTCGTTGCCACATGGTGACCGCAGAACGCCTCCTGCAGTTCATGCGAGAGATTACCGACTTGCCCGACGATGAGCGTCAAAATGTCGGATTGGCTTTTCGCGAGATGTTGCTCAATGCAATGGAACACGGCGGTAATTTCGATCCCGACAAGTACGTGGAGATATGCTACGTGCGTACGCGGCACGTGGTTATGGCCCGAATTAAGGACCCCGGGGATGGATTTACCCTGGACGAAGTTCGCCACGCCGCGATTGGAAATCCGCCGGACGACCCCCTTGCGCATGTGATCCGGCGTAACAATGAGGGCATGCGCCCGGGTGGTTATGGGGTGATGCTGGCCAAGAACCTGTTGGACGAACTCATTTACGGCGAGAAGGGCAACGAAGTCCTGCTAGTCAAGTATCTGCCGGGTTTCGAGCCACCAAAGCCGGAAGCGTGAAATCACGAAACGTTGTCTGGGTCAGAATCTCCTGAGGTTCCGCGCCGGGTGGAGCTCCAACACGAAAGCCTGCCCACTTCGTAGGGTCCTGTTCATTGCTTTGCCGGAGGAGCTGATGTCGCCAGTGTTTGCCATAAAGACCTGTGTCAGGGTTGCACTCGTCCTTCTGTCAATGCTTCCCAGTGTCGTGCCGATGGTTGCTACGCCGACTCAGGAATCGGGTGCGGCCACGAACCTAAAGGACAAGCCTTTTGTCGTCGAATATTACTACAAAGTGAAATGGGGTCATGCGGACGAGTTCATCACGCTATTCAAGAAGAACCACTACCCGCTGCTGAAAAAGCAGATCGAAATGGGTCGCATGTTGAGAGTGTCGGCAGTCTCCCCGCGCTATCACACCACCGAGGACGGACGCTGGGATTACCGCGTGACCATCGTCTTCAAGGACGCGACGGTTGCCAACGATGGCTTCGACGAGAAGGCGTTGATTAAGCAGCTTTATCCCGATCAGGAAACGTACAAGAAAGAAGAACAGCGGCGCTTTGAGATACTCGACGCGCACTGGGACCTGCCGATAAAAGACATTGTTCTGAACGCCCAGTGAGCATAGTCGGAGACGGTTCACTCACACGTCGTAGTACATCAGGTACGGCTCGCGATGACATATCCTCCGTAACTTACAGAGAATGCAAACGTGTAGAAAGTTAGGATTGTCTGAATTCACACTATTTTGGTACACCGTTTGTACGTGGCCGGTTGAGTCTCACAACGTGCGTAGCCCTCGAGATATAAGTAGATCTTTAGTTAGTTAGTTATTTGTATATATGTGTATAAGAACTCACGAACTACTTTCACCATTCAAGGCTCACCCACGCTAATCTCGAGCATTACACCCCAATTTTCGCATTTAACTACGTGCTACCAACATGACAGGCCAGGGCTGTGCAACCAAGTTAAGGACAACGGAGCGGCGAATCTGTCAAGTAAGAGTGGTCAGTGTTTCGCCGGCGGGATTGTCTTGGAGTTGCTACCTGCTTTTTGGTACACGGTCTGTACACGGGAGTTCGGCGCGTATCTTTCGCCGTTTGTTTTCAGCATGTCAGGGCTAAATGTCTTAGTACTAGGGCAACGACACCGCAACCGCGCAGCACGACGTCGCAGTTCCAGGCTCATCTGGCGAGCCAGTTCAGCACCAGCCGGCCAGGGAGGGGGGATGGCTCGAGGGCCCTCCCCCGCGGTCTTATTCGAAGCTTTCGGTGCGTGGCTGCAAAGGTGCTGTATCTGGCGAATATCAATTTTGACTTGAATTTCCGTCTTGTTCAGCGAGGCGTGGAAACCGCGCTGCAGCAGCGACCAAAACCATTCACCGATTACAGCACTTACGGCGAAAGATACCGACTCCGGTCAGTAAGCCGCTCGCCAGAAGCATGATGCTCGGCGGTTCGGGCGTAACGACGGGCGGCACGGATATAAGAAAATCTGGCGCAACCACATGACCGTATTCAGTGAGAGTCTGCCCGCTGAAAACGAAATAGTTATTATTGGCGATGAAGGGGGTAGGAGCTTGCGAGGTCGTGAACGAGAAATCACCTGACGAACTGGCTTTCTCCAACGGAACCCAATCCCAAAATGTCCCCCCGAAGTCCGCGGGTGGCGGAACATAACCGACAGCGTTTGCGACGAAATTCCAGCCAGCAGGGGACGTGAATGCGCTCGGCACCAAACTAGGAATCCAGTCAAACGAATTGATCAGCACTCCCCACTCGGTAATTCTTTCTGGTCCCGAGTAGTCCAGTACATAGGAGTAGGTGTAGAGGTGAGTTATGGAATCGAAAGACACACTGCCGCTCACTATCGGACTTGCCGAGCACCGGACCCCACCCAAGAGCGTGCCGAGTGCGAATGATAACGCAAAGACAACTCGCATTAAACGATACATTGAAGTCTCCCTTCCAACTGAGAATCCCGCGGTCCGCTTCCCCATTCTCGTACCGCCAGATCTACTTTTATCCGCATTGGCAAATTAGTCTGTGATGCTGGTCACGTTGGTGGCGGTTGCTGATTTGAAGTTCATTCTGCGCATTGCGTTCTCTTGAGGAACCGCGCGGACGCGCCGTAGAAGGCCACCCTGGGCGCAGGACGCGTTTTCCCGGGAATTCCGATGCTGGAGGTCACTTCTTCTTGCACCAGGTGCTGCTTTTTCTTGCACCAGAAATGGTGCATGTCATAGATTGCGGCTCATGCGGAAAAATGTTTCGGTATTCACCCATGACGCCAATGAAATGGTAGATCCGCCAAGTTACCGAATCACGTGCCAGGAAGCGGACATTCGCATTGAGCAGGGGTATGCGGTGTGGCTGACGCCGTCGTCGATTCGCACGAAGCCGCCGGGGTGGACGCCCAACGAGGAGCGGTTCATAGCGGGGGGCGTATTCCAGGCTGCGTGGAAGCCGAGATGGTCAGACGGTTATCTGGTACTGCAAATGGTGCCGCGGGATGAAGAACGGCCCGGAAGCGTGGATGTTCCGGGCCGGGTATCGGATTAAGGTTTGTCGATTTCGGCGAGCTTCTGGGCCTTGGCCACGATTTGGAGTCTTTGGGTTACTTCCTCCTCAATGTGACTGAGGAGGCTGTCGAA
>Ga0306920_100012403_pt1 | contig 11566 bp, 11 predicted proteins | sample flu12Cox44000170_FD_204666 | JGI IMG/M metagenome (GOLD analysis project Ga0306920, IMG submission 204666) | Lab enrichment of tropical soil microbial communities from Luquillo Experimental Forest, Puerto Rico - flux4day.12C.oxic.44.000.170 (v2)... | ecosystem: Environmental > Terrestrial >...
TGACGCGTCTATCGCGCTGGTGCTGCACGAGGGCGGACGCAGCACCGCCTCGACCGCCGCATCCATGGTCGGGAAGAACGGCGGACAATAGGCCTCGAACACGCCGGCAAGTCCCACCGGATTCGCCAGGAGCGGCGTGCCCTCGGGAACAACCATGGTGAACCCGAGCGCCGCCAAGATTTCGCGAGAGAGAAAGCCGCAGTGCATCCAGCCGCCGAGGCCGATCGCCTCGGTGGCGAGAAACATGCTCTGACAAATGGCGGCCGGCTCGCTGAACATGTAGTAGCAGGCCTGCCGCTCGAGGTGTGAGAGCGTCAGGACGTTGTCGGCGTCCAGAAAGCCGCGCTTGACCCAGTGCTCGCAGCCGGCCGAGCGGAAGCCGTGGCGGTCGTCGACGATGTGCATGCCGCGGCCGCCCCGCGCGAAGCGTTTCAACTCCGGATCGACGAATTGGGCGATGAGCGAGATCAACGACTGGCTCACGTCGCACACCGGCATGAGCAGGGTCGAGCCGGGCCCGTTCGAGTCCCACCAGTCATGGCCGGAGAGCGGAGGCGTGCGGCGCGGGATGTCGAGCCGGCCTGGGTTTAACTGTTTGCGTTGCTCGCGGTAGAGCGCGAGCACGCGCTCGCGGTGATCTTCCGTCTCGGCCTCGCGCAAGCGGCTCGCCGATGGACCGGCCGGGTCCATGACGTAAACGCCGCTGTCGTTGGTGAAGATCAGCGCGGTACGCCGCCCGCCCGACGTGGTCGGGAACGTGCGGCCGGTCCGGCCGTGATAGCGCGATGGCAGGCTCAGCTCCCACAGCGCGATGCCGGAGCAGCCGACACCCGCGGCGACCAGTAGCGCTTCTTCGAGTTCGCTCAGCGGCAGCGGCGGATGCGGCGAGGTGTACTGGAATGGCCCCTCGATCATGGCGAAGCCGCGGCCGAAGCGGCGCGAGCGGCGGCCGAACAGCGCCTCGAACAGCGGGTATTCCCAGACGCTCTGCAGGTCGTGTGGAACCGGTGCGCTCATGATGGCAACGTAGCGTTTGACTGGCTTGCCCGCGTGATCCAGTTTGGCCCATTGCACCAGACCACTTTGCGAGGCGTGCAAAATGCAGTCACCCGGATGGGCCGACCTTCATGGCTGGCGATTGGACCGCCGCGGCGACGTTCCGCTGGTCCGACAAATCTACGGACAAGTCCGCGCGGCCGTGCTGTCGGGGGCGTTGCCGGCCGGCACGAAGCTTCCTTCCTCGCGTGCGATGGCGACGCGCCTCGGGGTCGCGCGCACCTCGGTGGTTGCGGCGTACGAGCAATTACTGGCGGAGGGCTATGCCGAGGGCCGGCACGGATCCGGCACGTTTGTGACCGCCGATCTCACGGAGCTTGCGGTGCGCGGGCCGGCAACGCGGCCGATCAAGCCGCGGGCGACATCGGCGCCGGCGCGCGCATTCCCGGAGTTCGAGCGCGCCGCGGCACAAATCGACGCGCGGCCGTTCGGCACCGGACGCACGCTGGTCGACGCGCGCACGATGGACACCTGGCGCAAGCTCACGACCCGCGCCGCGCGCTCATTCGGCGCAAACGATCTCGGCTACAGCGATCCCGCCGGCCTGATCGAGCTGCGGCGAAATCTCAGCGACTATCTGCGCGCGGCCCGTGGCGTGCGCTGCGAGCCCGAGCAAATTATCGTCACCGCCGGCACCCAGCAGGCGCTCGACATCGCGATCCGCGTGCTGCTCGCGCCCGGCGACGAGGTGTGGGTTGAGGATCCCGGCTACCCCCTGACTTACGCACAGTTGCTGTTGGCGAATACGCGGCCGCGGCCGATCCCCGTCGACACCCAGGGCCTGGTGGTCGCCATCGGGCGGCGTGCCGCGCCCAAGGCGCGCGCGGCCTTCGTGACGCCGTCGCATCAGTTCCCCACCGGCGGTGCGCTTTCCATGGCGCGGCGGCTCGAGCTTCTCGCCTGGGCACGCGCGAGCGGCGCCTTCATCATCGAGGACGACTACACCAGCGAGTTCCGCTACTCGGGCCCGCCGCTTGCGTCGCTCCAGGGCCTCGATACGGACGAGCGCGTGATCTACGTCGGCACACTCAATAAGGCGCTGTTTCCCGGGCTGCGCATCGGCTACGCGGTGGTGCCTCAGGCGTTGCTGCCGGCCTTCGTGAGCGCGCGCTATCTGATGGACCGCCAGCCGCCGAGCTTGCACCAGGCGGTGGTCGCCGAGTTCATGCAGCAAGGCCATTTCGCCGCGCACATCCGCCGCATGCGTCAGATGTATCGCGAGCAGCGCGACGCTTTGGCTGAGACGCTTGCCCGTCGCGCGGCCGGCCGGCTCAAAGTCGAGGTGCCCGACCAGGGCATGCATCTCGTTTCCTACCTCGACGACGGCGCATCCGACCTTGCCGTCGAGGCCGCGGCCCAGCGCGCCGGCATCGTGGTGCGGGCAATCAGCCGGTTCTACCGCGCGGCGCCGGCGCGGCCGGGACTGATGCTCGGCTTCAGCGGATTTCCACGCCAGCTGATCGTACCGGCTGCGGCGAAGCTCGCCGCTGTCGTCACCGGCTGAAATCGTTCCGGCCGCGGTACGCGGGCCCTTCCGCCCCGCGTTTGCGCCAGCTTAGAATGCGGCTGGCGTCACCGCCGCGTCACCCCCTGCTGATAACGGGGGCCGCGCCTGCGCCGGGGAGCACAAGGGAGAACGACATGTCGATTCGTCGCTTCGCGGCGGGCGCTGCCGCGGCGCTCGCCATCGTCATTGCCACGCCGGCGGGCGCCGTCACCGAACTGCAGTGGTGGCACTCCATGGGCGGCGAACTCGGGCAGAAGCTCGAGAAGATGGCGAACGACTTCAACGCATCGCAGTCGGACTACAAGGTCGTTCCGGTGTTCAAGGGTAGCTACCCCGAGGCGATGACGGCGGCGATCGCCGCGTTTCGCGCGCGCCAGAATCCCGCCCTGCTGCAGGTATTCGAGGTCGGGACCGCCACTATGATGGCCGCGCGCGGCGCGGTCTATCCGGTGTACGAGCTGATGAAGAACGAGAACGAGCCGTTCGATCCGAAGGCCTACCTGCCGGCGGTGACCGGCTATTACACCGACACGAACGGCAACATGCTGTCGTTCCCGTTCAATTCCTCGACGCCGATCCTTTATTACAACAAAGACGCCTTCCGCAAAGCCGGCCTCGATCCGAACGTGCCGCCGCGCACCTGGCCGGAGGTCGAGGCGGCGGCCAAGAAGCTGCAAGCCGCCGGCATGACCTGCGGGCTCACCAACGAATGGCCATCGTGGGTCCTGGTCGAGAACTTCTCGGCTTTCCACAACATTCCGATCGGGACCAAATCGAACGGATTCGGCGGTCTCGATACCGAGCTGAAGATCAACAATCCGCTGGTCGAGAAACAGATCGCGATGCTCGCCGATTGGCAGAAGACGAAGCTCTACGACTACGGCGGCCGCACCAACAAGGCGGAGCCGAAGTTCTACGCCGGCGAATGCGGCATTTTCATCGGCTCGTCGGCCGCACGTGCGGCGATCATGGCCAATGCCAAGTTCGATCTCGGCTACGGCATGCAGCCCTATTGGCCGGATGTGAAGGGAGCGCCGCAGAACTCGATCATCGGCGGGGCCACGCTGTGGGTGCTCAAGGGCCGCCCGGGGGCCGAGTACAAGGGCGCTGCCAAGTTTTTCGCCTTCCTGTCGCGGCCGGAACCGCAGGCGTGGTGGCACCAGAACACCGGCTACCTGCCGATTACGCTCGCCGCTTACGAGCTGACGCGCTCTCAGGGGTTTTACGACAAGAACCCGGGGACCGACACGGCCATCAAACAAATCACGCTCAATCCACCCACCGAGAACTCGAAGGGACTGCGCTTCGGCTCCTTCGTACAAATCCGCGACGTGATCGAGGAGGAGCTGGAGCAGGCCTTCGGGGGCACGAAGAGCGCCAGGGAAGCGCTCGATTCCGCGGTGAAACGCGGCAACGATTTGCTGCGCCAGTTCGAGAAAGCGAACATGTGAGCCGACCAGGACGCGCCTTGCGGCCGACGGCATGCAAACAAAACGCGTGACGTTTGGAGGTTACGGGGTGCCGGCGCTGCTGGTCGCCCCCCAGCTTGCCGTCACGCTCGTTTTCTTCATCTGGCCGGCGAGTCAGGCGCTCTACCAGTCCGTGCTGCAACAGGACCCGTTCGGGCTGAAGACCGAGTTCGTCGGGCTCGCCAACTTCCGGCGCATGTTCGCCGACCCGGCCTACCTCAATTCCTTCGCCATCACGGCGGCCTTCTCGCTCGCGGTCGCCGCGATCGCGCTCGGCGTCGCGCTGTTTCTTGCCGCCATGGCCGACTGGGTGATCCGCGGTGCAACCGCGTACACGACGCTGCTGATCTGGCCTTACGCGGTGGCGCCGGCGATCGCCGGCGTGCTGTGGTGGTTCCTGTTCCATCCGACCATCGGCATTTTCGCCTACGTGCTGTCGCGCTTCGGCATCGCCTGGAACCATCTGCTCGACGCGCGCCAGGCCTTTTTGCTGATCGTGATCGCGGCGGCCTGGAAGCAAGTGTCCTATAATTTCGTATTCTTCCTCGCCGGCCTACAATCGATTCCGCGCTCGCTCATCGAGGCGGCGGCGATCGACGGCGCCGGGCCGGTGCGGCGCTTCCGCACCATCATCGTGCCGCTGATCGGTCCGACCACGTTCTTCCTTCTGGTCGTCAACATCGTCTACGCATTCTTCGACACGTTCGGCATCGTCCACGCCACGACCGGCGGCGGGCCCGGCACCGCGACGACGATCCTGGTCTACAAAGTGTTCAAGGACGGCTTCGAGGCGCTCGATCTCGGTGGCTCCGCCGTGCAGTCGGTCGTGCTGATGGCCGTCGTCGTTGCGCTCACGCTCGTTCAGTTCCGCTTCATCGAGCGCAAGGTGCATTACTAACATGGTCGAGAATCGACCCGTCCTCACATTCATTGCGCACGCGACGCTCATTCTCGGCGCGGCGCTGATGGCGGCGCCGGTGTGGCTGGCGTTCGTGGCATCGACCTACCCGGGCGCGGATTTCGTCTCCGGTCGCTTGCCGCTGTGGCCCGGCTCGCAGTTTTTCGCCAACTACAGCGCCGTGCTCTCGCAAGGCCTTTCGAACGCCGGCGCCCCGCCCATTGCCGGCATGCTGATCAATTCGGTGATCGTCGCGACGCTCATCGCGGTCGGCAAAATCGCGGTGTCGCTGCTGTCGGCCTTCGCGATCGTCTATTTCCGGTTTCCATTCCGCGCGGCGGCCTTCTGGATCATCTTTCTCACGCTGATGCTGCCGGTCGAAGTACGCATCCTGCCGACCTTCGAGGTGGTTTCCCAGCTCGGCATGCTCAACACCTACACCGGCCTCTCAATTCCGCTGATCGCCAGCGCCACCGCGACGTTCCTGTTCCGGCAGTTCTTCATGACCGTCCCGGACGACCTCACCGAGGCAGCGCGCATCGACGGCTCGACCCCGCTGCGCTTCCTGCGTGACATTCTCATTCCGCTCTCGCGTACCAACATCGCGGCGCTGTTCGTGATCTTGTTCATCTACGGCTGGAACCAATATCTCTGGCCGCTGCTCGTCACCAACGATCAGTCCTATTACACGATCGTCATGGGCATCCAGCGCATGGCGCGCGCTGCCGACGATACGCCGCTGTGGCACCTCGTGATGGCAACCACCATGCTGGCCCTGCTGCCGCCGGTGATCGTCGTGGTCGCCATGCAACGCCTGTTCGTCAAAGGCCTGGTCGAGACGGAGAAATGATTCGTGCAAACACCCGGCGTCATCCTGAGGGAGAGCGCGGCGAAGTCGCGCGCTCCTCAGGATGACGGTGGAGGATGTGGCGATGGCTGAACGCGTAATGTGGAAGGAGCTGACCGCGGAGGAACTGCGCGCGAAGGCGGCCGCCGACGCGATCGTGATCCTGCCGGTCGGCTCGATCGAACAGCACGGTCCGCACCTGCCGGTCGGCGTCGATACCATCTTGACGGAGGGCGTGTGCCGCGCCGCGGCGGAGCAGGCGGCGGGGGACGTCGCGGTCGTGGTGGCGCCGACGGTTTGGTGCGGCATGGCCGAACACCACATGGCTTTCGGCGGCACCTTCACGTTCGATATCCCGACCTATCGCGCGGTCCTGCTCGCGTTCCTCAAAAGCATCGAGCGGCACGGCTTTAGCCGCGTCGTGATCATCAACGGCCACGGCGGCAACACCGCCGCGCTCAACGCCTTCTTGCCGGATTTCGCGCGCGAGACGCGCCTGCGGGTCTTCGCGGCGGGTTATTTCGACTTGCCGCGCACCGACATCGCGCCGCTGCTCGAGGATCAGAAAGGCGTCCGGCATGCCTGCGAGGTCGAGACCTCGCTGATGATGATCATTGCGCCCGAGCTGGTGCGGCGTGAGCGGATTTCCGAAGCATACGGCGGGCTTGAGCCGAGCAACGAATGGCGCACCGTGCCGGCGCGCTTTCGCTCGTTCAAAGAAACGACCGCGAGCGGCGTCCACGGCGACGCTCGCCGGGCGAGTCGGGCCAAGGGCGAGAAGCTTCTCGAAAACCTAGCCGGCGGGCTGGCCGACCTGCTGCGCAGCGGGCAGCTCGGCGCACCCAAGAACGCGACGGAGAAGTGAGGTGGTCGAAGTCGCGTTGCGCAACGTCACGAAAGTTTACGCCGGCGGCGTTGCCGCCGTGCGCGACGTGAGCTTCACGATTCCCGACGGACAGTTCTGCGTGCTGGTCGGTCCGTCCGGCTGCGGCAAGTCGACGTTGCTGCGCATGGTGGCGGGCCTCGAGACCATCACCGGCGGTGAGGTCGCGCTCGGCGGCGAGGTCGTCAATGCGCGCGAGCCGGCCGAACGCGACATCGCCATGGTGTTCCAGAATTATGCGCTCTATCCGCACATGAGCGTCTACGACAACATGGCCTACGGGCTGCGCAACCGCCGCGTCCCCAAGCCGGAGATCGACCGCCGCGTGCGCGAGGCGGCGAAGACCCTGGAAATCGCCGCGCTGCTCGACCGCAAACCGCGCGCGCTCTCCGGCGGCCAGCGCCAGCGCGTCGCCATGGGACGCGCGATCGTGCGCCAGCCCAAGGCGTTCCTGTTCGACGAGCCGCTGTCGAATCTCGACGCCAAGCTGCGCGTGTCGATGCGGGTGGAAATCCGCAAGCTTCAACGCGCCTTCGCCACCACGTCGATCTACGTCACCCACGACCAGCTCGAGGCGATGACGCTCGCCGATCTCCTGGTGGTGATGAACGCCGGCCAGGTCGAACAGATCGGGGCGCCCCTCGACGTCTACGAGAAGCCCGCCTCGACGTTCGTCGCGGCCTTCATTGGCGCCCCGGCGATGAACCTCATCGAGTTGAGCGCGGCCGAGGCGGGGTCGCTGACAGCGGCACGCGCGGCGCTCCCCGAAGGGGGCGTGATCGGCGTGCGGCCGGACGACCTCAAGCTCGACGGAGCGCCCCCCGGACCGCCTGCCGGGCTTGCCCTCGATTTGGCAGTAACGGCCGTCGAGCGGGTCGGCCCGGAATGCTTCGTCTACGGCGCCCCCGCGGTGGGCCGCGGCGAGGTCATTGTGCGCGTCCCTGGTACCATCGCACCTACCTTGGGTGAGCGGGTACGGGCCGTCGCGCCGCCCGACCGGCTGCACTTTTTTTCGACTGCGGGACGGCGCCTTCCCGCCTGAACCCGCGCGTTTGCCGGGCTTTTACCCAAGTCCCCGGCAAATCCGGCCGATTCTTGCACCCTTAAGGGCCGCTCCCCATATTTCCGGTACCGGGGCGCCCCATGGGCCCCGGCAAAGTCGCTCACAAGGGCTTTGAACACATGTCCAGAGTTCCGTCGCTTTCCAGTCCGTTCCTGCTCGGATTTGACGAGATCGAGCGAGCGCTCGATCGCGTCACCAAGGGGGCCGACGGTTATCCTCCCTACAACATCGAGCGCATCGCCCGCGACGCCGAGTATCCCGAGCGCCTTCGCATCACGCTCGCGGTAGCCGGCTTCACCCGCGAACAGCTCGACGTGAGCATCGAGGAAAACCAGCTCGTCATCCGCGGACGCCAGCAGGACGACAAGGCTCGGCAATACCTGCATCGCGGCATCGCCGCGCGGCAGTTCCAGCGCACCTTCGTGCTCGCAGACGGCATGGATGTGCTCGGTGCCGACCTCAAGAACGGGCTGCTGTCGATCGATCTCGCGCGCCCTGAGCCCGAGCGCGTGATCAAGACGATCGCCATCAAGCAGCACGACTGACGGAGAACCGGACTCGACCAGAAAGGAGTCGAGGGCCATGACCAACGAACAAGGACACCAACTGCCTCCCCTCTCGCCGGAAGCCCTTGCGGTGCTCGGCGGCGGGAAGATCGCCTACGTCAAGCCGATCAGCCCGGAGGACGTGAAGCGCCTGTTCCCGCAGGCGCCACAGCTCGAACCTGGCACGCAGCTGTTCGCCCTGAACGCTGCCGACGGCACGCCGATCATGATCACGGACAGCCGTGAATCGGCCGTCGCCAACGCCTGGAGCCACGAGCTCGAGCCGGTGAGCGTGCACTGATCCGCTGATTCCCGTCTTTTGGCGGGTGTGTGGCGTTTTCCACAGACAGAGGGACGGAACGGCGATTGAACCGCCTTGCGACCATGCGCGACCAACGTGCATGGTCGAGGAGGTGAGGTCATGGGTGACCCCGTTCAATCGCGTTCCCCCATGTCAGCCGAAGCCTTCGCAGTTTTCGGCGGGACCAAGATGGCCTACATCCGGCCGATCCGCTCCGAGGACGTGCCCTTCGTCTATCCGGACGCACCGGATCTCGAGCCGGGGCTCGCGCTGTTTGCGCTCAGCGCCGCCGACGGTACCGCGATCATGATCACCGATAGCCGCGAGGCTGCAGTTGCGCTGGCGGAACAACACCAGCTCGATACCGTCAGCGTGCACTAATTGAGAAAATGAGCGTGCTCAGGCAGCCGCGGACGGATTGAGCGTGAGTACCGCAAACAGCGCTTCGGCATCGCGGGATTCGCGCAGCTTGCGGGCGATGTCCTGATCACGCAGCAGCCGCGCCACGCGGGCGAGCGCCTTCAAGTGATCGGCGCCCGCGCCTTCGGGCGCCAGCAGCAAAAAGATCAAATCAACCGGCTGCCCATCGAGCGCCTCGAAATCCACCGGGCGATCGAGGCGTGCGAAAAGGCCAAACAATCGTTCGAGCTTTGGCAGCTTGCCGTGCGGTATGGCAATGCCGTTGCCCACGCCGGTCGAGCCCAGCTTCTCCCGTTGCAGCAGCGTCTCGAATATCACCCGCTCGCTCTGGCCGGTGAGCTTCGCGGCCTTGGCGGATAATTCCTGGATCGCCTGCTTCTTGCTGGTGACCTTCAATGCCGGAATGACCGCGTTCGGCGCGACAAGGTCGGTGAGCGGCATGAATACCGGTCCAGGGAGCGGGGAGCGTTCGCTGTTGTTCGCGGATCTTTGCCGGAACCCCTTAACCCGTGATCGGGATCGCCTCAGTCCGGCAAAGGCGGCGGACCATAGGGACCGTCTGTTCGGCCGTCAATGGCCGCCGTTACGGCCTGACGCAACGGCAAATCCGGCAATTTGATAGTCGACAAGCCGACAAATTCGCAGGGGTCTCTTCGGGATCATGCTCTAGCGGCGGGGACGATCAACTCGCGTCGCTTGGCGGTCCTTGAGCCGACGCTTATAGCGCCGCAGCTGTTTCTCCATCCGGATCGCCGCCTGATCCGCGCTGTCGTAGGCGTCTGCGGCCATCCCCTCCGCTTCGAAGGTGGCGCCGGAATCCAGATGAATGGCGCACTCGGTGCGGAAGCCGAAGCCGTCCTTCTCGACCGTCACGTGGCCGGAATAGCCGCGGTCGAAATATTTCTCGAGCGCTTCAGCGAGCCGCGCATTGACGCGCTGGCGCAGGGCCGAGCCGATGTCGATGTTCTTGCCCGAGACGCGAACCGCCATCAGGCGATCTCCGCCATCTTCACCCCGCGGCACCCATTGCCGCATGCTTGTCGCGGCGCCGCTGCACCGAGGAAGGTATGCGCATCGCCTCGCGGTATTTTGCGACGGTTCGTCGGGCGATGTCGATGCCCGCCTCGCGCAACCGGTCGACGATGGTGTCGTCCGAGAGCACGTCCGGCGGGCTTTCCCCTTCGATCATCTGACGGATGCGGTGTCGCACCGCCTCGGCCGAGTGCGCCTCGCCGCCGTCGGCGGCGGCGATCGCGGAGGTGAAAAAATATTTCAACTCGAAAATGCCGCGGTTGGTCGCCATGTATTTGTTGGCGGTGACGCGCGAGACGGTCGATTCATGCATGCCGATCGCGTCCGCCACGGTCTTCAGATTGAGCGGCCGCAAGTACCGGACCCCGTGCGCGAAGAAGGCGTCCTGCTGGCGCACGATTTCGGTCGAGACTTTTAGGATGGTGCGGGCGCGCTGGTCGAGCGCGCGGATGAGCCAGGTCGCGGTTTGCAGACAGTCGGCGAGGTAAGCTTTATCGGAATCGCCGCGCGCCGTTTTGGAAATCTCCGCGTGATAGGTCTGGTTGACGAGTATTTTAGGAAGCGTGTCGGAATTGAGTTCCACCAGCCAGCCGCCGTCGGGGCCGGGGCGCACGAACACGTCGGGCACGATCGGCTGCACCAGGGTCGAGCCGAACGCGAGGCCCGGCTTGGGATTGAGCCGCCGCACCTCGGCGATCATCTCCGCGAGGTCTTCCTCGTCGACGCCGCAGATTTTGCGCAGGCCCGTGAGATCGCGCCGGGCCAGGAGACCGAGGTTCGCGACCAGCGCCTGCATCGCCGGATCGTAACGGTCGCGTTCTCTCAGCTGGATGGCCAGGCATTCAGGCAGATCGCGCGCGCATACCCCGATCGGCTCGAAGCCCTGCAGCACCGTGAGCACCTGCTCGACTTCGGCGAGCGGCGCCCCCAGCTTCTCGGCCACGGCCGCGAGGTCGCCTGCGAGGTACCCGGCCTCGTCGACGAGATCGATCAGATACTGCCCGATCATCCGTCGCGCCGGATCGACGATCGCCAAAGCGAGTTGCTCGGCAAGCCGGTCGGCGAGCGTTTCTTCCGCCGACACGAAGGCCTCGAGATCGTAATCGCTGTCCTCGCGTCCGCCCGCGCCGACACCGGCCCATTGCGAATAAGCCATCGGCGCGTCGGTGCCCGGACGCGCTGGCGCTGCCGGCGCATCGTCCGGGAACACGTTTTCCAGACTTGTGTCGAGGCGCTCCTCGATAGTGCCGGGAGTCATGGCGCCGTCGGGTTGCGACCAATCGCCGAGGTCCTCGCGTGGACTTTCCGGTTCTGCGGGACCGCCCTCGCTCTCGCCCTCGGCGACGCGCTCTAGCAGGGGATTGCGTTCCAGCTCCCCTTCCACGTAGGCGGTGAGATCCAGATTCGAGAGCTGCAGCAGCTTGATGGCCTGCATCAGCTGCGGCGTCATCACGAGCGCCTGGCTCTGCCGAATCTCCAATTTTTGCGTCAGCGCCATGGCTTCTCTGTAGACAATCCGTCCGGCGATTGCACGCTGGTTTCGCC
>Ga0306920_100012404_pt1 | contig 11566 bp, 12 predicted proteins | sample flu12Cox44000170_FD_204666 | JGI IMG/M metagenome (GOLD analysis project Ga0306920, IMG submission 204666) | Lab enrichment of tropical soil microbial communities from Luquillo Experimental Forest, Puerto Rico - flux4day.12C.oxic.44.000.170 (v2)... | ecosystem: Environmental > Terrestrial >...
CTCGGTCGCCGCGACGAGCCCGGCGGTGCTGATCGCGCTGCTGGGCGCCCACACGTCGGTGGTGCGGCTCGGGTCCGGCGGGGTGATGCTGCCCAATCATGCGCCGCTGGCCGTCGCCGAACAGTTCGCACTGCTCGAGGCCGCCTACCCGGGCCGCATCGACCTGGGCATCGGACGCGCGCCCGGCAGCGATCCGGTGACGTCGTACATGTTGCGCCGCCCGGCCGGACGCGACGATCGCGACATCGACAACTTCCCGGAGTACCTCGACCACGTGGTCGCGCTGATGAGTCCGCACGGAGGCCGAGTGGCGCTGCCGCAGCAGCAGTACATCCTCAAGGCAACCCCCGCCGCGGTGGGCGAGCCCAGGTTATGGCTCCTCGGGTCGTCGTTGTATTCAGCGCATCTGGCTGCCGCGAAGGGACTGCCCTACGTATTCGCCCATCATTTCAGCGGCAAGGGCACCGACGAGGCGCTGCGGATCTATCGCACCGAATTTTGCGCCAGCGACCTTGCGCCCGAACCACTGACATTCCTGACCGTCAACGCCGCTGTCGCGCCGACCCGTGAGGAGGCCGAGGCGGTGCTGCTACCGAACCTGCAGATGATGGCCCGGCTGCGGACGGGTCAGCCGCTCGGGCCGCTCGACCTGGTCGAGGACGCCGCGACGGCGCGGCTCAGCCCGGACGAACAGGCGATCGTCGAAGCGGGCCTGGCCCGCGCCGTCGCGGGTACCCCCGCCGAGGCCGCCGAACAGGTGGTCGCGCTGGCCGAGCGGTTCGGCGTTGACGAGGTGATGGTCAATCCGGTCGCCTCGGCGCGGCGCGGGACCGACCCGGCCACCGCGCCGGCTCGCGAGATGACGCTCGAGCTGCTGGCCAAAGAACTCTTCTGAACCGGGCGGCGCCTACATCGCATCATCAATAGGGATGTTCGAGCCTTGGCGCTCAGTCGGACACCTATATACTAACCAATATATACCAACTAGTATACGTGGAGGAGTAGCCCATGCCGATGCTTCAAAACGGAGATGTGTTCCCAGAGGTCAAGATTCCCGCCGCGGGGGGCGGCTCGCTGGTGATTCCTGGTGATTCCTGGGGATTTCGCGGGTTCTTATCTGGTGGTGCTCATCTACCGCGGATCGTGGTGTCCTTACTGCAGGGCTCAGCTCGCCGCTTTCGGACGCGCACAGGACACCCTCGAGCAGCTCAATGCGAAAGTGGTTGCCTTCTTGGTCGATCCGGAAGACAAGGCCGAGGAATTAAAATCACAACAAGCAGCTGTTAACATGCGATCCGCGAAGCCGTATATATCAACAGGTATATACGGCTTCGCGGAAGGTGTTACCTTTCGGTATGGACAGCGACGCGATCGAGATAGCTATCCTTTTGCGGCGTGCTCAGCTGCGTAAGCAGGCTGCCTGCGAAGCGGCGCTGGCCCGCTGGGACCTGACGTTGCCGCAATGGGGCATGCTCAGGACGATTGCCAGTCAACCGGATGCGTCCACCCATGCACTGGCGCGCAGCACCGGTCAATCCGATCAAGCGGCTGGTGCCGTTGTTGCGCGGCTCGAGCGCCGGGGTCTCCTGCAGCGGCGCAATGTCGGCGGCAAGGCGATCCTGCATCGCCTTACCCCTGCCGGCCAGAAGATGTTGAGCAGATCTGATAAGGCCGTGGCCGACGTCGTGGGTGCGGCGCTGTCCGGGTTCACGGATAAGGACGTCGCGACTCTGAGGACACAGTTGCGCCAATTCGCGGAAACCCTCTGACACGCCCGCGGACTTCGGCCGGTGACCATCCAGCCGACCGTGACCGCCCCGACCTGCGGGGCATCGTCACGATCCACAGCGGCCCGGACCATCCGTCTCGGCTGCTTGCGCCGGTCATCCCGGAGAGGAGCTAAGCGGTGGTTGGCGTCAGGACGACGACCGGGATCGGTCGCGTCGTTTTCTTCTGGTAGCCCTCGTAGCGGTTGAAGTTGTTCCTGTTGACGATCTGCCACAGCCGGTCGTAATCGGCATCACCCGGCATTACCGGGTGCGCCGCCACCGGGAATCGCTTTGGGCCGACGTTGATTTCGACGTTCGGGTTCGCCTTGAGGTTGTGATACCACCCCGGCGCTCTGGGGTCGCCGCCCTTAGACGCGACAACCACGTACCCATCGCCGTCCCGGGCATAGGACAGCGAGGTCGTGCGCTGCTTGCCGGTCTTGGCGCCGACGGTGTGTAGCAGCAGGCTGGGAACTCCCAGCGTCCGGTGACCGATCCAGCCGTTGGTGCCCCTATAGATCGCATCGTGGACGCGCAGAACCTGTCCGAGTATCTGGTCGGTCAATGCACTCATGTCGCTCAGTCTTGCGGAGTTGCATCCAGTTGCGCTAGAGCCTCCCGCAGAATGCGGCCGGTCTCCTCGCGGTCGGGATCGCGCCGCACCACCATGCCCCTGGCGAAGGCCAGTTTGTCGCCGCGGCGCCGGGGCAGCACGTGCAGGTGGACGTGAAACACCGATTGAAACGCCGCTTGTCCGTCGTTGATCGCGATGTTGTTTCCGTCCGCGCGGAGTTCCGAGGCGCGGGCCGCGAGCCCAATGCGCTGCGCGAGGGCGACCATGTCCGCGAGCGTGTCCGGTGGGGTATCGGTCAGGTCGGTTGTGTGCTGCTTCGGGAACACCAACGTGTGCCCGCGGGTGAACGGGCGGATGTCCAGGATCGCCAGGTAGTTGTCGTCTTCAAAGATCCGGATCGCGGGCGACCTGCCGGCGACGACCTCACAGAACACGCATGACATTCCGTCACGGTACAAGCCCGTAAGGTTGGCTCGGTGCGGACGGGTCTGACTGGTCTGCCGCCCGTGGTCGACGGCGGCACCCGCGTGCTGGTGCTTGGTTCGATGCCGGGGGAGCTGTCACTTCACCTGCAGCAGTACTACGCACATCCGCGAAACGTCTTCTGGCGCATCATGAGTGAGGTTGTCGGCTTCGATGCGCGCGAGTATGAACAGCGACTGGCTGCTTTGCGCGCAGCCGGGATCGGACTCTGGGATGTGCTGCGGACCTGCGACCGAGCCGGAAGCCTGGATGCGGCGATCGTAGAAGGCAGCATGGAGCCCAACGATTTTGACGCGCTGTTTGCGCGGTATCCGGGCATCGCGAGGGTGTTCTTCAACGGCGGGAAGGCCGAGCAGGTGTTCCGCCGAATGGTCCTGCCGCGGTTGCGTGTGCAGATGGAGTTCCGCCGGCTTCCGTCGACGAGTTCGACCAATGCACGTTACACGCTCGGCGGGAAGCTGCAGGCCTGGCGTGCCGTCCTCGATGTAGGTTGACGGCGTGGCGACCGAAATGGACATCGAGCGGTCGGGGCTGCTCGAAGGGCTGGAGGGTGACGCGCGCGCGGAACGCGCGGAGTTGATTGCCTGGTTGCAGGGAGAACGGGGCTTCACCCTCGAACAGATCGGCGGCGCATTCGCGCCAATGCTGCTGCCAGGACGCAGGGTGATGGGCGACGACGGGACGCTCATGTCGGCGCGCGAGATCAGCGAAAAATACAACGTCGACATCGAGTTGCTGCAGCGGATGCAACGGGCGGCCGGGCTGACCACCGTCGACGACCCCGACGCGCGGGTGCACCTGCGCGCCGATGGGGAGGCGGCCGCGCGCGTCCAACAATTCGTCGACGCGGGGATAGACCCCGATCAGCTGGTCGGCGTGGTACGCGTGCTTGCCGACGGCCTTGCCCGCGCCGCCGAGGTGATGAGATACACCGCGCTGGCGTCGGTGCTGCGGCCCGGCGCGACGGAGCTGCAGACCGCTCAGGCGTCGGAGGCGATGGTGAACCAGATAGCTCCGCTGCTCGGTCCGATGATTCAGGACATGCTGTTTCTGCAGCTTCGGCACGCGATGGAGACCGAAGCCGTCAATGCATCCGAACGTGCTGCGGGGACTGCGTTGCCGGGCGCGCGGGAGGTGACGATCGCGTTCGCGGATCTGGTCGGGTTCACCCGGCTGGGGGAAGCCGTCCCGCCGGAAGATCTCGAGCGGCTGGCCAGCCGGCTCGCCGAGCTTGCCCGTGATGTTGCGGTTGCACCGGTACGGCTGATCAAGACGATTGGCGATGCGGTGATGCTGATGTGCACGGATCCGGTGCTGTTGCTCGATGCCATGCTTGATCTCGTCGCCGCAGCTGACTCCTCCGACCTGCCTCAACTGCGGGTGGGCATCGCCAGTGGGTCGGCCGTGAGCCGCGCCGGCGACTGGTTCGGGAGCCCGGTCAATGTGGCGAGCAGAGTGACCGGCGTGGCAAGACCGGGCGCAGTGCTTGTGGCGGAGTCAACTCGTGAGCAGATCGGCAACAACGACCGGTTCGTGTGGTCTTTCGCCGGTGCGCGACGCCTCAAAGGGGTTCCCGGGGAGACCAGGTTGTTCCGGGCTCGGCGTGCCGACTCGAGCTGACTCACGTGCCCTAGCTACACGGGATGCCGTGCGGACCCCCAATCCAGTGACCGGGCGGGGAATGCCACGGGCACCATTTCTTCTCTTGTCCGGGCGCCAAAGGGTTACCGACATCCCAGTCGTCGACATGCGGCACCCATGGCACCCACGGCACCCAATCGTCGGCCTGCGCGGTACCCGCGCCGAGCCCGAGGGTGGCAGCGCCCAGCACGGCGACGATTGCCGCTGCGCCCGCGGTCTTCTTCATCTGTCTATTTTGCGCCGAAATCGACGGCAGCGTCACGGCCACTCGGCATTTTCCGCGCTAGCGTCGATTTCGGGAAAATCCGCTGGCATGCTTGGTTCATGGCAGGCAAGGAAATCGACCGCGCCCGGGCACGTAGCGCCGTGGCCGTGGTCAAGCAGCATCCGGTACTGGTGCTGTTCGCGATCTCGCCGGCATTGGTCGCCGCGGTCATTGTTGGCTGGCTGACGCACCCGGTGTGGGGCATTCTGCTGCTGCTCGTCGCAACGCTGGCCGGTGGCTGGGCCATCGTCCGCCGGCGTTAGGCCCGTCCCACTTCACAGTTATGCCTTTGGTGAACGCTATCCATTAAACGGTGTAATGGTGTAATCATGTAATCATGCGATCACACCATGGATACGGGCGGCGGTTCGGCCGCCCGGGCGGCTGGCAGCAAGCGGACCAGCCTGACGCGGCGGACGCACCCGACTGGTTCGCCGGTCGGGTTCCGGACGCCTGGTTCACCGAGGATCCCGCGGTCGTCGTGGACCGCGAGGAGATCACGGTCATCGGTCGGCTCGCAGAGCCGGAGGGTGGGCAAGGCGAGGGTGCCGACGCCCGCGTCGCCGGGCGCGCGGCCCGGTTCCGGGAAGACACCCGATCGGAACGGATGCGGATCGCCGACGAGGCTCAGGCCCGCTACGGCCGCACGGTTAGCTGGGGTGTTCGGATCGGCGGCGAACGGACCATGTTCACCAACCTGGCCGTTCCCGTCATGACGAGGCTGCGACAACCAGACCGGCAGGTGCTCGACACGCTTGTCGATGCCGGGGTTGCGCGGTCTCGATCCGACGCGCTGGCCTGGTGTGTCCGGCTGGTCGGCGAGCATGCCGACGAGTGGCTGGCCAAACTGCGCGAAGCGATGTCCGAAGTGGACGACTTACGGGCAGAGGGCCCGCAGCTGTAGGCGCCCGCGGTCAGGCCTGCGTCATCGCCCAGTATTCGCCGTGTCGGGCCATCAGCTCGGCGTGGCTGCCACGTTCGACGATCCTGCCGTCCTCCATCACGAGGATCACGTCGGCGTCGCGGATCGTCGAAAGACGATGGGCGATGATGAAACTCGTTCGGCCGCGGCGCAATTCGCCCATCGCGCGCTGAATGAGCACCTCGGTTCGAGTGTCGACCGAACTGGTCGCCTCGTCGAGGATCAGCAGCTCCGGCTGGGCGAGCAGTGCCCGCGCGATGGTGATCAGCTGCTTCTCGCCCGCGCTGATATTGCCGCCGTCGTCGCTGACCCACGTCTGGTAACCGTCGGGCAGCGTGTGCACGAACCGGTCGACGTACGCCGCCTTGGCGGCGGCGAACACGTCGTCGTCGGCTGCACCCGGACGTCCGTAGCGGATGTTTTCTGCGATGGTCCCGCCGAACAACCACGTGTCCTGCAGGACCATTCCGATCCGGGATCGCAGCGAATGGCGGCTCACGGTCGTAATGTCGACCCCGTCAACAAGGATGCGGCCGGAGTCGACCTCGTAGAACCGCATCAGCAGATTGACCAACGTGGTCTTGCCGGCACCGGTCGGTCCGACGATCGCCACCGTGCTGCCCGGAATGGCGACGAACGAGAGGTCTTCGATGACCGGGGTGCCGGGCCGGTAGCTGAAGTTGACCCGCTCGAATTCGACACGACCGGCCTTTCGGTGGCCGTTGAGTGATGGTAACGGCGCCACGAAGTCTGGGCTGTCCGGCTTCTGTTCTTCTGCGTCGAGCAGGTCGAAAACGCGTTCAGCACTTGCCATTCCGGACTGCAGCGTGTTGTACATCGACGCCATCTGGGTGAGCGGCTGATTGAACTGCCGAACGTATTGGGTGAAGGCCTGAATGCTGCCGAGTGTGATCTGTCCGGTGGCCACCTGCAGGCCGCCGATCACTGCGACGGCAACGTAGCTGAGGTTGCCGATGAACATCGTGAATGGTGAGACCAGTCCCGAAAAGAACTGCGCGCCGAAACTCGCATGGTAGACGTCGTTGTTGAATTCGCGGAACTGCTCCTGCGCGAGAGCCCGATGGCCGAAGGTCTTGACCAACGTGAAGCCGCTATAGGTCTCCTCGATGTGAGCGTTGAGCCGTCCGGTGTTGGTCCACTGGGCGACGAACAGTCGCTGGGACCTTCGCGTGATCGTGCGCGTCACCCACAGCAACAACGGCACCGACAGCATCGTGATCGCCGCCAACAGTGGCGAGATCGTCAGCATCATCACCACAACGGCGACGACGGTCAGCACCGCCGTCAACAGCTGGCTGATCGTGATCGATACCGATGTCTGGACGTTGTCGATGTCGTTGGTGACTCGGCTCAGCACCTCACCCCGCTGCCGAGAATCGAAGTACGACAACGGCAGCCGGTGAACCTTGTCCTCGACGTCGGCACGCAGCGAGACCATAGTGCGCTGCACGGTGATGTTCAGCAGCCGGAACTGGGCCCAAACCAGCAAGGCGGCAATCAGATACAGGGCCAGAGCCAGCAACAGTGTCCGGCCGATCGCACCGAAGTCCACGCCCGCGCCCGGCGTCACGTTCATTCTCGACAGCAAGTCGGCGAAGGTGCGGTCACCGCGTGCCCGCGCAGCGTCAACTGCCTGCTGTTTCGTGATGCCAGCGGGCAGTTGGCGGCCGATGACACCGTTGAACAAGAGGTCCGTCGCATGCCCCAGGACCCGCGGCCCGATGACGCCGATCGCGATCCCGCCGATGCCCAAGCCGATCACCGCCGCGGCCAACCCCCGCTGCGGAGTCAGTCGCTTCGCCAGGCGGACCGCGGTGCCCCGGAAGTCGCGCGACCGCTCCTCGGGATCGGAAACCATACCCCGCATCGACGTGCGCAAGGGCCCGCTCATAGGTGGTGCACCCCCACCGCCTGCGAATCAACGAACTCCGCATACGTTGGGCAGTCGGCGATCAACGATTCATGGGTTCCGGCGCCGACCACCCGCCCGTCGTCGACGACGACCACGTGATCGGCTTCGGCGACCGTCGAAATGCGTTGTGACACGACGATGACGGTCGAGTCAGCCGAGACCTCGCGCAGCGCCGCGCGGACGCGGGCATCCGTGTGCACGTCGAGCGCCGAAAACGCGTCGTCGAACAGATAGATCGCCGGTCTGCGGACCACCGCGCGTGCGATCGCCAACCGCTGTCGCTGCCCACCGGAGAAGTTGATGCCGCCCTGGGCAACTCGCGTCTGCAGTCCATCGGTGTGCGCCCGCACGAAGCCTTCCGCGGACGCCACTCTCAGCGCGTCCCACATTTCTGCGTCGGTGGCGTCGGCCTTGCCGTAACGCAGGTTGTCGGCCACCGTGCCCGAGAACAGGTAGCCGCGTTGCGGCACCAGACCGACCATCGACCACAACTGTTCGATGTCGTAGTCGCGCACGTCCACGCCGTTTACACTCACCGACCCAGCGGTCACGTCGTACAATCGGCAGATCAATGACACGAGTGTCGACTTGCCCGACCCTGTGCTGCCGACGATCGCCGTCACCGTCCCGGGTTGCGCTGTCAACGAAATGTCTTGCAGCACCGGCCTGTCGGCACCCGGATAGCGGAACGTCGCCGAATCCAGCCGCACTACACCGTCCAACCCCGCGGGCGTCACGGTGTGCTCGGGGCTGCTAATCGTGGGCCGAGTCGACAACACATCGGTGATCCGTTCGGCGCACACCGACGCGCGCGGCAGGATGATCAGGATCATCGTTGCCATGATCACGGCCATCAGGATCTGCATGAAGTAGGAAAGGAACGCGATCAGCGAACCGACCTGCATCTGGCCCGCGTCGATTCGCATGCCGCCGAACCAGATCAATGCCACGCTGGACAGGTTGATCACCAGCGTCGTGACCGGAAGCAGCAGCGCCTGCCACCGGCCAGCGGCCAGCGCGGTCTGCGACAAGGCGTTATTGGCCTCGGCGAACCTCCGGCGCTCGACGGGCTCGCGGGCGAACGCCCTGACGACTCGGATGCCGGAAAGCTGCTCTCGCAGGACGCGGTTGATGCTATCGATGAGCCTCTGCATGCTGCGGTAGATCGGCAGCATCCGCGAGACGAGCACGTAGTTGGCAAGGGCAAGAACCGGCACGCTGATCAGCAGTAGCCACGACAACCCGGCGTCCTGGTGCAGGGCCATGATGATCCCGCCGATGCACATGATCGGTGCGGTGATCAACATCGTGCACGTCAGCTGCACGAGCAGCTGGATCTGTTGCACGTCGTTGGTGCTACGGGTCAGCAGTGACGGAGCGCCGAAGCGCGCGGTCTCGTGCGCCGAGAACCCGATGACGTGGTTGAAGATCGCCGCTCGAAGGTCCCGGCCGAACCCCATCCCGGTGCGCGAGCCGAAATACACCGCTCCCACCGAGCACAACACCTGAAGTCCGCTCACCGCGAGCATGACGCCGCCCAGCCTCACGATCGCCTGGGTGTCGCCCTTGGCGACGCCGTCGTCGATGATCGCCGCGTTGACCGTCGGCAGATAGAGAGACGCGAGCGTGCTGATCACCTGAAGCAGCGCGACGATCGCGATGAGCGAGCGGTACGGCCGCGCGTATTTGCGCAGCAGCCCCAGGAGCATCTCCGTACTGTCCCACATAACGCGCACCCTCCGGCACCGGAGGGCGCCAGGAGGGTGGTTAAAACCCCTGGTCAAGCCCGCGTCCCGGCTCGGCTCAGCAGCTGAGGCTATCCTGCTGCTGTGACGGGCGCCGGGGATGTGGCTTCGTCGGCGAAAATGAAGCGACCAGGAAAGCAGGTTCGGTGAGACGCAGACTGTCCTGGATGGCGATCGGCATGGCCACCGGTGTTTCGCTGCTCGCCGGCTGCTCCGACAACTCGTCGGGTGCCAACAACCCGCCGTCATCGCAGCCGACGCCCGAGAAGGCCGCCAGCCACGGGCCCTTCTTTCCTGAATGCGGCGGGATCAGCGATCAGACGGTGAGCCAGCTGACTCAAGCGCGGGGCCTCATCAACTCGGGGCGCAACTCCGCCGGCTGCCAGTGGCTGCAGAATGGTGGCATCCTCGGCCCGCATTTCTCGTTCACGTGGTACCGGGGCAGCCCGATCGGCCGGGAACGTAAGACCGAAGAACTGTCGCGGACCAGCGTCGATGACATCAACATCGATGGCCACCGCGGCTTCATCGCGGTCGCGAACGATCCGACGCTGGGCGACAACCTGTGCGAGGTCGGTATCCAATTCCAGGACGATTTCATCGAATGGTCGATCAGCTACGCAGAGCAGCCATTCCCGCCGCCCTGCGACGTCGCCAAGGAACTGGCCCGCCAATCGATTGCGAACGCGAAATGAGAGGGGCGCATCGAGTGCTGAGCGGGTTGATCGCCCCGCTCGCGGTCGTTGCGATGTTGGCCGGTTGCAGCCGCACCACTCCCGGCAAAGCCGTCGTGGGGTCGAACAACACCTCACCACAGTCGCCGAACAGTTCGCAGCAGTACCCGAACCTGCTGAAGGAATGCGACGTGCTGACCACCGATGTGTTGGCCAAGACCGTCGGCGCCGATCCGCAAGACATTCAGAGCACATTCGTCGGCGCGGTCTGTCGGTGGCAGGCCGCCAACCCGGCAGGCCTGATCGACATCACCCGTTTCTGGTACGAGCAGGGCAGTCTTGACAACGAGCGCAAGGTCGCAGACCAGCTGAAGTACCAGGTCGAGAACCGATCGATTGCGGGCGTTCGATCGATCGTGATGAAACCGGCGAACGACCCCAACGGCGCGTGCGGTGTCGCCAGCGACGCTGGCGGAGTTGTCGGCTGGTGGGTCAACCCTCAGGCGCCCGGGATCGATGCGTGCGGAATGGCGACCAAGCTGATGGAGCTGACGCTCGCCACCAACGCCTGATGCCGGCGGCTAGTTTGCGTGAAGGGTTTCGGGGGTGCCCAGCTGTGCGGCCAGCCAGGGCAACTCGGTGGCGAACGCGACGGCTGCAAACGGCCAGTCGTGTCTGCCGGGGTGCGTGACGACCCTACACCCGATGCCATAGGTACGGCCGAGCCGACACAGCGAGTGCGCGGCAGTGTCCTGCCCTTCGGGGTTGTCCACCGGGTCGGTGCCGAAGGGTTGCGACGGCGCGGCGCCGGGGATGTCGAAGCGGCCCCACACGCCCGTGTAGGGGCCGTGTCGCTTCATGACCGTCACGGGATCGTAGGCGGCCCACGCGTCGGCGTTGCCGCCGAACAGCCGGGCGATCGTCTGGTCCCGGGTGCCCGTGTTGGGTCCCAGGTCGCCGGCGACGTCGACGAACGCGCTGAAACGGTCGGGATGCATCAACGTCAGGTCGACCGCGCACGTGCCGCCCATCGACCAGCCGACCACACCCCAATGACTTCGCTGGTCGCTCACCGCGAAGTTCGAAATCACGAACGGCACAACGTCTTTGATCAAATGGTCCGCGGCGTTACCCCTGTTGCCGTTGACGCATTCGGTGTCGTTGTCGAATGCGCCGGTGGCGTCCACGAACACCAGCACCGGCGCGTAGCCATCGTGCGCGGATGCATAGTCGTCGACTGTCTGCACCGCGTTTCCGGCGCGCAGCCAGTCCGCGGGCGTGTTCAACGCGGACGCGATCATCATCACGGCGGGCAACCGAGGCGGTGGCGTGGTCGCGAACCACGCGGGCGGCAGATACACCAACTCGCGGCGGTGCCGGAAGCCCGACGCGTCGGAATTGATCGACACCGGCACCACAACGCCCCTTTTGGGCCTGGTGCCGGCGAGCTGCATCTCGGTGACCGTGAGTCGATCGGTCTGGTCGGGTAGCGGGCCCGCGGTCAGCTGATTCCAGGCCGCGTGCACCGTCGGGAAATAGCCGACCCACAGGTTAACCGCG
>Ga0306920_100012406_pt1 | contig 11565 bp, 10 predicted proteins | sample flu12Cox44000170_FD_204666 | JGI IMG/M metagenome (GOLD analysis project Ga0306920, IMG submission 204666) | Lab enrichment of tropical soil microbial communities from Luquillo Experimental Forest, Puerto Rico - flux4day.12C.oxic.44.000.170 (v2)... | ecosystem: Environmental > Terrestrial >...
CGTAGCAGCCACGGGCCACATCGTGGCCCGTCAGCCGCCGCGAAGCTATCCTGCATCGCTTCGACTTTGCGCAGAAACCCAACATCCAAAACGCTGAGATCGTCGATCCAGCAGCGGAAACTCCAACGGATTCTTGAGGCCCTCCCAACCGGGTCAACAGCTTGCGATCGGCAACGCCTCTCCTTTTGCCCGTGGATCAGAGACCGCCGCTCCAGAAGTCTCCAAGGCAGTTTAGGCGGGGCTTGGGGGCTTCACAGGGGCGGCCCCTGCGGCCGCTGTCGACCCTGAACCGCCCGATGAACTTCCCGAGAGCGGCCATTTCGGAGAGGGGAAGCGGACAATCTAGGGTCTGAATTGCCTGCCAGGGCCCTCTCAGGGCATTCTCACACGGCCCGCACAAGATCACGAGGGCGAGGATGGAGGGGGAGTCGCCTAAGCCACCGAGCGCACCGACGGGAGCGGTATTCCTGAGTTATGCCTCGCAGGATACGGATGTGGCACAGCGGATCTGCACTGCGCTGCGGGGGGCAGGGATCGAGGTTTGGTTCGACCAAAGCGAGCTGCGAGGCGGGGATGCTTGGGACCGACAGATCCGCCAGCGGATTCACGACTGTCGGCTGTTCATCGCCGTTATCTCAGCGCATACCGAGACCCGGGACGAGGGCTATTTCCGTCGCGAGTGGAGATTGGCGGTCGAACGCGCTGGTGACATGGCCGAGGGGAAGGCCTTTCTCATTCCGGTGGTCATCGATGACACGCGTGAGCGGAGCGCGGCGGTCCCGGACAAATTCCACGAAGTCCACTGGACGCGCCTGCCCTCTGGGCACGCTACGCCGTCGTTCATCGATCGGATAAGTGGGATTCTATCTCCGCAGCACGCCGCGTCGAACCGGCATTCGACCGACCTCGCGGGCGACTCTGCGGCGACGCACAGGCCGATCGCGGCGCGCCGGTCCCTGCCAGTGCCGGTTCTCATTGTCGTTGGTCTCGCAGTCGCTGCGGCAGGTCTACTGGCGTACAAGCTCTCCACTCGAGGTGCGCAAAACGCGTCGCCGGTAGCTGCCCACGCCGCACCGAGTGGCGGGACAACCGGCTCCCCTGCTTCTGGCGCAGTACCGCAGTCGATCGTGGTTCTCCCGTTTACGGACATGAGCGAGAAGCACGACCAGGAGTATTTCGGAGACGGCATGGCGGAGGAGGTCATTGACCGACTCGCGCAGCTCCCCCAGCTGCGGGTCATCAGTCGCACGTCCGCATTCCAGTTCAAGGGCAAGAACGAGGACGTGCGCACCATCGCCGCGCGGCTCGCCGTGACCCACGTTCTCGAAGGCAGCGTGCGTCGATCCGCTGACCGGTTGAGGGTGTCCGTTCAGCTGATCAAGGCCACCGATGGGTCCCAGCGTTGGTCACAAAGCTACGATCGCAACACCAGCCATATTTTCCAGGTGCAGGACGAGATTGCCGGGGAGGTCGTGAAGGCGCTGCGGCTGAGGCTCTCGGCGCCTCTCGAGCGAGAGCAGGCGACGACGGACAACCTGGCGGCCCACAATCTCCTGTTGCAGGGCCGATTCTTTCAGAATCGCTCGGCTCCGGGAGACAGCGAGCGCGCGATCGCAGCCTACGAGCAGGCTCTCAAGGAAGACCCCGGATACGCGCTGGCGTGGGCCGAACTGGCCTGGACGGAAATGTGGGTAAGACCCGCTGACGTCCAGCGCGCGAGCAATGCAGCGCAGCGCGCGATCGAGCTGCGACCGGATCTCGCTCAGGCGCACGCAACACGCGGGTGGTACGAGCAATTGTTCGGACTCGATTGGGAAGCGGCCGACCGCGAGCTCGACAAGGCCCTGGCTCTCGAGCCGCAAAACATGCTCGGGCTCTATGGCAAAGGCCGCCTGGCCCGCGTGATGCGCCGTACCGACGAATCGCTTCACTATTACCACGCCGCACTAGAACGCGATCCGGTCAATGCCTTTGCGATTCAAGGTCTCTCCACGACCCTCATAGCACTCGGGCGCAGTGCAGAGGCGGTGGGGGCTGCACGCAAGGCGCTCGACATCAGCCCGGGCATCGACGCGGGCCACTCGTATCTGGCTAATGCACTACTCTGGAACGGCGAGCTGGAAACAGCGCGGCGCGAGATAGAGCTGGAGCCAATCGACTCCGAGCGCCTCTCTACGATCGCCCTGATTGAAGGGGCCGGAGACAATCAGGTTGCTGCGGATGCGGCGCTGCGAGAACTGCTTTCGGCTGCTGACACGGACAAGGTTTGCAATATCGCCGCCGTCTATGCGTTTCGTCGCGACGTCAGCGCCGCCATCAGCTGGCTCGAGCGTGCGCGTAAGGCTCACTGTGCCGGCTTTGCCGAGATCACCACCGATCCGGCTTTCGGCGCAGTTCGCAGCGTACCGGCGTTCATGGCGTACCTACACGATCTCAAGTTACCTAACTGATGCCGCGATTCCAGGCGATCGGACGCGAATTGAAGTTTCCGAAATTGCTAACGCTCAAAGGGCGCTGCGCGCTTGCGGTCACTCGAGTGATAATCCTCTGACCGGCCCCTCCGCCCGCGAGGGGTTACCCTCGCGGGTGAGTTGTGTCGTTACACACAGGAGGGACCGGCGATGGGACTGTACTGCGGGATTGATTTGCACTCCAACAATCACGTGCTGACGGTGATCGACGAGGCAGATCGAAAGGTTTATGAGCGGCGGCTGCCGAACGAGCTGGCGATCACCAAGGCGGCTCTGGCGCCGTATAGGGCGGAGCTCGTGGCGGTGGCAGTGGAGTCGACGTTCAACTGGTATTGGTTGGTCGATGGCCTGATGGAGGCAGGCTACACGGTGCGGCTGGTGAACACCGCTGCGGTGCGGCAGTACGAGGGACTGAAGCACACCGACGATGAGCACGATGCGTTCTGGCTTGCGCACCTGATGCGGCTTGGCATTCTGCCGACGGGGTATATCTACCCCAAGAGCGAGCGCGGGCTGCGGGACCTAGCCCGACAACGGATGCGTCTGGTGCAGCATCGTAGTTCGCTGATCACCTCCGTCCAGAACCAGGTGTGGCGCTCGACGGCCGTGCGGCTGCGCAGCGACACGATCAAGGGCCGGGGCAAGCAACCGTGGCCGGAGATCTCCGATCCCGATCTTGCTTCGAGCATCAAGGCGGGCCGTGAGGTCATCGATACGCTCACGGTGCAGATCGAGCGGCTGGAGAAGCTCATACTCAAGCGCGTTGATCCATCGCCGCAGTTTCGGATGCTCAAGACAGTCACCGGCATCGGCCCGATCCTGGGCATGACGATCGCTCTGGAGGTGGGTGACATCGGCCGCTTCGCCGGCGTCGGCGAGTTTGCCTCCTACTGCCGCTGTGTCGACAGTCAGCGGCTCAGCAACGGGAAGAAGAAAGGTGAGGCGAACCGCAAGTGTGGCAATCGGTATCTGGCCTGGGCTTTCATGGAGGCGGCGCACTTCGCGATTCGCATCCTTCCCGCAGCGAAACGCTTCTACGAACGCAAGCGACGACAACGCCACGCGCTGCTCGCCGTGAAAGCGCTCGCTCATAAACTGGCGCGCGCCTGTTTCTACGTTTTGCGCGATCAGGTGCCCTTCGCACCTGAGCGCCTGTTCGTGTAGCGGCGGTTCGGCCAGCCTGGGTAGATCGGAAAGCGGACTGGTGAAAAGCCACGCGAACGATGATTCACCCAGGCATGGCCTCAATACACGGTTGTTGGCTCGATGCGCCTCGTCGCCGAATCACCAACGGACTGGGACGTCGCTTCGCGGCGAGCCCTTGCGGAATGTGATTCCCTTGAGCGGCGGCGGGTACCGAGGACTTTCTGGGGCTCGAACGAGCCGAGGGCCGATGCCGTCGCTCCTTGGCGGGCGATGCGTCCGCACCTAATCCAGATGGGTGTCTGGTGCGCATCGGCCATCGATGTGCAACCAAGAGAACGAAAGACAGGATGCGCGTGGACAGACGACCGCGAAACTTCCGACGCCCTCAACGCGTCAGCGGTTTCCTGCGCTACTTGACAAGGGGCCGGTCAATGGGCGTCAGCTTTTCGGCGATGCCGAGCATTAACCGAGCCGCGCCAGTAATCAAAACTGCGAGCAGCGGATGAAAGAACCGACCGGGCTCCTCGATGACTTTGGAATGGGTTTCTAGGCAATCCCCGCTTGGGCCATAAACATGCAGCCGTTCAGATTTGGGGGCATCGTCTCGATTGACCTCGATGAATATTCCGTAGCTGGTCGAATTCGCGATGATCTTGAGCGTCTTTTCGATCGGGTCGCCCTTTGCCTTGGCGTCATCCCGTAAATCGATTAAAGACAGATAGAAATCATGCGTGTAGGGATCGATGGTGTAATCCTCGCGGCCGAGGATTTTGACTGGCTTCAGCCCCTTTTGCTGGGGCCCTGGTCGATAGGTGATGGCTTCTTCGATTTCCGGCGCTTCTCCGGTGAGTAGCTTCGCCACGATGCAATCAGCCAGTGTGTACCAAAGGGACCCTTCGGCCGCCAGGTAATTCAGGCCGATGGTATAGGTGCGCTCGTCATACTTGGCCCGTACGGGAAACAGATTGGCGTTCAGTTTCAGCCTGACGAGCGTGGTCAACCGCCGCCAGGTCGCAGGATTCTGCAAATCGGCAATGGTGACGGCTTCCAGAAAGGCGCGGGTCTCAACGGTTGTTTCTGTGGGCTTGATCCCCTCACTGATGACAAACTCCCACAAGCCCATGAGACCGTTCACCGTGGGGTACATCGACTTGAAGTCGCAGTAGATCACCTCCCGCACAGTCCGGCGAATTCGGACCTCAGCCCGACCGCCATAATAGGCACAGAGGATTCGGCCAAAGTGACGTCGGTCAGACTCCGGATCGCACCCCAGGAACGGCTTGATGCCCATCTCCTGGAGATACGCCTTGCCGATCGTGGCTTCGCTGAGGATCTTCGACACCGCCCGGGACAACCCATGCTCGGCGTAGCGCCGTGAGAGCGCTTGGTAGCACTCCCAGGTGACCTGGACGTCCGCCCGGGCGTAGTCGAGGTAGGCGTCTGAAGTTCCGCCATGCTCGCCGGCCTCAAGCTTCTGGGTAGGGGTTCGAAGAGTCGCGGCCAACGATCGAAGCGTAAAGCGGCGGCTGAGCAACGATGCAGCCAGTGTCTTGATGTCAACGAAATGACCGCGATAGGTATCGACTTTCAGTTTGCGCTTGCGCTGGCCGCGGGTAGTGTCCTGCCCCTCCGGCTTCGCAAAATCGATCATCGCCGCCTTGGGGCTTAGGTGCTTCACCCGTATGCGCGGATGCGTGCTATTACGGGTTAGCAGGAAACTGTATCCGCCCCGCTTATCTCGCCTTGCTACGCCGTGGTGGAGAGCCACACGCGAGATATCGAAAGGCAGGTTGAACCCGACGATCGTCGCATGCCGCGTGTACCCATACCTCAGCAGGATGTCCGACCGGAACTCGCCGATGGTCAGAACTTCGAGCTTGTGTGCGGCCGCATACCGCTGGATGAGCTTTTCCTCGGACTTGGAAACTGCCTTTGGATCAAAGAACACGCCTGATGTCTCGAGCCTGGACTCCTTGCGAATCTGGAAAAAGCCAAGGCGGAATCGCTGTGTCGCTTCAGTGCTGGTTTCGGTGTCGACCACAACTGTCCACTTTGAAGCGGTAAGACCCTCCCTAACCGGTAGATTCCCAAGGGGCTCCGAATTCGGGCGCTCGGTGTAGGCACGAATGGCGATGGGGGTTCTGAGGATGTTCATGCTGCTGCCCCCGCAGGCGGGGCCTCATTAATCAGCCAGTCCCCAAACTCGCGCATCCTCTGCACAATCAACAGCAGCAATGCGCACAGACCCAGGAGGAACAACCCGATGACGGTGAGTTTGTCCTTCGGCGGCTCCCGGCCGCGCGGCGCGTGGTCGAGCTGGTCGTCAGAAATCTTGCAATGATCGTTACGACAGATGATGACGGTGTCAGTGTGGTATCGACGGCCGGCGATGTGATGCTTCTCCAAACAGCGAGGATCACTCTCGCCGCAGATGACACAACGCGGTTCGTGCGTGCCGAGGCGGCGGTAGTGCTGCTCGAGGCGGTCTTCTTGATCGAGATGCGTGGTAGACATGGCTCAATCTCCTACTTGGATGAAATGATTTCGTAGATCTCGTGGAACGGCGGCGTGTCTATCGCAGCGATGCGGTGGAGCGCATTGGGATCAGTTTCCAGAACGTATTGACGGCCGTTTGTCGCTTGAACGCTCTGACCCCTGAAGGATTCGATCAGCGAGATATCGTTGGTGCGTACGAACGCCGCAGCGGCGTTGTGGTGCTCGCCGGCTAAACGAGCTGGTTCGTACCCGCGCACCGTCAAAACTCGGAACCGCCCCCGAGTAATGACCGGGAGTCGTCGGAGCCGATTGTCTTTGGTAACCCAGCGTCGGCCTTTGCGCTTGCCCAACCGGTGCTGAGTCAGAAATTCGCGCAAGCGCCGGCGAGAAATGTGTGACGCCCGAGCTGCCGCGGTTAGAGAAATTCCGCGGTTCATCTCCAGGATCGCAGCTTCGATGCGGGGGTCGTCGATGGGCCGGTGGGTATTAGCTGGGTTTACTCGTGCCTTGCCGCGCCCTGCTGCTTGAGTACGGGCCGGTCCACGCACCAGGCTGCGTGCCCTGCGGCTGGAGCGGCGGCGCGTCATGATCGCTTCCCTGTGGGCTGCCGCTCACCCTCAGCGTGCGAGAACCCTATGTCTGCGATTGCTCTTTGAGGCTCGACAGATGTGAGCCAGACGCCGAAGGCGGCCGGAGCTTTCGGGGTGAACGACTGACGGCTATAATTCTTAGGCACACAAATCCCCTTCACGATCGATCCGATCGCGATCACTGAAATTCTGGGGAACCTAGGAATGCCGGCGTTGCAGCGCTGGCATTCATCTTTCAGCGGGACTACCCGCCTACGTCAGAGTCAACTTCATCGGCGGTACTTTCCTCGGTCTCGGTATCAACCGCGACAAAGTCTCCGTCGCGCAGCTTGCTGCGCAACTCCCGAAGCGTCATGGAGTAAGAATCCCCATCATCTGTTTCCAGATCGACGGTCTGCTCTTCGTCATCTATTGAATCGACAACAACAAGGTCTCCCTCGTCATCGACGAGCTCGAGACCCAGGGTGATTCGGGGAATGCCCATTGCACATGCCTCCTTCGTTGGACTGCGGGTCCGGGACAGGCCCGCGGCAAAAGAAGCGTGAAGGAGCGAAATCTAATTAACTAATTAATGGCGCCGCTTGGCGACCTTAATGCTATTTGTCTTGTTTCTTCGTTGTTCGCTGATCGCTGGGCCAGAGAATTGCCACGCAATGTGGCAACTTGGATCGCATGGTCCGCTTTTGTGCGTCGAGCTGCTCCGCCGTCGGCCGTCCAGGCTCACCAACAAGGGCACTGCGGAGTGCTTTTGCCAACTTGGACCGTTCTGCTCTCCACTCTTCGAGGTAGCGCTGAAACGTGCTCGCCGCGACAGTCCGATCGACCTGCGGCTCATGTTCAACAAGGATCTGCAGCTGGAATACCCACACGCGCACGTCAGCGTTGAAAAGCTCTTGTGCGATTAGTGCTGTGCGAGTCTTGTAGCTCGCTTTCCGTTTTGCGGTTACCGGCTGTCGGCGGCGTTTAGCAATGCGTCGTTTTTGTCGGACGCGCGACCGCGAGCGGCCACCCGTCAGCTCGACGGCGGCCCGGAACCTAGTGGGCACCGGGATACCCGCTTCAGAGCACCATTCCACAAACGCTGCGGGTTCGACGAACAGCTCGTGCTCCGGAAACTCCCAATTCCGTACGTGCCGCGTTCGGGCGTAGGCAGATATAACCCTGCCAACCGACCCGCTTCTCGCCAAGAGGTCGGCCCATTCGGGTGCCCCGGATTGTCGTACCTTCGAGGGCTCCTTTTCCTCGCCGGCTTCGGGTCGAAAGTCGAGTTCCAGCCCAGATCGCGGCACGAAGCCTGTGACAAGGGCCGCCGCCTCTTCAACGAGCCAGGCAGGCCTACGGGAATATGCCGCGTACGTAGCTACCGTGGCTCGCTCCGCCGGACGTGAGATTGTGACTCCTCGGTACATGGCCGGTGAGGCACGATGAGCGTTTATAACTGACCTGCTGAACGCCATTGAGTCCGTCGCGGCCGCACTGTCCGCCGGCGACGTTCAATAGACGCTAGCGTCACCATATGACCAATGCGCGTCTGCTGCTCATCATAGACGTCGACCGCCTTTAGCTTCTGAGCGCGCAGCAGCTGGTGTACGCGCGCCCGAGAGATGCCCAAGAGCCGAGCGGCGAGCGTAACGCTGACCCCGATCAGCCTATCTCGCTTCGGTGTGGTCGCAAATGCCTTGACCATAGAAACCCAATCGCTGACGTGCAGTGCTTTCGCCACGTGCTGTCCTCCTCACGACATCATAACTCTCGATCTGTTCCTTATTTACTAGTCTGGCAATGGTGTTCTTTGCAACTTTGGCAACATTGTTCTTTACATCGTGGTCTAGAAACGCGGTACTTGCACCACTACCCGCACTACTACCTGCACCACTATCTGTGCCGCTTCGCGGTGATTTTCACGGTCGTGCGGTCGCTCGAACCTAACCGCGCGCGGATTGCTCGCCACCGATGCGCGGTACCCTTCGCTTGCAGCTGCGCCCTTCGTTCTGGTTTGAATGACAACGTTCACTAGGTGCCCGATTGTGGCCTCGGTGGCGAGATCCCGAGGGCGGCGGGCGTGGCTCTCGATCGTGGAATAAGCCGCTCCAGAAGCTCGGCGCTGTCGCTGGCGGGCGGACTAGAGGCGTCTCCTGGGTAGCGAGAGTGGCCTCGAACGACGGGGAGGCTCCATGTGCCGCTTGCAGCGAACTTGCAGGGTTAAACCCCGTATAATCAAGCCACTACAAGCATAAAAAAGAACCCTCCGATGAACGCACTCGACGACACTTCTGCCGTTGAACGTTCCGATGCCTACGCCAATCGGTGTGCCTTCTGGATTGCAGAATCCGCGCCGCAATTCTCGCGGCGGATTCGCGAGCGTGAGCAGCGGCCGCTAATTCTCACGGGTCACGGTCTTTCGCTACGTGGGGACAAAGGAAGTCTGCTCGTGCGCGACGGCTACACGCATTTTCCGCAAAAGCAGCGCGAGTGGCGCTTTTTCAACGGCGCGTTAGATATTCCGCCTGCGTTCGTTGTGATTGATGGTTCGGGCAATATTACGTTGGATGCGATCGATTGGCTGGCGCGGCACCGCGTGCCGTTAATCCGCATTCGTTGGGATGGGCAATTCGCGTCGATCGTTACGTCTGGCGGCCAGGCTGCCAATCCGAGCAAAGTTTATTGGCAGCAGAAAACTCGCGAGAATCCGCGCGCTCGGCTGATTTTTGCAGCAGATCTTATTCGCCAGAAAGCGAACAACACTTTGCTCACGTTGGAGCAGCATCTGCCGCGCTCGGCACTCTGGGACAAAGCGTGCAAAAACATCGCACTTCGAGCGGAATTGCTAAAAAGCAAACCGCCGCGAACTTTTGCACATTTGCTCGGAATCGAAGGAAGTATCGCTGGCGACTACTTCCGCGTCTGGTCTGGCCTATCCATCAAGTGGAAACCACTGAAGCAGCATCCCATACCCGGAGACTGGAGCACCTACCGTTCGAGAGTCGCCCTGCGGCATGGAATACGACTCCGAGCTGACGGCGGTGGCTACAACCGAGGGGCGACGCACCCCGTCAATGCGATGCTGAACTACGCATACGCGGTGCTGATTGCGCAAACCCAGATCCGCCTCATTGTCGATGGGTACGATCCCACGATCGGCATCATGCATGAAAAGAAAGCCCTTCGCGGAATCAATCCTGGCTTTGCTCTCGATCACATGGAGCCGATGCGACCAGTGGTCGATCGCGCCGTATTGCAGCTGATCGACGCGGTGACGTTCACGGGCGCTGACTTCTCAATCCAGCACGATGGCGTCTGTCGAATGAATCCAGAGCTTGCGCGGAGGGTGGCGCAGCTGGCTATGGAACGTTGCAAAGTTAGCGGCAGATAGAGCCTGTATGTTCGCTCTCGGAACTCGAACACGCATTCAGCAGTGCGCGATTAACCGGGAGGGAACCGTCCTTGGAGCCTTGTGGCAGCGTTTCTATTACGGATCCGTACCAGTGGTACGTCGGAACCAGAACCACCTGGCCCGCGCGGCCGAAGACTGGTAGGCACTGGCAGCGGGAATGCGCAACTCCACTTCAGTACCGCTTCCCGCGCGACTCCTTAGCTCTAGTCGGCCACCAAGGGTGTGCGCCCGCTCGCGCATCCCCTGCAAGCCCCAGTGGCCGGCACGCCCTTTTGCTTCGAGAACCTCGGAGCTGATGCCTTTGCCGTCGTCGCGAATGCGTACCGTCAACTGCTGCTCGGCGTAACGAACGGACACCTCCACCTGACGCGCCTCTGCATGGTGGAATGCATTGCGCAGCGCCTCGCCGGCAACTCGGTACATCTCCTCACGCACAGCAGGCTTCAGTTCCCGTGGTGTGCCTTCCACTTCGACATGAAAGGCGGTCGTACTGGGGTTGCCATCCGCAGCTGCAAGCTCTTCGCCCAGCGTCTTTAGGGCGGAGCCGAGATCGCCGCTGCGCATTGTGGATGAGCGCAAGCCTTGAACGGCGTCTCGCCCCTCAGTGACCGCTTGCGCAGCTTGGTCGATGACACTATTCAGTCTGTTTTTGGTTTCGTCATTAGCAGGCGATTTCGGCAGACCCTTGGAAACGCTTGCGAGTAGGAGCAAGTGTCCCTGGAAACTTTGCAGGAGGGTATCGTGCAGATCGCGCGCAATGCGGGTCCGCTCATCCATTCGTGCTTGGAATCTCTCGGCTACCCGTCTGAGGTGCAGAAGGTACGGTAGGTACAACGCACCGAACGCAGCAGCGATGCATAGCGCCAGGAACCAGCGAGTCTGGTAAAAAGCCGGCAAAATGCCGAACTCGGCGGTAGCAACTTTGTCCGACCAAACCCCGTTGGTGTCTGTGGCCATGACGCTGAAATGATAGGAGCCGGGAGCCAGATTGCGGTAGCTCACTGGGCTCGCGCTCGCGGCTTCGTGCCAATTCTGGTCCGTCTCCTGCAGTTTGTAGCGAAAGCGCACCGCGGTGGGGTCCGCGAGGCTTATCGCGGCATAGCCGATCTGCACGCTGGAGGTGTGGGCGGGAAATCTCAGTTCGGAGCCGAGCGGATAGCTCTTGTCGTCCGCAGCGATCGACTGAATCGTGCTCGGAGGCGGCGGTAGGTTCTTCTTAGAGCTTGCCGGATCGAGCCAGACAACACCTCCGCTCGTAGCGAACCATAACCTCCCATCAGTGCCTTCAACGGCAGTGTTCAGGGGGCGCAGTTGAAACGCAAGCCCAGGGAGCCCCTCGCGCGTTCCAAAATGGTCGCCCTTCACTTGATAAGCCGGGTTCTTCAGTGCCTCTGAGATTTCTGAGGGGCGCAGGTGGAAGATACCGCCGAGACCATGGAGCCACAAATCCCCATTCGCCGTTTCGATG
>Ga0306920_100012407_pt1 | contig 11564 bp, 11 predicted proteins | sample flu12Cox44000170_FD_204666 | JGI IMG/M metagenome (GOLD analysis project Ga0306920, IMG submission 204666) | Lab enrichment of tropical soil microbial communities from Luquillo Experimental Forest, Puerto Rico - flux4day.12C.oxic.44.000.170 (v2)... | ecosystem: Environmental > Terrestrial >...
GAAATTTGTGCGATGCGTGACGACGCGTAAGCCTTGTGCCAGGAACTACACTCGTCTGTATGCGTTTCATACCTGGCTCCGTGGTCACATCCTTTCCCCCTAAGTCCTTTGTGCCGAGGCCACGGCAGCCACCAAATTCGGACATTGGTTATGAAGATCGAGCGGTTTGCTGGTCACCACGAGGCGAGGGAAGCCTTGGTGCTTTCCGTCGCGGCCGTAACCGCAATCATGCTGATCGAGAGTTTGATTTTGATGATCCTGTATTGACTGCACCGCAAACAGGCACATCATCTCTTGCACAACAGTAGTGAGGTATCTCCCCACAATCCACAATAATGTGTGGACTGCTTCCTGCGCTGACGACTACGTAACGACTACGCGGAAACGCTGACTGATTAGCAATTACAAATCAGCGTCCTATTGCACGCGGACTGTGACGGGAGAATAGCAGACATTGTCCGCAAACTCGTCAATGTCCGCTTTTGACCCAAAGCGCGGACATCGGCTTCGACCGAGCCGATCGTGGCCCGACGTGCCGCTTCTCTTTCGTCTTCGTCATTTCAAGCCCTCCTCACCATACGTATCCACTGCCCCGTACTGGATTACCCCTGCCCAGACCACCATCCGGGGCGCGCGTATATCCTTGCGTGCGTTGCCATGCGAGCATCGTGTCGCTGGCATCGCCTGGATCGCCAAAGGCAATCCGCGACCGTGAAACAACGCCATAGCCGTCAAACATCGCCGATGTCCCGGCCTGTTCGCGCGGCGTTAGCCGATAGAGCAAACCGGCAACGATATTCGCAAGATCGTCGTGGTTTTTGTTGAGATGGACGATCGATTCTTGACCAGCTTGGCCGATCTTCCGGCGCAGATTCGCCAACTGCTCGATGGCGCGCGGGACATCGAACATCACAACCATCTTCGACGTAAAGGCCGGCAAGCAATGCAAATACAATTGCGACGCCGTCAGCGGGCACGACTGATAGGTGACGCCTTGCTTTGCAAACATATTCCGCACCAAGCCGGCGCCGTAGTCATCGCCCATTACTTCGCTCAAACCCCACGCTTTCAGCGCGTCGGCATGGCCCTTCACAACATCGAGCGCAGAAAACGGCGGCCTCGCCTCCCACAACGCATCGATGAGAAGCACATCATGATCGCCATCACGGCTGCGATGACCGATCCCCATCGTGAATGAATCGGTGCCAGTACCGGACGCAGGATCGGTGAAGGCGACGTATTGAACGCCGGGCAGTTTTGGGCGGAAGGTCACGCCTTTCTCGACAGCCGCTTCGATAAGAGAACGCGGCAGATATATCGAGATAGGCGCCCTAAACTTGCCACCCCATTCGCTTTGTGCGCCTTCGGCATCAAGCTCATATTCTCGATCGATGCGTGACTGGTCGAGCTTCGGGTTTAAGGTCTTGCTGTCGGACTCGACGACAAGGATGAGCGGATCGCCGGCGGGGCCGTAGTGGTTCTTGTGGATCTGATACACGACTCCGGCTTCGGTTGCCGGCGATGAGATCAGGACCATCGGGCCTCCGGTCGTGATCAGCGACGGCCTCAATGCGGTGACGATGTCTTCGTCCTTGTTGGCGCTGTCGGCTTCGTTCCGAAGGAACGCGGATTCGTCGAGCACAACTGCAACGCATGTCGCGCCGCGGACGTGGCGCCAATTAGCTGCCTGGATTTCGATGTCGATCCCGTTCGAAAGTTCGATGCTAGACGCGGTCTGGCTGACGACCAACGCCTGCATCAGTGCGCTATGCTCGATGAACTTCTTTGCGTAGCGGAAAGCGCGCCCAGCTTGATCTTGGGTAGGCGCCAGATACAGCGAAACGCCGCGCTCGCCGAGGTTTAGCTTGTCGCTCCAATCGCACAAGCACGACAGATAGACGACCAGGACAGCGACAGCGGTCGTCTTGCCCGATCGCCGGCCGGATACGGTGAGCCATGTGTCGATCATCGCGCCCGGTTCGTGATCTCTGGCGGTGAAGGCTTTGAAGATTTGCCGCTCGTCGTCGGTCAGTTCTTCGCCGACAGCGGCGATCAATAGGACACGCCAAGCGTTCCAGCTTTCACCCTTCATGGCGTCGGCCAGGAGCAATGGATCGGCGAGCGCTTGGCGCATCGTGAATAGCGGCTTCACTCGGCTGCACCTTTCTCAGCCTTCAGCGCTGCATAACGCTCCAGGGTCATGCTCGGCTGATTGCGGGCATACTTTTCGACGAGCGCTTCGCGGATTTTCAGCGCGGTGTTTGTGTCGCTGTGATTGCGCGATCGCAGCAATTCGACATAGCGCTGCACCAATAATCTGTCCGCAGAACTGACCGTACGTCCGCCTTCCTCAAGGTCGGCTATGACCTCAGCCTCCATCTGCGAACGCGTCTGCGCGAACTTGTGGGTCTGTGAGACGCCTTTCTCGAACGGCCGACCGCGGCCGCGCCGGCGTGGCTGATTCCTTGGCTGATCATTCGCTGGAGTCATGACTACAGACATCTTCCCAAAGACCTTATTGGATTCCCGTTGGACACCTAATTCGTATAAGGTCAGAAGACCCCGAAACACAAGGGTTTGCGCCCGACTGTCGCCGCTTCACAAGGCGGCACAGAAGCGCTTGCGACGAGCGCTGATGCCGAAATGCTGCCTGGAAAAGACGTTTTGAAGATGCAGATCAGCGATCAGTGCGGCGCGAGAAATTCCCAAAGCTCGGCAGGATCGCGGTCGGGAATGTCCATCCCATGATCGCGCATATGATCGTCCATCCCACGCATCCCGTTCAGCAGATGCCCACGGCAGCGCATATGCACCCATCCCACAGCGACGCCTGTGCGGCGCTAGCAATAACAAACGAGCGGATCGTCATCCGTGCTCCTCGTCGACGAGCAGGCAGTGCACTCTTTCGGCGTCGGCAGCATTGTATTTTTCTCCATCCATCATCGCCGCAAAGGCTCTATAAGCGGGATCGAATGATAGGACGGTTTACCGTCCATCATTAGATTCCCTTATAGGCCGTCATCAATGGACGGTTGGGTTTTACCGTCCATCATGGTCGTTTCTCATTATCGACGAATAACCCTTTGACCGTCTTCCCATGACCCGCCTTCGAGTAATCGTCTTTGAACAGGACCTCTTTCTTCAGGAGGTCCCTGATGACCTCCCGCGCCTGAGACTCTGAGATATCCGGAAGTTCGTCTTGGACGACGGGCCATGCAGCCCTGTCGGTGGCGGCTGACGCATCACTGTACCTATCGCCGCTCGGCAAGCCGGCATCGATCCTATCGAGGATGCGGTTGATGCTGTCCGGATCGACATCCTTTATGTCCGGAGGCACCCACTTTTCGAGCGCCTGGACCGCATCGCCTTCGGGATACTGGTCTGTGCTGTTGCCAAGCTGGACGCTCACAAGCTGATACCAGCTTGCTTTGATAGCCCGCACAATGTTCGCCTTAGCGCGGTCCAGGCGGACATAGCTCTTGCGCATATCGGGCTCGATGCCGAACTGCTTCGCCTCCGCCTCGCTCATCGTCGTCAACGTATAGTCGAGTCGCGCGGCATCTCGTTGAGCACTCGCGCCGCGGCGGTTATCGGAATCGCCGGCTGTCAGTGATCCCTTACGGGTATGCGCCGGGCTGTCGATAGCGATGTTGTATTCCTGCGCCAACCGGACCAACCGCGAGCACACAAAATCCATGTCCGGGTTGCTGTTCTCATCGAGCGCGTGCAGCTTCACAAACGGATCGAGGATCACGGCATCCGGCCGCCGGCGCTCAATGGCTCGGCGCAGCATCGGCTCAAGCTTGCCGAGCACCCGCTTACCGTCGATCTCTTCAGCGATCTTCGCTCCATTGAAATTCGCACAGAACAGCCAGCCACGAAGCTCCGCCGGGTCGACATGATGGTGCAGGCCGATCGCCAGCAATCGGCGCCATAGCTCGTTCTGATCGTCTTCCAAGCTCATCATCAGAACGCGACAGCGCTGATATATCCGGTTGCCGAGTAGTTCATGCCCGGCCGCAAGCTCGACGGCCTGTGTCAGCCGCAACGTCGTCTTGCCGTGATCGCCGGGCGCCACAAGGCTCGAAGCGAACCCTCTGCATAGCTGCCAGCCATACAGCCATTGTCGCGGTGGCGGCTGTCTATCTTGGCTCAATAGCTCGCCGGCATCCCACTCTTCGAGTTCGCCACCATCAACCGGAATCTCGCGGCAGATATCGAGCAGCTTTGTCGTGTCGCCGCCGGCCGCGATCCAATCATCGACGTCATCCTTCGGCTGGATGTCCCGATAATCTTCACGCTGCCGGTCGAGATGCTTCCATAGATGCTCGGTCGTAACGATGCGGATTGAAGCAGCACCGCCGACGAGCGTCTTATGCGCAATGTCAGCTTGCTTGCGACCATCCTTGTCATGGTCTTCGAGAATGATGACATCGAAGCCGACCAGCGCCGAGGCACACTCAGGCGTCCACTTATGGCTCAGTACAGTGGTCGCCAGCCATCCGGCCGCGATCAACGCGTCAGCGTTCTTCTCGCCTTCAGTGATGAACACCGTGCTGCCAGGACCGGCGCGCACGACGGATGGCCAATTATAAATGACGAGACGGTCACCAGCGCCGAGCACAGCGCCTCGATGCGGCAGAAACTTCTTCCGCGGCCGCTTCCTGTTTGGCTCGATGCCATCACGAAGCTCATATCGATTCTGCTGATACAGGATCGTCCCATCCGGCAGCTTGTAGTCATAGACCTTCGCCAAGCGATATCCCTGCCGGCGCAGGAACGAGTCATCGAACTTCTCGCCGGCATGATCGTCGGCATATGTGTCGCGTGCGGCTTCAGCCCGCGATCCGCTCGAACCTCGGTCATGGTCATGGCCGTTCGCCTTGCTGGCGCTCGGCTTCGGTTCTTTCGGAGCAAACGCGAAACCCTCCGCCATGATCTTACGAATATCGATGTGCGGCATGTCGGTGATGACGATGTCGTCAATCGATTCCTGCGGCGCCGGCGGACGTTCTCCCATGATACTTTCTCCCTCCCACGGCAGCGCCTCGGCGCCGTCAATGATTTCGTGGAGCATTTCTTCGGACCGAGCTTCGTTTTCCTCGGCAATAACCGGCGCAATCGGCTGTTCTTCGACTTGGCATATATTGGAGTCCGAGTTGCGAGCGCTCGTAACTCTCTCCGACTTGGAGAAGCGCGGACCATTGCGGACCTTCGCTGCCACAGGCAGACCTTCAGCCCATTCCGGCAATGCAGTGATCAGCCGGGTGAACTCTTCGACGCTCCCGAACCCATCCGGAGCCTCGGCGACTATTTCGTCATGGACATGGATGACGATCTTGTAACCGGCCGCTTCGACGCGCTGCATCGCGGCGGCGAGCAGATCGCGCGAGATCGCCTGCACTATATTCTCGGTCCACAAACCGCCGTATGCGCAGCCGCGGCCGCGACAGCAATCAATCCATTTACCGCCGGTGTTGTCTTTGAAAGTCACTGCGAGATTATCGAATTTGTCAGGGTCGAGCCGCGGGAACGGATACGAAATCGCCCGACCACTTGGGAGCACGAAGCGCAGGAACGATCCGTCGCAAGTGATGCTCAGCCGTTTGCTGTACTCGATCACCGTGCCCGGCTTGCGCACAGCCCGGACAGCGGCGCGGTTTATACCTTTCCAGAATCCGGTCGTATGCGGATGCGCTCGGCGCCACGCATCCCGGTAACGTATGATGTCTTCGTCGCTCGCTTCATCGTCATCCGGCGCGAGCTTTCTCCAGGCGGCGACGCCACCTTGATAACCGAACGCAAGATCGGCGGTCTTCCCGGTGGCGCGCGCTTGATCTTCCGGCAATCCACAATTGCGGCCGTTGATGTAATACGGCTCATCCTTCGGATCGCCGGTCTTATCGAATTTGCTCCATTGATCGGTCTTCGATAGCTGTCCTGAAATCCAAGCTGTGACCCGGCTTTCGACGCCGGAAAAATCTCCGATGAGAAAGCGATGTTCTGGCGACGCCGATATCATGGCGCGCGCTATGTCACCGACCGCCTGGAGCGGCGGACATATGCTGGAGACTTCCGCGACATCGCCGGATAAAACCGCGAGCCGCTTCGCCTCCATGTTGTCGCTATCGCGTTTGAAATTCTGCGGCTGTGGTCCCGTTCCGGTCCATCGACCCGTTCCGGCGCCGCAGAAGCGGAGTGTTCCGCGGACGCGACCGTCTGCATCGCGCCACGATAATAATGTATCGACCTTGGCTGCGGCCGCATGTGCGGCACTAATACGAAGCTCCATCACGCGGCGGACGACAGGATCGAGACCCTTTCGCCGTAATGCGTGACCGAGCGTCGTCTTGCCGACACCATCGACTTTGCAGCCGTGCTCGCCGAGCCAATCCTGCATCGCCTTTGTCTGGTTGGTTGATGTCAGCGCGCCGTCAGTAATGCGGACAAGCTCGTCTTGGACTTTCCGGTCTGCTTCAGCAGCAATCTGCGACGCCGCTTCGAGGAGCGGATGATCGACGTAGAATCCGCGCTGGTTGATCAACTGGTCGAAAACCCAAAGCGCTTGCTCTGATGCTGTCAGCGGCGGAAGTCGGTGATGGAGTTCGCGCTCGACATCGATGTCTCGCCGGCAATACGCGTACAGACGTTCGAGCTTTTCCGGTTCGTCGTGCCAGTAGATTCCGTTCGGGTCTTCGCCGGCGCGCGGCTTGCGCGGCCGCGCCATCTGCAACATCAACTTGCTGCCGTCATCATCCTTCCGCGCCGACAATTCGAGAACCTCGGCGACCAGCTTCAGCTTCGCAGGCAATGCGCTCGCCAATGCTGTCGCCATTGTGCAGACATGGCGCTCGATAGGGACAATGGGCAACCCATATCGCGGCGCCATGATGAGCCGCTCGATAGCCGTCTCGAACGCGTCGTTATGCGCAGCGACGATCCACTGAGGATCGCGCGCAGCAATCTGAATTTCTTCGGGTACGGGTTCGCCTGGAACCCACAGTTTCACCGGACCGTCATCGACCGCATACGCGCAACACCAGACGTCCGTCGTCGGGTCGGCTGCATAACGCCATGCACCGACCTCGGTCAGATCGAGCGTCGAGCGCGTCTCAAAGTCCCGGTGGAGAATAGGCATGACACCATCAATATTTTTGAGAAAAGAAAATGCGGGAGGCAGACTGCTCCGCCTCCCGCGATACGGTGGGGCCTAGGCCGCCTCCGCTTTTGAGCGCTTGCCGTTAGCTTTCGCCGCCGGCTTTTTCTCGCCGCCGGCGAACAACTCGTCGACCGAGTCATTGAACGTCGGCTCCGCCGCGGCCGGTGCCGATGGTGGTAATGACGGAACTTCGGCAGCGACTTCACCACCGGGACGCGTCCATTCGACGACGATGAAGTGCGGGCGCTGGCGTCCGCCAAACTTCGTCTTCATGAATGTGTTGGACAACGTCACGACAGCGTAGATGCCGTCGCCTTTCAGGCGGCGAACCGTATCAATCTTCTCGACGAGTTCGCGGATGGCAATCTGGCCGCCCACGGTGCCCGTCGGGTAAGAATATTTCTCCATCGTCATCGGGTCGACGAGATAGAGAACGGTTTGCGCCTGCCAAGGTCCGCGCGGATTGCCATCTGGCCCATCGGTCCAATTCTCGCGCGGCTCGCGGTCGTTCATTTCCTTTACGTCAGGAAATTTCTGACCCGGTTGCAGCACGATTGTCTCGACCGGCCTCGCGGCAATCCACTTCTGAACGAGACGTTTGACGCCGGCGACAATCAACTTGCGGTCTTCCGGAATCTCTTCGTCTTCGCGCTCCCAAGTATCGTCTTTGGTGTACTTGGTCAGCCCTTGGATGAGGCCGGCGTTTGCCGGGCGCTCGCGCCCTTCAACACCGTCCTCGTAACCCGCGAAGCCGTCGCTTACGGCTGCTTGGGTCGTCTTCATCAGAGTATTAATAGGACACCTACTTTCTGATCCGTCGGGATCAATTGCCAGAACCGTCTGGCGGCGAATCCTGCGGCGCAGGAATCTCTTCGCGTGCTGATAAACATTTGAATCCGTGCGTCCGACCGAGCCGCTTAAGGATCGCGCGGAGCCCGTGGATGCCGGTGCCGTATTTCGGCGTCAGCCGGATGACGTAGATCGGCGCGCGCTCGGTCACGACGGATTGTCCTCACCATCGTGAATCGATATGTGCTCGACGGTCGCCGGCGCGCCGTGATCGCGCCAAAAATAAAACCAGCCATATGCGACGGTGCTCGACGCGCGCGGGCCGGTCCAACCGACACGGTGCATCATGGGCAGGCGCTCGATGAACGGGTACACCGTGACGAGTTTGCCGCTCTTGAAAATGTGCGCGCGGCGCCGCGATTCCAAAAAGCTCAAACGAAGGAGCATCAGGACGCGCGGACACAATTCGAGCGCGTGCTCGACAAACTCGGTCGCGTATCGGAACGGAGGATTCGTCATGATCATTTCTGTCCGCGCCGGCACCGCCGTCGCTTTCAGGAAATCGATCTCAGCTTCGAGCGGAAAGGTCCGATGGACGATGTCGCTGGCGAAGACGCAATGACCAGCATCGCGCAGGATGCTGACGATGGCGCCTTCGCCTGCGGCACATTCCCAGACGTAATGCGGCAGGATGCCGAGCCGCAGGGTCGGATAAACGCCGCACGCCGGCGTTGGGTTGAAATCCAACCCACGCTCGGCGAGCGGATGCTTGATGCGGAGCACTTACGCGTCCTTCCAACCGAGCGTCGCGCAGTGGAGCGCGATGTCGCTCAGCTTCGGGCCGGCGACTTGCCGGCGTAGGAAGTTCGGGATGGAGAGGTCTTTCGGAATTTCCAGATCGCCTCGGTCCGCCGGAACGACTGTCGGCGCCGAGATCGCAGGCGCCTGGAGGTCAGTGACCTCGTGCCCTGCGGCCTGGATGAAGCGCCGGCGTTCTTCCGGCGACGCGTACATCCACGCTTCCATAATGTCTGTATGGGTCGTCTTGCGCGGCTTCCACGGGGCCACAGATGACCCGCGGTTGATTTTGGCGGCACCGGCGCCACCATCCCCCTTCAAATTGGCGGCAGTGCCGCCGGCGATCCGGAGACAGCCGCGAACGCTTAAGCGCTCGTGGCATCGCATCGCCGCCTCGATCTCGGCGCGCTTGTCAGCGATCTGCATGTACTCGCGCGCGCGGCGGTGCGAGAATTTGCAGTTCGCTGCGACCCACTCGCCGAACTGACCATGACCGACAGCGAGCTTGGCTTCGTGTAGTCGGTCGCCGGCCGCCATTGCGACTTCGGCGCACGAGCGCATGTTGGCTTCGGCTTGGAGGTGGAGGGCAGTGATCTCGCTGGCGAGCCCGGCGAGCTCTTGTCCCGCCGGAGCGGGCATCATAATATTTCCGTGCATGTTGTTTCCTTCTGAGGGGTGGCGCCCGGCAAGGCGCGCCCCTCTTCTGTTAGGCGGATTTGCTTTTCTCTCTGGCTTTGCGCTCTTCGCGCTTTTCCCAACGCGCATCCGCCTGCGCGGTGATGCGTTGGGCGTGACCTTGGCCGATGACTTCCGGACGATCTTCCGGCGTCAGCCGATACCAATAGGCTCTGCTGTATTTGCGCAGCCGGAGCCACTCATTGAGGGTGTAGGAAAGCGTCATCAGACATCCCTTTGCTTCGAGATGTCCGCACACACATCACAATGTCTCGCCGAATAAAAAAGTAGGTAAAACGGGACAAAAAATTAGGGCCAGTTTGATCAAACAAACCGGCCCTAAATGCGCGATTAGTAGGTAAAGTCTATTACGTCGATGGAGGCATTAGCCGCACGACGGACAAGCCGAAAGGCGTAAATTCGTAATTGATTCGCGGCGCGCGATTCGTCATCTCGTCAACGCTCTCGTATGTGCCGTGCACTATGCCCGCCTCACACAACGTGTTCATGGCCCGGAGCACAGTCGGCTTGCTGAGTCCAGTCGTACTTTGAAGCTCGGTCGCATAATAAAGATGTGCGGTGCTCGCCTCCATCCGCATCAAGATCGTCTGCACCGACGCTGTGTAAATATTATACGACATGGCGATCACCGCAGACCGACGAGGTTGGACTTCTCGAAGCCGAACACCGGGACATTCTTGCGGATCGCATCGGAGACATCGCTCGGCGCCAAGTGAGCGTAATACTTCTCCGTCATCACAGTGGTCGCGTGGCCAAGAGCATCCGCGACGTAGCGCATCGGCGTTCCTGCTTTCACGAGCAGACTGGCAAACGTGTGGCGCAGTTGATGGAAGCCGATTGCTGGCTCGATCTTCGCCCTGGAGTAGGCATCGAGCATCGGGCGTATCTGGTACGACTTGCCGAAAGGTAGACCGGCATCCGTCCGTATGATCCGCTCACCGCCGCGGCGCCCCACGGTGAGCCCGCGAAATAACTGCGTGCCTTCGTTGCTCAAATAGACCTTGCGCGCCTTGCCGCTCTTCGATTTGCGGATCGACAGCGTCTTCGCGTCTCGGTCAAAGTCATGCACTTCGAGCGCACACAATTCGCCATAGCGACAGCCGGTAGTTAGCGCCGCCTCTATCATTGGCCGAAATTCCGGATCGCACGCGTTGATCAAACGCTGTGCCTCCTCAACGCTGAGAAAGCGGGTGCGCGGCACGTTAACTTTCGGGAACGGTTTGACTCGCTGCCATTCTCTATTGCCGGTGATCATGCCCTCCTCGAACCCTAGATTCAGGCCGGCCCGAAGGATTGCGAACACGCGGTTCGCCGAGACCCTGCGCTTGCGGACATCCTCGGCGCTGTTCTTGTCGAACTTGCGGTGCTGCTCTTTGCCCTTCTTTCGGTTCGGGCGCAGCCGTCCAGGCACAGCAGCCATTGCGGCGTGCCACTTGCGGATTTCCTTGGCTGTTAGTTTGTCGCACTCAATGGTGCCGAGCTTTGGAAGGATGTGTGCGTCAATTCGCCATTGAGAGTCGCGCGTGTCTTTCCCTTCGTGTGCGAGGTGCTCGATATAGTCAGCCATCGCGGATGCGACGGTATAAGGACCGATGCCGGCGTCGGCGCGAGCGCCTTGCTGGAATAGAGCGCGCGCCCGGTTCTGCGCTTGTGCGAAACTCAGGATCGCGGCACCATCGGCGTCAGAGTAGTCGTCAGCAATGCCAATCGGCTCGACGACGTACGGCTGCTTCTTGCCCTTCTTAGAAACTTGATCTTCGACGTACCGGCGCCAGACCCACTTGCCGCTTACGGCTGGTTTGCCTTTGCGGCCGCGCGGCTTTCGATAGCCGAGGTGCAGCCCTTCTTCGATGGTCCGATAGTACGGTTTGCCGCTTGGCTTGAGCCGAGCGCGAGCCTCCCGCGAGCCTAGCGCAGTGTCTTTCAACGTGCGTGCCATTTGTCCCCCAGGGTTCGTGTCCAATATCCGACCAATATACGTGCAGGAACATCGTGAAACAAACAGAGGCATGGAGAGGCAGTAATATCGGCACTTCCGGCATAAGGACGTGCCGAAACCCAAGTAAAACGACACCCGAATCGCACTATCTCGCGGCTACGGCGCCATGTTCTCCGCCCATAT
>Ga0306920_100012409_pt1 | contig 11564 bp, 11 predicted proteins | sample flu12Cox44000170_FD_204666 | JGI IMG/M metagenome (GOLD analysis project Ga0306920, IMG submission 204666) | Lab enrichment of tropical soil microbial communities from Luquillo Experimental Forest, Puerto Rico - flux4day.12C.oxic.44.000.170 (v2)... | ecosystem: Environmental > Terrestrial >...
CCTTAGCTGTTGGGGCCAGTTGCAGGGGACTGTTGCGGGGGGCAGACCCCTCGCGTAAGTGTTGCGATCGGTCGAAACCTGGAGGCCGCTGACCTCGCTTCCGACGCCCACTGCCCCCCACCCCCATGAAACGCATCGGCTTCACGTCTGGCTCCTTCGACCCCGTGACCAGCGGCCACCTGGACGCGATCGGGCGCGCGGCACGCATGGTGGACACGCTCGTCATCGGCATCGGCGTGCACCCGGGCAAGGCACCGCTGTTCTCCGCGGAAGAGAGGATCGAGATGCTCAAGGCCGAGACCGCAGGCATCACAAGGAAGGGCGGGGCCAAGATCGAGATCGTCACCTTCGCCAACCTTACGGTGGATGCGGCCAAGGCCGCGGGTGCAACCCTGATCTTCCGCGGACTGCGCGACGGCACCGACTTCGACTACGAGATGCAGATGGCGGGCATGAACGGTGCGATGGCGCCGGGCATCGACACGGTGTTCATCCCGGCCAGCCCGCACGTCCGGCACATCACCGCCACGCTGGTGCGGCAGATCGCGCTGATGGGCGGCAATGTCTCCGATTTCGTGTCTCCCAGCGTGGCGCGTCGGCTGAAGGCTAAGGCAGCCAAGATGAAGCCGTAGGCGGTAGGCTTTTTGGGTTGCTTCATCGCCCCAGAAAGGCCACAACGCGGGCGTCATTGCCTCGCGCCCGCATGGCCGAACCCCTTTCGGGCAGGCATGCGCCATCGATCCCAGCAGCCATTGGAGCCCTTCGTGATCCGCTTTCTTCTCAGCCTGGCGCTTGCCCAGTTCGCCGTTGCCGCCACCAGCCAAGCTCAAGCGCCCGACCCGCAGAACACCCTTGTCATCGAGACATCGAAGGGCAACATCCTCATCAGGTTGCGCCCGGATCTGGCACCCAAGCACGTGGCCCAGGTCAAGCGCCTGGCGAAGGAAGGGTTCTACAACGGCATCATCTTTCACCGGGTGATCGCCGGCTTCATGGCGCAGACGGGCGATCCCTCCGGCACCGGCACTGGCGGCTCCAAGCTCGCCAACCTGCCGGCGGAGTTCACGCAGGAGGAGTACAAGCGCGGCAGCGTTGGGGCGGCGCGCACCAACGATCCCAACAGCGCCAACAGCCAGTTCTTCATCTGCTTAGGCGCGGCGTGCCGTCAGCTCAAGGGACAATACACCCTGTGGGGCGAGGTGATCGAAGGCATGGAGAACGTGGACAAGATTGCCCGCGGCGAACCGCCGCCCCAGCCTGACAAGATGCTGAGAGTGTACGTGCTGGCGGACAAGAAATAATGAAGAGCATAAGCAGTCGGCAGTCGGCGGCGGCGGGCGGGTAGAGAACCCCTCGCTACCGCGAATTTGCCAACCGCGCACTGCCTCGCCCAAAGGAGTTTCGCGAACATGGCCCCCATCGAAGACCCCGAGAACACGCTGATCATAGTCACGACCAAGGGCAACGTGGTGATCGCCATGCGCCCGGACCTTGCGCCCAGGCATGTCGAGCGCATCAAGCAGCTGGCGCGTGAGGGTTTCTACGACGGCATTGTCTTCCACCGCGTAATCGACGGCTTCATGGCGCAAACCGGCTGTCCCAAGGGCACCGGCACCGGCGGCTCGCGCTATCCCAACCTCGCCGCCGAGTTCAATGCCGAGCCGCACGTGCGCGGCGTGTGCTCCATGGCGCGTGGGCAGAACCCCAACAGCGCCAACAGCCAATTCTTCATCTGCTTCGACGACGCCCGGTTCCTCGACAAGCAGTACACCGTGTGGGGCAGGGTGATTGAGGGCATGGAGAACGTGGACAAGATTGAGCGCGGCGAGCCCGTGCAAAACCCTGACCGGATCACCTCGCTCAAGGTAGCGGCGGATCTGTCGGAACGGAGCTGACCCCGCGGCGTCCTGTTGCCAACGTAGTGCAACGGTGTCAGACCCACAGGGTCTGACACCGCCATGCGCACCGACCTCTTCGACTTCGAACTGCCCGACGACCGCATCGCGCTGGAGCCCGCCTCCCCGCGCGATGCGGCTCGGCTCTTGGTGGTGCGCCCCGCGTCCGCCATGGATGTTGGCCTGCATGGGCATGACGTGAGCTTGCAAGACCGCGCGGTGGGCGATCTGCCGCAGCTGTTCCGCCCCGGCGACGCCCTCGTGTTCAACGACACGCGCGTGATCCGCGCGGCGCTCACGGGCGAGCGCGCGCGGGGGGACAATCGGGCGCAGATCGCCTTCAACCTGCACAGGCGTATCGACGAAAGCCGCTGGCGGGCCTTTGCACGTCCCGCCAAGCGCCTTGCCGCGGGCGACCGCATCCGCTTCGGTCACGAGGGCCGCGTCTGTCTGCTGGGCACGCTCGAGGCCAGCGTAAGCGCCATTGGCGAGGCGGGGGAGGTTGAGCTCTCCTTCAGCCTGCACGGCGCCTATCTCGACGAGGCAATCGCCATTCTGGGCGATCCGCCGCTGCCGCCCTACATCCTGGGCAAGCGTAGCTGTCGGCCCGAGGACGCCGAGAACTACCAGACCGTCTTTGCCCGCCGCGAAGGCGCGGTGGCGGCGCCGACGGCCGGGCTGCATTTCACCGATCGCCTGCTGTCTGCGCTCGACGCGCGCGGCATCTCCCGGCATTTTGTCACGCTGCATGTGGGCGCCGGGACCTTCTTGCCCGTCAAGGCTGAGGACACGGACGCCCACCGCCTGCAGCCCGAATGGGGCGAGATTCTCAGCGAGACGGCTGCGGCGCTCAATCGCGCGCGTGCCGCCGGCGGCCGTGTCGTGGCCGTGGGCACCACGGCGCTGCGGCTGTTGGAGACAGCTGCTGCCGAGGACGGCAGCATACGGCCGTTTGCGGGCGAGACGGATCTCTTCATCACGCCCGGTTACCGCTTCCTGGCCGCAGACCTGCTGCTGACCAACTTCCACCTGCCGCGCTCGACGCTGTTCATGCTGGTGGCGGCCTTCAGCGGTCTCGACACCATGCGGGCCGCCTATGCGCACGCGATCGGCCGGGGCTATCGTTTTTATTCCTACGGCGATGCCTGCTTGCTGCACCGGGCGCCGGTTCAGTCATGACAGAGCGCTTCGCCTTCGCGCTGCTCAAGACCGACGGTGGCGCACGTCTTGGTCGGATCGTGACGCCGCGGGGACTGATCCGCACGCCGGCCTTCATGCCGGTCGGCACGGCGGCCACCGTCAAGGCGCTCTACACCGATCAGCTCGAAGCCGCCGGCACCGACATCGTGCTCGCCAACACCTATCATCTGATGCTGCGGCCCGGTGCCGAGCGCGTGGCGAGGCTCGGCGGCTTGCACCGCTTCATGCGCTGGAAGGGCCCCATCATCACCGACTCCGGCGGCTTCCAGGTGATGAGCCTGGCTAAGTTGCGCACGATCTCCGACACGGGGGTCACCTTCCAGTCGCATATCGACGGCTCAACCCACACGCTCACGCCGGAGCGTGCCGTCGCCATCCAATGCCTGCTGGGATCGGACATTCAGATGCAGCTCGACGAGTGCATCGCGCTCCCCGCCACAGCGCAGGAGACGCGCGTTGCGGTCGGCCGTTCGCTGGCCTGGGCGGAGCGGTGCAAGGCGGAGTTCGCCCGCCAGCAGGACCAGGGCATGGCACGCCCCGGCCAGGCGCTTTTCGGCATCGTCCAGGGCGGCATCGACCCCGATCTGCGCCGGCACTCTGCGGACGCCCTGGTGAGCTTGGACCTCAAGGGCTACGCCATCGGTGGCCTCGCCGTGGGGGAGACGCAACAGTTGATGCTCGACACCCTCGAACTCACCGCACGCCGGCTGCCCGCCGACAAGCCGCGCTATCTGATGGGTGTCGGCACGCCCGTCGATCTCATCGACAGCGTGGCGCGCGGGGCGGACATGTTCGATTGCGTAATCCCGACCCGTTCCGGCCGCCACGGTCTTGCCTTCACCTGGGCGGGCAAGGTCAACCTCAAGAATGCCCGCCATGCCGAGGAGGAAGGCCCGCTCGATCCGGCAAGCACGTGCCCGGCGGCGCTGGACTATTCGCGCGCGTACCTGCATCACCTCGTGAAATCGGGAGAGTTCCTTGGCGCCATGCTGCTCTCGTGGGCCAACATCGCCTTCTACCAACAGCTGATGGGCGCCATGCGCGCTGCCATCGCCGAGGGCCGGTTTGCAGCGTGGGCCGCCGCGACGAAAAGAGGGTTGGGCGACACGGGGAGAGACCCGTAAATTTGCCAGCTGCGCCTGCGGTGGAGCGCCTTGCGCTGATGGCACCGGGCCGTGGGCGCTCTTTGCGGTGCGGTGACCATCCGCGCCGGCCTTGAAGGGCTGGCCGCCGACGCCCGTCGCGATTTTGCGCGCTTGCGCTATCCCGCGCCCAACTGGGTGCAACGCTGATGGAGGTTACTCCCCCTGCGACGCACTGGGATCGCCGCGTCCTGGCAGCGCAATCGCAGCGCGGCTAGCACTGCTGCAGAATTGCCGCGCCGATGATGGGACCGGCATTGCCCTGCTGCAGGAACGCCGCGCACCGATCGGCACCGGGGCGCATGAAGCTGTGGCGCTCCAACTGCACGGTCATCGGCTTGCCGTTCCACATGCCGATGGGCATCAGATCGCGTACCACGTTGTTGTAGATGACGGTCCTACCCTGGTTCTCGCCGCGCGTGATAGGCACCGTCACATGCGCGGCGATCACCGCCAACCACAGGGTAGCTTCCTTGGCCACAGCGCCCATCTGCGCCGGGCCGGCTTCCACCACCAGCCGCTCCTTGCTCTCCGATAGCCGCACCGGCACGATGGAGCTCGCCACGCTCTTGCCGGTGTTCTCAATCGTGCGGCCGATCAGTCCCTCATCGGCGCCGTTGACATGGACGAGGCCGTTCACGACGGCCTGCGGCGTGTAGATCGCTCCATCGCCCCGCGTGTGCGCGTAGGCACGCTGGCGCTCGGAGAATCTGGGGCTCGCCAGCGTATCCTTCCAGCCGAGATAATCCCAATAGTCGATGGACAGCGAAAGGGCGACCACATCGTAGCGCTCGGCCAGGCGCCCCAGCACCGCATCGGCGCTGGGGCAGGAGGAACAGCCCTGACTTGTGAACAGTTCTACGACCGACCTTGACGCTTCCGTCACCTTGCCCGGCAGGGCCGCATCGGCGGTCGTGTCGTGCAGCGGAACTTGGGCTGGCGCCACCTCCGATAGGCTGGCAACCCCAGCCATGAGCGCGATGAGCGCGATGAGCCGCATGTGCAGGACGGACCCTTGTTCCTAGCCGCGACGCACGCCGCTGGTCCGCGAGCCAAGCAAGACCCGCGCCACCGACGCAAGCACTATCGGGATTTCTCTCATCAAGTGCGAGTCACGAATGGGTGAGACGCCGTGCCGCGGTTTCACGGATTCGTGCTTCGCCAACACGCGCCGCGGCGCAAAACCTATCCCAGCTCACGCTGCGCGTGCCAAGTTGCGCAGCACAAACGGCAGGATGCCGCCGTGCCTGTAGTAGCTCAGCTCCTCCTCGGTATCGATTCGGCATAACACCTCGATTTCGCGCACCGTGCCGCTGTTCGACGTGATGGAAAGGGAGAGTTTCTGGCGCGGCTTCAATGCGGAAAGGCCGCGAATGGTGATCGTCTCATCGCCAGTGATTCCGAGCCCCTGCCAGGACTGGCCGGCCTCGAAGACGAGCGGCAGCACCCCCATGCCCACCAGGTTGGAGCGGTGGATGCGCTCGAAGGACTGGGCGATCACGGCGCGGATGCCGAGCAACCGGGTGCCCTTGGCAGCCCAATCGCGGCTGGAGCCCGTGCCGTACTCCTTGCCCGCGAACACGACGAGCGGCACGCCCTCGCTCTTGTAGCGCATGGCGGCGTCGAAGATCGACATCGTCTCCCCCGAAGGATAGTGGAGGGTGTTGCCACCCTCCTTGCCGCCCAGCATGATGTTCTTGATGCGGACGTTGGCGAAGGTGCCGCGCATCATGACGTTGTGATTGCCGCGGCGGGCGCCGTAGGAATTGAACTCGGGCGGGCGCACTTGGTGCTCGATCAGATAGACGCCGGCCGGCCCGTCGCGCTTGATGGAGCCGGCGGGCGAGATGTGGTCGGTGGTAATGCTGTCCTGGAACAGACCCAGCACGCGCGCGCCGACCACATCCTCGATCGGCGCGGGCGTGGCCTGCAGCCCCTCGAAATAGGGCGGGTTCTGCACGTAGGTCGAGCCAGAATTCCAGCGGTAGGTGAGGCTGGGCTTGGCCTTGCCCATGGCCTGCCACTTCTCATCGCCTACGAACACCGCGCCGTAGCGCTTGGCGAACATCTCTGGCGTGACACAGGAGCGCACGAGCTCGGCGATCTCGGTGGAGGTTGGCCAGATGTCCCTTAGGTAGACCGGCTCACCGTTGCTAGCCTGCGCCAACGGCTCCGTGGTCAGGTCCTTGTCGAGCGTACCGGCCAGCGCATAGGCGACCACCAACGGGGGGGAGGCCAGATAGTTGGCCTTCACATCCGCGTTGACGCGTCCCTCGAAGTTGCGGTTGCCCGAGAGCACCGCGCCGACGACGAGGTCGTTCTTGCGCACGGCGTCGGCGATGTTGTCCGGCAGCGGTCCGGAATTGCCGATGCAGGTGGTGCAGCCATAGCCGGCCAGATTGAACCCGAGTGCGTCAAGGTCATCCTGCAAGCCCGCCTTCGCCAAGTAGTCGGTCACCACTTGCGATCCCGGCGCGAGCGAGGTCTTCACCCACGGTTGGGATTTGAGGCCTTTTTTGTGTGCGTTGCGCGCCACCAGTCCGGCGGCGATCAACACGGAGGGATTCGAGGTGTTGGTGCAGGAGGTGATGGCGGCGATCACCACGTCCCCGTTGCCCAAGTCGTAACCCGCGCCTTCGACCTTTACGCGCTTCTTGAGGTCGGCACCCCTGACGATGTCGGGCAGCGCCTTGGCGAACTCGGCCTTGGTATTGGCCAGCGACACCCGATCCTGCGGCCGTTTCGGCCCCGCCATGGATGGCTCCACCGTGGCGAGATCGAGCTCGAGCACATCCGTATACACGGGACGCATGCCCCCCTGACGCCACAGCCCCTGGGCCTTGCAATAGGCTTCCACCAAAGCCACCCGCTCGGGCGTGCGGCCGCTGGCCTGCAAGTACTTGATGGTATCGGCATCGACGGGGAAGAAGCCGCAAGTGGCACCGTACTCCGGCGCCATGTTGCCGATGGTGGCGCGGTCCTCCACCGACAGGTGGTCGAGCCCCTCGCCGTAGTATTCGACGAACTTCTCCACGACGCCGCGCTTGCGCAACATCTGCGTGCAAGTGAGCACGAGGTCGGTGGCGGTGACGCCTTCCTTGAGCCTGCCCTTGAAGCCAAAGCCGATCACCTCCGGAATCACCATGGCCACGGGCTGGCCCAGCATGGCGGCTTCCGCCTCGATGCCGCCCACGCCCCAGCCGAGCACACCCAGCGCATTGACCATGGTGGTGTGACTGTCGGTGCCCACGCAGGTGTCGGGAAAAGCCTGCTCCAAGCGGCCGGCCGGCTTGGTCCAGACCGTCTGTGCCAGGTATTCGAGGTTGACCTGGTGGCAGATGCCCGTTCCCGGCGGCACGACGCGGAAGTTGTTGAAGGCGCCGGCACCCCAGCGCAGGAACTCGTAGCGCTCCTTGTTGCGCTCGTATTCGATCTCGACGTTCTTCTTGAAGGCGTCGGGCGAGCCGAAGAAATCGACCTGCACGGAATGATCGATGACGAGGTCCACCGGCACCAGTGGGTTGATCTTGGAAGGGTCGCCACCGAGGGCTTTCATGGCATCGCGCATGGCGGCGAGGTCGACCACGGCGGGCACGCCGGTGAAGTCCTGCATCAGCACCCGTGCCGGCCGATAGGCGATCTCGCGGGTGGACGTTCTTTTCTTCAGCCACTCGACGACGGCCTGGACGTCGTCGGCGGTCACGCTGCGGCCATCCTCGTGGCGCAGCAGGTTTTCGATCAACACCTTAAGGGACATGGGCAGCCGAGAAATGCCGGAGAGCCCATTCTTCTCCGCCTCCGGCAGGGAGAAGTACTCGTACGTCTTGGCTCCGACTTTGAGGGTCTTGCGGCACTTGTATGTGTCCAGCGATGCGGGTGCGAGGCTCATCCTCGATCTCCTTGCAAAGTGTACGGGCGCAGGGCCGTGCCCTGTAATCAGCCGGCCGGGGGCGGGTGCGCCCGCATCTCACTGGCCTCGCGGCGGACCCCGGTCCTATAAAGCGGTTCTAATATGCTGCGCCGAGCCGGGGAAGTCCTCATGAACTTGGTCGCCGAGAGCCTCGCCTCAAGCCCCGGCGGGCGCCCGCTATTCGCCGGGATCTCATTCGTGCTTGGCGCCGGCGAAGCGCTGCTGCTGTTGGGCCCGAACGGCTCGGGCAAGACCACATTGATCCGCACCATTGCCGGTCTCATGACCCCCGCTGCAGGCTCAATCCGCATCGATGGCGGCGATCCTGAGCGCAGCGTGGGCGAGCAGTGCCACTATGTTGGGCACCGCAATGCCTTGAAGGGGAGCCTTACCGTCGCGGAAAATGCAGCGTTCTGGTGCCGCTTTCTCGGCCGCAGGTTGGATGGGCTCGACGCCGCCCTGGCGGCTTTCGGGCTCGCCCGCTTGCGCGACATTCCCGCTGGCTACCTGTCTGCCGGGCAGAAGCGGCGGCTGAGCCTGGCACGCGTGCTGTTGGCCTATCGCCCCATCTGGCTGCTCGACGAGCCCACGGTCTCGCTCGACCACGCCGCCCAGGCGGCGCTCACACGCGTGGTGGGGGTGCACCTTAGCGCCGGCGGGCTCCTCATTGCAGCAACGCACGTGCCGCTTGGCTTGGCGAAGGTGCGAGAGCTGCATCTGGGCGACGCGGCCGGGACAGCATGAGCGCCTTCCTCGAACTTGCGCGTCGCGACCTTGTCGTCGCCTGGAAGGAGGGGGGCACCATCGGCGTGGCGCTGGGCTTTTATCTGGTGGTGGTGACGTTGATGCCCCTCGGCATCGGGCCGGACCTCAACTTGCTGCGGCGCATCGCGCCGGGCGTACTGTGGGTCGCCCTGTTGCTCGCCGCCCTACTCTCCCTTGGCCGCATGTTCGAGACGGATTTGGAGGATGGATCGCTCGAGGTGCTGGCGACCGGCCCGCTTCCGCTCGAGGCCGTCGCTGCCGCCAAAAGCCTCGCGCATTGGTTGTCGACGGGCGTACCCTTGACGGTACTGGCGCCGCTGCTGGGTCTCCTCCTCGACATGCAGCCGGAGGCCTATGGCGTGCTGACGCTGAGCATGCTCGCAGGCACGCCGGCGGTGAGCTCGCTCGGGGCCGTCGGAGCCGCGCTCACCTTGCGCACGCGCCGCGGCGGGTTGCTGCTCGCCTTGCTGATGCTGCCGCTGTTCGTGCCGACGCTCGTCTTCGGCATTGAAGCGGTTCGCTCGTCGAGCTTCGGTTCGGAGGCCTTCCTGCCCTCCTTTCTTATGCTGTGCGCCATCTCGTTGGCGGCGCTGGTGCTCTCTCCCCTGGCCGCAGCCGCCGCACTGCGGTTCCAACTGCAATAGCTTCGCTTCGCTGCAAGAGCCGCGGATGTGCGCGGCAAAACGCCGGCCTCAGGAAGGCCGCCGACACTCGCTGCCCACACCCCTCATGCGCCCTGAGGACCCCAGCCGGGAGCAAGCTTCCGTGGCACGCAGCCAACGCGATATTGCGCCAGGACCGATCCCGGCTCGACCCAGCTCGAGCTAGGGCCGGACCCAGGCCTGACCTAGGGCCCAAGCTAGGGCCCGACCTACCAAAAGCCACGATGCCACAGTCGCGACGCCACAGTCGCGATGCCACAGCCGCGATGCCACAGCCGCGATGCCAAGCTGTGGGCCGGATAGGATCCCTGGCGCCTGGAGGCGCGCAAGCCGCTTCGAATTCCTCGCACCATCCCCCGTGGGGCTGCCAATTAAATCCGCCAGGCGCAGCCCGCTCGGGCAGCATATTTGACGGATTGTTTTGACAAGCCATCACAGCTACATGGTGGCAATGCCGACGTTGAGCCAAAGCCTCGCCACCCCCACGCGGTTCATGCAACTGTCGGCCCGGCTGCTGCCGTGGATCGCTGGCGTGGCGTGCGTGCTGCTGGCCGTCGGCCTCTATATGTCGTTCACCGCGCCGCTCGACTATCAGCAAGGGCATGCGGCCAAAATCATGTTCGTGCATGTGCCGGCGGCGTGGCTTTCCATGTTCGGCTACGCACTCGTCGCGCTGTCGAGCTTCGGCCTGCTGGTGTTCCGGCATCCGCTGGCCGACGTCAGTGCCAAGGCCGCCGCGCCCATCGGCGCTGCCTTCACGCTCCTCTGCCTCCTCACCGGCTCGTTGTGGGGCAAGCCCATGTGGGGTGCGTTCTGGGTATGGGATCCGCGGCTCACCTCCGTCCTCATCCTGTTTCTCCTCTACCTCGGCCTCATCGCGCTGCGCTCCTCCATCGAGGACGAGGCGTTGGCCGCCAAGCTCACCGCGGTGCTGAGCCTGGTCGGCATCGTCATACTGCCCGTCATCAAGTTCTCGGTGGATTGGAACAGCCTGCATCAGCCGGCGAGCGTCATGCGGCTCGGCGCTCCTACTATCCACGCCTCGCTGCTCCGACCGCTCTTGGTAATGGCCGCAGGCATGACCATGCTGTTCCTCGCCTTCCACCTCAAGGCCATGCGCAACGAGATCTTGCGCCGGCGTGTCAGGGCCTTGCGCACGTTCGAGGTGCAAGCGAGCGCCGGCCTCGCTGGCCAGCCGGCGGAATGAGTCTATGGACCTTGGCCCCCACTTTGCTTTCATCTTGACTGCCTACGGCGCTGCGGCGCTGGTGTTGGCCGGGCTGGTCGCATGGCTGGTGCTCGACGGGCGGCGCCACCAAAGCCTCGTCGACGAGCTCGAGGCACGCAGCGTGCGGCGTCGCTCGAGCCCTTCCGAATCTCGATAACGTCTGTCGGCGCGTCTCGCCCGCGCGCCTCCGACAACAACCTCGGCCCAGCTTCGAAAAAGCAATGAACCAGCGCGCTTTCCCAAGCCGATGATTGTTCGGTGTTCTATTGCCTTTTCGCTAACTTCGCCCACGTCGGCGCCAGCCGTGAACCCGAAGATGAACCGAATTCGAACCTGTTCTCTTCAGACGCGACTGCAAAGAGAGAGGTAGCAGTGATCCACGACCGCACGTCGTCTGCGACAGCGGGATCGTCGAAGGTGAGCGTACCGGGAAAATAGCGGTTGCCCGCGATCCCATGGGCATGTGCCGAATGCGCTACGCCAAGGGCTCCGAAAAAGATCAATAGGTTGCGCCAGCATGACAACATCGTTGAGCATTCCCTGTCGGGTTTCGTCAGTTCATGACGAACGAGTACTCAGAGCTTTGGAGGGAGATAATGTGCAGGGTCGCCTTGGGACCGTCGTGCACCCATTCATCGCGTCATTGTCAACGCACGCGCGTGATCCGGACGCGATAGTTCGGCAAGTCAAATCCGCAGAACGGTAGACCTTAACGGAGGTGCTGCCGTAGATGGCAAAAAAGAGCTTGCCGGGCACGCAGCG
>Ga0306920_100012410_pt1 | contig 11564 bp, 6 predicted proteins | sample flu12Cox44000170_FD_204666 | JGI IMG/M metagenome (GOLD analysis project Ga0306920, IMG submission 204666) | Lab enrichment of tropical soil microbial communities from Luquillo Experimental Forest, Puerto Rico - flux4day.12C.oxic.44.000.170 (v2)... | ecosystem: Environmental > Terrestrial >...
TTGAGTGAGATCTCGAATCGATGAGAACCCAGCTCAAACTGCGCCTGAACGGGGCAGCCTGCCGAGAACGCCGAGGCTGAAGACCGCGCCCCTTCGACTCGATTGGTGAGATCGCTTGTCTGAACCTCGTGTCCTCCGTGGCTCCCGAGGCGACTCACCCTACAGCGATGCAGTTGCTGCACCCGATGGCGCCCGGGACGCAGGCGGTGAGGGATAGAGTAAGGCGCTCAGCCTGGGGTAGCGCCCGGCAAAGAAGTAAATAGAATACGCGGGGAAAAATACGATCGCCGGCACATAAATCAGGGACACCAGGTAAAGAAAGATTGCCAGCAAAACGCAGCCGACGGCTACGGCCAGCGCGATCGTATGGGCATTCCAGGTCAGCCCGGCCGTCTTTCCGGTAAGCACGGCCAGGATGCCGAGTCCCAGGGTTGGTATGGCGATGATCAATCCTAAAATGAGGGTTGCGACGGCAATCAAGATTGCCGCGATGACTGCCAGCACAATCTTCATCACAACATATGCGGCATACGCTCCCTTCTCGGCCATCATCATCGGCCACAGTCGCCGCCATCCCTCCAAGGGGTCAATATTCTCCAGAGCCATCTGGGGAACGACAAAATCCTTGGTCAATACGAGAACAAACAGTGTGGCAACAAGGAACACAAGCAACACCATGAAGACAAGGATGCCGCCTAACACAAGAGCGGGCAGATGTTCTTTCGGCTCTCTGACCCATCCTTTGGCAAATGCAAAGGCCAATGGGACTCCAATCAGGATTACGATGGCCGCTACGCCGAGGAGAATGTAGCCCAACTTCCACACAAAGTATCGCCATCCGGGAACCAGCCTGCGGCTCCAGTGCCAGCGAATGTGACACTCCCTTGCGATAATGCTGTCGAACAGGACGAAGCGCATCACGCTCCCGACGTACATCAAGATGATTCCGATTGCGAGCGCGGCGAGAAAAACGGCCGCTCCAAGAGCCACCAGCAGCGCCGGATCAGCTCCCAGAGAGCCGGGAAATCCTGAGTGCGGCGCGGGCCCTGGGTGCTGTGGAAAATTGAAGTTGGAGCGGTTGCATCCGTTGGCGCCAAGCTCTCCCGCCAGCAGTCCCACAAAGGCAAGCTTCGTCCATTGACCAATCCGGAAGGGCTTGAACAGCTGTTGCCTGGCGTGTTCCATGGCCAGCGTGATCGAATCCACGGCGCTAATTGGCAATCTGCACCCCAGCAGCGAACGGGCTTCAGCAGCACGGTACTAAGAATCGGGCCGCGGATCAAATCAATTCGTATGGAATTCATCGGTACCCCGGACAAGAGATTTCACTTGCCCGGCCGGCAACGACCGAATCCTCTGAGCACCTGCCATTCAGTAGGCCCTTCTTTACTCGCAGGAGACGCTCATCTTCCATTTGCTCACGGCTGAGGCAGCGATTGCTCCGACTCCTCTACGGGAAGCGAAGAAGCCTTGACGCAAGCAGCGTCGCCTGCTTGCAGTGCAACATCGGGTGCACCGCCTTTTCTTCACCATCGACCAGGCGGAAAGACGCTTTCAGGGCGTTGAGGTAATCGCGAACCGCTTTGCCAGGTGCGTGCTCGCTTCCGCCTACAACCCCCTGCTAGCGAGGAAACGTAACCAGCACCAGCAGCGCGATTCCTACTGACTCTGCCTGACGCGGCTATAAGTGGGTATAAGCCAGCCATTGATCGATTCTGGTCAGTATCGTCCCTCCGACCCTCCCGAGCCGAAATTGAGTGCCTCAGTGATTGCTTCCAAAAATCCTATGCAAGCGTGCACCACTATCGGCAAAGAAGGGCTCTCATTGTAGGCTCCCAACATCCAGCCGCTGTCACCGGCGAATAAGTCTTCAACGAGCGTAGGCAAACACACCCAACAGACCCGTGCCCATCAGAAGCAGTCTTGATGGCTAAGGCAACGGCCCGTGCTGAATTGAAACGCCGCATTTCTCTGGACCATATCTTTTCCCACGGTGGGAATGAGGACGCAGGCATTATTTTTCAGGTTGAGGCTGACCACCAAACCCGTTTGCGACGTCGCCCGAACCATGTAGGGACTTTTCGTGCTCGCCTGGGCCCAGTGTGGAGCCTGGCCCGTGGCGAGATTCGCAGGCGACATAGACGTCCGACCACGTATTGGTGTAGCTGTCTTTGGCGAGGTCATGGTTCTTGCGCAGCTTGGTCGAGTGGCACTCGGCGTACATGTAATTCCAGGTGAGATTGGGCCCGGACCAGTGAAGCGGATCAGAAAGCGTTATCTTCTGGACGGAATACAGGTCGGCTGCGGGGAAACAGAGCTCAGGTAACATCTTCAGGTTCTGAGTTCCCGATGCTCAGGCGCGGCGGCGTCGAGCGATGCAACTCTGCGTCCGTAAAGGCCGATCCCAGGTATGGCGGTCACGCCGTGCGCAAAGATGCTAAGCAAGGTCGACGGAGACCCCTGAGCGCGGTGTCGAAAGCCAAAAATCTGAGGCAGCTGCAGTGTGAGTTGCAGCCGGGCAGTTCGACAAACAGGATCTACGGGCGTGGTGTCCGTTATCGTCATATTCAGTGGTGAGTCTCCGCTTGCGCTACCGTTCGGCAGTATCATGGTTACCGTTCGCCCTGGAAAAAATTACTCGTGCAGCAAAGATCGCGGTCGTTAAAACGCCGGGCAAAGAGCTTTTCAACAGCCACTCGCTTTTATCAAGCCTACGGTGAAGCAATTAAACGGGTTGGTACTTGGGCTATCGAGTGCAGCGATATCGAAGCTTACATCGAAGCTTGGCATCGACAGATGTTGTGAACATATGGTTGTAGTCTTGCTCAGGTTGGCGCCACGGTTGGCGTTGCAGGTGTGTCCGACATCTATGTCCCAGTCAACATTGAAAACATAATGCCTCCTTGGTCCGGATTAAACTGCCTGAAGCTAGCGAGAACCTAATCCAATGGCTATGCTGGTTGTCGTACCGCTCATTGCACTTGCAAGTAACGACGCTTCAGCGCCATAAACCAGGTCCCGATGTCATCGGAATAAAAACTATTGCTGGAAAAGGTAGATCGAGAGGGGAACTCGGTTGAGAGTGTCTTGTGCAATCAAGAAGATAGCAAAGTGGTTTTGTGGGGTGCCGACAATCGCCACGGCAGGAAAGGTTACGCCTGAGAGAGTTACTTGAGCAGACGTATACAGCCCGTTCCTCTGGGGGTCCTGCTGCCCAAGATCAATCACCATATTCTGGGTCGATGGCTGAGTAGGATCTTCGTTGGGGAATGTTCCACCAACAATAGCAGTGGATGACGGGGGAGTAGGGCATGACATCCCGGAGCAGCCGAATGCCACGAGCTGAGCAACCTCAGCAGTAAGTGGCGGCGAAGAAACTGGCTCATACATGAAGCCCAGGTAGTGGGCCCCCGTCACGCTGCCAGTGCTAAGTGGTGTCGATGGCTGGACGACGCCAATTGCGCCAACACCCGTTCCCAGCGCGTTTGAGGGAACCACTCCTTGCGGCGCACCCTGCTGAGAACCGTTGTCCTCCAGGAAGAACCCCGAGGGAGAAAAGGCCATTGTTACGGTGGCGAGGGGCGGGCTGGTAGCACTCGATGAGGCAGTTACCGCGAAACCAAGGGTCGACTGGGCGCAGTAGCCTGGTGGGAGTCCCGCCCCGGGATTTGTCGGTGCAGTTCCGGCTAGCGTGTACTGGGTAATATTCGAGAAGCTCCAATTGGGTCCAGCTGCGCTGGCTTGGAAGGTCCCATAAGCAACATCCGTGCTCGACTGCCAAGCCGGAGTCGGAACAGTAACATACTGGTAAGTAAGCTTGCCGCTGGTTGTGAAACATCCGACCGTTGCCACCAAGGGAATCAAGGGGTTACTGGGATTACCCAAGCGAAGGAGTGCAGCTCGGCTTGGGATATCTAGAGCAAAGCCACCCTCCTGTCCAACCAGGTCAGGAGGTGTTCCACCGTTACTCAAGGCTATATCTAAGAATCCATCGCTGGTTATGAACGTCCCAGCGGCCGAGCCGGCAAGAATCACGCCGTTTGTGACATTCTTTGCAGTTAACTGGCTATTCACGTGGTCGATACTGACGTTCCAGAGGTCTCCATTCGTTCCGAAGTAACTATTAATTGGTCCCGCCGGAGGAGGTGTTTGCGGTGCTATGGTGTCTGTATTGTTAGACTGTGACTTACTGCTGCTACACGCTGTCATCAGTAACAGGCTGACGACGATGATAGCTATATGCGACAAGAACAGACGATCGTGGCTGCGCAAGCAAGTAATGGCATCCATAGCTGTCAGATAATTAGCATTAATATCCACCAAGCCCCCGCGCTAAACAGGACCTGCGAATGTAGCTCGAGAACTAATCGCGCTAGCTAAAAAATAAACTTTGCTCCAAGTTGCAATGTCCTGGAGCGATGTGCGTCGACAGGGTGCAGGAATGAGCTACCTGTCAGACAGTTCACGCCACCGCCTCCTGCGGCGGAATAGTCGACGGAGGCGCCACCGTAACAGCTTATGGTGTTACTCCCTGTATTGCCCAGAAGGGGATCATAAATTCGAAATTGCGTATGATTGAAGACATTGAAGGCTTCGACCCGAAATTGAAGGTTGCGTTCATTCCAAATGCGTACACTCTTCAGCAGTGACATGTCGAAATTCGTCCGACTCGGATTATTCATTGAATTCCGACCTGCCGCCCCGAACGTAAGTCCTTGGGGAGCAGCAAAGGCAGCAGCATTGCCTAACGCTGGGCCAAAGCTCTTACTGTTGTTGGCTCCAAGAGGTGTAGGACCGATAGGATTGCCGACGAGGTCCGGATAAGAAGCAGGCCCTAGTCCATTGGCCACCCCTGCGTTATCCAATACGGAGATGCCATTTGACCCGCCGCCGTTAATAATGCTGAACGGGGTTCCCGACTGGAAAATCGTAATACCGGAGAATTCCCAGTCCGAAAAAAGTGCCTGAAGAATCTTCGTGCCAGATGGATGTGGTATGAAGCTACGGCTTTTGCTGGCCCTGGGAGATTGGGTATCATCATCCGGGTATCCCGCAGCGTTGGGCCCAAAACCCATGCGCTCTTCGTAAGGTCTTGAATAGCTGATTTCTGTACACGATGGGCAGGAGTTGGGATTGGGAACAAATAGTCTCGCCATCCATCGGCCTAGAGAAACGAACGGGTCCTGCCAGATATAGCCCACATTTAGCATGTTTCGCATATCGAAGTTGGAGCTAGCTCGGTTGGCCCGCAAATCATAGGCATTGATGAAATTAGCGTCGTTGCGATCCGAAGAGTCGTCTATCGAATGACTGTAGGTGTACGAGATATTAAGAAAAATAGGACCCGTCGCGCGCCGCAGCGTAGCTTGAAATGCGTTATAACTTGAATCCGCGATGTTTTGTAACGAGTAGATCTGCCCTAAACCCGGGGCAAATTGCCGCAGGCTGTTCGGATCCGGCCAGATCTTGCTGTTCGCAGCGCCGAAACAGGCCGCAAGCAGATTAATAAATGCCGGTTGGGCACTGGTAATCGTGCTGTCTCCCACCAGAAATGTTCCTCCAGAATAGGAATTGCAGGTGTCAAATGTGATTGGATCGCGTGCTCCAAACGGATTCTGCGAACTGGCGAGCGGCACCAGTTGATTAATCTGTTGCTCGACGGTTAGATGAGTCCCTTTGCTCCCGACATATGCCGCAGTGGCTACGATGTTCTTCGAAAGCTGTCGCTCGATACTGAGACTCCACTGTTGTACATAGGGCCACACTGCTTTGGTCGGTATGGCGGTAACATTCAATGGGTAGGCCCCTTGTCCAGCGCAGTTAGCAGCGCCCCGTCCGCCGCCGATGCACTCGATCGAATAGGGGCGACTTTGAGTCATGTCGAGTACCAAGGGAGCGCTGCCCATAAGGGAACCTGTGTTTGCCTCGGCACTTGTTCCATGATGGAAAAAAATTCCGTAGCCAGCGCGAACCGAGGTCGTACCAGTTCCGAAAGGGTCCCACGCGAAACCAATCCGCGGCGCAGGGTTGAACGGATGACCTCGCATACAACCAGCCGACACCCCGTTGACACCACAGCGAACCAGCCCATTGGTAATACGGGGATCCAAATTATTCAGGTTTAGGGGAATATTCTCCAGCGTCGCGCTGTCCACGAGATTTCCTACAGAGGGATCCACGGTGACTCGGCTCGCAGTTGCCGGGCTAAAGGCCTGAGAATTCCAGTTGTAGACATTGTTATATTTTTCGTGCCACAAGCCGAATAGGCTAACTCGGAGTCCGACATTCAAAGTAAACCGGGGACTTACCTTCCAGTCGTCTTGAATATAAGGTTCGGCAACCTTGTAACGGTTATAATACTTGAACTGAGCGCTGTCCTGCTGGAAGCTTTGGATGCCTGAGTGATCATTGACATGACCTTGGCTATTGGTCGGCCCAATCAGGAAATCAGCGAAGGCATTACCCGTACTGTAGAAGCTATTGATATTGCTATAAGTCAGAATTCCCTGAATGTCACCAGTATTGGCGCCGGTTGCCGCGTTAACTTCATTTTGTTGACTTATCGCGAGCTGAACTCCGAATTGCAGCGTATGCTTGCCGATGGCCTTACTCACATCGTCGCGCACACTGTAGGTCGGATTGGCGTAGCTCCATGGCATATACGAGGAGTCGACGGAAAATCCATTCCCACCGTATGCTGCATTTGTCCCTCCTATCACGATACCCGGAAGCTTGCCTCCGAACCCGTTGTTGAACAGGACGCCCATGGGACACTGCGTGTAACCCGTTACTGAATCTGGAGTCGTACATGGGGCATCCAGGGCTGACGGTCTAGTCAGCGTTGCGCCGGGCCCCGGTTTGTCTTGTAAAGTTATGTGCTCGCTGGTGTAGCTAAATGATATCTGATTCAGCAGGGTCGACGATAGTGTTTGCGTAACTCCCACTAACACATTGATTCCCGGACCATCAAAGCTGTTCTGAACCGTCGGAAAGCTGTTTTGAACAAAACCCCACTGTGGGGTCAGAACAGTCGTGTTCCAGTCGTCGTGAACATAACGTCCGGTGAGCTTTATCTTGGAGCCAATCTCCTGATCAATACGAAACAGATCCTCGTGCCAGAACGTGTTTGGCGAGATATCCGTTACATAGCAGGAGCTGATGCTGGAATTGCAGCCTCGGTTTGAGTTTGGGAGCGGTATGATGCCAGTACCCAGCATCGCTTGACCAAACCAGCTCACAGGGAGGATGTTGCCAGGATAACCGACCGCTTGGCCAGAGAGCGTATTGGGTTGAAAAGTTGCGGGGCAGTCAGGATGCGCGGAACGCTTAAAGAGAAATCCGCCAGAAGCAGCGATGGGTCCGCTTGTAGGACAGACGTCATTAAATATCCCGTTGCGCTCTGCAACGCTGGGCACAGCCTGGTTAAAACTGACAGGAGACTTCTCAAGCCGGAATTCTTCCGAAACGAAGAAAAATGTCTTGCTTCTCTTACGATCATAAATACCAGGGATAAAGAACGGACCGCCTAAGGTGCCTCCAAAGTCATTGCGTCGATAAAGAGGAGCCGAAGCTGTTTGATCAAAGTAGTTACGTGCGTTGAAGATTTCATTCCGCACGAACTCATACAGATCTCCGTGGAAGCTTGTTGTTCCCAACTTTGTCGTAGCCAATACAGTGCCAGAAGCCGTTCGTCCATACATAGCGCCATAGTTTGACGTCAGAACTTTAACTTCGGAAAGAGCATCAAGGCTGGGATATACAATCAGCGGAGCTTGCCCCCGGCTCGCGTTGATCCCTGTGTTTAAAATGTCGCTACCATCAAGACTAAACGTATTATATTCGACCCGGCCACCGTTGACGCTATACTTGGCGCTCCCGACTACTCCGACTTTTGCTTCGTCCTGGCCAGTTTGGTTACTGACGCCAGGAGTTAACGATATTAGCTGGGTGAAATTTCTGCCATTCAAGCCCAGGGTAACCAACTCTTTTTGAGTAATGGTGCCAGATACCTGAGCAGTTTCGGTTTCTACTTCCGCAGCCTTCTGACCCTCTACTGTTACAACTGTACTCTCCTTTGCAAGTCGGAGAGTTACATCCATAGTCAGAGTTTGACCCGCAGAAAGTGCTAGACTCTCGGTGTGAAATGGTGCGAAATCTTTGGCAGAAACCGAAACGGCAAAACTTGCCGGTGGCAGGCTCCTAACAGCATAGTTCCCTTGACCGTCCGAGATCGCGGTGTGCGCCACTCCCGCGTTATCTGTGACTGTGATTTTGGCGCCTACGACGACAGCACCTGAGGAGTCAGTAACCGTGCCCTCAATGACGCCGGTTTCCTGAGCGGAAAGCACCGTTACCCGGAAGGCTACCAAGAGGGCTAGCCATATCAGAAAGCGCCGAAGAATCCGCCTCCTGACACTCTTTCTCTTATCCCAACACTCTATCATGTTGCTAGAACACTCCCCGTGAACCATCGCAGGTCCGCCGCTGCAGTAATGACTGTTTCTGTCTTGCTGCGTCTGCGTACTGCAGATTGCGATGCCACTTTCCACGCCCAGCAGCCAGGGGGGCGGAATAAACTCACGGGTCACCTGGAGCTACTGGCTCCCGTTGAGGCCGCCATCGTAGCCGGGGTGTGGGCATCCTTTGCGGTAGCCTCCGCAGATGCCGGACTGGGAGCCTTCAGCTCGTCTTTGACCCACTCAAAAAGCCTGCCGCCACTGGTCTGCCGGAATAGTGACTTGGTGTCTTCGTAACGAACGACAAGGGTCTGCGCAGGTGCAACAGACGCCACCCGACTCTTGGCAACCGTGGGAGTCACCTCGTCATCCGCTACCAGTTGCAGACGGAGAGGTTGCCTAAGGCGAGGAAGCTCGTTCAGTGGGTCAAGGGGAGCAATCTTGGCCAAAAACTCCGGCTTTAGATAAGAACTCCGCTCCTCTTCGGGGACAAGAGTGGAGTGTGCTAGCCAGTCGGGCCAATCTCCCCAGGGGTCCAGCAGGTCCAGAGGGCCGATCCGTGGGTCGACTGTTGCAGAGAGAATGGCGATTGTGGCCCCAGATCCCTGGCCAAAGAATCCGACGTGCGAGACATCAACGTCTCCACGCGTTGCTAGATAATCTAGGACCATCTGCACATCATGCACGGACATCGTCAGTGCGTCATGTAGCTGGCTAACAAACCACTCCTTCATTGGCCGATCATGATAGCGATGTCCAGTTAAGGCGGAGACCAGGCCAATCGCAGCAAATCCTCCCCGGGTCAACCGAATGCAGTATTGGTTGTCCATGAACCGCGTGGATTCTGACGGATAGCTGTAAAGATAGAGAATTGCATGTGGCTTCTTAACATTACGTGGAAGGATCACGTAGAGATCGATCGGATCCCAAGACCTCCACTGAACTTGAATCAACTCCCTGGTAAATTCCGGGAACTCCGACTTTTCGCCCTCAATCGACGGCATAGGATGGAGATGGGTTTGACCCAGCGAGAGAGTATAGAGGTCTTCAGCAGGCTTTGAGGTGACGCTAGCTTCAGGACTGCTTGGCTGAGCTGTGTTCGTTGTGCTCTGCTGGGCACGAACCACGAAGGTGCAAACCGAGATGAGGAGAAGCGTAGATAGAATCTTCTCTACCCTTATAGTGCCAACCGACATTATTTATCCTTGGGCGTGTAACGTTATTCCATGCTTCATGTTTGCTGCACAGAAAATCCATACGAGGCAACCCCTCTTGCAAGCCGGGCTGCCTCATACCTATTGGGGGCTCCTGCTACTGCTTACGTCCAAGTATCTCCAGGCCGGTATCGAAAACGTTATCCAAATCGGCCTGGACCGTATAAACTGCTCCGCCCACATCTCCGCCAGCTTCGGGACCCACATGGCCGTTTGCACCGGCAATACCTACCTGGTTGTAGTGGGAGCGGAATACAAGCAGTTGGCTCGCCGGGACGAAGTCGGGGATCGTGGTTGCGTCCGAAATTGCTGCAGCGACCAAAGCGACGATTCCAGTTGGAATTGGGTTAGCGGTCACGATTCGCAGAACCGACCAAATAGGGTAGCTACCGTTCTTAATATTCGGGAAAGTAAGCAAACCCGTGCATGGCGGCTTGGGACACGTCGGGAATGTGCCATTCGTGTAATTTGCCTTGATGGGGTCAACGCCGTCGACCGTGAGATACTTTGTCGTCGTGACAACGTTGGCAAAGTTGCCGAAGCTCCAGAAAGAATATCCCAGAGCATCTGTTATGGAGCCAACCTCGGACACCATTTCACCTGTTCCGATTGCACGCTGACGTGTACCGCCTGATGCATAGGTCTGATTCAGCGGATTGTCGCCAGGGGGTGTCACACCAATTTCTTGCGAGGCTCCAATTTCAACGCTGCGAGGAACGTTGAATTCCATCGTGTTATACGTTCCCGACAGAGGTTCACGCAGTACGACATGTAACCCAACGTCCGGGAGGAGCCTGGTGGGCGCCAGGTCGCGAGTGCGGGTGAGGCTCACGTATCCGCTCTGCGGACCTCCCAGCACACTGGCCAGAACAAAACGATCTACATTGGTGAATGCGGAATTGCCAAGGTGGCCAACAGCATTGTCAGTCTTGTTGACAAAAACGACAACCGGAGAAGCACCGATACTTGTTGTTAAGTAGTTACTCCTGGCCTTCATATGAGTAATTGGATCTGTGCCCGTGATTGCGAATCCTACTGGAAGTACCGACTTCGAGCTAAAGGCGCTCATAATCGGAACGCCGATCGGCGGTGGCCCGTAGCCCAAGCCGGAGCGATTGGCCGTCAGAGGTGCCATGGCGCGGTTGGTGGCAAATAAAGCGTCCTCCGGACGGATATCCGTCATTGCAGCGTTGAAAACTACACCATTCAGGGCATTGAACACCGCAGAAGGTAGACTTTCGTCCGGCGGCATCGGAGCGGGAACCAAGTCGTCGCCGGCCGAACCGTTGTCTCCCGGAGACAAAACGATATTCGCTGTCGGCACGGCAAAAAAAGCGCGATCGCCCACGCCAGAGTCGACGTTTACATAGGCGCAAATCTTGGTCGGTGTCGTTGAGTTGTCCCAGACAATCCAAATATTTCCGGTTACGTCACTGATCGAGGTGCTGCGGCTATCGTGCACCGACGCGCCACCCTTCTTCGTCCAGTTGTGGGCGACCCCACCGGAACCGCATACCGGGCTTGTACCCAGTCGCGCAGCAAATGCGAAGGTGTTGAACATCGCCGATGATCCCGCCGCGTTGTACATGACGACCTGCGCTAAGGAGTTCGGAGCTAGCAACACCAGCGCGACCATTACCACCAGCGCCAGTGTGTCTGTACGCTTTGTCATAAGTCATCGTCTCCTATTGTAAGTCTTGGTTGTGGAGTGCATTAGGGAACACGTAAAGGGGAGCCCGTGGCTCGGCCGGCGCGCCGCCGCTGCGGCTACCCGAATATCGTCGCAAGTATCGGTAGGAAGAGTTAAAGAGTTATGAATTAGAAGTTAAATTCAGCCCATCATTTTTCACTCCTGTGGAAATCCTGTCCAGCAATAATGCTCAGGTAGAGAGTG
>Ga0306920_100012411_pt1 | contig 11564 bp, 11 predicted proteins | sample flu12Cox44000170_FD_204666 | JGI IMG/M metagenome (GOLD analysis project Ga0306920, IMG submission 204666) | Lab enrichment of tropical soil microbial communities from Luquillo Experimental Forest, Puerto Rico - flux4day.12C.oxic.44.000.170 (v2)... | ecosystem: Environmental > Terrestrial >...
GTGATGGACAACAGCGCCGCGGCGGCCATCGAATAGGTTTTGGTGAAGGCCAGCGGCTTGAACAACCGGCCTTCCTGTTCCTGCAGGGTAAACACCGGCAGGAATGAAACGGTGATGACCAGCAGCGAATAAAACAGCGCCGGCCCGACTTCGATGGAGGCGTTGCGGATGATTTCCCAATGCGGCTTTTTGTCCTGGTCCCGTTCCAGATGTTTGTGGGCATTTTCAATCATGATGATGACGGCATCCACCATGGCGCCGATGGCGATGGCGATGCCGCCCAGCGACATGATGTTTGAGCTGATGCCCTGCCCGAACATGACCAAAAAGGAAATCAACACCGCGACTGGCAGAATAATGATGGCCACCAATGCGCTCCGCAGGTGCAGCAGAAACGCGAGACACACGAGCGCCACGACGATGCTTTCCTCGATGAGCTTTTCCTCCAGCGTGGCCACGGCGCGATCAATCAGCGCAGTGCGGTCGTAGACGACCGTGACGTTCACATCCGGCGGCACTGCTTTCATTGCCTGGTTCAGCCTCCGTTTCACATCTTGAATTACCTGGTACGCATTGGCGCCAGATCGTACGATCACGATGCCGCCGACCGTTTCGCCGTCTCCATTCAAGTCGGCGATGCCGCGGCGCATGTCGGGCCCGAATTGGATGTTGGCAACATCACGCAACAGGATCGGCACGCCGTTGTTGCCAACACCGACGGCGACTTTTTTTAAATCTTCCAGATTTTCGATGTACCCCTTGACGCGCAGGATGAATTCCCGTTCGGAAAGCTCGAGCGAACGGCCGCCGACCTCGCCATTGCTCCGCTCGATGGCCTGGCTCACGTCACTCAGGGACAGGTTGTAGGCGCGGAGTTTCGTCGGGTCCACCGTGACCTGATATTGCTTCACGAACCCGCCAATGGAGGCGACCTCCGACACGCCCGGCACGGCCGTGAGCTGGTATTTCAGGTACCAGTCCTGAATCGAACGCAGGTCGGCGAGGTTGCGATTGGCGGAATTGATGGAATACATGAACGCCCAGCCGACACCGGTGGCGTCGGGGCCTAGCGCGGGTATGACCCCGCGCGGCAGTTGTCCGCTGATGCTGCTGAGGTATTCCAGCACGCGGCTGCGCGCCCAATAGGGATCCGTGCCGTCGTCGAAAATGACATAAACGAACGAGTAACCGTAAAAGGAATAGCCGCGCACCACCTTCGCGCGGGGGACGGAAAGCATCTTGGTCGTGATGGGGTAGGTGACCTGGTCCTCGACGATGTTCGGCGCCTGGCCTTCCCACGGGGTGTAAATAATGACTTGCGTGTCCGAAAGGTCGGGAATGGCGTCGAGCGGAATATTTTTGACGGCGTAAATGCCGCCCAGCACCAGGGCCACTGTCGTCAGCACGACGATGAACTTGTTCTTGAGCGAAAAATCTATGATGCGTTGGAGCATGGAAATCCTTCGCTATTTCGTCTTGTCGTTGACGGGCACCAGATTCATTCCGCACTTCGGGCATTTGCCCGGCTGGTCGGAGATCACCTCCGGATGCATCCGACAGGTATAGAGTTGATTCGCGACCGAACGGCCGCCGGAAGGCGAATTCGTATTGGACGGTAGCGGATTTGATCCTGGGACCTGGCCGGCGGGATTGGCAGACGGGTGGGTTGTTTCCGGAGCGGCCATGACCGGGATGAGGGTCATGCCGCAAACAGGACATTTGCCCGGTTGTTCGGCGTGGACGTAGCTGTGTTCCGGCATGGGGCAGGTGTAGTACAGCACTTTTCCGCCGGGCAGGAGTTGCTTGAGCTCGGTGGGCGTTACCGGTACAAGGGTCATTCCGCAAATCGGGCATTTGCCCGGACGATCATAAACAATCGAAACATGCTCGGGCATCGGACAGACATAAACCACACTTTCCGTTGGCGCATTCGTGGACGGAATCTGAATTGTTTCACTGGTGGGGGGAATGGACGCCAGTTCCGTTGCCGCTGCCGCCGTGCCGCTCATCTTTTGAATTGCCTCGCGCAACTGGCTTTCCGAATCGAGCATGAACTGGCCAGAAGTGACCACGCGCTCACCGGCCTCGAGCCCGCGGATGACTTCGACCATGCTGTGTTCGGCTTCAGGACCGAGCACAACGGTACGCGCATCAAATTTGCCGCCGGTCAGCGCGACGAAGACGGTGTTCTTCTCGCCGCTGCGCAAGACGGCGGAATCCGGCACCAGCAGGGTTGACGGTTCCAATTCGGAGGTGATTTGTGCCGAGACAAACATGCCCGGCTTGAGAAAATAACCCGGATTTTCAAATTCCAGTCGCACTTTGGCCGTGCGCGTCTTTTCGTCCACGTTGGGATAAACGTAAGTGACGCGCCCGCGGAATTCGCGGTCGGGCAACGAGGCAAGTTTGACCGTTGCCTCCTGGCCGAGCTGAACGTACGGCAGGTCCTGTTCGTAAACCTGCGCAAAGACCCAGACGATGCCCAGGTCGGCCAGGCGATAAAGCCTCAGACCCGCGTCCACCATCTGGCCTTGCACAACGTTTTTTTCGATCACAAAGCCATCCGCCGGCGCGAGGACCGCCAGTGTTTTGCGCGGCTCGCCGGATTTTTCCAGATCTGCGATTTGCGCCTCAGTGATGTCGTAGAACTTTAATTTTCCCAGTGCCGCCTCACGAAGTGCCGTTGCGTTGGAATCATTGTTTGTTCCCAGGACTGACAAATACTCGGCCTCGGCGCTGTACAGGTCCGGCGAATAGATATCAAACAACGGTTCCCCGCGATGCACCAGCTGGCCGGTTGCGTCCACGTCCAGTTTCTCAATCCAGCCTTTGTATTTGGTCGTTACTTCCGTCAGCGCCGTTTCGTTGTAATCAATCGTACCAACGGTACGGATGGTCCGGCGCAGCGGGCCCCGGGTGACCTCCGCCGTTTGGAGGTTCATCAGCTGAATTGTCGCCGGATCAATGGCGATTTCAGAGGAGCCGCCCGCCGCGTTTTCATACACCGGCACCATGTCCATGCCCATGCTGTCCTTGGCCGGTACCGGGCTCGTCTCACCCGGTTTCATCGTGGATTTATAGTGAAGGATTTTACCGGTTGACGCGGCACTGGCCGTCTTGTGGATTGCTTCCAGTTTCATGCCGCAAATCGGGCAATTGCCGGGATGATCCTGGATGATCCACGGATGCATCCCGCAGGTATAGAGCGTCTTTCCGGGCGCAGCGGTGACGGTGTTGGTGGCGACCGGCCGGCTTGAATCGTCCGCAGCCAGGACGCCCGCACCGGCAACGGCGAGGAGCAAAAGCCAAAATGAAATCCGTTTCGAGTTCATAAAATTTCAGGGTTGAGCTGCCTTCGATAACAACGGCGCGTTGGCTGGCGCCAGGCCGACAACCATGATGGACAAATCGGCCAGTGCAATTTCACGGTCCGTGCGGGTCTGGGCCGCTTCCAATTGCAAATCCAACAATATTCGTTCTGCGTCCGTCAGCGCGGAAAAACTCATCGTACCCGTGCGATAACCGGCGCGGATGGTTTGCAGCGATTGACGTGTCCGCGGAATGAGTTCGTCCTCAATCAGCGTCAGGTTGCGTCCGGTCTGGCGATAGGCAAACGATTTCTCGGCAAAGTTCACGGCCAGATCAATCTGGGCTGCCTTGAGGCGCGATTGCGCTGCGAGTTTCTCGGCTTCAGCTCCGGCGGCTTCGGCGGCGAGTTTGTCGCGCCAAATCGGCAGGCTCATGCTCAACTGTGGCCAATAAAGCCACGGCGACGCCTTCACATCGGCCATCAGTGCCGCGCTGAAATCAGGCACGCGGTCCTTGTAGGCCACCTTGATTCCGGCTTCGGCAACACGCACGTCGGCTTCCATCGCCTTGAGTTGCGGGTTGTGAGTAAACGCCACCCGCAGCAGTTCGTCGGCATCGGGATTGTCCCGGCTCACCTCAAAATGCGCCGGGACGGGTGGATCCGCCTGGTCCGGCGCCAGGCCCAGCGCCGCCTTGAAATTTTCCATCAGTGACCGGCGGGAATCCTCCAGATTGCCGAGATCGGTGCGGGCCTGGTCGCAAAAGCTTAGCACGCGCAGCAAATCCGCCAGGCTCGCGCTACCCGCCGTATTTTGGGCGTGGGCGGTGCGCTCCTGTTCTCCGAACAACAAAAGGGATTCGTGTTTCAGGCGAAGCTGCTCCTCCAGCAGGCCGAGTCGGTAGTAGGCACGTTTCACATTGAAGGTTGTCTGGAGGACGACGCTTTCAAACGTGAAATATTTGCCCTGACTTTGGGCGGCGGCAACCCCGGCGCGCGCCTTGAGCTTGCCAGGACCGGGAAAGCTCCACGCAAATCCCGGCATGAGCGATGTGATGACGCCTTGAATGTAAGCCTGGAAGGTCAACTGCGGGTCCGGCAGCGAGCGCGTCACCGTGATGCTCTCGACCGAGGCCGACCAGTCGTAAAAGGACGCTTCGACCACCGGCGAGTTCAGGAGGGCGTAGGCGAGGTAATTGCTCAGGCTCGATTCCGGCGTCAATTCGGGCAGGGCCGGACGCTGATTATCGGGCCGATAATTACCGGCGATGGTTCCGAAATCATGACGCGCCTGCTTTTCGCCGGAGGTTTGCACGCCCCGGCAGCCGCCCAGGGCCAATACGCCGATGGCCAGCATTGCGAAAAGCAAAATGATTTTCGGCTTCATAATCTCTGGTTTAACGGCAGCCTCCGGAACCGCAGCAGCCCGAACCCGTCATGAGTGACGTATTAGTATTCGTCACGGCCGGCGGAGCGTTGGTTCCACTGCCACTCGGGCTGGCATAAACCGGCACCAGATGCATACCGCAAATCGGGCAATCACCCGATTTGTCCGATTTGACCGACGCATGCATGGGACACGTGTAATAAAGAATCTTTTGGCCCGCCGACGTGGTATCTTCCGCCGACAGCCGATACGGCGCGATCCATAGAATGCCTGCGCCTGCCATGGTGGCCAGGGCGATAATTAAACTCATTTTCATAAATTCACAATCTTTCGGTTTAAGGTGCCGCTGTTTGTGCGCAGGCGGCGGGTTTCCGGTAATTCACGGGCACAAAACCGTGGAGTCAAAAGAATGAGCGCCCGGTGTCCGGCTCAGGACACACCACGGGCGGGGGAAGTGAAAAGTCAGATTAGAAAGGCACAATAACGCGCATAAAGCGGCGCGTCATTGGCTGGAAACGGCAAGGAAAAGGAAGCGGAAAGTTCAGTTGCCGGTGCGCCGGGCAACGTCCAAACCCAAACCCCGGTTGCCGGGGTCAAAAGCTGATTGGGCGAAGGATTGGAAACCGGAGTCGCAGGGACAGGCTGCGACTCCGGGGAGGGAGTCGCGACGCAGCAAGCCCCGCCGCAATGGCAGGCATGCGCGACGCGAACAACACCGGCCGCCTGCGCGTGCGTCAGGACAAGGGGTGTCCCCGTCAGCGACAGGCTGCAAACCATGGCCAGCATCGTTTTCACGTTTCGAATATCATCCCAAGGTTCACAAGAAGCTCAACCACTTTTGGCTTCTTCTCGTCAATTTTTGGCGTTCCACACTACCGAACTCATTTCATGATTCTTTTTCGCGTATTTCGCGCGTTTTTCCCGGGACGCAATTTTACATCCGGATTTCTCTATTTGCTTATGCCATACCAGTCGAAATTACGCATCAAATTTAGCGCCTTCGGCCCGAAAAAATCAGTTCGGACCCTATTTTTGTTCCATACCTTTGGTCGGCGGGCTGGTCTTCGTGGTGGCACAGCAAAAGGCGGAGCTGCCACCACACTTTTCGCAGACGTGCTTTACCGTTGCATTTGCGCCCTTACCGACACCGACAACCGTAATCGTGCTGCCACAGCCGGGGCAGAGATGTTTTTCACCCGGAGTCATCAGTTTGATGTGGCCTTTCTCGGTGGTGGCGGTCTCAACTACAACAGATTTGCATTTGGCGCAGGCCATCGCGATGGAATCGCCCGGCTTGAGGTCTTCCGCCTGGCTCGTAGCCGTGATGTGGTTGAGCATCATCAAATGCTCGCCGCCTTTCATCGGCTTCATCGGCTGCGTTTGATCTTGTCCGTAGGCGGGCAACCATGTGGTTAGAGCAAGAGCAAGGATGCTCGAACCCAGACTGAATTTCCCGACTATTTTGCTTTTGGTTTTCATAATTGTCCTTGTGGTTTCGTTTTTCTTAACGACTTTCACGGGATTCCGCTCGTTGCTTTCTCCCGGTCTTTGCCACTCGCGTGTCAGTTGCCGATTGGTTGAAGCGGCAAATACCAATTCTGTTACCCCGTTTCCCGGAAAACCCCTCAATTTTTTAAGCTGGTTTTGCCGGCGTAGTTTCCATCGCCAGAAAAACAAGACGAACAAAAGTACGGCTAAAGCGCTTCCCAGCCATTTGTGAATCGTCATGCCGGACGCGCCGTTGTCGTCGGGCATCCAGAACAACCAACCGGTGATGGCGGTGAACGGCGTGACAACCGTGGCGTAAAATAAAGTCCACCACGCCGTTTGGCGGAGCGATTCGGCCCCGACCAGCCGGCCGAGAAAATCACTGGCGACCGAAACCGGCACCAATGCGGCCGTGAAGTTGACCAGGCTGGGATGCAGCCTGTTCACCAGGACGAATTTTTGGAGCGCGGGAAGGATTCCACGCCGAACAGGGTTCAATTGTTACTACAGTTACCATACCGGATTGGGAAACATCCGGCTGGGATTTAATTTTGAATTTCGCCGCAGTTCGCCATGGCCTGGCCGAAATAGGGATTGTTCACATTTTTGCCTGCCTGCAACCAACTGGCCCGTGCCATCGGGCAATAAACTTGAACGTACGCACCTTTGGCCTTGCGGTCCGCCAGGTACTTGATGAGTGAATCGCTCAAGGGTTTGAATGCGGCGCGTGCCGATCTTAAACTTGATGCCTTGGCAAGAGCTTCCGCCTCGGTGGCGACCGATGCCGGCAACGAATTCGCGTCGCCTTCAACAGCTTTCTCAATGGCCCCGGCGTTTTCAGCCACGCCGGTCATTGAATCGTTTGCCAGGCTGGATTGAATTTTGAGGTAATCGTCATAGACCGATTTTACCGGCCCCGGCAAAGTGGAATTATCTCCGGCACGTGCGCCCGCGACTGCTAAAAAACCGGCCACGGCCGCCAACAGAATGGGTTTCATCATTTTCATAGGGGTATCGCTGCTTTGGCTGCTTTCCGCATATAAAGTTTCGGCTGCGCCCGACCCGGGCGCTGTTCCCATCTTTTACACCGTTCCCGACAAAATCATTCAAAATTGTTACCGGGACGGCAATGACTGCTTTTGCCCGGCCCGCGCAAAAAACGCCATCAAAGAAACCGATCAGGAATCTTTAAACGTTTAAAATGGCTGGAAATAAAAGGGAAAATCTTAGCCGGGCCGGTTTGGCATGTGAACTGCCCAGGCATGTCCATGCGGCTTTTTTTTGGCGTATGTTTGCTTTGTTTTTTGACTCCCGGCGGCATGAACGCAGCATCGCCGTTTCCGGAGACGTTCATTCCTTTTGAATACTCCGAGGGTTTGTTGTGGGTCCAGCTTCATGTTCCGCAGTCGGCCCGGCCCTTGAATTTTCTTTTTGACACCGGCGCGAGCGTCAGCGTGGTGAATTCGTCCACGGCCAAAGCGCTTGGCCTGGGCACAGGCAGGAAGATTGCCGTGCAGGGAGTGGACACGGAAACGACCGGGCATTGGCCTGCCCGAATGACCGCCTCGGCTGGAAATATCCCGCTGCCGGCGCAATATCTGGCACTGGATTTGAACCGGCTGGCCCACTCGTGTGGTCGCCCGCTGGATGGCTTGCTGGGAGCGGATTTTGTCCGGGGCCGGAGGATTGAAATTGATTTCGTGTCCCGACAGATCCGGTTTCTTGACGAGGTTTCCATTTCAAAATCGGACACGGTAATTCCATTGGAGCGGTGCCGTGATTGTTTTTGCATCAACATTGGTGTCAATGGCCGGCAACGGCAGCTGGTGCGATTGGATACCGGCTGTGCTACGGCATTGCAGTGGGTGACTTCGAACCCGGTTACTTGTGTAAAATCGGAGAAACCAGCGATTGGTCTGGTCTCGTTGACCATTCCTCAGGCGGAAACGGAAGTTTCCCTTGGAGACAGACATTTTGACCGCGTGCCAACCGGCATTCATCGCCGGCCCATTTTTGCCGGCGAAGCGGGATTATTCGGCAATGGATTGCTCGCCCGGTTTAAAACAGTGACTATTGATGCCAAGGCAAATCGCTTGATTTTAGGCCAGTTACAAGCTGTCAATTAGGCCGTTTCGCGCCTTCCTTCTCATTCCAACCACAGGTGGCAGGCTAATTCCCGTTCAAGGCGCCTGAATAATTTGCGGGGTTCATACCGCTGTGGGGTACTACCAGCATAACCATTCGGCGACGCAATGAAGCGTCACCAAGAAATAAGACAACAAAATGAAAACACGAATTCTTCTCACCACGATTGGCGCGGTTACTCTGACCGCAATAACCTTCAGTGCCAATGCCCAGTTGCTCTCGCCACGGTCGACGGGCAACCAGATCAAGCACTTCGCCGGAACCTATAATGACCCTGACCTGGTGGCCGTGGATCAAGGTCTTGCCCTTCCGCCGCGTCCTTTGGGCAACCAGATTGCCACAACGGCCGGCACGAACGGTGGCGTAAATCCCACAGTCGCCTGCGTCAACAATATGGGCGGCAGCCCCAAGACCATTCAAGCCTGTGCGGAACATCCGGCCACCATGCCGGGTTGCACGGTTGCCACGGTTGCGCCGTTGAAGTAATTCATTCACCCAACGCCGGGTTGTCCTGAAAGGATTGAAACGGTAGCATACGGGCGGCGGCCAAAATCCCGCCGCCCTTTGAACCATGAACAAAGAAAATAACAATCCAGAAGACCCAAGATTGACCGCGCTGTTGCGTGAATCGCGTGTTTCCCCGTCTTTGCCGCCGCGCTTCCAGGAAAGCGTGTGGCGTCGCATCGAGAATGCCGAAAAACCGGTCCCCTCCACGCCCGGTCTGTCCTGGCTGGACTCAGTGGCCGCGCTGATGTTGCGTCCGCGATTCGCCTATGCCTCTGTCGCGGCGCTGGTGCTGGCTGGCACTTTGCTGGGCGCACATCAAGGTGCGCAACTGGCCAAACTGGACGCGCAGGCACGCTACGTCGCAATGGTGGCGCCAAATACCCTGCGCTGAAGTCGCATGAACCGCTCGTTGATTGTGGTTCTCGGCGCGTTGGTTCTGAGCGCTGCGGTTTTTGGCAGTTCTTATCTCGTCGGCCAGCGTGCCGGCGTGATTTATTGCACCAACCCGGCGGACGATTTGAACTGGCTGCGCACGGAGTTTCACTTGAATGATACCGAGATGGCGCGCGTCCAGCGACTGCATGACAGCTATATGCCGCAATGTGCGAAAATGTGCGCGCTCATTGCGGCAAAGAAAGCCGAAATCCGGGCCACCCTGGGTGACGGAACCAACGTCACTGCCGATGTACAGAGGAAATTGACCGAGCTGGGCGAAGTTCGCGCGCAATGCCAGGGCCAGATGCTCCGGCATTTTATTGCCGTCAGCCAGGCCATGCCCCCCGACCAGGGCCGCCGTTATCTTGCCGAGATGGAAAAGATCACACTGGGTTCCCACGAGGAAATCGAGCAATCCATGTCTGACCACGCCGGCCAATGAGCGACCCCAATCCTGAGGCCCAGCTTTCGCCGAAGGCTTCGACGGGGCAGGCCGACGTCATCGACCGGGCCGACATGGAACGGCTGGCGGCCGGGCACGACGCGGCGCTCAATGATTTGATGGACCGGCACGCAACGCCGCTGTTCCATTTTCTCTGCCGGATGTTGGGCAACGAGGACGACGCGAACGATCTGGCGCAGGAAACCTTCGTCCGCGTCTTCCGCGCGCGAGCCAGTTTTCGTGCGGATGAAAAGTTTTCCACCTGGCTTTACACCATCGCCGCCAATCTGGCGCGCAACCAATTCCGCTGGCGGTCACGACATCCCAACGTCTCCCTCGAGGCGGAAACGCCGGAAACCGGGCAAGCCCTGGGCGGCACGATTTCGGCAGGTGATCCGGCTCCCAATGAACAAGCGCTGGCCGCCGAACGTGCCGCCGCCGTACGTAATGCCGTCGGCAAGCTGCCCGAAGATTTGCGCGAAGCGATTGTGCTGTGCGAATGGGAGGAACGCAGCGTGGCCGAAGCGGCGGCGATTCTGGAGACCACACCGAAGGCAGTTGAATCCCGATTATACCGCGCCCGACAGATTCTGCGTGAACGGTTAAAGTCATGGCTGTGAATCCAATGGCGGCCGCGTCACACTGGCGGCCAATTCTGCCTTAACTTACCCACCCGACATGGCATTTAGGCTGCTCCCCGTTGTCCCTGCGTATGAAAATCTTTGGGGAAATCTCCACTACCGGCTGGCTGCGCCCGTCGGTCATTGCCCTGGTACTGGCCAATCTCGTGCCGGTATTCGGTGTGCTCTTTTTTCACTGGGAAGTTTTTCCACTCATGTTCCTGTTCTGGAGTGAGAATGTTATTATCGGCGCCTTTAATGTGCTGAAGATGGTCCTGGCGAATCCCCGGTCGCCGGTCGGCTGGATCGGGAAGGTTTTCACCATTCCTTTCTTCTGTGTGCACTACGGGATGTTCACGTTTGTTCACGGTGTTCTGGTGATCGGCCTGTTCGGCGGCGGTCTCCGGCCCCGCGCGGGATTTCCCAACCTGGAAACCTTCTGGCAAATCGCGCACGAAAATCACCTGGGCTGGGCGATCCTGGGACTGGCCGTGAGCCGGGGAATTTCCTTTGTCACCAACTATCTCGGGAACGGTGAATACCGGGAGGCAAGCCTTCAACAACTCATGCAGCAGCCTTACGGACGCATTCTGGTGTTGCACCTGAGCATCCTGTTCGGGGGGTTTCTGATGATGGCCTTGCACTCACCGGTGTGGGGATTGCTCCTGCTCGTCGGGCTCAAAATCGTAATTGATTTGCGCGGGCACTTTGCCGAACGAAATAAATTTGCCGGGACACCAAAGGCAGACCAAGTCACGTTTCCGATTCAATCCGGAAACCCAACCGCCGGCCGACGCCGGGATTAACCGCGGGCGACCCGGCGGCGATGCGCTGGCGCGGTTGGTGATGGAGGCGGAACCGAAGGCATGGTTGGCGCCGGTCCCAGCACGCTGTTGGCCAGGGCGTAGGCCATGATTTCACCGGTGGAATTAAGAAGAGTGAAATCCTGCACGCCCTTGATCATGCCATTCTTTACCAGCTTTTGAATCGCTTGCAGCGTGTGCTCCCTCTTTTCGCGAATTTGAACGGCGATCTCACTCGCGTGCCGGGGGGCTTTCGCATCGTGAAGAAAGTTGATGATTTTAGCTTCGATGTGCTCAAACAACGCATTGTTCATCGGTCACCTCGTCATCGTCGGGTAATTCTGATCTGATAAAACGGGCTGTGTTTGCTGACTAACACCATTAAGCCATGGGGGAGTGGTAATGTCAATGACAAAGCGTGTTAACGGCG
>Ga0306920_100012415_pt1 | contig 11562 bp, 10 predicted proteins | sample flu12Cox44000170_FD_204666 | JGI IMG/M metagenome (GOLD analysis project Ga0306920, IMG submission 204666) | Lab enrichment of tropical soil microbial communities from Luquillo Experimental Forest, Puerto Rico - flux4day.12C.oxic.44.000.170 (v2)... | ecosystem: Environmental > Terrestrial >...
ACATGCGGACGACCAGCACCTCGAGGTGCAGCTCACCCATGCCCGAGATGACGGTCTGGCCCGTCTCCTCGTCGCTGCGCACGCGGAAGGTCGGGTCCTCCTCGCTCAGCGCGTACAGGGCGCGCGAGAGCTTGTCCTGGTCGGCCTTCGTCTTCGGCTCGACGGCGACGTGGATGACCGGCTCGGGGAACTCGAGCGCCTCGAGCAGGATCGGCCGCTGCGGGTCCGACAGGGTGTCGCCCGTCGTCGTGTTCTTGAGCCCGACCACCGCCATGATGTCGCCGGCGAAGATGGCGTCCTTGTCCTCGCGGTGGTTGGCGTGCATCTGGAGGATGCGCCCCACCCGCTCCTTCTTGTCCTTCATGGTGTTGGTGACCGAATCGCCCTTCTTGAGCGTGCCCGAGTAGACCCGGATGTAGGTCAGCTTGCCGACGTAGGGGTCGGTCATGATCTTGAAGGCGAGGGCGCTGAAGGGCTCGGAGTCGTCGGCCTTGCGCTCCTCGATCTCCTCGGGCTTGTTGGGCTTGTGCCCCTCGGTCGGCGGCAGGTCGAGCGGGCTGGGCAGGTAGTCGACGACCGAATCCAGCATGGGTTGCACGCCCTTGTTCTTGAAGGCGGACCCGCACAGCACCGGCACCACGGCGGCGGCCAGCGTCGCCGTGCGCAGGGCGCGGCGCAGGTCGTCGGCCGTGATGGGCTCCTCGGCCAGGTACTTCTCCATGATGGTGTCGTCGAAATTGGAGACGACGTCGACGAGCTGGTGCCGGGCGTCCTCCACCTCGGCCTCCATGTCTGCGGGGACGTCGAGCGTCTCCCACTCCTCGCCCATGTCGGAGGACCACACCAGGGCCTTCTCCTCGAGCAGGTCGATCACGCCCTTGAACTCGGACTCGGCCCCGATGGGCAGCTGGATCACTGCCGGCAGCGCGTCGAGGCGGTCGCGGATCATCTGCACCGTGCGCTCGAAGTCGGCGCCGATACGGTCCATCTTGTTGACGAAGCAGATGCGGGGGACGTTGTACTTGTTCGCCTGGCGCCACACCGTCTCGGTCTGCGGCTCCACGCCGGCGACGGCGTCGAACACGGCCACCGCGCCGTCGAGGACGCGCAGCGAGCGCTCGACCTCGACGGTGAAGTCGACGTGGCCCGGGGTGTCGATGATGTTGATCCAATTGTCACGCCACGAGCAGGTGGTGGCGGCCGAGGTGATGGTGATGCCGCGCTCCTGCTCCTGGACCATCCAGTCCATGGTGGCGGCGCCCTCGTGGACCTCGCCGATCTTGTAGTTGCGGCCGGTGTAGTAGAGGATGCGCTCGGTCGTCGTGGTCTTGCCCGCGTCGATGTGGGCCATGATCCCGATGTTGCGGGTGCGCGCGAGGGGGAAGTCGCGGGTGGGGTTGGAGTCAGCCATGGCGCGCGGGGGTGATCTCCACTACCAGCGGTAGTGGGCGAAGGCGCGGTTGGACTCCGCCATCTTGTGCATGTCCTCGCGTCGTTTGACCGAGGCGCCGATGTTGTTGGAAGCGTCGAGGATCTCGCCGGCCAGGCGCTCGGACATCGTCTTCTCCCGACGCTGCGCGGCGTAGGTGGTCAGCCAGCGGATGGCGAGCGTGGTGGCGCGCCGCGGCCGGACTTCGACGGGCACCTGGTAGGTGGCGCCACCGACGCGGCGCGACTTCACCTCGACCTCGGGCCTGGTGTTCTCGACCGCGCGCTTGAGCGCAGCGACCGGGTCGCCGCCTGACTTCTCCTGCACCTGGTCGAGGGCGGTGTAGACGATGCGCTCGGCCAGCGTGCGCTTGCCGCGCTCGAGCACCTTGTTGACCACCTGGGTCACCAGCACCGAGCGGTAGACCGGGTCCGGGGCCAGCTCGCGGCGGGTGGCGGGTCCGTTGCGGGGCATGCCTAGGACTCCTTCTTGGCGCCGTAGCGGCTGCGGGCCTGGCTGCGCTCGCGCACGCCTGAGGTGTCGAGGGCGCCGCGCACGACCTTGTAGCGCACGCCCGGCAGGTCCTTCACCCGGCCGCCGCGCACGAGCACGATGGAGTGCTCCTGCAGGTTGTGGCCCACACCGGGGATGTAGGCGGTGATCTCGACACCCGAGGAGAGGCGGACACGGGCGACCTTGCGCAGAGCCGAGTTCGGCTTCTTGGGCGTGGTCGTGTAGACGCGCGTGCAGACGCCCCGGCGCTGGGGGGCACCCTTCAGGGCCGGGGTCTTCGTCTTGGTCACCTTGGCCTCTCGTCCCTTGCGGACGAGCTGGGCAATTGTGGGCACGCGCTCCCTCTCGATACGGAAATTCGGTTCCCCTGTACGACGCATTTCGCGCCGGCCGAAGCCTCACAGGGCAGGAATCAATGATAGCGGTTACCTGGGGGTCCGACAATCGCGCGGCGCCCGCGCGGAGGCTGTCCGGGGGTCGGCCGGGGGCGCCCCCGGCTCCTAGCCGACCGGGTGCCGGGGAGGTCCGCCGAAGGCTGCCGGTCGGCGCGCCGGAGCAGACCCAAGCCTCCCCGACGGCAGCCTCGGCCGGCTGGGTGGGCCTCCGGGACGTCGAGGAGCCGGTGGCGCCAGCCGCCGGCGCGGCGGCTCGCGCGAGGGCTCCGGTCACGCCCAGCACCGGGAACCGTTTCGGCCAGGCACCGGCAAGGGCGCGCACCCGCCCGACACACCTCCCTCTTCCTGTCTTCCCTGGTCAGGGCAGGATTTTCTCCCAAGAACGGGAACGGAATCCCAGCTCGGGGGCCTGCAGTCGCTTTTTCGGCACCAGCACCCGAGGATTAGCCTCGGCTCCATGGAACATTCCATGGCCGAACGGCTGGCGGAGCTGGCCGAGCGCAAGGACGCGGCGCTGCACGCGGGGAGCCCGAAGGCGGTCGAACGACACCACGCCAAGGGCAAGCTGACGGCCCGGGAACGCATTGAGTACCTGCTCGACGAGGGCTCCTTCCAGGAGCTCGACATGCTGGCGCGGCACCGGGCCCACGGCATGGGCCTGGAGGACAATCGGCCCTACACCGACGGCGTCGTCACCGGCTTCGGCACCATCGACGGGCGACGGGTCTGCATCTTCAGCCAGGACTTCACCGTCTTCGGCGGTGCGCTGGGCGAGGTCTTCGCCGAGAAGATCCACAAGGTCATGGACCTGGCGGCCTCGACCGGTGTGCCCATGATCGGGCTCAACGACGGTGCGGGCGCCCGCATCCAGGAGGGCGTGGTCTCCCTGCACTCCTACGGCGGCATCTTCTACCGCAACGTGGAGGCCTCCGGGGTCATCCCTCAGATCAGCGTGATCCTTGGACCCTGCGCCGGTGGCGCCGTGTACTCGCCCGCCATGACCGACTTCATCTTCATGGTGCAGGGCACGTCGCACATGTTCATCACCGGGCCCGACGTCGTGAAGACGGTCACCGGCGAGGACGTCACCCTGGAGGAGCTCGGGGGTGCCATGAGCCACGCCACCAAGTCCGGCGTGGCCACCTTCGTCTCGCCTGACGAGAAGGCCTGCCTCGACGACGTGCGGCAGCTGCTGTCGTACCTCCCTTCCAACAATTTGGAGGAACCGCCGCAGGAGGTCGCCGGCGACGACCCCGAGCGGGCGCTGCCCGAGCTCATCGACTTCCTGCCCACGTCGCCCAACCAGCCCTACGACATGAAGCGGGTCATCTCCGCCGTGGTCGACGACGGCGAGTACTTCGAGGTGCACCGTCACTGGGCCATGTCGATCACGTGTGGGTTCGCACGGATGAACGGTCGCGTCGTCGGCATCGTAGGCAACCAGCCGGCGGTGCTGGCCGGTGTCCTCGACATCGACTCCTCGGAGAAGGCGTCGCGCTTCGTGCGCACCTGCGACGCCTTCAACATCCCGCTGCTCACCTTCGTCGACGTCCCCGGTTTCCTGCCGGGTACCGACCAGGAATACGGCGGCATCATCCGCCACGGCGCGAAGCTCCTCTACGCCTATTGCGAGTCGACGGTGCCGCGGATCCAGATCATCACGCGCAAGGCGTACGGCGGCGCCTACGTCGTCATGAACTCCAAGTCGATCGGGGCCGACCTCGCCTTCGCGTGGCCCTCGGCCGAGCTGGCCGTCATGGGGCCGAACGGCGCGGTGGACATCGTCTACCGGCGCGAGCTCGCAGAGGCCGCGGACCCGGCGGGACGGCGGGCCGAGCTGATCGACGAGTACACGGAGCGCTACGCCAACCCCTACATCGCGGCGGAGCGCGGCTACATCGACGACGTGATCTCGCCGGCCGACACGCGCGCCGTGATCAACCGGGGCCTGGACATCCTCGCCTCCAAACGTGAGGAGCTGCCCCGCCGCAAGCACGGCAACGTCCCGCTGTGACGCTTAGGGGCACGGCGGCGGACGGCGGCGCTGCGCCGATCGACCCCGGCAGCCTCACCCTGCGCCCGCGCCCGGAGCCCAACCCCGACGTCCTCGCCGCCATCACCGCCGCGGTGCAGCTGGCCTGGCCACGTCCCGCCCAGCCGGACCAGAACAACCCGGTGCACGAGGCGTGGCGCTTCTCGGGCCGCTGGTGGAACAAGCCGGTGCCGCTGCGGCGCGATCGTCCCTGGGCCCGGCGCTGACCGTCTACATCGACGACTGGCGCCAGCGCGCCACCGTGCGCGACCGCGAGGACCGCTGGTCCCACATGCTGGCGGACGACGCCGGGGAGTTGCACGCCATGGCGGCGGCGCTCGGTATCCCGCCCCGGGGCTACCAGCGGCACCGGCGGTCCGAGGTGCTGAACCACTACGACGTGCCCGAGAGCCTCCGCCTGCGCGCCATTGAGCTGGGTGCGGTCCCCGTCAGCTGGCGTGAGATGGCGCGTCTGGCTCGCGCGTGGCGGCGCGCTGGCGTTCGGCCAGCGCCACCAGATCCTCCATGATGCGGTCGAAGGAATAGTCCTTCGGGGTGTAGACGGAGGCTACGCCTTTGCCGAGCAGCACCTCGGCGTCGTCGGGCGGGATGATCCCTCCGACCACGACGGCGGCGGAGCTGCCGGCCTCGCGAAGGCGGTCGAGCACGTCCGGCACCAACTCGAGGTGCGACCCCGAGAGGATGGAGAGGCCGACGATGTCGACGTCCTCGTCGAGCGCGGCAGCCACGATCTGCGCCGGGGTGAGCCGGATGCCCTGGTAGACCACCTCGAAGCCGGCGTCGCGCGCCGCCACGGCGATCTGCTCGGCCCCGTTGGAGTGGCCGTCGAGCCCGGGCTTGGCCACCAGCAGGCGCGGCGGCCCGCCGGTGCGCGCGGCCAGCTCCCTGGTTCGCAGGCGAACCGGGGCGAAGTCGTCACCGTGACGTCCGACGCCGCCCGACACGCCGGTCGGCGCTCGGTACTCGCCGAACACCTCGCGGAGCGCGCCGGCCCATTCCCCCGTCGTGCCACCGGCGTGGGCGAGCGCGATCGTCGCTTCCATGACGTTGCCCCCCGGGCCCTCGTCGGCGGCCACGCGGCGGAGCTCGTCGAGCGCCTTCTGCACGGCGGCGCCGTCCCGGGCCACCCGCCAGCGCGCGACATCCGCGATCATCTCGGCCTCGACGCGATGGTCGACTCTCAAGATGTTCTCGATCTCGCCGTCGCCGACCAGCGGCGAGGGCGCGGTCTCGGTGAAGGAGTTGACGCCGACCACCTTCTGCTCGCCCGATTCGATGCGGCGCACGCGATCGGCCTGGCTGCGCACGAGACGGCGCTTAAGCTCGTCGATGGCCCCAAAGGCACCGCCGAGGCCCTCCACGTCGTCGAGCTCGGCCGTGGCGGCCTCGGCCAGCTCCGACGTCTTCGCTTCGATCACCGTGGAGCCGTCGAAGATGTCGTCGTATTCGAGCAGGTCGGACTCGAAGGCGAGCACCTGCTGGATGCGCAGCGACCACTGCTGGTCCCAGGGTCGGGGCAGTCCCAGCGCCTCGTTCCAGGCGGGGAGTTGCATGGCCCGGGCCCGGGCGCTCTTGGACAATGTGACGCCCAGCGTCTCGAGCACGATGCGCTGCACGTTGTTCTCGGGCTGCTGCTCGGTGAGCCCGAGGGAGTTGACCTGGACGCCGTAGCGGAAGCGCCGCAGCTTCGGGTCCTCCACGCCGTAGCGCTCGCGGCAGATCCGGTCCCACAACTGGGTAAAGGCGCGCATTTTGCACGTCTCCTCGACGAAGCGGACGCTGGAGTTCACGAAGAAGCTGATCCGGCCGACGACCGCCGGCAGCTCGGACTCGTCGACCTTGCCGGAGTGCCGGACTCCGTCGAGGACGCCGATCGCGGTGGCCAACGCGTACGCGATCTCCTGGACGGGCGTGGCGCCGGCCTCTTGGAGGTGGTAACTGCAGACGTTGATCGGGTTCCACTTGGGCGCGTGGCGCACCGTGTAGGCGATTGTGTCCACCGTCAGCCGCAGGCTCGGGGCCGGCGGGAAGATATGGGTGCCCCGGCTCAGGTACTCCTTGACGATGTCGTTCTGGGTGGTGCCGGCGAGGCGCGCCGGGTCCACCCCGGTGTCCTGCGCGTGCGCGACGTAAAGGCCGAGCAGCCAGGCTGCCGTCGCGTTGATCGTCATCGAGGTGTTCATCTCGGCGACCGGGATGCCCTCGAGCAGCTCTCGCATGTGCCCGAGATGGGCGACCGGCACACCCACCTTGCCGACCTCGCCGGCCGCCTCGGGGGCGTCGGGGTCGTAGCCGGTCTGCGTGGGCAGGTCGAAGGCGATGGAGAGCCCGGTCTGCCCCTTGGCGAGGTTGGTCCGGTAGAGCTCGTTCGAGGCCCGGGCGCTCGAGTGGCCCGAGTAGGTGCGCATCACCCACGGCGCGTCACGCGGCGTGTCGCTTGCCATTGCGTCTCACCTCCAGACGACGGGGTGCAGCACCATTCTGCCCGCTCCTGCCTCCCTCTCTGTGTCGAGGTCAGCGGTCGTAGTCGTAGAAACCCTTCTTCGTCTTGCGGCCGAGCTGGCCCGAGGCCACGAGGCGACGCAAGAGCGGGACGGGGGCGTAGTTGGGGTCGCGGAACTCGTCGTAGAGCGCGTCGAGGATGGCCAGCGAGGTGTCGAGGCCCACGAGGTCGAGCAACGCGAACGGTCCCATCGGGAACCCGCACCCCCCCTTCATGGCGGCGTCGATGCCGTCCTTCGTGGCCACGCCCTGCTCGTACAGGCGGACCGCGTTGTTCAGGTACGGGAACAGGAGCGCGTTGACGATGAAGCCGGCCTGGTCCTTGACCTCGACCGGTTCCTTGCCACAGCGAGCGGCGAACTCGACGGCCGCGGCCACCGTCGCGTCGCTTGCCGTAATCGGGCGCACCACCTCGACGAGCGACATCGCCGGCGCGGGGTTGAAGAAGTGGATACCGCAGACGAGGTCGGGGCGCCCCGTGGCCATCGCCATCTCGACCACCGGCAAGGTGGACGTGTTGGTGGCGAGGATCGTCTCGGGTTTGCAGATGCTGTCGAGCTCGGCGAAGAGGTCCCTCTTCACCGTCAGGTCCTCGACGACTGACTCGATGACGAGATCGACGTCGACCAGCTCGCCCAGGTGGGTCGTGGCCCGGACGCGGCCCGAGATCTCAGCGGCCTCGGCGTCGGTCCGCTTGCCCTTCTCGACCTGCTTGGCGAGCGACTTGGTCAGGGCGGCGACCATGGCGTCCGCGCCGTCCGCGCTCCGGCTGCGCAGGACCACCTCGTGGCCGGACGCCGCCGCGACCTCGGCGATGCCCGAGCCCATGATCCCCGAACCGACGATTCCCACCCTTGTGATCGACATGGGGCGGCAGCTTACCGCCCGGTAACCACGGCCGTCGAAGCCGGGGGGAGCGTGACGGGCGTGCAAAAGTGGCGCATGGACACGACCGGCACGCTCGCCCTGGTGGGTGGCGACGAATGGACCGAGGGCTGCACCTTCGATGCAACGCTGCTGGCCGCCTCGGGTGGTCGCGACGTCTTGGTCCTGCCCACGGCGGCGGCGTACCAACATCCCGAGCGGGTCGTCCTGCGAGCCGCGGAGTGGTTCGCCGACCTCGGCGCCCAGGTCGAGGGCCTCATGGTCGTGGACCGGCCCTCGGCCGAGGACCCCGGGATGGCGGCGACCATTGAGGCGGCGCGCTTCGTCTACATCGCCGGCGGCTCGCCGCTCCACCTGCGGGCCGCGCTGAAGAAGTCGGCCGTGTTCGACGCGCTCCGCCGGGCCTGGGAGTCCGGGGCGGTGGTGGCCGGGGCCGGGGCCGGGGCGATGGTGCTGACCGACCCCATGGTCGACCCGCGCGGCGGTGCGCTCACCCTCGGGCTGGGATTGGTGGACAAGATGACGGTGGTCCCCCACTTCGGCGACGAGCACGACGACGCCCATGGGCAGAAGCTGGAGCGCACCGTGGCCATGGCGCCTGCCGGCCTGCCGGTCGTGGCCATCCCGGCCCGGACCGCGCTGATCAATGATGCCGGGGGGTGGCGCGCCGACGGCGCGGGGACGCCGGTCGTCTTCGTCGGGGGCGCCCCGACCGAGGACCTGCGCGCACTGAAGTCTTGAGCCCGCCCAGGCGACGGTCCGGCTAGTCCTTCTCTTCGATCGTCACGCGCTCGATGACCACGCGCTCCTTCGGCGCGCCCGAGCGCGTGCCGACGCCGTTGATCTTCTCCACCACGTCGAGGCCTGACACCGCCTCACCGAAGAGTGAGTAGAGCGGCGGCAGGCGGACGCCGTCGGGGCCGCTGATGACGAAGAACTGGCTGCCGTTTGTGTCGGGCCCTGCGTTGGCCATGGCGAGGGAGCCCACCTGGTACTTGCCGGCCTCGGGCAGCTCGTCGGCGAACTTGTAGCCGGGCCCACCTGTGCCCGTCCCGGTGGGGTCTCCGCCTTGGAGGACGAAGCCCGGGATGATGCGGTGGAACACGATGCCGTCGAAGTAGTGGTAGCGGGCGAGGAACACGAAGCTGTTCACCGTCTTGGGAGCCGCCAGCGGATTGAGTGCGAAGACCATCGTCCCGTGCGAGGTGTCCATGGTGGCGACGTAGCGCTTGCCCGCGTCGATGACCATCGGCGGTTCTTGGTCGAACTTCCGCTGTTGCGGGCTCGAGCCGTCGGCGTTGGGCGGGGTGGGAGTGGCCATGGGAAGGTTCCTGACTACGAGGAGCTGATGGTGATGGTAAGGATGCGCTGGGTCACGTCGGGCGGCACGCCCTGGGCCGACCCCTGTTGGTTGATGGTGTCGACCACGTTCATACCCGAGGTGACCTGACCGAAAAGCGCGTACGTGTTGGACAGGCTCTCGCCCTCCGATCCGGCGACGATGAAGAACTGGCTGCCGCCGGTGTTCGGCTGGCCGGTGTTGGCCATGGCGACGCCGCCCAGGGGGTACTGCTTGGACGCATTCGACGCCTTGGGCGGGTTCTCGTCGGGAATGGTGTACCCAGGGCCGCCCTGACCGGTCCCGGTCGGGTCACCGGTCTGGTTCATGAAGTTCGGGATGACCCGGTGGAAGATCACGCAGTGGTAGTAGCCCTTCTGCGCCAGGAAGACGAAGTTGTTGACCGTGGTCGGCGCACTCTTGGCGTCGAGGGTAATGACGAAGCTCCCCGTCGTGGTCTTCACGTCTGCCGTGTAGGTCTTCGACGTATCGATGGTCATGGCGGGCGCCGACGGGTACTTCTGGGTGTTCACCGCGGTCTTGGTGGACGCGGGACAGCCGGCCTCGACCGCAGCCTTGTTCGCCTCGGATTGCAGCGCGGCATCCTGCGCCCTCGTCGCGGTGGTCGAGGTGGTGGTGGCGGATTTCGAGCCGTTGTTGCCGGCGGAAACGGCGAAGGCGATGCCCACGATGGCCGCCGCCACGACGACGAGGATGATCACATTGCGCACCTGCTTGCGACGCTTCTGGCGTTGCGCCTCCTCGGCGAGCCTGGCCTCTCTGGCCGCGCGCTGGCGGGCTCTCTTCTCACTGGGCACGGGGGCAGACCCTAGCGAACGCCTGGCGGCACCTCCGGTCGGGCGCTGGGCCCCCGTCCCAGTCAGTACTCTCGTCGGGTGCCACTGGTCGTGCAGAAGTTCGGGGGGACCTCGGTCGGCGACGCGGACCGGATCCGCGCCGTGGCCGACCACGTGGCGCGCACCCGTCGGCAGGGCTCCGACGTGGTGGCCGTCGTCAGCGCGATGGGCAAGACCACCGACGAGCTGATCCACCTGGCGAACTCCGTGAGCTCGACCCAGCCACCGCGGGAGTTCGACATGCTGGTGAGCACGGGCGAGCGCATTTCGATGTCGCTCCTCGTGATGGCGCTGGCCGAACTGGGCGTCGAGGCCACCTCGTTCACCGGAAGCCAGGTCGGCATCATCACCGACAACGACCACACCCGCGCCAAGATCCTCGAGGTGCGGGGTGACCTCGTGCGCGAGGCACTGGCCCAGGGCAAGGTCCCGGTCGTCGCCGGCTTCCAGGGCGTATCGATCGAGCGCGAGATCACCACGCTCGGGCGCGGCGGGTCCGACGCAACGGCCGTCGCGCTCGCCGCGGTGCTCGACGCCGACGTGTGCGAGATCTACACGGATGTCACCGGCGTGTTCACGGCGGACCCGCGGATCGTCCCCCAAGCCCACCGGATCGGTCGCATCTCCTTCAACGAGATGCTCGAGATGGCTGCCACCGGCGGGCGTGTGCTGATGCTGCGAGCCGTCGAGTTCGCCCGCAACCACAACGTTCCGCTGCACGTGCGCAGCAGCTTCACCTGGGAGCCGGGCACCTGGGTGGTGGAGGAGGATGCAGACATGGAAGAAGCCGTCGTCACCGCGGTGACCCACGACACGTCCGAGGCGAAGGTCACCGTCAGCGGTGTGCCCGACCGGCCGGGCGTGGCGGCCCGGCTCTTCCGGGCACTGGCCGACAAGTCCATCAACGTCGACATGATCGTGCAGAACACGTCCGCCCACGGGACGACGGACATCTCGTTCACCGTGCCCCTCGACGACCTGCCCGTGGCGGTCGAGACGGCGACGGCCCACGCCGAGGAGCTCGGCGCGTCAGGCGTGACCGCCGACGCCGACGTCGCCCGTGTCTCGCTGGTGGGTGTCGGCATGAAGTCCCACCCCGGCATCGCCGCCACCATGTTCGAGACACTGGCCAACGAGGAGATCAACATCGACATGATCTCGACCTCGACCATCCGGACCTCGTGCATCGTGGCCGAGGACGACGTCGAACGGGCGGTACGCAGCCTCCACGAGGCCTTCGACCTGGGCTGATTGAAGAGGGCCTGCTTGAATAGGGCCTGATGTCGGCCCCCTCACGGACGTTGTGGTTGCTGCGGCACGCCAAGACGCAGACGAGCCCGCCACCCGGGGGGACGGACTTCGACCGCGTGCTGGCGCCGCGGGGCCGGCGCGACGCCAGGGCACTCGGGCGTCTCTTCGCCGGGGGGACGGCGAAGCTGGGCGTGCCCCGCAGCGTCCGCCTCCCGAGCGTCGCCCTGGTGTCGCCGGCGGCGCGCACGGCGGCCACGGCGGACCTCGTGTTGGCGGGGACGACGGCGCCGCCGGAGGTCCGTCCCGAGAAAGTGCTCTACAACGCCGACTCCGACGAG
>Ga0306920_100012416_pt1 | contig 11562 bp, 9 predicted proteins | sample flu12Cox44000170_FD_204666 | JGI IMG/M metagenome (GOLD analysis project Ga0306920, IMG submission 204666) | Lab enrichment of tropical soil microbial communities from Luquillo Experimental Forest, Puerto Rico - flux4day.12C.oxic.44.000.170 (v2)... | ecosystem: Environmental > Terrestrial >...
GCAATGTGGTAATGGAAGAGCGGCGCATGCGCACCGACAGCGATCCCACGGGACGACTGGTGGAGCAGTTCCTGGGAACCGCCTTTGCGGCCAATCCTTATCACAGACCGACTGTGGGTTATGCCTCGGATTTGCAGGCCTTTTCGGCGACCGACGCGGAAACCTTCTTCCATCGCTACTACGTGCCTTCGAACATGGTGATCGCGCTGGTAGGCGACCTGGACCCGAACACGGTGATGCCGATCGTGGAGAAGTACTTCGGCCAGCTGCCGACCAATCCCAAGCCGACGGAATTGACATCGGTAGAGCCTCCCCAGGGGTCGGTGCGCGAAGTGAAGATGCAGGACATGGCACAGCCGCTCTATGTCGAGGGATATCACCGGCCAAGCTATCTCGATCCGGATGACGCCGTGTATGACGCAATCACCGACATCATGTCCAACGGACGCACGTCGCGTATGTATCGGGCGCTGGTGCGCGATCAGAAGATTGCCGCCGCTGCTGCCGGGTTCTCCGGCTTTCCCGGCACCAAGTACGCACACCTGTTCGCCTTCTACGGCGTTCCTCTTCCAGGACACACCAATGCCGAAATGCAAAAGGCGATCCAGGACCAGATCAAGAAGTTGAAATCGGACGATGTGACGGACGAAGAGCTGCAGATGTTCAAAACGCGCACCAAGGCCGACCTCATCCGCGGTCTCGCCAGTAATGAAGGCTTGGCGCAGCAGCTCGCGATCTATCAAACGCGCTATGGAGATTGGCGCGAACTGTTCCGCTATCTCGACAAAGTCGACAAGGTAACAAAAGCCGATATTCGCCGCGTCGCCAACAAGGTGTTTCAGGACGACAACCGCACCATCGGCACCATCGAAACGACACCCGGACCTGCAGCAGCCGCGAAGGGAGCAAACTAATGCATAAGCGCCTCACGCGTCTCGCCCAAGCCTTGGTCTTATTGACGTTGGTGGCATGCGCCCTTGCCCAAACCCAACCGATTCCCTGGAATCAACTGAAGTTCCCGCCGCTTCCCCTATTCCAGCCGCAGCAGCCCACTCGCATTCAGCTCGCCAATGGGATGGTGATCTTCCTGCAGCCCGACCACGAACTGCCGCTGATCTCCGCTACCGCTCGCATTCGTGGGGGAGGAATCTCTCAACCCCCTGCGAAGACCGGACTCGTCGCTCTGTACGGTGAAGTGTGGCGCACAGGTGGAACAAAGATCAAAACCGGCGATCAGATGGACGACTTCCTCGAGGCCCGCGCCGCCAAGATCGAAACTGGCGACGGCTCCGACTCGACCACCATTTCTCTGAACTGTCTCAAGGCCGACTTCGACGCCGTCTTCGACATGTACCTCGATCTGCTGCGCAATCCGGAGTTCCGCGACGACAAGCTCGAGCTTGCCAAGCAGCAGATGTACACCGGCATCGCACGCCGCAATGACGAAGTCGGCTCCATAGTTGGACGTGAAAGCGCGATTCTCGCTTTCGGCAAAGACAACCCCTACGCCCGCGAGGAAGAATTCACTACGGTTTTCGCCATCAAGCGTGAAGACCTGGTGAATTGGCACAAGCAGTATGTCTTCCCCAACAACATCATCTTCGGTATCAGCGGTGACTTCGATCCCAAGGCGATGGAGGCCAAGCTGCGGCAGACGTTCGAGTCGTGGGCTAAGGGACCGGAAGCGAAAACGCCCGACATCAAATTCACTTCCGCGAAGCCCGGTTACTACTTCGTTCAGAAGACTGACATCAACCAAAGCACCATCGCGATGGTCGATCTTGGCATTCGCCGCGACAATCCCGATTACTTCGCTGTCTCGGTGATGAACGAAATCTTCGGCGGGGGCTTTTCGTCTCGGCTATTCAACAATGTGCGCGCCGCGAAAGGACTCGCCTACAGCGTCGGCGGCGGCGTTGGAACCAGCTTCAGCCATCCCGGTATGACTGACATCAGCATGCAAACCAAGAGCAGCACAACGGTTGCAGGCATCCAGGCGCTGTACGAAGAGATCGACAACCTGCACGGCAAAGAGCCGGATGCGACCGAGCTGCAACGTGCTAAAGATCAGATACTCAACTCATTTATCTTCCGCTTCGACACTCCGGAAAAAGTCCTGGCGGAGAAGATGGCGTATGAGTTCTATCACTACCCGCTAGATTTCCTGGAGCGTTACCGCAGCGAGATTGAGAAGGTCACCGCGCAGCAGGTAACACAGGTTGCGCGCAAGTACCTCCAGAAGGACAACCTCGCGGTGTTGGTTGTCGGCAACGACCGCGAATTCGACAAGCCGCTGAGCAGTCTCGGGTCAGTGACCAAGGTGGACATCACCATCCCGCCGCCGCCCAAGGAACTAATGCAGCAGATGGGCCAGCCGGGGCTGGGTATTCCGTAGCGATGAAAGACGCTGCTCAGGCTTCCGAAAAACTCGGCTACGCGACGCTTCGTATCATCAGTAGATGTTTTCCCCTCGTGGCGGTAGAAGATCAGCAGAGAACGCTGACTCCGTAACTGACGATGGTAGATCCGAACTTCATTGCCGCCGAAATTCCTCTAATTGCAATGACAACAATGGGTTAGCGTCGCAAGTCATACGGCTATGTCGTGCCCGTTACCCGACCATACTTTACATACAGGAATTTGGGCCAAGAGGCGAAGCATCAACCAAAATGCAGCCTCTAAGTCCTTATGGCCGAAATGGATTATAACTGCCATTTTTTCAATGGCTTGCAAAATAATTTTTGCTAAGCCATTGAAAACACAACAGAAGCAAGAACAAATTCTCGTCCATGCCGAGCGCAGGCTTCACCCACCTTGACAGATCCTTCTCGCCGCACTACCATAGCGAACAAAAAGCGAAAGTACGGTGCGCCGTATGCCTGCCTCGCTGGTGCAAATTCGACTCGACGAACCAGATTCTCCCGCCCTGCTGGTAGGCATCGCCAAGCTCGCCGCCTCGGGCGAGTCGCTCCGCCAGGGGCACGATGTCGAGTACTTCACCCTCCCCGCGAAGGGCCTCCTAAACCGTTGCGTTTCCAAGCGTCGGATGCCGTTCACCTGGACGATCAACCCCTATCGCGGCTGCGAGTTCGCCTGCAAATACTGCTATGCGCGCTATACCCACGAATTCATGGAGATGCGGGACGGCAACGATTTCGAGCGCAAGATCTACGTCAAGCAACAGACTGCATGGTTGCTCCGACAGGAACTCAAGAAGGTCAAACGTGGCGAGCAGATCGCCATCGGCACCGCAACCGATCCGTACCAACCGGCCGAGCGGCGCTTTGAGATCACTCGGGGCATCCTGCAGGAGCTGACGTTGCACCACGGACTCGAGCTGGGCATTGTAACGAAATCTGACCTTGTGGTGCGCGACATTGACCTGTTGCAGGAAGTCGCCGGGTACAACAGTCTCTACATCAACCTGACGATTACGACGTTGAACACCAAGCTGGCACGCATCCTCGAGCCTCGCGCGCCGCGGCCCGATCTACGGCTGCAAGCGCTCACCAGGTTGATTCGTGCGGGATTGAATGCCGATGTAATTTGCGCTCCGGTGCTTCCCGGCATAACTGACTCACCTGCGGCACTCGACAAACTTGTGCGGGCAACGAAGGAAGCCGGCGGAAAATACATCTATGCCAACCCGCTTTTCCTGAAACCCTGTTCGGCGAATATCTTCCTGCCGTTTCTCGAAAAGGAATTCCCTCATCTCGTCGGCGACTACCACAAGCGCTATGCCGATGGTGCCTTCATTAGCAAGGCGTATGCAAAGCGACTTTCGGAGCTAATGTCCGCCCTGCGGAAGAAGCATGGCATGAAGAGAGAGCTCGAGGATCGCGCAACACCGTCCGTCAACTATCGGGCCGAAGACGTGCAGTTGGCACTGTTCGAGTAGGCATTGTGCCGACGGTTTTGCGTCAGGGCTCGACCCTCACGGCTTGCTACTCTCTTGGACGACTGTTTCGTATCAGGACACGACTTCGTAGCCTGCGCTGAGCACAGTCGAAGGGTGCCGTAAGAGGTTGAAAATCTGTCGGGCTTTAGACCCTGAAGGAATTTCTCAAGAGCAAAACCTCCGTGTTCCGTAGCTCCAATTCATGCACTTCCAGTTTTATCGTGCAGAGTTCTTGTCACACTGCAACGTGCTCGGCGTCCTTCCGCGTCCGCGTCCCAAAGCGAAAAAACAGCGAACTTTTAGGCCAGGGATGAGTGTGCCTTGCCCCAGCGCACAGCCCGCTGGCCAAAATGTCCTTTGACAACCTGGCAGTACGGCGCTTCAGCGCCGCGTCCTTGGCAGCTAGCCTTCCGAACGACGAGTCGGCGTTAGCCCGATAGCACTGTCGGTGCCCCCGCTTGGCGTTCGTCGATTCCACTAAGTCCTATGCAATCGATTAAGTATAAATAAATAATGCGGAATCAATAAGTTGCCCAGAATATGATGAGGAAGCTATTGATTCTAGGAGCGAGGAACGGGGTCGGTCTTTTATATCGCCTTGGGGGTACGCAAGCGACGAAGTCTAATCGAAAAGCCGCATCAGTCCGCGGGCCGGTAGATCGGGAACAAAGAATTTCTGGTTCTTCCCCGCTGCGGATGACAATGACTCGGCTGCGCCATAGCCGCTGCGAACCGCGCCCTCCATCGTGGAGGGCCAGCCGGTCGCGGTCCAGTCTCCCGCGAGAAACAGCTGCGGCCAAGGGCTTGTGTGGGACGGACGATAAGCATCGCTGCCCGGAGCCGGCGAAAAGGTAGCGTAAATTTCTTTAACAACGGTCGCCTTCGTCAGTTTCGCGTCGCGAACCGCGGGAAAGAACTCAGCCAGCTCCCGCACGGCAAGATCGATGATTTCCTGGCGTGGCTTGTCGACCAGCGACTTTGACGAGCTGACGACGAGTTCGAGGTAGCTGCCGGTGTCCCCCGACTCACGCCGCGTGTTCAGGATCTTTGATTTTTGGAACATCCATTGGATCGTCCTCTCGAGCAAGACGGCGTGTTCCAGTGGTGTAATCTCTCGGTCTAACCAGAGATGAATGCCGGTAATCGGCGATGATCTCAAGTGAGCCGCTTCATCGCGCAGGGTTTCCATCTCCGGCGTGTCAGGAAGGAATTTCTCTACCGTGTTGAATGGCGTTGCGAGAATCGCGTAATCCGCGCCAACTTCCTCGCCACCGACACAAACAGCGATGCCATCAGGCTCCGCCCGAATCGAATCCACGGATGCCCGCAAATGCACCTGTCCGCCGCGCGCTTCGATGTACGACGCCGCCTGCCCGTAAAGCTGCGACAACGGAACTGCCGGAACACCCATTCGACCCGCCTCAGCAGATTTGAGGAAGGAGTCGCGAAACACCAGCGCAGCATATCGCGTGGAGATGCGATCGAGGTCATCATTGAGCGCGCTGATCAACACGGGAGCCCAGAAGCGGTCGATCGCCTGCTTCGTTTGTCCGTGCCGCAACAGCCATGAGTAAAAGTTCTCCCCGTTGTCGGCAGGCAGCGCTGGCATCAGCGCGAGTAAGGCCCGCGAAATTGCCAGCTTGTCACCGAGGTCGAGAACCGATGAGGCAAGAAAGGATGGTCCAAAATGCATCGGTGCAGGTAATGCGGTTGGTCGCAGTACCGATGGTCGTCCGCCCGGAAGCAGAAACGTGATCCTGTCGTACCAGCGAATCTGGTCTTCCACACCGAGCCGCCGGTAGAAGTCGATGAGATTGGTGCAACATCCGAGCAAGACGTGCTGGCAGTTGTCTACCACCTCACCGGTCCCGGGCAGCTCATACGACGATGCGCGCCCGCCCAAATAAGGACGCCGCTCGAACAGCTCGACTCGATAGCCCGCGTCGGCTAGTGCGCTGCCGGCGGAGATGCCGGCCAATCCGCCGCCAATGACAGCCACCGTCAGCCTCGAGTTGTCAGAGGTTTTGCTCAAGCGTTACGAAGACGTTGTGACCCACGCCTGGTTCGGGACAATCCCGTCTCCAAAGCCAGAAAGCCGTACCTGATACAAACTAGCCAGTCGCATACTGTTTCGCAACCCGGCGGTCCGTTTTCCGCTCGTATCGGCAATCGCAGCTGTTTTTCTAACTTGCACACAAACTAAGACTTACCGGAAAACGGTAAGTCAGGTAGAATCGCTGAAGCGCTCGGGTTGGGCGGTTCCCGGGGAGAGAACGTTGCGGAGCCACTTGTGATCAAACTGGACCTGATTAACGAGGTTGTCACGAAGACTGGGGTGACAAAGACCAAGGCCGAAATGGCTGTAGAAACGGTCTTTGAGAGCATGAAGACTGCGCTGGCCAAGGGCGATCGAATTGAGCTGCGCGGGTTTGGCGTGTTTACCGTGCGCCCGCGGAAAACCGGCATTGGCCGCAACCCGCGGACGGGTGCGGAAGTGAACATTCCTCCCGGCAAAGCAGTCCGGTTCAAGCCCGGCAAAGAACTTCAGTCCATTGAGTAACCTGTGAGGCCTTCTTTGTCCGCGCGGTGTCAGGCGGCTCCAGTTCAACAAAACGGAGCGGCAAATTGTGACCTGCCAGCGGCGGGCGCATCGGATGTGAAATCCCTATAAAGATGTCTGACCCGTCGCAACCCATCTCTTACACATTTGAGGTACCTTCCCGTCCCGCAGTATTGGTGGTAGCGCAACGCGCCCAGCGGCCGTATTGGCTGCATTTGCTCCTACTGCTCTTGACAATGGCCACAACGCTGGTCGTCGGAGCGCAACTGTATGATAACTTCCGCCACAGCCTTCCGGCTTTCACGCTGGGGAATGAGCTCATGCCGCTGTTTCATCCCAAGTGGATCTGGCAGCGACCAGCTCGGCTGCTGATGGGTATTCCCTTCTCGGCGTCGCTGATGGCGATTCTGCTGGCGCATGAGCTGGGACACTTCCTGTATTGCGAAAAGTATCGCATCAATGCGACGCTGCCGTTCTTCATCCCCGCTCCGACGCTGATTGGCACCATGGGAGCGTTCATCCGGATTAAATCGCGCATTCACACACGCAAAGAGCTGTTCGATATCGGGGTCGCCGGACCGATCGCCGGATTTGTTGTTGCGTTGCCATTGCTAATGCTGGGACTGGCGCTCTCGAAGCCGATGGCGCCTGTGATCGGGAGGGAAAGTATCGACGTTGGTTTTCCGTTGGTATTTCACCTCGCACACTGGATGTTAGTACCTGTCTCAGGAAATGCAGTTCCGCTGAGCCGGCTGGCCCTGCATCCGGTGGCGGTGGCGGCGTGGGTGGGAATGTTCGCCACCGCGCTAAACCTGCTTCCGGGGGGGCAGCTTGATGGTGGACACATTATCTACTCCGTCGCGCCGCGAGCGCACAGATGGGTGACGCGGGTAACGGTTGGACTGCTTGCTTTGTTGTCAAGCATGTGGATCGGCTGGCTAGTGTGGGCGGCGATTCTCGGGGTGACAGGATGGCGGCATCCAGCGGTGCCGGTGTGGCCAGACCTAGGGCCAGCGCGACGACGTCTTGCAGTCGTACCCGTGGCTTTGCTGGTACTGACGTTTGTTCCCGCGCCGATTCTGGGACAGGGGTGGTTGTCGCGGTGAGAAAAAAGCAGCTGCCAGTTATCGGTTGTCGGTTGTCAGAACAAAAACGATGACGAGTTTCTGGGTTGGGGTTTCAAGATCAAAATCCCACCCCGCCCCCTAAAGAAGGGACAGGATGGGCACTCCGATTGACTTTTTGGTGCCAGTTAGCTGGCTTTGCGTAAGACGATCTGCTCGTCGCGGATGAAGAACTGTGCCGGGCACTTGTCGGATCCGCAGATCACGGGAATGAGCCCGGCAACCTGCTTGCGGGTGACGAGGCCGAGCTGGCCGCAGTTCGGGCACGAAAGCACCGCCCAGTACGGATCGTCTTTATCGCCAACGTCGCCTGCGTTTTCCAAGACGAAGATCGTGCCCGGCTCCATTTGTTCGGGGATCCATTCGCTCAAGATGCTTAGCTCTCCGATCATGTGCCCTCCTCAGCCGGGATTCCGGCGTTGCACAAACTTATGCAGCCCTGCGCCGCTGTATAGGATGGCGGACAGAAGCGTTTCGTTTCCTCGTGTCTCGCAGATTGGCGTCAATGCGCTGTACGGTATCGCTGAGGCAGACCGACAGCATCGGCTGGCGGGCGTTCTTCAGCAAGTCGACGACACCACGTGCCGATCCCTCTAGAAAGATGTGCCGCCCGTCTGTCAACAGGTGATATTCCGAAGCCGCACGCACGGTTTCGACCAGCCGCTTGCCGAGCTCGCGTTGCAAAAAGCGAATAACGCGACGGATTTTTTGCAGCGAGAATCCGCGTTCGCGCAGCTCACAGATGACTGCGATTTCGGCGAGGTCGTCGAGCGAATAGATGCGTTTGTGGCCATCGCGGGCTGGAACAACGATGCCACGCTCGTCCCACCACTGAAGCTGTCGGAGGCTGATGCCTGTGAGCTCTGCTACCCTGCGCGATGTGAAGGCTGGCTGCAATGTTCAAACCGTTCGAAACAAAACTCTTGGGAAATGTTTGAAACATCATAAGCCAGCAACGTGTGGAGTCAATCTACCGAGTGTTGGCGAACGCGGCACTCCCCTAAAACCAGTGGTCACAGGCCAGTGGTTAGTGGCCAGTTTCAAAAGCACAAGTAGAATCGGATTTGTACGGTTGAGATGGATGAATCTGGAGCCGACAGCGACCGCGAACTCTGTGGTTCGAACTTGCTGGTCACTAGCGACTGGCTTGCGGCAGTGTTAGACTTTCCCCATCCGCCAAACTGAGCGGGGTTAACTCAGTGGTAGAGTCACGGCTTCCCAAGTTGAGGCGTTTGCGCGGCGTCTGAGCCGCGCCGAAATCCTGAGGAGCGCAGCGACGAGGGATCTCTAAGCATCTTTCGCCGTAGTGGACGACGGATCTGTTCTTTCAGACGAGCGGGAGTAACTCAGTGGTAGAGTCACAGCTTCCCAAGCTGTTGGTCGGGGGTTCGATTCCCCTCTCCCGCTCCAGTTTTGTACAAATTTGTACACAGAACTCGGCTGGCAGTAGCCATTCTGATAGCTCCTACATTCCCCCATACGGATAACGAACAGACGTGTCAGATGTGTCATGGTGGCGGCGTTCACTGAATTTTGGCTGCCCTTGGACGCTCGATCAAGCCTAAGTGGCGCTCATCCTCTTCCACATGACACGCACGCGATCTTCAACCGATTGTGCATACATGTCGGCTGGAACCGGGACGGTGCTATGCGACCCGTCTGTCTTTACCTTGGCTCGGCGCAGGGTTCCTTTGTAAACCGTGTTTCTGATCTCCAGCACGTCACCTTTCCAGCTATCGACGGTAAGACCAAAGACCTCAGCGGTGCAGGGGCCGAGAGAGATCCCTATGCGGAAGATCAAGCGGTCGCGCAGTGATGGAATGGCGTCGTACAGCCGCGCGCATCCTCGACTGAGATGACCGGTTTGGGTGTGGCCTTACACTTTGGCAGTTCGACTTTGGCCATTGGGTTCGATACCAAGAAGCCCATGTCCACTGCCTCGATGAAGACCGAGGAAACTAAGGTCTTCGACCGCTTGACCACCCTCTCGCTGTAATTTGCGGCAGGCAGTTCATTGAAGTGGGTCTGCAGAATGAATTTGTCGAACTTGGCCAAGGGCACGTCTCCCAGCTTGGCCTTGCTGTAGTTGGACCAATCGCATAGGAAGCGGTCTTGTGATGATGCTTCCCAGCGACTCTGCCGCATAGCTCGGAAGCGGTTCTCCCGGAACCAGGCCAGAGTTACCTTGTCGGTGGCGCTCATAGCTTGCCCGGTTTCCTTGAAGATGCTCTGCTGCAGCTTGTCCTCTGCCGCGCTCTTGGTCATCTCCGATTTGTAGCCCAGAAATTTGCCGCAGTGTTTGCGGACAGTATCTACCGGTGTGGTCTTTTACGTAGAGGTTGAAGCGTCCGTACCAATACTTGCGCTTAGTTCCGCGTTCATCGATACGGCCAGATTGATGGCGTGGTCGCAAGGGCGTGGCTCCAAAAATTGATTTTGAAGACACTATATTTCCCTTCGGCCCTATTGCGCTTCATTGCGCGTGTTCAGCTTAAGGAAAGAATCTATCTGTGAGCGCCGGAAGCGGATCTGACCGCGTTGGTCACCCAAACGGACGCAGGGCAGCAGCGGCTTGCGGCGACCGCTCACATGGTCCCGTATCAACGCCTGCGATACGCGCAGCTCTCGGCCAGCTCCTTGGGTGTAAGCAACTGACGTTCACCGCTATGCTGCGAATGGCTTTTACTCATCACGTTCACCCGTACGCGGATCCGGCTGCTATTCCACCCGCACCGCGATGCCCTTGAGTCCTCGGCGTGTGGAAGAGCGGTCCTTCTTGCATTGGTGTTGCTTCTTTTAGAGCTTGAATAAGCGTCTTCTGTGAGCCGGCACTCACCCCGTTACGCTTTGACCATCTTTCCCAACTGGCAGACAGGTTAAGGGAAGTCTCGGTGTAATTGGGTCCTGCCAAGCAGCATTCATCGATCCAAGCCTTGACATAATTTTGGTCCTCGAAATAGTCCTCAGTTTCGGCTCTCACCGCTTCCGGCATCTCGCCAAGGCCGTATTCGTACCAGTCGTGTGCGCCCTCGATCATCCAGTGCAAGATCGCCGGATATTCGGCGCGTAGTTTGTCAGCCAAGTCTTCATCTGGCTTTGTGGGCTGGTAGAGGAAAGGGATAATCACGACCCTGCGGCGGTTGGCCTCGTTCACGCTCGACAGTTCCGGTTGGTGGTTGCCAAGAATCAGGAGCGTGAATTGAGGTTGGTAAGTGAAATTGTCGCGCCGCATGAATCTGGCCGTCACCGGGTCACCCCCGACCAATCGGCCAATGAGCGCCTCATCCCAATATCGTCCTTTCTCGGTTTCCGATGCGGTTACCAGTCGGGCGCCGACCAACGCCGCAATATCGGTGCCGTGGCGCTCGCCGCGCCGTTCGACAAACGCTTCCATAGCGGCGTTCACAGCGTAGTCGCCAGCGCAAGCGGCAAGAGCATTCACGAATTTTGATTTGCCATTGCCGCCCGGTCCGTAAAAGAAGAACAACTTCTCTTCCTTGGTCGATCCCGTGAGACTGTAACCTGCGATGCGCTTCACATAGCATTGCAACTCGCCGTCGCCAGTGAGTACTCTCCTCGTAGAACTTTGTGAAGACCGGCATTGGCAGTTTGGAATCGGGAACGCAGCCTGTCATCTTCGTGATGTAGTCGCCCTTCTGGGCTTGCCGCATCTTGCCGGTGCGAAGGTCAACGACGCCGCCCGGTGTGCCCAAGAACCAAATGTCCAGATCCCAAAGATCGTGGGTTACTGCCCCGGCACACGGGGATATTGGAGCCACCACGATCGTGGTGCAAATTTATCAAAACCGAACGATCTGACCGTCAAGTCATTGCTATTGCGGCGGTGTCTTGTTTTGGCGACCCCACAAGCAATTCTAAACGACTCAACTACCCCCGACCACGAGCTGGATAGAGTCACTATCCAACTGGGTTGAGTCACTATCCGAATGGATAGCTTCAGTATTCGTTAAGGTGCGGTT
>Ga0306920_100012417_pt1 | contig 11562 bp, 10 predicted proteins | sample flu12Cox44000170_FD_204666 | JGI IMG/M metagenome (GOLD analysis project Ga0306920, IMG submission 204666) | Lab enrichment of tropical soil microbial communities from Luquillo Experimental Forest, Puerto Rico - flux4day.12C.oxic.44.000.170 (v2)... | ecosystem: Environmental > Terrestrial >...
TCCTTCCTCCCGAGCCTTGGGTCTTTGACAAACCAAAGTCTACTCGGTGGTCGAGGGGGCCGACATTGTTATGAAATCAGAAAAGCATTCGTAAAACTGGCCGACTCGCCTGATTTATTCCCGTGCTGCACGTTCCAAGCGCGACCGATGGAGTATTCGTATTTCCTTTCGTCCGATCTCAATGATTCCGGCCTTCTTCAGTTCGCCGAGAGCAGCTGTGGCTGACTCTCGATAAACATGTAAGCGTTGCGCCAACTCCTTGTGTGTCAAGTTTCGCACCAGATCTCCTTCTGCTCTATGGAGTAGCAGATCCGCGAGGCGTGGAATCAATTGCCGGAACGAGGTCGCGTCCAGATCCATCAGCACGCTCACGAACCGCTCACTCACCAAGTCGAGAAGGCGTCGCGTAACGGTCGGATATTTCTCGAGCAACTGGTCCAAGTCAGATCTCGAAATGATGCGCACTCGTGAAGCTTCCGTCGCCTGCGCCCAACAGTGATACAAACACCGCCCTACGCACCCCATTTCGCCGAACATCGCGGGCGGTTGAAGTTCGGCGATGATCAGTTTCTTCACACCGGACGTGCGGAACGTCTCCACTGCCCCTTGTTCGAGCAGAAACAATCCTCGGCCGCTCTGTCCTGTCTTGAAGAAGACGTGCCCCTTCTCAAAATCGTAGACCCTGCTATGCTGCTCGACCTCGCGAAGAAAATTCGATGGGAGTCCTTTAAATACTTCCGGCGGAATCGCTGCGGTAGTCGGGGTCTCGCGGTTTTGGGATGCTGTGTCTCTCACCAGGGAGTTTGGCCTTTCAATACTCAACATTTTCACTCGCCGAAAGTGTAAGCCAGATTACACCCGTTGACTGCAACTGGCGCGCTATCATTTCATCCAATCGAGGTGCTGCAAGCGCATTCCACATTTTGTCGAACATTTAAGGGCGTGAAGGAGAGTTTATGAAACCACTGGATTCGCACAGCGTATCTTCGAACACGGTGAGGCACGGGGCCGTACTCATCGACGGACTAAACATCGCTCATCGTGAGGCGGGAGACCCACAGAAACCCAAGTTGGTTCTACTGCATGGTTTTCCGGCCTCATCGCATCAGTATCGCAACCTAATACCTGCGCTCGCCGACAGGTTTCATGTCATCGCACCGGATTACCCTGGGTTTGGAAATAGCGACATGCCCGATCCGACAAACTTTCCCTACACCTTCGACCGGCTGGCAGAGATCACAGCGAAATTCCTGAAGTTGAAGGGATTCGACCGCTATGGCCTATTCGTCCAGGATTACGGAGGCCCTGTGGGCTTTAGAATCGTCACGAGCAACCCCGATGTTTTGGAGTGGCTGATCATTCAAAACACCAATGCCTACGAAGTCGGGTTCACCGACGCATGGGGAGGGCTGCGCAATGCACTCTGGAAAAACAGGACTCCCGAGACCGAGCAAGGCGTCGCGGGCTTGCTTGAGTTCGACACCATCAAAACGGTCTACCTTCACGGCCACAAGCATCCGGAACTGATCAGTCCCGACAACTGGAACATGGACTTCCGCTTCATGGAGCGTCCCAATGCGCGCCGTGTCCAGATGGACCTTTTCTACGATTACAGAAGCAACGTCACCCTCTATCCGCAGTGGCAGAAGTTTCTGCGCGATCACCAACCAAAAACACTCATCTTTTGGGGGCAGAATGACATTTTCTTCACCCGCGAAGGCGGGGAAGCCTATCTGCGAGACCTACCGAACGCTGAAATGCATCGTCTCGACTCCGGTCATTTCGCGGTGGAGGACTGTTTGGAACAAATCACGACGAACATCGAGCGCTTCTACGATGAAAAGCTGACGCCGGTTGATCAGACGTCTGCCTCTCGAAGAGTCGCATAACGATGGCCACAGATGGTTCGATAAAACTTGTCTCCGTCAACTGTGGTCTGCCTCGACAAGTCGTGTGGCACGGGAGAACTGTGACCACGGCGATTTACAAGGAGCCCGTCAGAGACCGGGTCGCTTTGCGAAAACTCAACCTAGACGGAGATCGACAGGCTGACCTCACAGTGCACGGTGGTGCCTACAAAGCCGTGTACTGCTATCCGGCTGTGCATTACGACTATTGGAAGGCGGAACTGTCGGGTCGAGAGTTGCCGATCGGCATCTTTGGAGAGAACTTCACGATCGATGGCTTAGTGGAAGACTCGGTCCATGTCTGCGACCGGTTTTCGGTCGGTTCTGCCGAAGTCGTGGTCACTCAACCACGGCTTCCGTGCTACAAGCTTGGGGTGAGATTCGAGTCCGACGACATGGTGAAGCGGTTTCTCAACAGTCGTCGCACGGGTTTCTACTTGGCAGTTACCCGCGAGGGCGATGTTGGCGCAGGGGACAAGATCACAATGATTGACCGTGACCCAAACTCTGTTCCGATCGCGTGGATCACTCGCCTTTACCTCACGAAGAAATATGGTCCCAACGATGTTGCTGCCATAGAACGAATGCTGACCGTTCCAGGGTTGCCCGACAGTTGGAAGGAGTATTTCCGGGAGCGACTGCAACGGACGAACCTTGAAATAGGAAACCGGTGAAGATCCAGCCCAGCAAAGTTGCAAGAGTTGTTCGACAGCGCTTTAAGTTCGAAACACATCACCCGAATGAGAGAGAGCGCCAGCGAGAACGTTATCGTCCTGACCAGGTACGAATCCTGTTCATCGGTGAGTCGCCCCCTGCTTCCGGACGATTTTTCTACCAGGCAGACTCAGGACTCTATCGCGCCTTCAGAGATACATTTCTTGCTGCCTTTCCACTTTTGAGGAAAACTGAATTCCTTGATTCCTTTCGTTCCCTCGGTTGTTATCTGGTGGATCTTTGCGGTCAGCCGGTGGACAAGATGAACCCGCGTGACCGCCGGTGCGCCTGTCAGACCGGCGAAATTCGTCTCGCTCGAACGATTCGAGCGCTTCGTCCGAAGATCATTGTCACTATTGTCCGATCGATTCGTGCAAATGTTAGGCAGGCACAGGAGCTAGCCGGTTGGTCAGGTTTACACCTTGAGCTTCCCTATCCCGGACGGTGGTATCGCCACCGGCTGCAGTTTCATCGGCAACTGGTCCGGTTGCTACGGGAAGAGGCTCGCTCTTGCCCACTCATTCTTATGCAATCGCGGAGCCGCCGTCGATGATCAGACCCCGTACCCGCCCAGATATCCGATCAGCAGGGTCTTCTGCATGGGGGTTGTCTCCTGTGAGTTGAATTGAGAAGTGGCGCGAAACCGAATTAGGTGAGTCCCGCGTTCGCCATCTCGCGCCGAAGAACAGCGCGGAAGCGCTCGTCAGCTGAGCGCGCTGGCGAGGTTTCGGTTGCGCGGGTCGGGGAGAACCCGCTGACTGCCTGCTGTACCGGGTTCGCGGAAAAGTGATAGACGGCTTCGTGTGCGTGGTTGTGACGGCGGCACAAACAACGAATGCGGGCAGCGGACATGGTTGCCATACGGGCGTCTCCTTGGGATTTGTGTGATTGTGGTGCTGAGTGAAGTTGGGTAACGGCGGTGGGATTTTCAAGGAGCTGAAGTGTGTGGAAAGGTATTGCGGAGAGCTTGGGTTGTCTAAGTGGGATAGACAGTATCAGTTCAATCAACGGGGCTGCTGTGGGATAACCTTTAAGCAACACGGCGTCACGGAACCAACTCCAAACCTCTGTTTCCGTCAAACTTGGGTTTCTCGACTTTAGGTCCTTCACACCAATTCGGGTTCGATTACTTCACACCGGGATACCCGGGCGTGGAACAAGGTTTTCGAATTCTGAATGCGCAGAGGCTTGACTCACCCGAACCGGACTCTGGGGCATTGACGCCACTTCGACGAATCGGGGCGTGATCCACTCGGATGCTCAGGTCGTGGCCAGTTTGGCGGTTTGGGCGTTATACGGCAGAGAAAAAGCATTCGTAAACACTTGCCGACCTCTGGGGAGTCGAGGGTTATCTGCAGCTAAGTCCAGCATCGCACTGCATTGTCCGGTAGCTTTTGGTTTGCCCCTCACTCGTCAATTGGCGGCTATTGCAGTTTCGCGTACTCGCCTTTGGCTTGCTGGTAGATGGGGATGTCGGGGTCGGCATCCTCCCAAAGCGTGAGGAAGTCTTTGTAGGCGGCCAGCGCGCGCACTCGTGCCGCATCGGCATCGGCGCCCGTCGAGTTCTTCGCCTGCAGCGCATTCGCGCGCGCCACGCCGAGCCGGGCCGCGCTCCCGTCCAGCAGTTCCACACGATGCCGCTATGGTCGAGGGTCTTCTGAAACTCCGCAGTTGCTTCTTTGTCGCGCCCCGCCGCCAAGTATGCCTGCCCGCGAATGTATAGGGAGTAAAGGCAAGAAACCTGTTCGATGAAGGGAACGGCTCCAAACTCGATTTGCGCTGGAGCCGGCAGAAGTGCGATAGCTGCAGCCGCATTCTTCTTGTTGAGTGCCGACTGCACATGCGTCGGAGGCAACCACTGGGCATGTAGCTGGTCGTCCAGCGGAAAGCGTCTATCCAGGTCACGTGCCAACGACTCTGCACGAACGTTATCGCCTGCCATCGCAAAAGCTAGAGCCGCTTCACTCTCTACTGACTGGCTGTCGGGCCTAAGTTTCAAGCCTGACTCCGCCGCTCGTCGCGCCTCAGATATGTTGCCGAAGGCGGCTTCGCGCAGTGCGGCGTTCTCCCACCTGATCGCGGCCTCCTCCTTGTTATCGGCACGTATGGCCGAGTCGGCTGCTCGCTCCGTCATCTGCCGAGCCACGGTCAGATGACCCGCGTAAGCCTCGGTATCAGAGACAAGTGAAAGCCCGTAACCCTGATAATCAGGCTGCGCCGCAAACCACTGCTGCTGTTCCGCCATTCCGGAAGAATCCGACCTTAGGAAAGCCAAAGCATAGGAAGTAATATGGAACAGGACATCTTTCGCATTCGCCACCTCAACGTCCTTCGTTGTTCTTGCCTTCATCTCATCAAGACGCTGCAGTGGCAGCAGTATCATACCTAGGTAGCCGCTCATCGCGGGTTCCTTATCAACATTAGGTTGCCGGTTATGAATTTCTAGGGCCTTTTCAAACTCGCCGAGCTTGACAAAGACGTTACCTAGTAGATCATATGACGCGGCTCTTGGATAGTCTGCAATCTGTTGCTGAAGGGCGAACGCCGCCTTATCCAGTTGCCCGGTTACATCGTTATAGTAACGTGCAGCAATAAAGAGCTTTTCGCGCTCGCTGGCATGTTCCTTTAACTGGAACGCCTTTGTAAGGTATTCGTTGGCACGACCGACCTCACCGAGACCAACGTAAGTTCCACCTAATGCCGAGTAAGCCCTGGCAAACATTGGGTCAAGTTCGATCGCTCGTTGCAAGTAAGGTATCGAAGCAGCCCATCCTTCATCGCCCACAACTTTGCGCCCAAGACTGTAGGCTTTCAGGGCATCCAGCGAGGAGGTTGTGGCCAGTTCCATAGGAACGTCGAACTTCTGTACTGAACTCAGTGATTCGCCCAGCTGTTTCCGTAGCTTCGATACCGCCGCACCTAGTGTGTTTAGCACCTTCTCTTTGGACTCAGACGTTGTCTGCTCTTCTCTCAGCGTCTCGCCGCTTCGGCAGTTCACCGCCTTCAGACCAATTACGTACTCGCTGCCCAGGCTGGCAATCGAGCCTGCGATGTAGGCCTGGCTGCCCGCCCGCTCACAAACCTCTCGCGCTACTTCAGGCGTGAGCTTCGTGTTCACCGACCGCGTCATCAGCTTCAGCGTGTCGGCTACCTTGTTGTCCGACAGCACATTCAGGAACGGTGACTGGTTCAGCGCCGCTGTCAGACCGGTCTTCAGCGTGTCGTCAAACACCGCATCGCCCGTCTTGTTGTCGAAATCGGCGACGACGATCGTGTCCTTCTCCGTGAGCCTCTGGCCTTGTCTCCACCGGTAGTACAATCCTCCGCCGATAAGCGTTATCAAAACCGCTGCTGCAACTGCGGCCATCATTGGCCAACGTTGCTTCTGCGCTCCCGCGCCGGCAGAGCGTTGACGCCCGCTCTCGTCATCCCGCTTCAACCGTTGCAGGTCTGCACGTATCTCAGCCGCACTCTGATAGCGCAGGTTGCTGTCTTTCTCCAGCGCCTTGCAGATAATCGCATCCAACTCCAACGAAATCGCCGGATTCAACTCCGAAGCAGGCCGTGGCTCGTCGCGCAAAATCGCCGCGCATAGCTCAACCGAGTTTGAGCCTTGAAACGGCATCTTCCCTGTCGCCATCTCGTGCAGCAGGGCCCCAAACGAGAATAGGTCTGTGCGCGCATCCAGTTGCTTGCCGCGCACCTGCTCGGGCGACATATATCCAGCGGTTCCGACGATCGCGTGTTCCCGAGTTAGCGGCTCGTCTCTCGCAACCTCTGTTTCTGTTTCGGCTGTCGCTGAGGCCGCCCTGCCGGTAATTAACTTGGCCAGCCCGAAGTCGAGAATCTTGGCGTGACCGCGCTTGGTGACAAAAATGTTCGCTGGCTTGATGTCGCGATGCACGATGCCTTCACTGTGCGCCGCGTCCAGCGCATCGGCGATCTCAATGGCGACGGGCAGCAGCCGTTCCGAATCAATCGGTCGGCCGGATATCAGGTGCTTCAGGGTCACGCCGTCCACAAACTCCATGACCATGAAGGCGCGGCCATCTGAATTGTGCAAATGTTGGGATGGTTCAGCGCGGATGCCGCCTCTGCTTCGCGGCGGAAACGCGCCAAGGCCTGCGCATCAATGGCGACGTCTTCGGGCAGAAACTTGAGGGCTACGAAACGATGCAGCCGCGTGTCCTCAGCCTTGTAGACCACGCCCATACCTCCACCGCCTAGCTTTTCGAGGATGCGGTAGTGCGAGATAGTCTGGCCGATTAGCCGTGCCGAGTCTGACTCGGGCAGCTTGAGGACGGTCGTCAAGACCTTTTTTTCGTCGGGCGACACTTGCGATCTGAGCGTGCCTTGCAGCGGCGGGCCCTGCAAGAAGCTGGAGCGCACACGATCGCTCGAATCGAGCAGAACCTCCACTTCCTGGCGAAGGGATGGATCAGCCCCGCAAGCTCGATCCAGAAGCGCGGGGCGCTGCTGAGGCGCCAGTTCGAGCGCTTCTTCCAGCAGATCGCAAACCTGTTGCCAGCGTTCCCGCGTCATGACTCCGCTCTGCTCAGCTGGTGGTGCAGCCAGATCCTTGCTGTCGACCACTTTCGCTGCACTGTGGCAGGGGAGAGATCGAGCACGTGTGCAGATTCCTCGATCGAAAGGCCACCGAAAAAGCGCAGCTCCACAATCTGGCTCTGTTGCGGGTTCAGTTTGGCCAGCTCGGATAGAGCATCATCCAGCGCTACCAGATCCAGACTTCTACCCTCGAAGGCCACGGTATCGTCGAGCGCCAACTTGCAGCCGCCGTCTCGCTTCGCGGCGCGCTGATTGCGGGCATACTCGACCAGAATCTGTCGCATCAATTGCGCGCAGATAGCCACGAAATGCGCGCGGTCGTGGAAGGGAGCGGGGCCCTGTTTCTCCAGCCGCAGATAGGCTTCGTGCACCAGGGCGGTGCTTTGCAAGGTGTGGTCGGGACGTTCCTGGCGCATGTAATGATGCGCCAGACGGCGCAGCTCGTCATAGACCAGAGGCAGAGCGGCGTGCAATGCCTCATCTTCACCCGCGTTCCATCGCGCCAGCAGATCACTGACCGACTTGGGCGAAAGGGACGACACTCCCACCCTTTCCTATCCTTTGATTTGGGTAGCAAGAATAGTAGCGTTTCGACCCCAAGTCAACTCATTGAAAGGACCACACTTCCGAGCTTTGATTTCAGCTCTTCGGTGCCATTGGCCGATCTTCCGATGGCTTCGTTAAGTGCAGCCGCCTATCACAGGAGTGGTCATGAAAAAACAAGCTCTCGATCGTCGGAGAAAGATTTTTCTTGCGTCGGTGATCAAATTCGCCTGCGGATTTCACTTTACTGGATAACGAGATATTGAGAGGCAGGCGACAAACGATTTTAGTAGCTAACAGCTCAAGGAGGTCCAAAATGACTGTGACATGGATGAAGAACTTGACTGCGGGCCTTGCCCTGGCAGTCGCCATCGTTAACGGAAGCGGTTCTGCTCTCGCCCAGAAGAAAGTTGCTGGCAGCCAGATCACCACGTTTGACCCGCAGGGCGCAGGCACGGCCGCCGGCCAGGGTACTTTCGCACAGCAGGGTCTGAACTCGGGCACCATCGTCGGATACTACATCGATGCGGATGCGGTGGCTCATGGGTTTATACGAAGCGTCGATGACAAATACACACTTATCGATGTGCCGGGAGCCGCGGGCACACAAGCCTTTGGCATCAATGACAAAGGGACAGTGGTTGGATGGTGGTTTGAGCCGCCTACCCCGAATGGCAGCGTGTATCACGGTTATCTGCGCGATAAGCACGGCAACTTAACTTACTTCGACGTGCCCGGCGCGGGACCCTATCAATCCCAAGGGTCTTCTCCCTTGGTCGTCATTCCCCTTCCCTTGTCCATCAATCTAGATGGAACAGTCACCGGGTCCTATGTCGATATGAAGAATGTAAATCACTGCTTCGTGCGCTCTGTTGATGGAAACATCACCAGCTTTGATCCGGCAGGCAGTGTGGGCACGGTCGGGGACACGAACGGCATCAATCGGGAAGGCGCAATCTCAGGGGGGTATACCACGGCCGACGGCGTGATTCACGGCTTCGTGCGCGATCCCGAAGGTACGATTACCAGCTTCGATGGGCCGGGTGCAGGCACGACTAACGGCAACGGCAGCGTCGGAGAAATGATTAATGACGCCGGTACTATCCCCGGCGTCAGCCTTGATAACAACGGTTTGAATCACGCGTTCATCCGCTACAGCGATGGAACGTTTGTCACTTTCGGCGTGATGGGCGCGGGGACGGCCCCAGGCCAGGGTACCCTGGCCACCGCCGCAAACGTGTCCGGCACCACAGCGGGAATCTACGTCGATGCGAAAGGCGTGAACCACGGCTTCGTTCGCTCCCGGCAAGGGAGTATCACCACCTTCGACGTGCCGGGTGAAGGGACTGGCTCCGGCCAAGGAGTCACCGCGGTTAACTCGATCAATGCGGGGGCCGCAGTCCTGGGATGGTACGTCGATTCTAACGGCGCGTACCACGGCTTCGTCTACAAATAAGGAAGCGAGGACGACTGAAGCTCAAGTCAATTCCATCAACTACGGCGCTGCCTCTTGGCGGACTGGCTCTCCGGTCACTTAAGAGGCATGCGCCGGTCTTGTTGCGACTCGCCGCACCTCCGAGCCGGCACGGAGGCGCTGAATCTAACCGCTTATACATCGCTCCGCATTAACTCAATTCCCAGTGCAAGTAGCGTTCCCGCGTAACGCTGGAGAATTCCAAAGCGCCTCAATTTGGCGGTTATCCTTTGCGCGAGCCGAATTTGTGGGAGTACGCCCATGTGAATTCCGCGCCAAATAAGAAGACCTGAGCGGAATAGTACACCCACAACAAAACTACGACGAGCGACCCGGCCGAACCAAAGCGAGAAGAGATCCCGCTTCTTCCGAGGTACAGGCCGATGAGAAACTTGCCGGTGATAAACAGCAGTGCCGTGACTACCGCACCGATCCAGACGTCTCTCCAATCGATCTGCACCCGTGGCATCAACTTATAGATCATCGCAAATACCGCAGTCGACAGCATCAGGCTCGCGGCGAGGTTGATAATGAAGGCGACGGTGGCCCATCCATGAAATAGCGCATCCCACCATTTGCTCAACGCAGCCACACCGGCGCTGAACGCCAACGACACCATCAACAGAAAGCCAACGCCAAGAATCATGCCAAACGACAACAATCGTGCTCTTATCAGTCTCCACACGCCGAAGGTATCGACCCGCAGCGGCGCCCGCCAGATGCGATCGAGTGCATCTTGCAGCTCCGCAAAAACCGACGTCGCGCCAATGAACAGGAAGACGCTTCCCACGACGGCGGCCAACACACTCCCAGTCGGCTTGGTCGCGCTTTCCAACAGACCTTGTACCGCAAGCGCCCCCCCTGCGCGCCCAGCAGGCTTTGCAATTGATTGAAAATTTCGCCTTTGGCGGCTCCTTCGCCAAAGAACAATCCGGCGACAGCGGTAACGATCAACAGAAACGGAGCGATCGAAAACATCGTATAAAAGGCCAAGGCCGCGCCCATGCTCTGGGCATAGTCATCTACCCAGTGAACGGCGGCGGCCTTGAACAAGTCCGACACCGCCTTGTAACTCATGGTTGTCGTCCAGGTCCGTTGATCATCGTTGCGCTGCAACGCGCAACTTTTGCACCTTCAAGAGTCGCATGGTTTGTGGTGCCATGCGCAGTGGTCTTGGCACTTACTGAGTCTGCCCGAGCGCACCGACAGCTCATCGCCGTCCTAATGGCAGGGACGCTCGGATACGCTGAGAGAAATCTGCAGCGTCATCAGCCGCCCGGGCCGAGTCATTAACCCAGGAACGCCGCCGTAGCTCCGCAAAGGGCAGCGCCGGATTCAGGAGGCGTGCGCGGTAAAGACCGCGGTCCGCGAAGCCGTTCAGCCAGAATCGGATGTCAAACTCCGGCAATTTACCCGCCATCCTCGCGTAACGCACGATGTTGATTGTGCAACTGTTGCTCAGTAATTGATAAAACTCCGGCCGGTCCGCCAGCTGGTTAATTCGGTCCAAGTAGACCAGAAAGAGCTGCCGCGCTTTCTCCGGCGATGTTTCAATCCGGTACAGATAGACATCTTCGCCCCGGAAATTGGTGCGCACTCGCACCACGTCGCGCTCGTCACCTACCACGTAGATCAACCCGAACTGCTTGAAGATCGAGGCGAACGGTTCGAAGCCCCGCCCAACCTCCGGCCGCGCTTCAATGGAAATCGACAGCGGATCTGCGTTATCGAAGTTAAAACTCACGAAGGTATGCGCCACCGGTCCCGGCATCCAGTACGACACGAAGAAATCCACCGAGGTCAGACGCGAGAGCAAGACCTCGCGATCTTCATAGCGCACCGTGAAGTCGTTCGTGCTGCGGTAGTCGAAGTTGCGAACATTCTTGAGCAGCACGCGATCGCCGTCGATGATCGCCCGCGGCATCACTGCCACCTCCGGCCGCCAGTTGCGATTGTGCGAAGGCCGAATGGAGTGATACCAGACGAACACCACAAGAAACAGCCCCGCAAAAACCAGCAGCGTGCGCCGATTAGGCTTCACCCACAGGGCATAGATGCCATACGCTAAAAAAGTCAGCGCCAGCACCAGGCGCGCCCAGTACCACGGCAGATTTGACCAAAAGATCGCGGACGTCGCCCAAATCAGTGGCACCAATCGAACGAGAAACGTCAACGTAGTCAACATCCAGCCGAGCGGCTTGACCAGCCGGGATTTCAGAGGCTTTTTGGGACGCGACTTCATGGGTGTCATGGACGGCTGCTGGCGATCCTTCCTTTCGGTGTGCGCCTGCAAAGCTGTTGCCCGAAGTGTCCCACTATACGAATCATCCGCTCCGGGCGCAATTCGCGCTTGGTCTC
>Ga0306920_100012418_pt1 | contig 11561 bp, 10 predicted proteins | sample flu12Cox44000170_FD_204666 | JGI IMG/M metagenome (GOLD analysis project Ga0306920, IMG submission 204666) | Lab enrichment of tropical soil microbial communities from Luquillo Experimental Forest, Puerto Rico - flux4day.12C.oxic.44.000.170 (v2)... | ecosystem: Environmental > Terrestrial >...
GTGACCCCCTACGATCCGGTCACTCTGGCGCTGGTTCCTTTTGCGCTCCTTGCTGTCGCTGCATTAGCCAGCTACATCCCGGCGCGGCGCGCGATGAAGGTCGACCCCATGGTCGCCCTCCGCTATGAGTGATCCACCAATCGGGGGATCGTCGAGCAGGGTAACAAGTGCGCAACCTGCCACGAAGAATTCTCGAATTAGAACGACATCGGGCCGGACACAGCTGTGATTTAAAGCATAAAGTTGCCGTTTGGCAGGATTATGCTTTGAACCGTGTCCACTTTGAAGGTGGAGCTGAGTCAGCCTGCGATGGGAAAATCAAAGGAAGATCCTATACGAGAAGAGCGGATCCAGAATGAAATAATCGTCGATGCGTACGGGCCGGAAGAGCAAGCGCTCGGCTGGTACTACTACTTGGAGAACGAGATCACGTTTCCCTTCAGGGCGCGCTGCACCGCATCCAAAGTGGTGTCGCCGCTCCGAAAGGGTGAAACGGTCGAAGTCCGCCGCTTGGCGCCTGAAGATTCCTGTGTCCACGACATGCTGGTGTTGATTCGCTGGCAGGGCCGCAATGTGGCCGTTCCGCTCTCCCAGCTGGTTCCTGTCGATGCGGATCGATCAACGATCGAGGCTGTCGGTGACTGGCACTATTGGCTTGCGCAGGGTTCCTGCCTCTGACTTCACAGTGCCGTTGAAAGCTATCACAGGCGTCTGTATGGTGGATCGAAGGCGCACATGGCCAAGCATCAGTTGAAGTCGAAACCCACATGGACGGACGTCAAAGCCAAACTCGATGCTTTCGACCGTGCAGGACTCGTGGACTTGCTTCACGATCTCTACGCCGCGCACAAAGACAACCAGGCGTTCGTGCACGCGCGCTTTGGCTTGGGCGAGAACGTGTTGGAGCCGTACATGAAAACCCTCGCTCGCTGGCTCTGGCCCGACCCGTTTCGCAACCAGGACACGTCCGTCTCCAAAGCGAAACAGGCCATCTCCTATTACAAAAAGGCCGTAGGCGATCCTGCGGGACTCACCGAGTTGATGGTTTTCTACTGCGAGCAAGCGGCGGGTTATTGTCAGGATATCGGTTATCAAGACGAAGGATTCTTCGATGCCCTGGTGCGCATGTTCGAGCAAGCCCTCAAGTCCCTCAACACCCTACCCGCCGACGGCCGGGACGGACTGGTCTCACGACTCAACCGTGTGCGGGAGATCAGCCATGCATTCGGCTACGGCATCGGCGATGACATGGACTTTCTCCTGGCGAAATACACCCAGCGTTCCGGCTCATAAGCGTGATTTGCTGTGATCCTAACAGTCTTTTCCTACCGCTGGTACGTCGAGTGCCTTGTACGCTTCACGAACTGCGACGCAGATGGTTTTCCAGTCGCGCAGAGATCTCTCACCAAGGCGTTCAGAGATTCTCTGTACCGAAGGATACAAACCCTGCTTGTGTAGTTCCGTGGCAATGCCCGGAATGCGACGTAGCAGCAGCGCGCGTCGATTGGCAGTTTCGGCCAAGACGGACCGGCGGTGCTCTGCCACGATGCTCTGCGCCAGAGAAGGAAAGTGCACGCTTATGTACCGGACTGTAATGTTGAGGCGTCTGCAAACAACCCGTAAAGATGGCACTGGAACCTCCTTAAGCGCCGCCGTTGCTACCTTCTCCATATGGGCCCTGCGCTTCACAACGTCACGCTGGCGGCTCGCCTTAAGCTGGCGGCACAGATCAGAGTGATGCCTCCAGAGAACACCCGTATGCGGATAGCCGAGACGACGGCTCAATTCTGCGAGCGGCGGCAGTGGCTGTTCAGTGAGGGCATGTCTCAGGACCTGACGCATTTCCTCCACTCGGTTGTGCCGCATCCGACCGATCTTCTGGGTGATTGCTCTGCACAACTCTGGAAAGCTTTCTCGAAGGTGTTTATCGGTCCGTTGCCCCAGGCTTACAGCAATCCTGTGGACTGATATCGGTTCAGTCGAGTTGAGAGATAGCTGCAAGAGTTCGCTCGCTTGAATCGTGTTTGCCTTAGGCGTTTCCGGTCTCTTCGAACGGTGCAACCGCCGATATCGGGCACTCACTTCATAGCAGAGCGCGCGGGCGTCTCTGTAAAAGCTGTCGGTAGTCGTGTAACCCAGTTTGCGTGCGATGTCTATCACCGTGGCGGGAACAGCAGCGTCAAGCGCCGTCTGAAGGGCTCGCCGAATCTCACTTTGACGACGGGATGAGGAAAGACGATGTTTGCTACACACGGAAACGGCTTGTCTGGCGGCAGCGATGTCGGCTGATGTCGGCCCTACCGGAGCGAAGAAGCTCGAAAGCGGGACATTTAAGTGTCGGGCGATTCGCAGAAGGTTCTCGATCCGAGGAACTGCCGCACCCGCGATCCAACCATGCATCCCCGGACCCGGGCATCCTGTGTACTCTGTGAAAGCGAGCATATTTCCGCCGGCGACTTCTTCAAGATAGACCGTGAGAGTTCGGCGAAGCGACTCCCGAGCAGCCCCTGGATCGATCGAGGGAAGCAGTGCGAGCACACTCCCAACCTGGGTAGACGGCCATGTCTGGTTCTCATCATCAGCGAGTTCTGGCTCGTTGCACTCGGCGTGTCGTGAACCCAGCCAACCGCCACAGCGTTCGCAGTATCCGGGCAGCGCGAAGACACCGAGTGGATTCAGTAACCGGCCACAGTGGGGACAATCGTGACGGAGTGGCTGCAGGTGAACGAGGCAATGAGATGATGTCTTGATTGCCCAGAGAAGTGGCTCGTAAACGGTTTGGCCGTTCAGTCGCCACTGTTCGTAGCACTGCGGGCACCAAGCCCGGTGACGATGAAATAAATGATCAGGGAGTGCGTGGCGAAACGGAAAAAGCGTTAGATACTGCAGATCATGACGGCCTGTTGCCGCGTTCAGAGCCTGAACCCACATGATCGCACGTTCCGTAACACCATTAATCGTATAGCTGCAAACTCGAAATCCGTGGCCTCCCCTTCTACCAGCCTTGGCCGCCGGGGGAAGGAGTGCCCCTTTGAGATTCGGGGCATCCGAAAGCACCAAGCCCACCAGGTCTCCGACGCTCACTGAGTGAGCCTCAGCGAGACGGGCGACGTAGCCGCTCAAGCTCTCGACGAATGCAGTACCGACGCCAATGGGCTCGAACCCATAGAGAAGGCTTCTCGGCGGAATCGGAAAGCGTGATAAGGTCCACGAATCAAACAGTGGTTGTGGCATTTGCATTCATTTGTCCAACGCAGTCGCGTGTTGGAACTCGTTGACCCGGTCTTCGGAACCGGCCCGGCAACGCTGGCGGTGCCGGGCGAACCCTCTCTGTTTCGCGGATGCGCAAGCCGAGCTTTTCACGGAACCGCGTTATGGCCTCAGGCCGTTCGAACAGCTTAAGCTCGCCGTCGCTAATCTCCCTGTGCAGTTGTTCGCACTGGGCAAGACACAACGCCTGTGATTCAACAGTGCCTCTTGTCAGCTTCCGGCTGCTCTTTCGAATCGCTACCGTGGCAGCTCGCACGAGCCACTCCTTCAAGATTCCAACACAACCAAGGCTCCGCTCGTAAAGGAACTCCCAATCACTCACTAGGTCTGACCGCTCCTCAAATGGAAGTTCATTCTCGAAGGATTGCACTACATTAATAAAGATCTGTCGGTCTCCGGGGTCTTCGGCGCAGTAGCGAGCGAGATGCACATCGATACTTCGTCTGCTCAATTGCCCATTCAGATTTCGGAACGCGAGCAGATCGTAAGTCCCAAACAAAGCGTGTACAGTTCGGGTTTGGTTAGCGATTGACTTGATAACGTCCAGTTGATCGAGCAGTCGGCGACCTGAGGCAATCTTGCCCAGGTGCTGGGCTTCATCAATCATGACCGCAATGGGCCGGCGATAGCGGATCGCCTGCTCTACTGCGTAACGGTATTCGGAACCTGCCGCCTTGGACGCCGGCATGAGGCGCAGGTTAGATCCCGAACACGCACCTCTCTGCTGTCGACTCAACTTGCGGTCGATTAGAGGTTCATCAAGTTGGTGGAGGAGACGAGTGTAATGGTCGCGCCAGTTAAAGCTGCCGGACTCGGGAGCCACGGCTTCGACGCTGACGACTGGGACCCGCGTAAGGTCTTCGCGAAGCTCGTTCAAGAGTTCCGCAGCAATCAGTTGCTCAACCTTCAAACGCAGAGTTGTCTTACCTACCCCTGTTGGGCCGAACACGAAAATGAGCGAACTCGGTTCGGCTCCCCATATCGCATTCATCAGGGCTTCTTTGGCTTCCAGAAGCCGTGGGTGCGCCACGGTGTAAACACGAAAGCGTTCGAGACGCTCTTCACTATTCGCTTCTCGCGACAGCCCATCTTTCATCAGAAATCTCCGTAAATCGTGGTGGCTTCAGCTTGGCTGGATGATGATATTGGTGGGGTCATACTCTCGGACTCCGATACCCAAGATGTCGTTTGCTCACAGGCAGTACCTGGATTGAGCATGAGATTATTCTGTCGAACGGAGCTGTTCTCCCGGTCACGTAATCGCTGAAGAAGGCATCTCTCCTCGGCCTCGGCTGATTCGAGAAAGTCCGCGAGTTTCCTGGCCGTCAAACTGAACCGTTCTCGGGAGTGCAATTGGCTTCGACGCCGCACCTCCTTCGAGGCCAACATGACTTCTTTCTCTGAGCGTCCCTGCAACGCTACATAGTGCTCAGAGTGACATTCCGTCCAACTGTTTCTCACAAATGCATAGGCGGTGCCGATATCAAAAGGGTCGTACCGGACCTGAACATCTTGATTTTCAACACCCGGATCACGGAATGCTTCGGCCCAGTAGCGCACGCAGTTAATAATCACCCCACGCCCAGGTATTATTTTTGCCGTGCCACGTTGAGTCGTTGGGAGCGTAGCTATCAGGAATACTTGATCATAGGGAATGAACCTGTTCGCCCGGGCGCCCGAGCTTTCAAAGCCTGCGAGATATGCCTGTCGTGGGGTTTGCCCGAGAGCCGGGTGCTGGGTAGTGTCGTAGACTTCAAACAGGAAACACGAGAGATACTCGTAAAGGCAAGTAAGGGTCCATGCCGCTTGGCCCACAGGAGCATTGCTCTTTGTGACCTGCCGAACGTGGCGCATGATCTGGGTGTTGCCCCGCAGATTGTGGACAAACTGGGTGTTTGTAGTACCGAACAGCCGCTCACAGACGGAGCCAAACCGCGCCTTCGCGGGTGGCCGCGTTTTCTTCGTACATTCATAACGGGCCAGGAGTGTTTCAAAATACGTACTTTCGAACTCGCGGCCGCCGTCAACGACGATAGTTTGCGGAAGACGATTATGGCGCCGAACACAGTCACGCAGAATCATCATGCATGATCGGTAGCTCGGTTCGTCGAATGTTAAATAAAGGCCAAGGCAGCGGCGCGAAAAGGCATCTGTGAAAATCGTCGTCCACGGACGACCAAGCGGACGACCGGTGCGAGAACAAACGACTTCAACATCTAATTGAGTGTGATCGATGTGCCCGATCTCAAAGGGGCGGTCTCCGTGGCGTGGAGTAGTCCGTTCCAGTTCGAAGTAGAAAGTTGCGTGCGCATACGCGGCGCGGCGGCCTTGCCGCTTTGACGTTTGTTCGAACGCGGGACGCTTCTGTATGGCAGCGCAGAAGGTAACGTAGCTGGGAGCGACCACGCCACATACCTCGCACTTTCGCTTCAGGGCTCCCCACGAGGCAACCCTCGTCTTTTGGCGGAGATTTTCGTAGTCGTTTTCAATGAACTGGATAAGCAGATCCCTCGACTCATCGGGCAGGCGGTGAGTACGGTTGCCCCGCTTACTGATTTGTGGCAGTAGGCCCACATATCCGTTGCCGTACTGTTCTTTGGCAAGCCGGTACTGTGCTACCCACAGACGCATCGTTCTTGCCGGGACAGAGGCCAGAAGCTCCTCCCCAGACAGGCGGCGTTTTACAAGATCGAATCGCCGGTTTGCGGCCGCCAGATCCGGCTCACTGGCCGCAGCCAGGAGTTGGAAAGCTCTACTCTGCATGTTCAGCGTTTTTGTAAGCGGAGCGCCGGTGTCTCCGCAGATCGGTGGGCTAGCGCTTGTCACCTGGTGGGCAAGGTTAAGTGCTTTGGCAACTTCTGCGTTGGCGAAGACTCGAACCCGGTCTGGTTCGGCAATCGGAGCTGCTCTGAGATCCACGTAGATGCAGCCGGCTGCAAGCAGCAGATAAATCTCGTCAGGTTCTGCACCACCGCGAACCCTTTCTAACAGCTCATGAAGGAAGATCCCGGGCTCTGATTCGACCACTGTTTTGATGGCGGGATTAACAACTTCCGTAACATCCAGCGAAGCCAAGCGCAGATAATCTTCCAAGAACTGAAGGTTCCTTTGGAGAACCCAATTGACTTTGGCGGAAGACCACACTTTGTAGGTCAAGCCCATCGCCAGCGCGTATGCCTCGCCCGGAATACAGTGACAGTTGCCGTCGCTGTCGCGCAGGTACCGGTGTGGACTCTTGGCGGCCAGCTTCTCGAGATCTTCGGGAGTTTTGCATTCCACCCATCCCGCTGAATCTTGGCGAAGCACAAAAAAGTCCGGGGTATGCATCACGGACAAGCGTCTTCCGTTTGCTGCGTGATAGTAAAGCGGGATAGACGGTGGCTGGTCGTAGTACTCCAGCACATGGAGGTCATGCTCTAGTTCGTAAACGAAGGGCAGTTCAACTCTGTGGCTCTCGAACTGGATGGTGGTACCCATCTTGCGACTGGGATACCGGCCGCAGACGTTTCGACCGCCCCCTCCAACGCGGCGAGAGGGATTAGGCGACCGTGCCGCGGCAACCGAAACGCGCGCCTCCTCGGTCAATCCGAGCTGAGCACACCAGTCGTGAAAGTCCTCCTCATCAAGCACATTGCCCTCGTCGACCGAAGCGTCAAGGCCGCGACCCCGCTATTTCCGGATGTACAAGTCGCGCTCATTCTTTCGCGCTAATGCATATCGTCGACCGGCCTCAGCCATAAGCTTCTGAAGGTGTCGTCCGTTTCGGACGGCCTTTTCCAGGTCTGCAACCAAATCGTCAGGCACATAGATCGAGAATCGCTGATTCCTCTTCCGGCCATACAACGCGTAACTGGAATGCCCTTGTCCGGATGCGCAGAGTTGACAGCGTTTTCGAATGCACGGGCTTTTCCTTAAGGACAGAGATCCCACGGCGATCGGCCAAAGATCCCGTGTCGCCTCCTGGAACCAGCGTCGCACCTCCTCAGGTGTTTCGTTCTTGCGCATGTATAGGTGCATAATGGCACATATACATAGAGATTGAACACATCTTTTTCGCTGTACTGTTTCTGCTTTTGGTTCAGTAATAGTGGCGGGTTTGATCAGACCGCTACGGCGGGTGTTTCGTGCTCGATCACGTATCCGATTGCGCCGTAACCCTTCAATCGGCGCTCATACATTCGCTCCAGCATCGGAACCCAGTCGTCCACGTAGTCATAGACCTGCACTAACCGCTTGTTATCATGAAGGCGGTGCAATCGTCCCACGTACTGTTGTAGCGTTCCCTTCCACGAGATGGGCATCGCGAGGAAAAGCGTATCCAGGCGTGCGTCGTCAAAACCTTCCCCGATGTAACTACCAGTCGCGAGAATCACGCGTGGTTCATGTTCTGGCACAGATGCTAGAGCGTCAGCGATTTCACGCCTTTGCTTCTTTCCCATGCCGCCCTTGAGAACAAAGACGTGTTTGACCCTCCCGTTCAGCCTTTCCGCAAAATGTTGCAGGTGGTCTGTTCGTCCGGTCAGAAGAAGCGGAGACCGGCCAGCCTCTACGGAACGGATGAGGTCTTCGACGATCATCTCGTTGCGAGCTGCGTCACCAACAAGTGCAGAGTAAATGTCATGGATTGTGAAATCGGCCTCCACTGCTGTTCGAAACTCGGTATGACGAGGAATCACCTTATGTTCGAACGGAGTGATCTCACTCATCGTGCGGGCACTCATATTGAATCGAGTTGGTCCGCACTACATGTAGATGATCGGATGATGGCCATCTTTCCGCGTGGGCGTCGCCGTCAGACCAACAACGTACCTCGCCTTCACTTGCTTCATAACCTGCTCGAAAGTGAACGCCGAGATGTGATGGCACTCGTCAACAATCACCTGGCCATACTCAGGGACGAAATCCTTCACTTCTTCTTTACGATGCAGGCTCTGGATGACCGCAATATCGACGCATCCGGTCCTGTCCATTTTCCCGCCGCCAATCTGCCCAATCGCTTTCGGAGGCAGGTTCAGGAACATGGCCAAGCGCTCATGCCATTGATCAAGTAACTGTTGCCGGTGAACCATGACCAGCGTGTTGACCTTGCGCTTCGCGATCAGCCAAGCGGCGGCAGCGGTTTTTCCGAAGGCGGTCGGCGCACACAGGATCCCTTCGTCATGCAAGGCGATCTTGGAGACTGCTTCCAGTTGGAGCGGACGTAGTTCGCCTTGGTACTCCACTTCGATTGGTGTACCTGCAAAGCGTTCATCACGGACTTCAGGACGAATCCCCTGGGCCTCAAGCAGAGCGACTATCTCAGGGAGGCACCCTCGCGGCAGGGCAACGTGTTCCGCGAAATCTTCGCCACAGGCAATCACACGTGGCTTCGCATATGTTGAGAGCCGCATCTTCTGGGCCTTATAGAACTCGGGATTTTGAAACGCCGCCAGGCGTAGTAGCCGGTTCAGCATGGCTGCAGGCAGACCTCGCTTCTCGACATACGCGAGGTTGGCACGCACGATCTGAACACTCTCCGGCATTGGTCCTGGGATTGGTCGTTCCAGCCTTCGTCTGGACGGTGGCATCGTCCAGGGATCCTGCTTCTCTTCATCATCTGCGAGGCTGGCCCGAACGCCGATCAGGTCACCTTTGCGTTGCGCTTCGGCCACAATTTCTTCGGCAACTATCAGTGGCACGCGTTCCAGTCCGGAAAGGAATGCCCATGGATCCGGATATGGCTGAAAGTTTGAATCGATGAAAACACTGTTTCCGGCCTTCCGCGGTACCGCTTGAAGGGGGAGAGCAATCAGGTTCCCGAAGCCACCTTTTGGCATCGTGTCCTGGCTCGGGAAGAAGCGATCGTAGGAATCCAACCCGAGTTGATGCCGCCGCTCCATGGTGCGCGTGAGAATGGCGCAGCCGAGCTTGCGAGCGGTGATCGCAGGAACTGCGCAATCAAAGAAGATCCAGACGTGGCCGCCCTTTCCAGATCTGGAGCGCTCCAACGCTGCCGGCACATTCATGTCGCGGCATGTGTCCAGGAATGCGGCGGAATCTTCCTGCCAAGTCTTCTTGTCAAAATCTACTGCCAAAAACCAGCAGGTTTCGTCGGCCAACAATGGATAGATACCGATGGTTTCTCTACCCAGAAGGTGATTCTCAATCACAGCGTCTGTCACAGGGAAAAACTTCCGCGTTCTCCGATCAACCTTCTTCCGATCCTCCGGCCTGCTCCTGTTAATCGCCTTCCAGTCCTTCTGGGCCGCTGGCGAGTATCCTGACCGTCCGTCTGGGCTCTCCCATCGTCGGGCGTAGACATCCTCTCTCCCGCGAAAAAGGCTCTGGAACAGTGTGATTCTCTTTCTGGCCCGTTCTTTCCTGTCCTCAGAAGACAATACTTCGACAGCTTTGACGGAAGGCCGGCTCGCAGGTTGGGCTGGCGGAATCTGGATGTTGTGTTCCGTTAGAAGCTGACGGAGGCGGGCATTTTCCTCTCGCAGCCACGTGCATTCTGCATCGGCAGACTCAAACGGAAGGGGTTGCGCACCTTCTTTCATCTCTGGAACTCACTTCTTCTGGCCGCGAGCGAGAATCGTTTCAACATAGGCTCGCACACCGTCAAAGACAACATCCATCGCTGTCGGGAGCCTGCACTCTTCGGCCAACGCCTCAAACCTTTCTCTCCAATCCGCCGGTGGTGGTAGTAAGACCGAGGGCAGCACATGCGTGCCTCTTCTTTGGAAAGTAACGTGTACTGCTTCTTGTAGCCGCGCCATGACGAGTTCGCCGGATTGGACGAGAAGAGCCAGATCCACCAGGTCCTTCACCCTACTGTTGGCGCTGCTCCGCGGAAGCGTGTAGGCATGGAGCTTCTCGGCAAACTGCTGTTCGCGCGGAATCATCTGTACCCGAGGGCCCTTGATGCCAGCAAACTCCAGCCACTCCCTACATTGGACTGTCTCCAGCGGTTCCATCACTGCATCGCCGACTCCGACATCCAGATGGAATCGAGAAAAGACCCGGCCAGCCATTCTAGTGTAGTGTCTCTTAAATGTCTATACATTAACGAGACGATGTGATAGAGTTGCCGGGGTATGAGGCCGGCCCACAGCGAAGTCATTCTAAGTGAATCGGATCGGAAGGCGTTGGAACACGTCGTCGGCAAGAAGAGCTCAGAACAACGCACGGTATTGCGCGCCCGCATCGTGCTGCTATGCGCAGGTGGAGAACCAGATCTGGTAGTGGCCCAGCAGCTAGGGGTAAATCGGCACACGGTTCGCCTATGGCGCCAGCGTTTTTGCAAGCAGGGCCTGGCGGGATTACAGGATGCGCCGGGACGAGGCCGGAAACCGCTGCTGGATGACAAGGTGAAGGCAGCGATTCTCACCGGGGCTGTTCGCCCGCCCGCCAACCGAACGCGTTGGAGTTGCCGTTCGATGGCCCGGGCGCAGAAGGTGTCTCCCAGCACGGTGCAGCGGATCTGGGCCAGCAACGACATTCAGCCGCATCGCACGCGGACCTTCAAAATCTCCACCGACCCGCGCTTTGAGGAGAAGTTCTGGGATGTGATTGGGCTGTACTTGAATCCTCCCGATAAGGCGCTGGTGTTGTGCTGTGATGAGAAGAGTCAATGTCAGGCTGTGGAACGAACCCAGCCCGCGCTGCCGCTGGGGGTGGGCCATATCCGGACGGCTACCCACGACTACATTCGCCATGGAACCGTGACCCTGTTCGCCGCTCTGAATTATCTGGAAGGGAAGATCGTTTCCCTGTTGGTCGAGCAACATCGGCACCAGGAGTGGCTGCGCTTCCTCAAGCGCATCGATCGCCAGACCCCAAAACAGTTGGCGCTGCACTTGATCATCGACAATTACGCGACCCATAAGCACCCGGAGGTGCGGGCCTGGGTGGCGAAACATCCCCGCTTTCACCTGCACTTCACCCCTACCTCGGCCTCGTGGATGAATTTGGTGGAGCGGTTCTTCCGCGATCTGACGGAGGATGTTGTGCGCGAGGGTAGCTTCCGGCACGTCAAAGAACTGTGCGACCGGATTGTTGCCTATCTGGCAGAGCGCAACGCCAACCCAACGCGTTACACCTGGAATGCGAAAGGCGAGGACATCCTGCGCAAGATCCAGCGTGCCAGAGAGGCATTGCCTGTATAGCTATTTTGGAGACACTACACTAGCCTCCACGGGATACCGGGCACCGCCATACGGCGCTGCCTCCAGATCCATAACGGGCGACCCGATCCTGTATTCGAACCAGTCCTTCAGAGAAATGCCTGCGGCCTGCTGCAGCATCTCGCG
>Ga0306920_100012419_pt1 | contig 11561 bp, 9 predicted proteins | sample flu12Cox44000170_FD_204666 | JGI IMG/M metagenome (GOLD analysis project Ga0306920, IMG submission 204666) | Lab enrichment of tropical soil microbial communities from Luquillo Experimental Forest, Puerto Rico - flux4day.12C.oxic.44.000.170 (v2)... | ecosystem: Environmental > Terrestrial >...
TTTCGTGCTTGTGATGCTTCACACGGGAACAATGTTTGCAGTCATCGCCTATTTCTGGAAGGCGTGGAAGCAGCATTATTTTTCGAGTGTCGCGAACTTTAAGGCGATTGCGTGGAATGTAATAATCGCCACCATCATAACCGGTGTGATAGGGCTTGCGCTTCAGTTGCTGATCGAAAAAATATACTTAAGGGGGACGGAGAAAGCTGAAGTCGAGGCACTGTTTTCTCAGTTGCCGTTGATTGCCGCGGCGCTGCTCGCGGTGGGCGTGTTGATTATTTATTCCGGGCTTCGCGAAGAGCAGAATCGGCGCGCTGGCAATGTTGATTTGAAAAAGGCATGCTCAATAGGGGCTGTTCAGGGGCTTTGTTTGCCATTTCGAGGCTTTTCCCGCTCGGGAGCGACGATTTCAACAGGCTTATTGCTTGGTATCGGAAGACGCCGGATGGAGGAATTCAGTTTTGCATTAGCCGTCGTGCTAACTCCTCCAATCATAGCAAGAGAATTGCTTAGACTAGTGAAAGCGAACTCCGACGCCACGCATCCTTTGCATACCATGCAGTTGTTGATGCCCGGTTTATTGGGGATGGTCTGCAGTTTCTGTGCTGGTTTGTTAGCGCTTGCGCTGCTGTCCAGATGGCTGGAGATGGGACGCTGGAAGTTTTTTGGCTACTACTGTCTGGCGGCAGCCGTCATAGTGTTCGTGCTCTCCAAGGCGGGGTTTTAAATCGTTACTTTGCCGTTACCGCTGTGACCGTTCTCTTGGTGACCTGGTTGCCACGCGACTTTGGCCCCCGCACGGGAAGTTCATCGACCACGAACGTTTGCTCGTCGATTCGCGCCCCTTTAACATGCCTGTATTTCAGACGAACGTCGCTTACAGCACGATCGGTCAGATACCTGATTTTGGCGTGTTCCTGAGCGCAATTATAGTCGCGATTCATAATCGCTCCCCCAAACGTAAATCGCTTGAGGAACGTTGCATGAGAGGTGCCGTAAACAATCGTAAAGATTTTGTCCCGATCAAAGACATTGAAATATATGAGATTCTTGTCGACGAACAACTTTTCCGGGGGCGGAATAATTTGATATCGTCCATCGTCCCAGACGAGAAGCAAACGGTCGAGCGGCGAGCACCGGAACGCAGCATCACCCTTTATAGAGTGTCCGAGAAATCCCCGTTCCCGATCCAGTACGATAGCCAGTTCATTTGCAGTTAGTTCCCGAACGTCTATCTCTTCCGCGGTCGTCGAATGAGTGCGTCGCTTAAACTGCTTGCCGTACTGGGCGACGAGTCGTTGAAGGTAATCGACAGCGAAAGCCGGAACGTCTTTGAGCCGCTTTTCGACTTCCTTGAGGTCTTGTACAATCTTGAGCCTTTCTTGCTCGTTCTTATTCAAATCGAACCTCGAAATGCGCTTTATGGGGAGAGCTAAGAGCATTTCAACGTCGGAGGGCGCAATCTCTCGGGTTAGTTGATTTTTGAATGGATGGAGTCCTTTAAGGACAGCCTGCTGGACCGCATCGTACGATTCGCACTCTTCGATCCGCTTGTAGACGCGATGTTCTATAAAGATTCGTATGAGCGACTTCCAATGCAGGTCATCCCGAAGCTCCGTTTGTCGCAGTTCAAGTTCTTTTTTAAGGAGAGAAACTAATTGTTCGGTATTGAATCGGACGACTTCCTCGACGTCCAACTGGACGGGTCGATCTCCTTTGATGACCACGATGTTGGAATGGATCGTTACCTCGCACTGGGTGAAATGGTAAAGAGCCGCAATGGCTTTTTCCAGATCTTCGCCCGGGGACAGGCTTACCAGGATTTCAACGCTTGCTGCCGTGAAATCGTTAATGGAGCGAATTCTGATCTTGCGCTTTCTTGCGGCTTCCTCAATTGAAGCGATAACCGATTCAGTTGTTGTTGAGAAGGGGATTTCGCGAATGACCAACTTGTTGGAATCCCGTTTTTCGATCTTTGCGCGAAGCTTTATCTTCCCGTTTCCCTTGTTGTATTCGCCGGCATCCATGAGGCCACCCTGCTGAAAATCCGGGAGAAGTTTAAATCTCTTGTTTTGGAGAACGGAAATTTGGGCCTTTAACAGCTCTATAAAATTGTGTGGCAATATGCGAGTTGAGAGGCCGACGGCAATGCCTTCTGAGCCAAGCATCAAGAGCAAGGGAAGCTTGCTTGGAAGCAGGAGGGGTTCGCGATTCCTGCCATCATAGCTTGGGACATAAGTGGTTAATTTTGGATTGAAGATCTCGTTGCGGGCCAGGTCGGTGAGCCGGCATTCGATATACCTTGAAGCCGCAGCGGGATCTCCTGTGAAAATATTCCCAAAGTTTCCCTGACCTTCGATCAGGTAGCTTTTGTTAGTAAGATTGACTAACGCTTCTTCGATTGATGCGTCACCGTGGGGATGATATTGCATCGCGTGGCCGACAATATTGGCAACTTTGTTAAAGCGGCCGTCGTCCTTCTCATGGAGGGCATGCAATATTCGCCTTTGAACTGGCTTCAAACCATCTTCAAGCTGGGGAATTGCCCGATCCCGTATGACATAGGATGCGTACTGAATGAAGTTTTCGTCTATCAGGGTTCGGAGAGGATCTTCGGGCAAATGGAGTAATGGATCGGTCTGGGACATGGTGATTTTGTGATGGCCGAGCGCTGAAGGCCTATCCGCCTAGTGCATCGAGTCGTAAGCAGGAGGCATACCACCGTCGGTCAGTTGGTTGCACTAGGCTTCCTCAACCTGCAAGTGATCCATAATATACTCGCGTCGCTGGGGAGAGTTCTTTCCCATGTAGAACTGGAGAAGGGGTTGAATTGCGTGAGCGTCATCGACGTTCACGCGTGTAAGCCGCATATCCGAGCCGATAAATGCCTTAAATTCCCCGGGCGAGATCTCTCCAAGTCCCTTGAAACGCGTCACCTCGCTGCCTCGGAGCTTTTTCATGGTCGCATCGCGCTCGGCCTCCGAATAGCAGTAAATGGTCGTTTTCTTATCGCGCACCCGGAAGAGGGGAGTTTCGAGAATATGGACAAAGCCCAAAGTAATAATGTCGGGAAAGAAGCGAAGGAAACAGGTGATTAATAAATTTCGTATGTGTAAGCCGTCGACATCCGCGTCCGTCGCTAGAATCACCTTTCCGTACCGCAGGTTGCGCACGTTCTCTTCGACGTTCAGAGTGCGCATGAGGTTAAAAATCTCATCGTTCTTGTAAACGACTGTGCGGTTAAGGTCCCACACGTTAAGCGGCTTACCTTTGAGAGTAAATACCGCCTGGGTGTTCGGGTCTCGGCAACTGGTGATGGAGCCCGCGGCGGACTGACCTTCGGTAATGAAGATAGTTGATTCGGTTCCACCTTGCTTTTCCAGATTCAGGTGAACCCTGCAGTCTTTAAGCTGCGGTATACGCAGTGAGATCGCCGCGCTACGCTCTCTGGCCAGTTTGCGAACATCCTGTAACTCTTTGCGGAGCCTCTGGGTCTCGTGGATCTTGGTAAAGAGTCGCTCGGATACTTCCGGGTTGCGATGCAGCAAGCTGGAGATTGTTTCCCGGACCTTATTGACGAGTTCTCCGCGAATTTCGGTGTTTCCAAGCTTATTCTTTGTCTGTGATTCAAAAACAGGATCCTGCAATCGGATAGCGATGGCTCCGACCAAACCCTCGCGAAGGTCATCCCCTTCGAATTTGGACTTTGAGAAATCGTTAACTGCTTTGAGCATACCTTCGCGAAATGCGCTAAGATGTGTTCCGCCGTCGGATGTGTATTGACCGTTGACGAATGAATAATGATCTTCGGAGAGCCGATTAGTGTGTGTGAACGCGATTTCGAGCATCTTTTCGCGGTGATGTACGATTGGATAGATCGCATCTTCTCCGACATCCTCCTGGAGCAAGTCCTTCAGCCCATTCTCCGATGCATAGAACGTTCCGTTGAAACGTATTTTCAATCCCGCGTTTAGAAAGGTGTATAACCGAAGTCTTCGAACGACGTGTTCCTCACGAAACCGGAAATTCTTGAAGATCTCGCGATCCGGTTCAAATAGGATTTCGGTTCCGTCCGGTTTGTCCTGCTTTCCTCTTTTTCGGGATTTGAGTTCCCCTTGAGCGAAATCTGCAGAGAAGAATTCACCCTCGCGATAGCTCGTAACGGTAAACTTGGCGGCAAGCGCATTCACGGCCTTGGTCCCGACGCCGTTCAAGCCAACGCTGAATTGGAATACGTCATCGTTGTATTTGGCGCCCGTATTGATGCGAGAAACGCATTCAATCACCTTACCAAGCGGGATACCGCGTCCGAAATCACGTACGCGGACGCATTCGCCCTCGATGGAGACATCAATTTGCCGGCCGTATCCCATGATGAACTCGTCCACCGCATTGTCGATCGTCTCTTTGAGGAGAACATAAATGCCATCATCATAGTGGGTCCCGTCTCCGAGCCGGCCGATGTACATGCCAGTGCGCATGCGGATGTGCTCCAGAGAGGAGAGGGTTTTGACCTTACTTTCATCGTAATCATGTTTCCTGGCTGGCATAGATGGATCGACCCGGTGCAAGAACGTTCAGAGTTGCATTGTCGAGCGCCGGTTTCAAGAACCGGCTGCAAAGCTAAGCTAGTGCACCGCTTCGCATCGACGCGACCAATCTCAACGAAGGCCGACCGGTAGGGCCGGATCTCCGTGCCGGTCGTTCTAGCCGGAACCGGTGTTGGAAAGGCTTAAAAATCGTCCTTGTCGTCGTCCTTGTCCTCGATCGCCAGAGTTGGAGTTACTGAATCGAGCACGAGCACGACCACGAGGACGATTCCCAAATTTCGGGATTTAGGCTAATCGGACTGCACGGAGACCTTCCCTCCCATGAAGAAACGAACATCAGCGAAAATGCCCAGGCCTTTGCGGCCCATGGCCGAGCCCAGTTCCTTGCGCAAGTCAGAGAACCGTAGGTATTTGTGAGCACCCGCTAGCGATGCGGCAAATCCTGCATCCGGCGCCATGCAGCTACGACGGACGGATCGTTGATATACTTCACCAGAAGTTCTCCGAGTTTCTCTGCGAGATCGAGATCTTCTTTGGCGAAAAAGTTGAATCGTTCGATGGCTTTCTGACAGAGGGGAGGAGCATTTTCGACATTTCCCTGGTCCAGTTCGAATACCGCACGGTCGAGCGGAGCCATCACTCGCCGCCAGTTGATCATTTCATCGACATACTGGTTGATCACTTCAACCGCCTGCCTCGAATCGTTCACGGCATTCGCCCGCTTCTCCACAACCCGTAGCGTAGCAATGTGAGCGTCGATCACACGCGCGTAGTCGTCACACAAATCCGCGAGGAGGTCACCGCCAGTTGACAGTATGAGTGCCAATACCAGAATACGGCAATGACGTAAGGTCAGAGTCAACATGGACTTTCAAGAATGCACATTCTGCGGATCACAGCCTCCATGGAATTTTGGGCGCACTCCGCGCGCCAGCTCTTTTTTAATCGCAAACCGCTGGTAACTTCACGCCTTTTCCTGAATTACCTCTGCGGACCATTGTCGTTTCATCTCATTTTTTCTTCATTTCCGATGCCCGTCTCCATCCTTGATCCGCATCCAAAGACCATTCGCGCGCTTTAATGCCATTCATTGATAGCGGTGGCCAGTGCCACAATTTGCTCCGAAAAATGAGCGGCGGAAAGCGCAATCCGAATCCGCGCCGATCCTCGGGCCACCGAAGGATACCGAATCGCCGGGATCAAAAAGCCACTTTCCAGCAGCATCCCCGCTAGTTGGAGCGACCGTTCTTCCGTTCCGACCAGGACCGGTATGATCGCGCTTTGCGGGCTGGGACTATGATTCCACTTAATTTCAAGAAGTTTCGAAAGAAGCCTGACGTTTTGCAAAAGCCGTATCCTCAGTTGATCTCCCAGATCGCTCTGCAGAATTTCAAGTGAAGCCGAAGCCGCGGCGGCAAGAGCCGGCGGCGAAGCCGTCGAATAGATAAAGCTCCGCGCCCGGTTGACGAGAAGCTGTATGAGCGTGTTCGAACCGCAAACGAATCCTCCACTCACTCCGATTGCTTTGCTCAGAGTACCCATTTGAATGTCAACCTCACGTGTCAAGCCCAGGGCGGTGACCAGTCCGGCGCCCTTTGGACCGATCACGCCCGTCGCGTGTGCTTCATCGACGAATAAAAGTGCTCCGAACTCGTTCTTCAGATCGATGATCGCCGTGAGATCTGAGAGATCGCCATCCATGCTGAAGACGGACTCGGTCGCGACAAGGGGCTTTTTGTCAGGTTTGTTCTTTCGGGCCCAGAAGAGATGGTGCCGCAGCCTTTCGATATTGTTGTGTGGAAACACGCGTATGGTAGCGCCGGAGAGCTTCGCCCCATCGACAATGCAGGCGTGAACCAGTTTATCCAATATGATGGTGTCCCCGGGGCCGGCCAAGCTGCACAGCGCGCCGAGCGCAGCGGTGTACCCGCTGCTGAACAGTAATGCACTCTCTGTACCTTTGAATGTCGCAAGCTCCTGTTCCAGTCTCACGTGAAGAGTCTGCGAACCGCTGATCAGGCGAGAAGCTCCAGCACCTACGCCGAACTCTTCAATTGCTTCCTGAGCAGCAGTTTTTAGGGCAGGATGTTGTGACAGCCCAAGATAGTCGTTCGAGGCGAAATTGATTAAACGGCGCCCGTTCACTGTTACGTTGGACCCATCGACGTGTTCGAGAGTTCTGATCTCGCGAAGGAGCGAGCGGGAGCGCAGATCGGAAAGGACCTTTTCGTGAAGATCTGACGTTGAGGATTTGCCCGTCATCGGTTCTCGTTCCTATGCTTTTAATCTGCAGCGTTCTCCTCTGCTGCCTTTTGCAGAGCCTTAGCCACTTCACTATCCGGTTCAGCACCCAATTCCAACGCTCGATAGTAATGCCGTCGTGCCAATTCGAATGCGGGCGGCTCACGCTCGAGATAGAGCACCGCCAAATTAAAATGTGCTTCGGCGTATGTCTCGTCTAATTCGATGGCCTTGCGCATTTCGTCTTCCGCTCCCGATAGCCATCCTCGCTTGCGAATCAGAATTCCAAGATAGAGATGTGCCTTGGGATCCTTGGGATTGAGGTAGATGGCTTGGCTGAGTGCAGCCATGCCCGCATCCAATTGGTTCCTCTGATAGTAGATGATGCCGAGCGTCAGCCAGCCTTGTTGCGCGGAGGGCTCGAGTTCAACTGCCTTTTTCAGGTGTGCTTCCGCCTGGTCCAATTCGCCAAGGCGAAACTCGGTTGAGCCGAGATTCAGCCATCCAATAGGATGAGTGGGAGCCAGTTCGGTTATTTTTTGGAACTCGGTCTTGGCGTCTTGAAATTTCTCGTCATGAAATTCCATGATGCCTCTCTCTACGGCGCGCTCTGCGTCGTTCGATAATGCCGGCAGCGCCGGTTGTTCGCTCTCAGCGGCAGCAGAGAGGAAACAGGATGTGAGAATCCAAAGGAGCCAGGGTATCAACCGGCCAAATGGAGTGGCCCAACTTCGAAGTTTGAGGGGATTCCACATGCAAAGAGGCCGGCTCAGCCAGCAATAATTATCTTACTTTTCCCAATTCTCTCGCTCGTTCCGCGGCTGCTCGGACGGCGGACATAATCGTATAGCGGAGACCGCGGGACTCAAGAATTTCGATGCCGGCCATGGTGGTACCACCTGGGCTGGCAACCATCTCCCGGAGCTCGGCAGGATGCAGCCTGGTTTCGCGAATCATCTGAGCTGAACCCAACACAGTCTGAACGGCGAGTTCCGAGGCAATCTCGCGTGGAAGCCCCATCATGACCCCCCCATCTGCGAGTGCCTCGATGAAGGTAAAAACGTAAGCCGGCCCGCTTCCGCTGAGGCCGGTGACTGCGTCCAGGGCGGATTCGCGAAGACGAAATACAAGGCCGACGGAAGCAAACAAGCTTTCCGCGATTTGGGCATCGCCAGGTAGGGCGTTTTCGCCGAGCGCATAGGCGGTGGCTCCTCTCTTGACCAGCGACGGCGTATTTGGCATTGCCCGAATGACCCGCGTCCGATGCCCGGCTGCCTCTTGGAGTGATTGCAGATTTACGCCAGCCGCGACTGAGATCAATAGTTTGCCGTCGAGAAATTGCCGCACGTCGCGAAGAACCTGCACCGAATCGACCGGCTTCGTCCCAAGTACGATGGTCTCCGCCTGCTGCACCAGTGCCTTAGGAGACGCGGCGAGGCGCAAACCGTATCGCTCAACATCTTTTGCGATCGTCTCAGGGTGCCTATTAACAACCAGAATATCTTCGGGCTTACAGGCGCCTGCTTGCAGCATTCCCTGCACCAAGGCCGACGCCATTTTGCCGAAGCCTAAGAATCCAAAGGTCATTGTGTGAAAAACTTTCCGCTTCACTACGCGTTTCCTGGAGAGTCTGCAAGCCTGCGCCAAGATCCAACAGAAGCCCATTGATTGGGAGGGGACAAAAATGGGACGGGACCGGAGCCCGTCCCTCCCTGAAAAGATTCGATGATGCGTGTTTAAGGCTGTTTTTAAGCGTCCTTGCTAAGGCCATTCCTGCGGCGGCCTCACAAGTCGGGAGGTTTCCCGGCTACAACCTTGAGATCAGAGACGCCCGGCTTTTTGGGAGATGGCCAAAAGTCGAAACGATTGCTTCGACGGAAGAACCCGAATCGAACGAATGCAGTCCCAGACACTTGCATAGTTCCGTTTCAAAGAAGAGTACCCCCCTCAACTCGGGTCTCTTTGAATTGAGATAATCCAGGGCACGCAGCAAGAGCAGGTAGATGTCCGTTACGGGATGATCGGATTCCGTAACCTCTTCAATCAATTCGACAAAATAAGAGGCGACACTCGTCTTCAGATAATCTGTTCGTATTCGATCGAACGTTGCGCGAATAGAAACCTCGCGAAGCATATGCAGATCGGACTTTCGCGACAGGTTCAACATCAGATCGCAGTGAAAAAACAGGTCCAGCTTGCCGGCGAAAGGGCTCTTTTGGCGAAGCGCTCCTTTTGCCATGGTCTTCAATCGGCCATGGGTATCCGTCAGCCACGTAATGATTAGACTGCTGTCCGAAAACCTTAAACGCCGCAGTACGATCCCATTGAGCGATTCGGACATGGAAACAAATGCGTTTCCCGTCAACGCGGCGGAATCGAGAACGCCTGATTGTGCACCGCCAGCGCAGCCTCCTTCAGTGCCTCGCTCATGGTCGGGTGAGCATGAACCGTTCTGCCAAGATCTTCGGCGCTACCGCCAAACTCCAAAACCGTAACCGCTTCCGCAATCAATTCGGACGCGCCAAAACCTACAATTTGAGCGCCCAGCAATTTATCCGTTTTCGGATCCGCCAATATTTTAGCAAAGCCCTGGCTTTGACCGTTGGCCAGTGCACGGCCATTGGCTGCGAAAGGGAACTTGCCGACTCTGATTGCGATTCCGTTTTGCTTTGCAAGTTCCTCGGTCAGGCCAACCCCGGCTACTTCCGGGTTCGTATAAATGACATTTGGAATGGCGTCATAGTTAACGTGGCCGGCCCTACCGGCGATTCGTTCGACGCAGGCGACCCCTTCATCTTCTCCTTTGTGGGCGAGCATCGGCCCATCGATAATATCTCCGATAGCATACAAGCCGGGGAGGCTTGTCCTGTATAAACTGTCTGTCGCCACGCGACCTTTATCCGTGACTTTCAATCCGAGGTCATTTGCGACGGCGTTATCGAAAAACGGCCTGCGGCCCACGGCCACAAGGACTTTGTCCACGGTGAAGGCAAGCTTCTGTTTCCCTTTGCCGACAGCTTCCACGCTGGCGCGGCTTTGATGAACTGTCACTCCGGTTACCGAGGTATCAAGGTGGAATTTCAGGCCGTCAGCCTCCAGGTCCTTCTGAAGAGCCTGAGTTACATCCGGATCGAAAGTCGCCGCTATTCGTGGAAGAAATTCGATCATGGTAACGTTTGATCCCAACCGGCTCCAGACTGACCCCAATTCCAGGCCAATCGCTCCGGCACCGATCACCAGCAAATCACCGGGAACTTCGTCAAAACTCAGTGCCTCATCGCTTGTCACAACGACTTCGCGATCAATCAGAATTCCTGGTAATTCCGCAGGCACACTCCCAGTTGCAAGCACAACATGTTTTGCCTGCAATTCCTCCTGATTCCCATCCTTTTTTGTCAAGATGACCTTGCCCGGACCAACAACCTGACCGACTCCGGAAAGGCGAGTGATCTTGTTCTTCTTCATCAGGAATTCCAAACCCTGCGTCAGTTGCCGCACGACCTCCTCCTTTCTCTTCATCATCTGATTCAGATCGACTGCGATCTGCTCGAATTTCAATCCGTGGCGAGCAGCCTGACGATGGGCAAAGTGTACGTGGTCGGAGGATACCAACAGAGCCTTACTCGGGATACAACCGATATTAAGACAGGTGCCGCCCAAAACCTCCCGCTTGTCAATGATGGCGGTATTCAGGCCCAGTTGTGCGGCCCGAATAGCTCCAGTGTACCCGGCAGGGCCGCCGCCGAGAACGATGAGATCGAATGACGCCATGCCCTTATGGTTGACTCAAAGAGGCGTAGGATCAAGGAGTTCGGGGTTCCCCGTTCCCTGTTCACCGTTCACCCGGTGCCAGAGTTTGGGGTTCGATCGGCGTTGGCGCTCACCGTTACCCTGACGCGAAATTTCAAATCGATTCCGACCTTCGTGGCCTCCGCGCTATAATCGGTCAAAATCTTGTTTTCCTGCGAGGATTTTCCGAGAATAGCTTTGCTTCCCTGATCAATCGTGCTCCACCTTCGCCAAGGCTTCCGCGGATACGTCGTGCTCGTCGTCGTGCTCGTGCTCGAATGGCGCAGCTAGGCTTGCCGCTCTCTCGTGGCCTGCGCATTTCTCACGGGAGCGTGAGAAATGCGGGTTAGAAGCGCCGAGAGACTCGCGCGATCAAGTTGCTCCCTAAGCTCCGGGTCGCCGCCAGGGATCGGCTCGATAGGTCAGCCAAAAATTGAGTAACCCAGCTCAGAAACTTCAATTCTAGCGAGGCCGCGCCTCAGACCGGCGAGGTCTAGGGGTTAGCAAGGCCGCATGGGAGCAGCATCGGTTGGGTGAAGCGGCCTCGCTTATGCGGGACCGAAGTTTGCCAGGGGTAAAAGTCCAGGCAATTCCTCGAGGCGGGCAGCGCTCGGTTTTGGATCTGTGCGTGCATTTACAATTGGTGTGGGAATCCGGTAACTTTACCCGGTCCTCGGTCCCGCTCATAGAATCCTTGAAAAGCAAGGCCCATTTGATCATCGATGCACGAAACGGAAAAACTTGACTCATTTGCAATCGATTTTGCTTTTCAAGGATTCTAGTTGGTAAACATCGAGTTTTTCATGGTCGAAGTGAGGCGGGGAAACCATTCCTGAGTCTATGCCGTCGCAGGTAACTTGACAGTGTGTTCCAGCATATACGAGCCTTATTCCGGCTACTATCCTGCCTACACATATTATTACCACCCGTATTGGCATCACCGGCATTACTACTACCATCACCACGATCATTGGCATCGTT
>Ga0306920_100012423_pt1 | contig 11559 bp, 7 predicted proteins | sample flu12Cox44000170_FD_204666 | JGI IMG/M metagenome (GOLD analysis project Ga0306920, IMG submission 204666) | Lab enrichment of tropical soil microbial communities from Luquillo Experimental Forest, Puerto Rico - flux4day.12C.oxic.44.000.170 (v2)... | ecosystem: Environmental > Terrestrial >...
TCCGCCAACCGGTTGCCGACGCAGCGGTGGATGCCGAAGCCGAAAGACAAATGCTGACGGGGCCGCGCGCGATCGATGATAAAGCGATCCGGTTCCTCGATCTCTTCGGGATCGCGGTTACCTGAGATATACCACATCGCGACCTTGTCGCCCTTGCGGATTCGCTTCCCGTTCAACTCGGCGTCGCATAACGCGGTGCGGCGCATATGCACGACCGGCGATTGGTAGCGGACGATTTCCGGCACCATTTTCGGGATCAGTTCCGGGTTGGCGTGCAATTTTGCGTACTCTTCGGGGAACTGGTTCAAGAACCACAGCCCGCCGCTGATCGAGTTGCGCGTCGTATCGTTGCCGCCGACAATCAGTAATATCAGGTTGCCCATGAACTCCTGCCGCCGCGACGGCAGGTCGTGCGTCGCCTCGCCGTGCGCCAGCATCGAGATCAGGTCGAATTTCGGCGGCTGTTGCTGCCTTATTTTCCAGACGTCGGCGAAATAGCTGACCATTTCCTGCAGGATGACGTCGCGCTTTTCTTCAGAGTCGATCTCCGTGCCGGCGTGCGTGTTGACGGTGGCGACGTTCGACCAGCGGGTCAGCGTCCGCCGCTCCTCGAACGGGAAGTCGAACAATGTCGACAGCATCTGCGTCGTTAGTTCGATCGACACGCGATCGACCCAGTCAAATACCTCGCCGCGCGGCAGCCTTTTCAGAATGCGGATCGCCCGCTCGCGGATCGTCTCGGACATTTTCGCCAGGTTGGGCGGGGCGACACTCGGCGCGACGATCTTGCGTTGTTCGTCGTGCCGCGGCGGATCCATGGCGATGAAGCTCTCCTTACGGTACTGCAGCGGAACGTCCTTCAGCGTGACACCCCCGAAGGCGGCATCGGAGGAATAGATCTGGTGTGAGGTGTCGACGGTCATGATGTCCCGGTACCGCGTCACCGACCAGAACGGGCCGTACAAAGGGCTGTTGACAAAATGCACCGGATCATCGCGCCGCAGCCGGCCGAAGAAGCCGTGCCAAGTGTCCTCGGAATAGAGGTAGGGGTTGCTGACGTCGATCTCGTCGAGCGGCACACACCAAGGATCCCGATACGCCTCGGCTTTGAAGTCGATCCCGCTTCGCACCGACGCGACATCATTCATTGGATTCTCCTGCCGCTGTTCTCGTGCCTGAATGCGCACCATTATCGAACGCGACGCTCGACTAATGAAATAGCGCTTGCATTCCCGACTCGCCAGCGGCGGCGAAACACCCCGCCCAAACCGCTACCACTGGCGCCTGGAACACAATCCTGTCGCCGGCGGAAGCTGTCCGCACTGCCCTACAGCGAAGACCTCTGACAAGACGCGCGGAGCCGCGGCGCGGCTGTTCGGGCAGCGAGCCGACGACACCAAACATTCGTCGAAGCGCCGTTGCGCTGGAGCCGATCAAAGCCCGCAGTTCGGGTAATCCGGGTATGGGCAATTATATGGATATGCTGGGGCGGTCGGATAGTACGGGGCCGGCGGATAGTAGTACGGGGTGCTGGCAGCAGCCGCCCCGACTACGGCCCCCGCCGCGACGCCGGCGGCAACGCCACCCCAGCCAGGCCCGTAATAGCCGCCACCGCTGACGTTGACATTGCGGTTGACGTTGACGTTCCGGTTGATGTTGGCGCTGTTGAAGTTTCCACGGTTGACGTTGGCGCTGCTGAAGTTCCCGCGGTTGACACCAGCGCCCGCACCGGCCCAGGAGCCTCGCCCGGCGGTACCGCCGCGGTTGAAACCCCCTGCGGCGGCACCGCCGCGATAACCGCCCCCACCGCCACGACCGCCCCCGCGCACGAGCAGCAACGGCGCATCTTTCGCATCCGCTGTCGCGGCGGCGATATTGCGGGCCATGCCGCCGCTCCAGACAGCCGGGACGGCCGGCGCTTCCGTAGCCATCAACCCGATGAGGGCGATCGGCGCCATGTAGAGCAGACACTTAGTCATCGCTGCGACCTCACTTGATGTATCTGACCTCAATTTCCTTCCAGCCCGCGACTGCTTGGGGAGCAGGTGCCGGTCTTGGCGAAGCACGGCCGGCGCCAAAGCCGACAACTCCGGCAGGACCTGGAGGCGAACCGCCTTTTCCTATCGATCCATGTGACTTAAAGTGGATCAATTCTACTGCGACAACGACCGGCGCCGAAAAAAATCTTATGATGCGAGCAGCGCGATGAACGGAAAAACCGCCACTATACTATTGTCGGGCTTGTTGGTTGCCTGTGCGCAAACCCAACCGCCGGAGGCGACCGCGCCAGCCGCACCGTCCCCGCCCCCAGCTCCAGCCGCGGCCCCGCCGCCCACGGCGGAGTCGGGGCCGGTGGATCATATCGTAAGTATCCGGGGAGCTCTCTGCGGCGACATGCTGAGGTTGGCGCCGGATGATCGCGCCGCAGCAACGATGTTCTATATCGGCTATCAGGCGTCGCGCTTCCGCGCCAGAACCATCAATGTGGCATTGATCCCCAGCATCGAGGCTCAAGCGCTGACTTACTGCGAAGAGAACCCCGAACGGCCGGTTGTTCAGGCGTTTGCAGCGGCCTACTCGGAAGCCCGAAGATGACGTTGCGCGCCCGTTTTCGGACGCGAGTACCTGCGGGTCCACTCGGCCGGTTCTCAAGGGACGGCCAGTGCCCGGAGTTGGTGAGCAGCACCGCTCAGCGATGTAATTGAGGATCGCCGAGCTGACTTCGACCTCGCCATCCGGTCGTACCGCCCGTGGATCAGCAGGACGGGGACCTGGATGCCGGTCGGCTGCGTCCCGGATCGTGGGGTGCTTCCCGACCTGCGTCGGTTGCGACAGCCGGCAGCGCTACGAACCGACGACACACGGGCGCCTTCAGCCGTCACCCGCCGCCTCGACCTCCTGCTCGAACGCCAAGCGAGTGACCGCAGCGACTTCAGTTGCGGCCAGCCGCTCGAACTTGCCGATCTCGGCATCGGCCCGCGCCATGATCTCCCTCGATACGGCTGCCGCCTGCTTGGTTGGCGCGGTATCCGAGACGGAAACGGTGCTGATCAGGGCCAGCAGCGTGTCGTTCAATCCCGCGGGATTGCGCAGTACATCGCGATGCGACTCGCGATGGATATCCACCAGCACGGCCTCGACCGCGGTCAGCTTTTCCGCCACTACCTTTGCCTGCACGGCGAGACCGCCCCTGTCGTCTTCCGATCCCCCAGCCAGCACCGAAAGCCGGCGCTTCAGCCGGCGGATACGATTGACCGCCGCGTTGACCTTGCCGAGCGAGGCGGTCAATTCCCGCACGAGCTCGAACTGCTGGCGGTAGTCCTCCAATGTCGTCGAAAGGCGCGGATCCTTCACAACCCGGAACTCCGCCGCCATCGTCTGCGAACCCAGCGACATTTCCACACGGTATCGGCCCGGCACCACCGTAGGCCCGGCGGGTGGATCCGCGGACCCGGCCAACGGCTTGTTACGCGGTGGCGCGAGGCCGGCATCGAGTACTTCCGGTCCGGAATACTTCAGATCCCAGACGAACCGGTTGAGCCCGGGGCGAACCGATGGGCGTTTCACCGCCGGCAAGCTCATGTCGTCGCTACGGAAACCCGCGATCGCCGCGCCCCCCTCGTCATGGAACGCGAGCGAAACCGGGCCGGCAACGCCCTCATCCAGCCAGTAATAGACGATCGCGCCGTTTGGCGGATTCTCCCCAACGTCGAGATATTCGCGGCCGCTGGTGTCGTCCGGCTTGCGGAAGGTTCGGATAGCGCCGCCCACTCCGGGAGCCAGCGCGTGCGCGAGGCCGCTCGGTCTCAGGCTCCGCAAGGCCCCGAAATGCAGCTTTGTGCGAACCGTAGTGCGAGGCTGAAAGAGGCGGCATGCGTGGCTGTCGTCGACGAGGCATCTGAGCGGCGTGATGTCGTCCAGAATCCAGAACGAGCGGCCGTGAGTGCCCGCCACTAAGTCTGTTTCCTTGATCTTCAGATCGTAAACCGGCGCGACCGGCAGACCCCCTCCCATGCGCATCCAGCTTTGTCCGTCGTTCAAGCTGCAATAGACGCCGGTCTCGGTGCCGACGAACACCAGCCCCTTGCGTACCGGATCCGCGCGCACCACGCGGGTGATCTCGTCGACTGGAAAATCGCCATTGATCAAATCGAAACTTCGCCCACTATCGGTGCTGCGGAACAGGTACGGCTGGTAGTCGGCAAGCTTGTAGCGGGTGGCCGCGAAATAAATCGTGTCGGCGTCGTGCGGTGAGATCTCGACACACCCGACATAGGCGAGCTCGGGCATTCCCGCCGGCGTGACATTCTGCCAGCTCTTACCGTCGTCACGCGTGACGTGTACGAGCCCGTCATCCGTCGAGGCCCAGATCTCGCCCGGCCGGTGCGGCGAGGGGGCGAGCGAGGCGCATGTCGCGTGCACCTCGGCGCCGGCGTTTTCATGCGTTATATCGCCGCCAGAAGGCCCCTGACGGGCAATATCGTTGAGACTGAGATCCGGCGAAATTTCCTCCCAGCTCATGCCCTCGTCGCAGCTGCGGAACACATGGTTGCCAGCCGCATACAATATCCCGCTGTCGTGCGGCGAGAAGACGATCGGGAATGTCCAGGCGAAGCGGTATCGCATGTCCTTGGGTGCGATTCCGAGCGCTGCCTCGGGCCACACATTTACCAGCTGGATTTGCCCGGTGCGATGGTCGTAGCGCTGCAATGCCCCGGCGCCGCCGGGACTGGAGCCGATCGCGCCGCAGTAGACAATGTCCGGGTCTTTGGGATGCACGGCGACAAAGCCGCTTTCGCCGGTGCCGGGATAGGTGCAGTCACCGAGGGTGATGGCGCCCCAAGCGGCAGCACTGGGCACGGAAATCGTGGTGTTGTCCTGCTGTGTGGCATAGACCCGATAGGGGTACTGGTTATCGGTGTCGATGCGATAGAACTGCGCCGTCGGCTGGTTGTAGATCGACGACCAGGTCTGGCCGCCGTTGCAGCTCACGCAGGCGCCGCCGTCGTTCCCCTCGATCATCCGGTTCGGATCGGCAGGATCGATCCAGAGATCGTGGTTGTCGCCGTGCGGCGTCTGGATCTCGGTAAAGCTCGCTCCGCCGTCGGTCGATTTCCAAAGCTGCAAATTGGCGACATAGACCGTCTCGCCATGACAGGGATCGGCGAAGACGTGTGTGTAGTACCAGGGCCGGTGCATCAGATCGCGATGCGACGAAATGAGCGCCCAGCTCTCACCATAATCCTCCGACCGGTAAAGCCCGGTCTTTTCCGCTTCCGTTTCCACCAATGCCCAGACCCGTCCCGAGCGGGCGGGTGACACCGCCACGCCGAGCTTGCCGAGCGGACCCGTCGGGAGACCCGGATGACGCGAAACCTCCGTCCAGCTCTCGCCGCCGTCGGTGGAACGGAAGAGGCCGCTTCCCGGTCCCCCGCTCGAGATGTTCCAGAAGTTCCGGCGCGTCTGCCAGAAGGCGGCAAAGAGGATGCGCGGGTTGCGCGGATCCATTGCCAGATCGACCGCACCGGTATTGGCGTCGCGATACAGCACTTTGCTCCAGGTCTTGCCGCCATCGCGCGATCGAAAGACCCCGCGTTTCTCGTTTGCACCGAACACGTCGCCGAGTGCCGCGACATAGACGAGATCGGGGTCGTCGGGATGGATGCTGATGCGGCCGATGAACCTCGTCTCACGGAGGCCTAGATGGCTCCAGGTGCGGCCGGCATCGGTCGATTTGTAAATGCCGTCCCCCCAGGATACGTCGAGCCGGATCTCGGTCTCGCCGGTGCCGGCATAAATCACGTTGGGGTCTGAGCGGGCGACGGCGAGCGCACCGATCGCGGCGGAGCCGAAAAAGCCGTCGCTCACGCAGCGCCAATAGATCCCGCCATCAATCGTCTTCCATACGCCTCCGGCACAGGCGCCGAAATAGAACACGCCGCGGTCTTTGGGATCGCCGGCAACGGCTACGACGCGGCCGCCGCGCGGCGGCCCGATGCAACGCCATTTGAGCGTGTCGAGCTTTGCTGCGGCGCCGGAGGGCTGTGCCATGGAAGGTTCCTTTGTCCGACTTTCCTCCCGCCACTCTAACAGCGGTTGTCGTATCTGCCACCTCGCGGTGGGGGCTCACACCTCTCCAATTGCGATGAGCGCACCGATTGGGCTCTGAACTTAAACTGTCCCGCTCAATAGCCGCGCAGAAACGCGAGGACCTGCGCTGTCCATTCGGCCGGCTTCTCAAAAGGCGGCCAATGCCCGCAATTGTTGAGCAGTAGCAGGCGCGAATCGGCGATGTGGTTGAGGATCGTGATCGAGACCTCAAAGGCCACCATCCTGTCGTAGCGCCCATGGATCAGCAGGACCGGCGCCCGGATGCCGGGCAGCTCTTGTGTGTAGTCGTGCGGCAGGCTCACCGATTGCCGGCGCGCCTCGATGAACTCGGGTGACCACGTGTGCGCCCGGTGGACGTAGTCGATGAGCTCGTCGGTCACCAGGCCCTCTTCGTCGATGTGCACGCGCAGATAGTGCGCGATGTTCTCGCGGCTCGGGTCGTCGAGAGCCCGGCGCGTGGCTCGGCTGCCCTCCGAAGGGCGGTTGGCCATCAGGTAGCGGTCGCCGCCGGTGCCGATATGCGAGCCGCCCATCACGAACTTGCCGACCCGTTCGGGGTAGCTGATGGCCGCCACCATCGCCGACTGTCCGCCCTGCGAGTTGCCGACCCAGTATGCCCGCTGGATGCCGAGCGCGTCCAGCAGGGCGACCGCGGTCCGCGCCTGCACGGCGTGCACCCCCTCGCGGTAGACGATCGGGCCCGTCTTCGAAAAATTCGGCAGGTCCATCAGGATGCACCGGTAGTGCTCCGACAGCGCGCCGACCGTCTTGTGAAACGTGATCCACGCGGTGGTGCCGGGCCCGTAGGAATGGAGGAACAGCACCGGCTCACCGGCGCCCACATCGTGGTAGTGGACGGTCATGCCGCCGGCCGCGATGGTCTTGCTGGTGCCCGCCTCGGTCAGGCCATTCGATGCGGTGAACGGCATTTTCGCCTCCTCCTTGTGGCCGCCATCCCACTGTCGAGATTGCTGCGTCCCCCCGGAACGCCCGCAGGGCGGCCGTCCGGGGATCGTCGCAATGTCGCCGATGTAGTCGTTGCGAGTGCCGCGAAGCAATCTCGTGCCCGTCGCGCTAAGCCATCGAAATTGCTCAGCCCGGATACACTGCAGCTCATTCAGTGGCGGCTTTGCTGTCGGGGTGCAACACGTTGTAGGTCCGCTGCTGGTAGCCGATCATGTATTCCGTGTAGTAGGTCGTCGGGTACTTTGGCGGGTTGTCCGGTCCGACACAGGTTGGCACGGCTGCGACCGGCCAATCGATATTGCTGTCGCAGAAGAAGGCCAGCGCGTAGCGCTCGCCGCCCGAGCGGTTGACAGCGCGGTGGGGTGTGGCGAGGAAATAATCATTGGTCCAGCGTTGCAGCAACTGGCCGCCGTTTACGACAAAGGCGCCGGGGATGACCGGCGCATCGATCCATTTGCCGCTCTGCGTGCGGATCGACAGACCCGGAATGTCATTGGGGGCAAGCAGGGTCAGGAAACTGGTATCGGTGTGCGGAGCAATCCCGAAGTCGTCGTCTGCCAGGACAGCCCGGTATGGGTAGTGCGTCATCCTCAGCTTGTACTGAGGCTCCCTGAAGGCGTGGTCGAAATATTCCAAAGGGAGGCGCAGCGCCCGAGCGTAGAGCCGGACCAGTGTGCGCACCAGCTGCTCCATCGTCTCGCAATAAGCGGCGATCGCCTCGCGGAAACCCGGCAGACCGGTTGGCCAACGGTTGGCGCTGCGAAAGCGCCGGTCGGACAGCACATCCGGATGGTCGCTGGGCAGGTCCCGCGCCACAAAGAACGCCTCGTTGATATTCGCCTTGGTGACGGTTGCTACGGTGGAGGTGCGGAGAGTATCACCCCCGATCGGCAGGTACCCGACGTTGTGCTTGTCGAGCTTGACCTCCAGTTTCTCCTTGAGCGGCAGAGCATGAAAACGCGCGGCTTGACGAAATACTGCCTGAATTTGCTCCGAAGGCACGCCGTGATTGACGATGAAGTAGAAACCGATCTCGGTCAGCGCAAAGTGAAGTTCCTCGGCCGTCCGGTCGATCGCGCCGGGGGCGCCGCTCAGGTAGGGGCCCAGATCGATAACTGGGATGATTTCCGTGTTGGCCATCCGCCACTCCTGATGCCCGCGGCCGCACCGGCGGTGTGGGTCTCGAGGTCAGTTGAAGAAGCGCGCAGGGCGGAAATCAGCCAGCTCGGCCCTTTGCCGCCCACCCACGATTTCGTCAGCCACCACGATGCCGAGAAACGGCGACATCGTAACGCCACTATGGGTAATGGCGACATAATAGCCGGATGTCCGCGGCATCGGTCCAATGGCGGAGAAATGATCGCCGGGGATCGGCCGGATGGCGATGCGCACCGCCTCCGGCTCGATGTCGCCGATCGACGGCAGCAGCTGGCGGGCGCGCCGCACGAGGTCGCGCGCTTCCGGCATCGACGGACTGAGCGGCGTGTCGAAGCGCACTATCGCGTCGGTCGGGTTCCAATGCAGCATCAGGCGCCCCGCGCCATCGGGACGCGCGTCAATTACCGTGGTGCGGACCACACGGCTCAAGCCGGCGGCGACAGGGGGCGTGAACACCAGGAACCCCACGGTCGGTGCCAGCGGCAAGTGGAGACCCGCATCCCGGGTTGCCTCGTTGGTCCAACGACCGGCACAGTTCACGACAATGTCGGCCTCGTATTCCGTGCCGTCAGGGAGGCGGACACCGGTCACACGATCGCCGGCCATGGTCAAGTCGACGACCCGGGCGCCGCAGATGATTTTCGCTCCATAGCGCCGTCGCGCAGCTGACAGCATGGCATGCGCGTAGACCACCGGATCGAGCCAACCCTCTTCCGGGAAGAACGCCACCGGCGCATCGCCGATCGTCGCCGGATCGATGTCTGGCTCCAATTCCTGCACTTGAGGCAGCGTGAGCCACTCCGCGGCGTAGCCCCAGGAGCGCAGCTGCTCGATGTTTTCGCGCTGTGCCGCCCGGCCGGGCTCGGCTTCCCATTCCAGACTGCCGCCGCCGTGCCACCATGGCGTAGCGCCGAACTCATCGGCCAGCGCCGCATGTGCCTTCATGCCGGCGACATTCAGATCATGATAGGGCTTTGGCGGCTTTTTGTGCGCGTTGGTCCAGGCAAAGCTGGTGCCGGAGGTGCCGCCGCCGATGCGCGCCGCTTCCAGCACCGTAACAGCCGCACCGGCCTGCGCCAGCCGATGCGCGACCGACGCGCCCATCACGCCGGCGCCGATCACTATCGTCCTAATCATTTCAGCCGTCCATTGGGCCTGCGCCGAGCCCGACCACGATCACTGTGACGGGCGCGGGCCATATTCGGAGTGCCGCCCCCTCCCGATCCCTCTACCACGAGCGGGGGAGGGAGGGATGGGAGGGGAACCGGGCTGGGTGTCGGACCTTAGGCGGCGGCTCTTGCGCCCTGCGCGGCCCTGACGCCGGCAAGCATCGCAGCGGCATTGCCGTGCAGGATCTGCTCGCGCGCTTCTTCGCCGATCTCTGCTTCGACGAGCGCCTTCCGAGTCCAGTCGCAGCCGAATTCGGTGCCGTCGGTGCCGCACACGATGCGCTCGGCACCGTACAGTCTCACAGCCGCCTCGATCGAACGGGGGCCAAACGAGTTGCAGTCCACATAAACCTTCGCCTTGCGGAAGCGCGACGACGGAAGCTCCTCCTGCGGCGTGTCGAGCAGGCAGCGGTGGTCCATACGCTCGACCTCATAGGGGATGTTGCCGCCCAGATTGTGGACCTGGATTACCGCGTCGGGATAGTCCGCGAGGCAGTCGGTCAGACACAAGGTCACCATCACCGATGACAAGCTCGCCTGCATGTCGAGTGTGCCGTTGCGGCGGCGGGCGTTGTCCGTGTCGCCGGAGACTTTTGGATAAGCGTCGCCCGGCCGCGGGCCGTTATGGATAAAGAGCGCCGCGTGGTGGCGGTTTGCGACGTCCAGCAGCGGACGCATCGCTTCAGCGTCCTTGCGCGTCAGGAAATAGTTGCCCGGCACCTGCGCGCCGACCATGCCCGGCAGCCCGAGCGCCCGCTCGAACTCGGCGGCGGCAGCGGAAATGTCCCTAAGCGGCAGCGCGGCGTAAGCGGCGAAGCGGCCGGGGTGCTTCCGGCAAATCGCGGACAGCCCGTCATTGACGGTCCGGCAGAGCGGCCCTGACTCTTCCAGCGGCTGAGCCTCGATCCAGCAGAACGAGCCGAGGAGGGAAAGTACGCTCGTCTCCACTCCCTGACGGTCCATCCGCGCGAGGTGGAAGTCGACGTCGTCGAAGGCCTTGGCGACGGGCTCCTCGCCCATCCGTCCGGATTTCAGCACCTCGACGCCGTCCGAGTTGCGCAGGATGCGGGGTTCCCGCGCGCGGGCGCGCAGGGCGTCGGCTATTTCGGCGGGCCGCCAATGGGCATGCATGTCGATCATCATGGCTATTCCTCCATAGGCCGTCAGGCAGTGTAACCCGATGGCGGTGCGCCGCAAAGCGGGACAACCAGCAAGATCGGCACCGGCCGACCCATCACAAGAGTTTGCACGATCCGTCGCACTCGTCGGGGAAGAGGCTCATGCCACAGGCACAAGGACCACGATGAAACGCTACCTTGGGGCCGGCGGTCGGGGCGGACTGCTCGGGTAGCCTTTCCCGCCGCAGCTCCTCCATGCGGGCACGGATTGTCGTGAAATCGTCAGCTGCTCGGCTCCGTGACATCAAACCCTCCCGGCCCCGCACTAACATGCGTGAGTAACGCTCGGCAATTGCCTTTGGAAAGAAAGGCGAGCCTGCGCCGCGGAACCCGGCCCGACACGGTTACCCCTTAATCGAGGCAGCGGACCCAGGCGCGGGTTGGCTATTTCAAACCGAGTTGGTTTCTGGTGAACCTCGATCCTCACTGGCGGTTCGCGCCGACAGGCGGACCGGCTCGCCGATATGTTAGGGTCGTTGGTGCGCAGTCTACCCAGGAGGCCGCGTCTGAATGAATGTCTCGATCCACAGCCTGCTCGAAGGCGCAACGCGGGCGACCGGCTCGGTCGCGATAATTGACGTTTTCCGCGCCTTCACGACCGCTGCCGTAGCCTTGGCGAACGGGGCGTCCAGGATCGTGATGGTTCGCACGGTTGAGGAAGCCCTGGCGCTACGAGAGGCCGGGATCGGCGAGGTCTGCATGGGCGAAGTTCGAGGTCGCGCGCCGGATGGTTTCGATTTCGGCAACTCTCCTTTCGAGATCTCGACTATCGATTTCCGCGGCAAAACAATCGTCCAGCGCACCAGCGCAGGCACGCAGGGCATTGTCGCGGCGAGCCAGGCCCACCGGCTCTACGCGGCCTCGCTGGTCACGGCGGGGGCGACCGCCCGCGGTCTTCTTCTGGGTTCACCTGAGCAGATCGCCCTTGTTGCCATGGGCGGCAATGGCGTCGAGCGAACCGACGAGGACGAGCTGTG
>Ga0306920_100012424_pt1 | contig 11559 bp, 8 predicted proteins | sample flu12Cox44000170_FD_204666 | JGI IMG/M metagenome (GOLD analysis project Ga0306920, IMG submission 204666) | Lab enrichment of tropical soil microbial communities from Luquillo Experimental Forest, Puerto Rico - flux4day.12C.oxic.44.000.170 (v2)... | ecosystem: Environmental > Terrestrial >...
CTAAATTGTAGCTCTGCCTTATCGACCAGCAGCGGTACCACCGCTTCTACACGGAACGAGATCACCGCGATGGGCCGGCATCTCTTGCCCTGGAACAACTATTTCTATGCCGGCCTGGCCGACTTCCTGCAGAGCGGGGTGCAAGGGATACAGTTGCAAACTACCGCTGGTGGAGGTATCGGACGCTACCTCAAGAACACCAACCACGCAGCCATCTCTCTTCTAGGGGGCTTTGCCTGGCAGAACACGCGGTATAACCAGTCTACCGTTGGCGCAGGCACGCAAGGCCTCGCTGCCGGCCTGATCGCCGCCGAAGTGCAGTTGTTTAGATTCAACAAAACTAATTTGAACGTCGCCGCACTGCTTCTGCCAGCGCTCAGCCATCCAGGGCGTGTGAAATTCAACCTGAATTCCACCTATTACATCAAGATCACCGGCAACCTGTCGTGGAATGTGTCGTTTTACGGCAACTGGGACAATCAGCCGCCGCTACATTTTCAAGGCAGCGACTACGGCACAAGTTCGGGTCTGAGTTGGACCTACGGAATCAAGTAGGGCTACGACATCACGAAGTGGCCGATCGTCGACAGCAGCCCCGATCGGCGCATGCAGGGACTAGGAACGGAACTTCCGGCACTGTCGGTCCAGAAAATCGAATGGCGATCGGCGTTTCTCGAGGATGCCGCTGTGCGGTAATTCTGCCAGCCTATCACTTCTGACAGTGGAATCACGCCGCTCAATCCGGTACTCTATGTCAAACTCGGAGCTGAGACGAATGCAGGAGTGATTCCGTACGTCTGAGAAGGTTTATGATACCTTCACACGGAAAACTGAAGACTTACTGCCTCACCGAGAGACATCGAGGACAGGCAGCCGTGTGAAGGGCTGCACACATCGTGATAGCACAAGGGGACAGAATGCATCCGACACTTAGTGAGCCTGGTAGGCAGATCTGGGCGATTCTGCTGAGCCTGTTCTTGCTGTTGGCCACGTTTCCGGCTGAGCTCTTAGAGGCACAGGAATCGCAAACTGCGCCAACGTCGTCATCCTACACTGGGCAAGGTGCGCCCCTGAGCGAACAAGAGCTCAATTCCCTGGTCTCACCCATCGCCCTGTACCCCGATGCTCTGGTGGCCCAGATTCTTAGCGCGGCAACTTTTACCGACCAAATTGCAGCTGCCAACTACTGGTTGCAGCAGAATAAGAACCTGACCGGCAGCGCGCTAATGCAGGTGGTCAACGGACAATCGTGGGACCCGAGTGTAAAGGCCCTGACGCAGTTTCCGTCCGTCTTGAACAACATGGCGCAGAACCTCGCGTGGACGTCCCAACTGGGAGAGGCGTACCACAACCAGCCGTCTGACGTGATGTCTGCCGTTCAAACTCTCCGCGCGCAGGCTAAAGCCGCCGGCAATCTGAAGAGCACACCTCAGCAAACCGTGACGACACAGAGCCAGGGAGGCCAACAAATCATCGTCATCCAGCCGGCCAACCCACAAGTGGTCTATGTTCCGCAGTACAACCCCACAGTTGTTTACGGAACCCCGTATACCGCGCCGGGATATAGTACGGGGGCCATGGTGGCGACGGGGCTCCTTTCCTTCGGAGCGGGAATTGCGGTTGGGGCCATGATGAGCGGAGGCTGCTGCGGCTGGGGCTACAGCAGTTGGAACTGCAACTGGTATCACGGGGGCGCGTACTATGGCGGGCATCCATACTACGGCAATGCTGCATGGCACGGCGGCTACTATGGCGCCACCACCTCGGCCTATGGACCATACGGCAGCGCGCACTACAGCTCTGGCTACAACCCTTCCACAGGGACTTACGCGCGCGGCGCGTCGACTTCGACAGCATACGGCAGTCAGAGAGTTGGCCAAGCGTACAACCCGAGTACCGGAGCGTATGGCGCGACGCATCAAGAATCGAACGCTTACGGAAGCTATGGAAGTTCGGTGGCTACGAAGAACGGTCAGACGGTGAACACGCAGCATTATTCGGGCGCTCAAGGAAACGTTGCCACCGCCGAAACCTCAAGTGGCAACAAGTATGCCACAGCGAATGGCAACGCCTACAGGAACACCGGGAGTGGGTGGCAGAAAAACACGAACGGAAGCTGGAATAACGTCCAGAGGCCGACTTCCAGTTCTGATGCCGCGCGCGGTTGGGGGAGCGGCACAGGCCAGCAAGCGCATGCCAGCGGATCATCAGCCTTCGGCGGTTATGGCAGCCATTCCGGAAGCGATGGCTGGGGAGATCGCTCCGCCAGCTCTCGCGGATGGAGCAGCCGCGGTGGTGGGGGTGGCTGGGGCGGAGGAGGATTCCGCGGCGGCGGTTTCAGGCGATAGAGCATCGCTGCAAGGAACGGCGCAGGAAGACTTGGAGAACTGGAATGTCACTAGTCAGAATCAATTGCCCGCAGGTTGCCGTTGTTTTCGTACTCGTGGGGCTAACCGCCGGTGTCGTATCTTGCAACAAGCAGGAGAAGCGCGCCGAAACCCAAACTCAGGCTTCGCAGAAGACCTTCGCGTCGCCCGAAGATGCGGGTAAGGCACTGGTAGATGCCGCAAAGGCCGGCGACCGCGACGCTCTGCTGGCCATCTTCGGTCCGGAATCGAAAGATGTCATCTACTCGGGAGATGCCGAACAGGACAAGTCCGCTCTCTCCGGGTTTGTCTCCGATTACGACGTCATGCACCGCTGGCGTCGGCTGCAGGATGACGGCCAGCTGCTGATCACCGGCGCCGATAACAAGACCTTTCCCATTCCGCTCAAGAAGAACGTGGCGGGCCACTGGTATTGGGACACCCTCGCGGGAAAGGAAGAGATCCTAGCCCGTCGCATAGGCAAAAACGAGAATGCGGCGGTTGATATCTGTGCGGCCATCGCCGATGCCCAGCAGGAATACTTTTCCCAACATCACGACGGCGTTAATCAATACGCGCAGAAGTTCATCAGTGACGAAGGCCAGCGGAATGGTTTGTACTGGCCTCCAGTGGATGGGCAACCCAAAAGCCCACTGGGACCGCTGGTCGCGTTTGCTACGTCGGAAGGATACACGGTTCATCCCGACCAGCATCATCCCTACTATGGATACTACTTCGTCATGCTGGACAAGCAAGGAGCTGACGCGAAAGGCGGGGCAAAAAGCTACGTTGTCAACGGGAAGATGACGGGGGGATTCAGTGTCCTAGCCTATCCGTCCCAATATGGCGACTCCGGCATCATGACTTTCATGATCAATCAGAACGGAGTGGTCTTCCAGAAAGATCTGGGAAAGAATACCGACGAACTTGCTGCCAAAGTGACGGAATTCAATCCCGACAAGAGCTGGCAGGCTGTTGTGGAGTGATTGGCTGCCGTACCCGACGATGCTGCGGTCGGACAAGCAGAGTATTTGAGCTGGAACCGAACCCGACAACTTGAACGCTCTTTCTACCGCAGTCATGTCTTCGCCGCCGCCAAAAAAAACTTGTCACAGAGATGCAAAAGTAACGTCAATCTTTTTTCTGGGCTGTCGAGGTGACCACCCACTGTGCCCGGACCCGGGTCCATTTCCCTAATTAAGATCTCAATATCCAAGGCCGTGGCGAGCAGCCTGCCAACAAGGCCCATAACCGCATGACGAATGGCAAGTTGCTGTTCGTCAACTCCACGTATGGGCTGTGTGCTAAAATCCGCGTACCTATGAGGCGGCGGGTCTCCATTACGGTGTTGCTGGTCATCTTGACTGCCTTGCTTGCGCCGTTGACGCTGGCGGGCGTGTCTTCTATGCCTGCGTGTTGTCGTGTCGGCGGGCAGCACCATTGCATGGCAACGCCGGGGTTGGATGGATTCCATTCCCTGCCGAGCTGCCCGTACCGCGTAGCACCCGCGGTAACCAGTGCAACTGCTACGCTGATCAGGGTCAGGCCAGTTTCCCAATTCGAAACGGAAACCAAATCTGCACTTCCCCCATCCATTGACCGGCTTCGCATCGCCGTTGGCGATATTCAAAAGCGCGGCCCTCCAATCGCCTAATCCTCGCTAAGCAAACGAGACTTGTTTTCACTGGCAGCCCGATGAGGGATGGACTGTCGCGTCGCTGCACTGAGCAGGGCGGCGGCATCCCCGCGATTGCCAGGCGCTTCCATATCGATCCCTTAACGGTTTTGCGAGCTCGCACTCGGTTAGAGAGCTTCGCGACTCCTGGGAGAACCGTGATGAGATCATCTCGAGAGATCCGAGCGTACCCCGTAGTAGTGCCGCTGACAATGATGCTACTAATCTGGGGCTCATATTTGTCTGCAACTATCTTCGGGAGCGTTCGCGGTGTCGTGCACGATCCACAACACAAGCCGGTAGATGACGCAACAGTGGTTCTGAGACAGATGAACTCAAGTTGGTCTCAAACCGCGGCAACCGGCCAGGGTGGCGAGTTTGTTTTTCCGTCTGTAGCTATCGGCGATTACACCATTACGGCAGACAAGACTGGCTTCGCCACCGAGCAACAAAGTATTACGGTTGTGTCTAGCTCAACCCCCATACTTCACTTTCAGCTGAAGGTGGCGGGTCCCAACGAAACCACAACCGTGACGGAGCAGTTGGACAGCTTCAACGTGGACACGGTGACCCCTACTTCCATGGTGAACCGTGAGGACATCGTACGAACCCCCGGCGCTGACCAGTCCAACAGTCTCGCGATGATCACCGAGTATGTTCCCGGTGCTTACATCACCCACGATATGCTGCATATTCGCGGGGGACATCAAACCAGCTGGCTAGTAGATGGCGTTTCGATTCCTAACACCAACATCGGCAGCAACGTCGGCCCGCAAATCGATCCCAAAGACATCGATTACCTGGAAGCCTTGCGTGGCAGTTATGAAGCCGAGTATGGCGACCGAACATTCGGCATATTCAACATCGTGCCACGCTCTGGATTCGAACGAGATAACGAGGGCGAATTGGTCGTGAGCCTGGGGAATTTCTGGCAAACCAACAACCAGATCAATTTCGCCGGACACACCAACCGGTTTGCCTATTATGTCAGCGCCAATGGCAACCGGAGCAATTTGGGCCTGCAACCACCAGTTCCGCAAATCTACCACGACTCGTCCAATGGCTATGGCGGATTCGCTTCCCTGATCTTCAACGCCGATGCCAAGAATCAAGTCCGGTTGGCGGCCCAGGCACGCCAGGATTACTACCAAATTCCCTACGATCCCGATCCTAACAGCGACGAGAATCAAATTTACAACACATCGGGGCTTCGCGATGGGCAGCACGAGACCGATGCGTTTGTCGATAGCAGTTGGGTGCACACTTTCACGCCGTTGATGGTGCTCACCACTTCAGGTTTTTTGCATTACAACAGCGCTGATTACCAAGGCTCGCCCGATGATCGCCCGGTTGCCACCACGTCGAACCGCTCCTCCACCTACGCGGGCGGGCAAATCAGCTTCGCCGCCACCCTTGCGAAGAACAACCTGCAGGCAGGTGTGTACGGTTTCGGCCAACAAGACAACCAGTATTTTCAAAATATCTTCAATGATGGCAGTTATCCCAACTTTACCGCGCAAGTCTCGCCCAGCGGCGGTGCCGTTGAGCTCTTCCTGGAGGACAAGTTCCGCCCAACCAATTGGTTGACTTTCATGGCCGGCGTTCGGCAATCGCACTTCGCGAGTGCCATTACGGAAAACGTCACCAGTCCGCGGTTTGGACTCGCGGTGCAGATACCTCGTCTGAATTGGGTGTTTCGTGCCTTCTACGGTAATTACTATCAGATCCCGCCTCTGATCACCGCTACCGGCCCACTGCTTGATTTCGCTAACAGCCAAGCGCTGGCGTTTGCGCCCCTGCACGGCGAAAGGGATCGGGAGTACCAATTCGGCGTGGGGATACCGTACAAGGGCTGGACACTGGACATTGACACATTCCAGACCCGCGCTACTAACTTTCTCGATCACAACAATATTGGAGAATCGAACGTCTTCTTTCCCTTGACCTTTGCGCGAGCACTGATTCAGTCGTGGGAGCTTTCATTGAACTCGCCGCGTCTCTGGCGCCGACTGCAGATGCATTTGGTGTATGCGAACCAGATTGCACAGGCAGCCGGACCGATTACCGGCGGATTGGTTTGCGGCGTTCCGCCCACACCCGGTTGCCAGCCGGATTCAACTTTTGCTGCTGTCGATCACGACCAGCGGAACACGCTCAATGTGGGATTTAACGTCAACCTTCCATGGCAATCGTACGTTTCGGGTAACGTGTACTATGGCTCCGGCTTCCACAACGGTTCACCCAGTGGGCAGTATCCGGGAGATTATCTACCTGGACACACGGCGCTCGATCTCGCGCTCTCCAAAACATTTGCGGAGCGTTACACGGTTTCTCTGACAGCCCTCAACATCACCAACGAAAGGATCTTTCTAGACAACAGCTTGACCTTCGGTGGATTCCACTGGAACCTTCCCCGGCAGATCTATGGCGAAGTCCGATGGCGGTTTCACTACTAGCCAGCGGATGGTGGGCACCCGGCAGAACTCACCGTGAGCACGGCAAGGTCACTGCGCGAAGGCTATGAACACAAGAGATAGGTTCAGTTCCCCGCTGAGACTCCAACGCAGGTGGGAGATACAATAATCCGTGGATCGCGTGGGCATGGGCCTGCTACGCATTGGACTCGTCATCGTCCTGTTTTGGATTGGTGGCCTGAAGTTCGCCAGCTATGAAGCCGACAGCATCGTGCCCCTGGTTGCAAACAGCCCTCTCACCAGCTTTCTCTACTATCACCCGGCGCCGGAGTACAAGCATTACATGAACAAGGAAGGCGAACTAAAACCCGTCAACAGGGAGTGGCACCAGTCCAATGGAACCTATCCGGTCTCTTACGGCCTTGGCGTCATCATTGTGTCGTTGGGCATTCTCATCGCTTTGTATCCGGTTCGGCCCGAACTGTCCGCCATCGGAAGTTTCCTGCTGATTTTCATGGCGTTCACTACGCTCTCCTTCCTCATCACCACGCCCGAAGCCTGGGTTCCGGCGCTTGGTGGTTCGAACCACGGCTTCCCTTTCCTCTCCGGTGTTGGACGACTCGTTGTAAAGGACTCGATCATGCTGGGGGCGGCATTTCTGACCATGACCGACGCGGCACGAGAGAGCTTGCGCAGGCGCCGGCTCTCTCTTTGACATGTCGGCCATCACATTGAGACGGCCTTCCACTGGGGAGATAAGGCAACGAAGGTTGCGGATGGGCCTGCGGAAAGGGTCAAAGAGAGGCGGAGAAGCGAAGGTATCTTGGGCGCCTTCACTTCTCCGCACACTTTTAAACGGAAGCCATTACAGCTCAATCAAAGTGACCGATGGTCGAGTGGGCGCAGAACCATTGGATCTTATGCTGCCGCATCAGGCCGAGCACCGCGCCACCTCGGACTTTCACTGTAGAAGTCGGGTTCTAACTTTGTACCGTGATTGGGGATGGGAATCGCCGTTCTTCCGGCCTTCTGACGCTGCAAGCTAGAAGGACACCATCTGAACTCAAAAAAATCGCGCTCTTAACCGGCCTGGCGGCGACAATTTGACTCTAAATTGACAATTTGATTCTAAATTGGAGTATCCTCTTACCGCTGTGGAGCACGTCCGAACTGGCCCAACAACCACACGCCTATCTATCGCGGATACCAGAAGATGCCTCACTTCGCTTGAGAGAGGACGATCGCAATGCCCCAGACCGAACCTTACGAGGTCCTAGTCATCGGTAGCGGAGAATCCGGCAAATATATGGCATGGACTATGGCCAAGGCGGGCCATCGCACCGCGGTTGTGGAACGGAAGCTCATCGGCGGATCGTGCCCGAACATCGCCTGCATCCCTAGCAAAGCCATGATCCATAGCGCCAAAGTTGCCTCACTTGCGGGGCGTGGACCCGAGTTTGGACTGGAGTTCAAATCACTTGCGGTGAACATGGCCAGTGTGCAACGTCGAAAGCAGGAGATCGTTCGAGGGTTAATCCAGATTCATCTTGATCGTTATAAAGCCAGCGGCGCGGAACTCATCATGGGTACCGCCCGCTTCATCGCTCCCCGAACGGTTGAAGTCTCTCTCAATGACGGCGGCACCCGGGTCATCGCCGGCGATCGCGTATTTCTCAATCTGGGAAGCCGGGCAGCAATGCCGGACATCCCCGGACTTGCGGCCTCAAAAGCCATGACCCACATCGAGGCTCTCGAACTGGATCGCCTGCCGCAGCACCTCATCGTGCTGGGCGGCGGATATGTCGGACTTGAGCTGGCGCAGGCGATGCGCCGCTTCGGCGCCCGGGTAACCATGATCGAGAAGGGAGACCAGATTGCCAGCCGTGAAGACGCGGATGTCGCCGCGGCCCTGCTGGAGTTGTTCCAAAACGAGGGAATCGAAGTACTGCTAAAAACAAGGGTGCGCGCGGTGAAGGGACGCTCCGGTGAACGCGTCCGCCTCCGCATCGAAGACAGTAACGGAGAGGGTTGGCTGGAAGGCTCAGACCTGCTGGTTGCGACCGGCCGGATTGCAATTACGGCCGGTATCGGGTTGCAGGAAGCTGGGATTGAGCTGGACGCGAGAGGCTTTGTCAAGGTCAACGAGCGGCTTGAAACCACAGCACCCAACGTTTGGGCGATGGGCGATTGCGCGGGCAGCCCGATTTTCACCCACGTCGCCTTCGACGATTTTCGCATTGTTCGCGACAACTTAAATGGCGGCCATCGCACCACCCGAAATCGGCTAGTGCCCTTCTGCGTATTCACCGACCCGGAACTCGCCCGCGTGGGAATGAACGAATCCGAGGCCAAAGTGCGCGGCATTCAATATCGCCTGGTTAAAATCCCTATGGCCTCGGTTTTGCGCATGCGCACGCTCTCCGAGACACGCGGCTTCATGAAAATGTTGCTCGCAGCGGAAAGCGATCGCATCCTGGGCTTCACCGCCTTCGGCACGGAAGCCACCGAAATGACGGCGGCCGTTCAAACTGCAATATTAGGAGGGCTACCGTACTCGTTGCTTCAGAACGCCATCTTTACGCATCCTACGGCAGCCGAAGGACTGACTGTTCTGTTGGCCAGCGTGCCTGCACAACCTGCGCAAAAAGCCGCATGAAACAAGCGGCGCAGCTCCTGCTTCGATTCTGGAATGCAATTGCCAGCGTGCTCATATTCAGTGATCGTAGGGACGCCGCGGCGCAAGCTCTGGCTGCGCAGTTTGGGACCGTGCAGGGCTCACGCACGGCAACAACGCCTAGCCTGACGGTCTCCCGCAAGAAGAGAACACCTTCGCAGCCTTTTCAGCCAGCGCACTGTCGCCGGGTGATGTGGCGAGATTTTAGCAGCGATCAGCAGCCAGCAATGCCCGCGGGGCCCACGGGACACCTTGGCACTGCCGGAGCACCGCTCTGTTCCCGACAACCACCACTTCCCGACTGGCCGGCCTAGCAGGAGGAGAGGCTTCGATTGGGTTTGCGGTTTCTAAAATTGGACGTGAACATCCAGGCGTTCCCGTTACTTTGTTCACATTCTGTGGGAGGCGAACCGAAACCCGCAGGGGGAAGCATGAACGTTGACGAGCAGGTAGCCGCACACTATACCCGTGGAACGCTGGAGCAAAAAATTCTTGCCACGCTTCGTAGTGCTGGCAAGAATCTCGCGCAGTTGCGCCCTGAGGACTTGGCCGGAGTAGACGAATTTCACCTAGGCGGCCGGGAAGCAACACAAGACCTGGCCGCTTTCATGGAGTTGCGGGCAGGCATGCATCTGCTGGACGTCGGATGCGGTATTGGGGGTCCAGCCCGCTACTTTGCCGAACGCGGCTGCCAGGTCACCGGAATCGATCTGACCGATGAGTTCGTTCGCGTGGCGGAAAGCCTCACTCGCATGGTGAAACTCGATGGCAATGCCGGATTCCGCCAGGCCAGCGCGCTAGATATGCCTTTCGATTCAGGCTCATTCGACGGCGCTTACGAAATCCACGTGGGCATGAACATTGCAGACAAGGCGGAGGTTTTCCGCGAGGTAGCGCGCGTGCTTAAGCCGGGCGCGCGGTTTGCGATCTTTGACATCATGCTCCGCGAGGATGGATCGTTCGACTTCCCGGTACCATGGGCACGAAATCCAGAGACAAGTTTTGTCGTCGGCATAGACGCCTATCATCAGGCGTTGCAGGCGGCAGGCCTTCGCATTGATCACCAGCGCGAGCGGCGAAAATTTGCCATGGAGTTCATGCAAAGAATGCTGTCGCAGGCTCGATCGGCAACGACACCTCTTGGTGTGGAACTACTGATGGGCGAGCAAGCATCTTTGATGCTGAAGAACGTCAACTCCGCAATTGCGGCCGGCGTGCTTGAGCCGGTGGAAATGGTTGCGATCAAGAGGTAGACCATCACTCGTGGACCGCCAGGGTCCCTGGCCTCGAGATTCTGGTGGCAACACCGAATGGTACGTGTAGGTGTTTCGGCGCCTCCAACTTCCCCTCTACAAAGGTCAAGATCACTACCCTCCGCCTGACGTCGGTCAGTTCACTTCGCTGCCATGCCTCTACCTGCGTCCGCATGGGCTCAAAATTCCTTTGCATTCTGTCCACTCCGACCGAAATGCAATCGATTTCGAGCGCGGTGCCGCGTTTGACGGAGCGGTTGGGATCGGGGCCGTGATCGAGGAGCCATTGGAGGGCCACGGCGTCAAGGTTCTCGCACGGATGCACACGGTGGGCCGAACAGTAGTTTTCTAAGTCATGCCTGATAATTGTTCGGAGAAGGAGGCGGCGTGGCTCGACAAGACATGGAACAACATCGAACAGAGCGCATTGGTTGGCTACGAGCCGCTGTGTTGGGCGCCAACGATGGGATTCTCTCGACGGCGAGCCTCGTGCTAGGGGTGGCTGCTGCCAATGGCAACCATCGGAACGTTCTGGTTGCCGGAGTCGCAGCCTTGTTCGCGGGGGCCATGTCGATGGCGGCAGGAGAATATGTGTCCGTGCACTCCCAAGCGGACACCGAAAAGGCGGACCTCGAACTCGAACGCAAACAACTAGGAAAAGACGATGAGGGTGAACACCGCGAGCTGGCCGGGATCTATGTTGCGCGTGGGCTCGATCCGTCGCTTGCTAAGCAGGTCGCAGAACAGCTGATGGCGCATGACGCGCTCAGTGCGCATGCCCGTGACGAGTTGGGTATTTCGGAAGCTCTCGCGGCACGTCCGGTTCAAGCGGCCCTGTCTTCAGCCGCCAGCTTTGCAGTGGGAGCGATGATTCCCCTCTTGGCGGTCATTTTTGCGCCGCAGGCTCTTCTAATTCCTGTTGTGGCCGGCGCCTCTCTGCTCTTTCTTGCGGCGCTTGGAGCGTGGGCTGCATCCGCAGGTGGCGCAAGCGTGATCACGGTGCAACTCGTGTTACATTCTGGGGTGCACTGGCTATGGCAGTTACAACGGGAGCCACTCGCGGCAGGCCATACTCTACAACTCATTCACAAGCGGTTGAATGACAGTGGTATTGCGATCGGTTACAGAACGCTTTCGTTGTACATTGGGCGCCTCGAACGGAGACCGGGTCGGCGGC
>Ga0306920_100012425_pt1 | contig 11558 bp, 8 predicted proteins | sample flu12Cox44000170_FD_204666 | JGI IMG/M metagenome (GOLD analysis project Ga0306920, IMG submission 204666) | Lab enrichment of tropical soil microbial communities from Luquillo Experimental Forest, Puerto Rico - flux4day.12C.oxic.44.000.170 (v2)... | ecosystem: Environmental > Terrestrial >...
AGCAGCGCATCCCATGCCCCGAAGCGCGGTGTGGACACCGTGTAGCCCGGCGCGTACCCGCCGCCCCAGCCGCCGCTCGGCAACGGACGGCGCCCCAAGGGTGCGGTCCCCCAACCGCTGTCATCCCAGCCCGAGGACGGACGACGGGTCGTATATTGCTGCCGCTGTTGCGAGGCCCGATAGTCGCGCAGGGCTTGGCTCGAGTTGCGCCGCGATATGGCGACATCGCCGCCACCAAACGCGCCGCCGAAGCCCCCGAACGAGGACGACGGCAACCCGTAACCGCCGCCGACCGACGGGCGCCGGTAAGAGCCGCCAAAGCCGCCTGAATACCCGCCGCCGCCAAAGCCACCCGAATAGCCTCCGCCGCCCGGCCGGCGATACCCGCCGCTGGTTTGCGCCGCCGCCGGAGGCGCGACCGCCACCATCTCGGTAACCGGCGCCAGCCACTGCGGCGCGAGCTCCGAGACCGGCTGTCCTGCCGCCAATACGAGCCATACCAGGACCAGTCGCAGCATGCGCTTCGACCTTGGGTATGGCATCTCCGCGAAGCGCTCCCGTTATGCCTTGTGGAACCGGATGTCTTCGACCGCGGCAGTGCCGACCAGCATCATGAACTCCGCATCGGCGGCGCCGGCATTGCGGAAATAATGGAACCGGCCGGCGGGGTTGAAAACCGCGTCCCGCGGGCCGAGGCTTTCTTCGACGGCATGCCCGGCTTCTTCCCAACCCACCGTGATGCAGCCTTCGAGCACAAAAAAGACATCCTCGACTGGGCGGGAATAGCCGCCCACCGCCACGCCCTTCGGCAGATGGATCATTTCCATGCGATACCTGCCGGGTGGGGCGCCACCCTCGCCGATGTAAACCGAACGCGCCACGCCCGCTTCCCACACCGGCCGCCGCGCGGCACGGCGCACGATGTGCCGGGCAAGCTCCCGTTGCCGCGGATCATCGCTGTACGGATCGAAGGCCTTGGTATTGCCCGGGCTCGCGCCAAAACGGCGGGCAACCTCCCGATCGCCATCGCGCGGGTGGCAAACATAGACCGGTGGTCGCGGCATGCCGCTGCCGACGCTGATCGACATCAGCACCGGCTCGAGCCCGTCGTTGCGAAATCCGTGCGGCCGGCCGACCTGGTTCAGCACCATGTCCTTGGGTCCGAGGCGCGCCTCGATCACCTCGGCGCCCCACGCCCACCCGACCGTCAAGACGCCTGAGAGCACCAGAAAATGTTCGACCACCTCGTGGGAATGACATGCGGCGTATTTGCCGACCGGCTGATGCACCAGGCTCAGCGTAAATTGCCCCGGTCTGAGGGTGGTCGGGTCGTCGGCCTTGGGCGAGCCGCCGGCGCCGATATAGCGCATCTGCGCGCGCGCCAGCTCGGAGAAGCCGGCGCTGCCGGGAAAGGCGTCCCAGTCGAAGCTCTTGTCGGTGTGGCGTCCGATGCAGGCCCGCATCCGGCCTGTCAGGTCGAGCGGCTCGGCTTGGACGAAGATGGCCATCGCAGGGTCCCTCGGATCGTTTCGCCAATCTCGGCCCGCCGCCTCGCCGGCTCAAGAAAAATCGGTCAGGATGCAAGGCCGCGGCTGTCCCGCCGCTTCGGCCACGAATTCGTTCGCCCGCGGATCCCGTCTTACCGCCCGCGGGAGGCCGCAACCGCGCCTAGGCCGCGGCGAGGTCGATCGGCAGGCCGAGGGTCTCGGCGGCGCCGAGCATCCCCTTTCTGAGCTTGTCCACCGCGCGTACCTCGAGCTGCCGGATCCGCTCGCGCGAGACGTGAAAGCGTCGGCTCAAATCTTCGAGCGTCAAGGGCTCCTCGCGCAGACGGCGCTCGACGAGGATCTCGCGCTCGCGCGCGTTCAACCGCTCCATCGCCTCGCTGAGCAGCTTGCGCCGCTGCGCCATCTCGTCGGCCTCGGCCAGTGTGGTTTCTTGGCTTGGCCGCTCGTCCACCAAGCGATCGAGCCATTCGGCCTCGCCGTCCTCCGTCATGGTCACGTTCAGCGACCCGTCGGCGCCGCTCATGCGGCGGTTCATCTCGACGACATCCTTCTCCGGCACGTCGAGCTCGGCGGCGATCGTCGCAACCGATTCGGGCGAAAGATCGCCTGCCCCGAACTGCTCCAGCCGACCCTTTAGCTGACGCAGGTTGAAGAAGAGCTTCTTTTGCGCAGCCGTCGTGCCCATCTTAACGATCGAGGTGGAATGCAGGATGTGTTCCTGGATCGATGCGCGGATCCACCACATCGCATAGGTCGCAAAGCGGAACCCTCGATCGGGATCGAACTTTTGCGCCGCCTGCATCAGCCCGACATTCCCCTCGGCGATCAAATCGCAGACCGGCAGGCCATATCCGGCAAATCCGCGGGCGATTTTAATCACCAGGCGCAGATGGCTGCCGACGAGGTCGCGCAGGGCCGCTTGGTCTTTCTGATCTCGCCATGCGAGAGCGAGTTCCCGTTCCCGCTCCGGGCTCAGCATCGGAAACCGCTTGGCGTCGGTCAGCAGGTGGGCGAGCGCGTCGCCTCTATTTTCGCCCAATGTTGTCACTGTCATCTCAGCTCGCTTGCCCACCGGCAGAAGACACGACCGCGCCCCCGGAACCTTCCGGGAGCTTGGACGCAAATTGTGGCAGGGATTTGCTCGGTGCCGGGCGCTCCTCAGATATGGGAGCCGCGGCAGCATCTTCAAGTATAGGCTCCTTATCGACCGAGAGTATCGGTTCGCCCCTCGGCCGGATCGGCGCCGGCTGCGCCCGGCGCGGTGACCAACGCGGCACCGAGCGCAGCAACGCGTTGGCGTAGCGCGCCGGTAATGCGCTCCTCGTCGGTCCGGCCGGTGCCGGCGGTGCGCAAGACCTCGACCGGCTCGGCGGAGCCGAAGGTCACGGTGATCCGGCGAAGCTTGGGGATGCGACGCCCCCGGGGCAGCGCCTCGAACGCGCCGCCGATATAGCTTGGCACCGCCGGCGCATGACTACGCAGCAGCAGCTGCCCGATGCCGGGCAGAAAACGCTGCAGCCTGCCGTCGGGAGAGCGCCATGCTTCGGGGAACCATACTTGCACGTGGCCGGTCTGCAGCACCCGCCGGGCGCTTTCGAGTGTCGCACCGGGGAACTTTGCATCGACCGGGAAAACGTGCATGGCCCGACAGAACAGGCGGTTGAATGGGTTCGAAAACATTCTCACCATGTCCCCAGCCCAATAAAGACGTCGGAATTGCGACCAACTCAGCGCCGCGGCGATTACCATCCCGTCGAGATCGCTGACGTGGTTGGACGTGATCACAAACGCTCCTGTTACGGGCAATTTCTCGGCGCCGCTCGCGCGAAGCCGGAACAGCCCGCGCATGAACAGCCAGTTGAGCGCATAGAGAACCAGAGCAAGCGCCGTCAGTAGCCGGCCCGTCGGCGCGAGCCAGCGCTCGAAATCCCTCGCCATCGCCGGTTCTTCACGCGGGAGCGCACGGGCTCCGCCCCGCCGCTCGATTGCCAGGCGCAGCAGCTCGCGAATTGTCTGAATGCCCGCGATGTCGGCTTCGGTGAGTTGGATGTTCAGCCGGTCCTGCAATGCGACCGCGATTTCCATCCACTCGAACGAATCGATATTCAGATCGAGAGCGAGATCGACATCGAGGTCGAGCGCTAGGTCCGGATAGCGCTCCTGCAGCAAGGCCCAAACCGCTTCCGCCGTTGGGTCGCGCAACAATGCGGCTTCTCCCGGCGTCAGCGCATGAGCGGCACGCCGACCGCCTCCTGCAAGTGCCTCGGTATAGAGCGCCGGCAGCAGAAAGCGCCGGTACTTCCCGAGGCGGGTGCGCGGCAATGGCTGATCGGTCAGGGCAAAACCCGATAGGCGTTGCCAAGAGGGGAGGCCCTGCGCTTTTTCAGCCAGAATTACGCGGATGCCGTCACGCAAATTCGCCGCCCCACGCTCGTGCAACTTGTCCCGATCCGGCCGGACTAGGGCAACGAGCGCGCCCTTGTCTTCCAGCACCGCCATCTCAGCTATTTCCGGGGCGCTGCCATAGCTTCGCTCCAAATCCTCGGGGGCCACCTTCTTGCCCCCGCTCAGAACCAGCACCTCCTTCGTCCGGCCGGTGACGAACAGGAAACCGTCACGATCGACAAAGCCCAGATCCCCGGTCCGATACCAGCCATCAGCCGTGAATGCCGCGCGGTTGGCTTCGGGGTTGTCAAGGTAGCCCTTGGTGATCGAGCTGCCGTGCAGCTCGATCTCGCCGACTCCGTCTTCGTCGGGGTCGGCGATACGCACCTCGCCGTCGGCAATCGGCCGCCCAGCGCTCCCCGGACGGCGGGCACCCGGCTGGTTGCCGGTGAATAATGAGGCAGTCTCCGCCAGCCCATATCCGGATAGCACGGTCCAGCCGAGCGCTTCGAGCCGCTGCTCGGTCTCCCTCTCCAGCCGCGCTCCGCCCGAAACCAGCAGCCGCAGACGTCGGGCAATTCCGCGCCGAACCGGGGCGAACAGCAATCGTCCCAGCTGCAAGCCGGTCAAGCGCTGCACCGAGTTCGTCGCTTGCAGCAGCGCGCGCCACAAGAGCCGGGTCACTCGGCCGCGGGCCGCAATTCGGGTTTCGATCGCGGCCCACACCGCATCGTAGAGGCGCGGTACGCCGATGATCGTGGTAACGTCGGCTTCGCGCATCGCCCGCATCAGCAGCGGGCCGGTCGTGCCGCCCGGCAACACGATGGCGGTGCCAATGGTCAGGGTAGTCAGCATGCCGACGATAAAGGGATAAGCGTGGTGCAGCGGCAGCGGCAGCAGCGCGCGATCGCGCAGACCGACGACATTTAGTTTCTGTAACGCCTCGACATTGGTCGCGATGTTGCCGTGGGTCAGCATGAATGCCTTGGGCGAACCAGTAGTTCCGGAGGTCCAGGACAACAACGCCGGATCATCCGGAGCCGGGATCGGCAGATCCTCGATCTGCTCTGCCAGCAGCGACCGCCAGCCGGTCGACACCGGCCCATTGCACGCGTCGTCATCGACCAGAACAACCCTGACAGCGCGCAGTATTTCGCCGCAGCTTTCGAGGTGATGAGCCGTTGTGAAGATTGTCCCGGCGGCGCCGGAGCGCAGCGCCGCGTCCAATTGTTCGGCGTCGGCCAGATCATCGATCGGCACCACCACTCCGCCGGCTCTCAGGACCGCGAGGGCCGCGACGATCCAGACCGGGGAGTTGGGCGCCCACAAAGCGACACGCTCGCCCCCGCCGATCCCAGTGTCGCGTAACCCACGGGCCAGGCGTAGCGCCTTGTCGGCGAGGACCGCAGTGTCCCACGTCTTGCTGCCCTCGACCCCGAATGCGATGACTGCGGGGTGGCCTTTGCGCGATGTCAAGCGGCTCAACAAGCTGCCAATATCCCAGCAAGCAGTCACGGCAAGCTCACCACTCCATCGGGAATGAAATCCGCGTCTATCGACAGATTAGTTGGTCTTTTGCAAAAGCCGAAATCTTGAGCTCGGACGCTACTCGGGATTCAGGCTGCGGCAGCAGGACGTACCCGGGGGCAGCGCTGTGGCCAAGTCGTCACCATGGATCAGCGCGGCAAGGCGGGTCTTGCGGGGCAGAGCTCGCGCTCAATCGCTGAACCGCACCTGCCTCTATCTCGAGGTCCGTCCGCTAAGGCGCACCGTAGATGCCGGGGTCGGTTCAGGACCGATGGGCCGGTGGCCGATTGGGTCGTGGTGATGCGACGCTTCGATCAGGCGGCGTTGTTCGACGAGTTCGCCAAGACCGGTCGGCTGAGCCTTGCACAGCAGCTCCGGCAAGATCCCGGGACGATGGATTGGGTCCGCATCGATGCGGGTGCAGGACCGGGGCGTGCCTGTCCGCCTGCAGCGCGCGCTCGGCCTTGCATGAGGCGTCCGGCGCCTAAGGGTGGGGAGTATCCTCATTCGACCGGCCGCTCCACCGGCTGGCGCAAGCGCTTGGTCCGGGCTCGGGCGAGCTTTATGTCGCGGCGCCGCTCGCGGGATGCGGCGGTCGGCCGGGTAGCGACGCGTCGCTTCACCGGCTCGGCCGCCCGGCCGATCAGTTCGATAAGCCTCCCATAAGCGTCCTGTCGATTGCGCTCCTGCGTGCGGAAGCGCCGCGCGATGATAACGACGATGCCATCGGCGGTCATCCGCCGCCCGGCGAGCAGGCGCAATTGCGCCCGCGTCCGCTCATCGAGGCTCGACGAGCGCGCGGCATCGAAGCGCAGCTGCACCGCGGTGGCAACCTTGTTGACGTTTTGTCCGCCGGGACCCGAGGCGCGGACAAAGACCTCTTCGATCTCGTTCTCGCCGATCGCGATATGGTCGGTGACCGGTATCATTTAACACAACCGTCAGGCACCGCCTTCGGCGCTGCGCGGGCGAGAAGATCGGTTACCTCGCCATCGCTCAGCTGATGGAAATCGCGATAGTAATACCCGATCGCCCCAAGCCCGGCCGGAGTCTCCAGGCATACCGCCTCGTCGACGCTCTCGCGCAAGGCCGCTAGCGTATCGGGCGGCGCCACCGGCACGGCAAGGACCAGCCGCGCGGGGGCGCGGCGCCGCACCGCCTGCAACGCCACCCGCATCGTTGCACCGGTGGCGATCCCGTCATCGACGACGATCGCTGCGCGCCCGGCGATTTCCACAGCCGCACGGACTGCGCAATAGGATTCCCGACGTCGCTCGATTTCCGCGAGCTGACGCGCGGTCTCGTCCCGGATGTAGCTTTCCGGAACGCGCAACGCGGCCGCGAGGTCGCGGTCGATAAACGTCTCCGGGCTGGCACCGTCGGTGACCGCACCGAGGGCCAGCTCGGGCTGCCAGGGCACCCCGATCTTTCGTACCAGCACGATATCGAGCGGTGCGTCGAGCATCTGGGCGATCTCAAAGCCGACCGCGACCCCACCGCGCGGCAACGCCAGGACGACCGGCCGCCGATCTTTCAGATGCGACAGCTTGCCGGCGAGCCGACGACCGGCCTCGCTGCGATCCGCGAATTTCATGCTCGGACCTCTCGGCAATCAGAGAAGGACCCGGAGATTGCTTCGCTTCGCTCGCAATAACACCGTCATCTGTCGTCATTGCGAGGAACGAGTGACGAAGCAATCCCGATGAGACGCTGGACCGCAGGATCGGTTTGATTGGCATCGCTAGCGGCTTAGAAGCAGCGGATAGATCGTCAGCACGAGCTCGGCGACGATCAGCAGCACGATATACCATTCGACTCGTAGGCTGCTGCGGGTTTGCACCAGGCCGAGCAGAGTTTCGACGGTGCGCGAGATGATGTCGAGCTTGCGGTCGAGCGCGCGGTCGCGATCACGCAGCTCGTATTCCTCGGCGAGCCGCCCATAAAGGCGTTCGAGCTCGGGATGGTCCCACAGCAACTCTGGCTTTTCGCCGGTTTCGACGCGGCCGACCATCTTCTGCTGCATCAGCAGCACATCGCCGATGTGGCGCAGCAGCTCCTTGCCGCGCGCCCCGGGGCGGCCCTTCTCGCGCAACGTCACGGCGAGCGGCTCGATGCCATCGAAGATTTCGGCAATCCGCGTCTCGTAATGCGACAATATCAAGCCCTTGGCGAGGACGTCGGCCACGACCTGCAGCCGCTCGGTGGTCTTCTCACGAAGGAGAATGTTGCCGGCGAGGTCGACCACCTGATCCGCGTCGGGCCGGATCAAGAGCCGCGCATCATCCTGTTCGGGGACCGGCAAAGCGGCGGTGACCAAAGGTCTGAGCCCAGAGACAAAGTGGTCTAGCGCCGCGCTTGCCGCGCCAAACAGGATGACCGCGCCATACCGGAACAGCACGGCGGTGCCGCCGCCGGGAATTTCGAGGGTCAGCGGGGCAACGCCCAGAGGCGTGTCGCGTTCGAGCGCCCGCGTGTCCAGACGCTCGCCGAGCAGCAGCGCCCGAACCGGCACAGCCTCGACCGCACCGGCCGGCAGCTCCGCGATGGAAGCGGTGCTGATGCCCTGCCCGGCCCTCTCGCCGCTGGTGAGCTCGGTCATTCAGTGCGCTCGGTCTGCCGCGGCGCTGTGCGCTGTGACCCAAATTAACCCGCGAGGTCACCCCGTTTGCAAGCCCGCCGCAACTTTGCGGAAGCGGTCGAGCGCCCCTTCCAGGTTCTCGACGATCTCGGCGGCTGCTCGCTTGAGATCGTGACGAAGAAATGCCGGCGGTCGTAGTCCTCGTGCTATCCTTACAGTCGTCATCACCGGGCTTGTCCCGGTGATCCACGCCTCCGACGACACCGACATCGATGACGCCGGGGCCCCATGGATGCCCACAGAACGAGCCCGTGGGCTGAAGGCCCACGAATCAAGTCCGGCCATGACGATCAGTACTGGTACGATTACTTAGTGCAAATACCTCCAGTTTGTATGCAAAATCTAAACCGGACAGCCGTGGTAGCGATCTCGCCATTGGTCGGGGATGGCATGAGTAAGCCCGGCCCGCAGACTCGGCATTGATCGACGGCACGGTTGCGGTCGTCGATCCCACAGGCCGCGCCCAAGCGGCCCACCCAGCGTCCGGTAAGCGCCACTGGCCTTGCCAAGCCGCCCGCCCCTCTCTAACACTGCCGGCGGGGAACACATGTGGAAATACCCGACGGTGCTGGGGAATGGAGCGCACTCTGTTGCGCTCGTCGTGCGTTTGGCGCGCGCATTCATGCGGCCCCATGTCGGGGCGCTTGCGCTCGCCGCCGCGTTGATGGGAGTGGCCGCGGCAAGCACGGCATCGCGTGCCTGGCTGATGCAGCCGGTGCTCGACCGCATCTTCGTGGCGCGCGACGGCTCGCTGCTGTGGCTGCTCGCTGGCGGTGCGCTCGCGCTGGCCGTCGTCAAGGGGTTGTGCGACTACGGCTGTGCCGTGCTGATGACCCGGATCGGCCAGCGGATCATCGCCGATGTGCAAAAGGCGCTATTCGCGCGGCTGATGCGCGCCGATCTTGCCTATTTCCACGCCCATCCGACGGGCACCCTGATATCGCGCTTCACCAGCGACGCGGTTCTGCTGCGTAGCGCCGCGGCAAATGTGCTCGGTGGAATGGGCAGGGACGCGGTCACCGTCGTCTTCCTCGTCGCGGTGATGTTTTACCAGGATTGGCTGCTCGCAATCGTCTCGTTCTTTGTGTTCCCGCTGGCCATCCATCCGATCGTCGGCATCGGCCGCCGCATCCGGCGGGTGTCGGCCAACACCCAGGCCGAGATCGGCCAGCTGACGACATTGTTGAATCAGACCTTTCAAGGCGCGCGCCATGTCAAAGCCTACGGCATGGAGGCGTATGAGGAGAGCCGAGCCGCCGGGCTCTTCGACCACTTGTTCGCGCTGGTCGTCGGCGCCGGGCGGACGCGCTCGCGGGCCTCGCCGATGATGGAGGGCTTGGGCGGTGCGGCGATCGCGGTCGTGATCCTCTATGGCGGCCATCAGGTGATCGCCGGCGCCCGCACCCCGGGCGCGCTTTTTTCGTTTATCACGGCATTGCTGCTCGCCTATCAGCCGCTGAAGAGCCTCGCCAATCTCAACGCGTCGCTGCAGGAGGGCCTCGCCGCCGCCGAGCGGGTCTTCGATGTGCTCGATATCGAGCCGACGATCCGCGACATGCCGGGCGCCCGTCCGCTGCGCGTCACCGGCGGCGAGATCCGCTTCGAGGGGGTTCGCTTCGGCTACGCGCCCGGGGCGGTGGCGCTCGACGGCATCTCGCTGACGGTGCCGGCCGGCCGCACGGTCGCCCTGGTTGGCCCCTCAGGTGCGGGAAAATCGACGATTCTCAACCTGATCCCACGGTTCTTCGATGTCGAGGCGGGGAGCATCGCGATCGACGGGCAGGATATCCGCGCGGTGACGCTCGCCTCGCTGCGCAGCTCCATCGCCCTCGTCGCCCAAGAGGTCAGCCTGTTCGACGACACGGTGCACGCCAACATCGCCTACGGCCGGTTCGGAGCCTCGCCGGCCGAAATCGAGGCGGCGGCGCGAGCGGCCGGCGCCGATCAGTTCATCCGCGAGCTGTCGCAAGGCTACGACACCTTGGTCGGCGAGCACGGGGCGCGCCTCTCCGGCGGCCAGCGCCAACGGGTCGCGATTGCACGGGCGATGCTGAAGGACGCGCCGATCCTGTTGCTCGACGAGGCGACATCAGCTCTCGACAGCGAATCGGAGCGGCAGGTTCAGATAGCTCTGGGGGCGCTGATGCACGGGCGCACGACCTTGGTGATCGCGCACCGGCTGTCGACGGTGCAACGCGCCGATCTGATCTGCGTCGTCGACCGCGGGCGTATCGTCGAGATCGGCCGACATGCCCAGCTGATCGCCCGTGACGGTCTCTATGCCCGGCTGCACGCGATGCAGTTCGCCGAAGAGCGCGATCTCGCAGAGGCAGCTCCGAACGCCGTGACGGTGTGATGGCGGCATTGACCTGGTCGAGGGCGTGGCGGCGGTTTCTGCGTAGTTCTCGGCTTCAGGCGATCGCGTGTTGGATCACGCAATGCTATATCCGATTTGTCTATCTGACCAATCGCTGGACCGTCGAAGGCGGCGACTGGACGCGCAGGCTCACTCGCGAAGGCCGGACTTTCATCGTCGTTTTCTGGCACGGGCGGCTGATGATGATGCCGCTGGCCTGGCATGGGCTGACGTCGTTTCACATGCTGATCTCGGCGCATCGCGACGGAAGGATCATTGCCGGAGCGATGAATTATTTCGGCATCGGAACCATTGCGGGCTCGACCCGCCGCGGCGGGTCGTCGGCGTTGCGCGAAATGCTGAAACGGCTCAGAGAAGGGGGCTGCGTCGGTATCACTCCAGATGGTCCGCGCGGCCCGGCGATGACCGTCAGCATCGGGACCCTCAACGTGGCTCGGCTCGCCGGGGTGCCGATCGTTCCGCTGACCTTCGCTACGAGCCGCCGGCGCATGCTGGCGACTTGGGACCGCTTTCATCTCGCCCTGCCGTTCGGGCGCGGCGTCTATTTGTTCGGCGAGCCGGTGGAGATTGCCGCGGAGCTCGACGAGGAGAGCCTCGAAAACGCCCGACGCCTGCTTGAGACCCGCATGGTGGAAATGGTAAGTGAGGCCGATCGCCTCGTCGGCCACAGGGTCTCATCGCCGCTGTTCGCAGCCGACAACGGCAGGCCGGCGGGGCCGATCGCAGGCGATTGATGCTGCCTCTGCTTTATCGTATGGCGACTCGGCCGCTGGCGCCTTTGGCGATCGTCTCCCTGAAGCGGCGCCGTAAGCGGGGCAAGGAGGATCCGCGCCGGTATCGCGAGCGCCAGGGGCTTCCGGGCGCCGCCAGGCCACATGCGCCGCTGCTGTGGATCCACGCGGCGAGCGTCGGCGAGGCCACCGCGATGTTGGCGTTGATCGAGCGGTTGCTATTGACGCGGCCGTTGCTCGAGATTCTCGTCACCACCGGAACGGTAACCTCGGCCCGTCTTCTCGAGAGCCGGCTGCCGGCGCGGGCACGGCATCAATTCGTCCCGGTTGATTTGCCGCGTTGGATTGCTCGGTTTCTCGATTATTGGCGCCCCGACGTGGCGCTGTGGGTC
>Ga0306920_100012426_pt1 | contig 11558 bp, 11 predicted proteins | sample flu12Cox44000170_FD_204666 | JGI IMG/M metagenome (GOLD analysis project Ga0306920, IMG submission 204666) | Lab enrichment of tropical soil microbial communities from Luquillo Experimental Forest, Puerto Rico - flux4day.12C.oxic.44.000.170 (v2)... | ecosystem: Environmental > Terrestrial >...
CAGCCGAGGACGAGCCCGTCACCGCGGATCGCCATCTGCGCCGAGCCGCGTTCGCGGATCGTATGGGCGAGCGCCAGGACGCCGAGCCCGCCGAGCTTCAAGGGGAATAGCCGGCCGCGGATCGTGTATCTGTCCGCGCCCTCGCCGGTGTGCTCGTAGACCTGCCGCCGACCGATCACGTCCTTGCGCGCGAATTCGGTCGACGCGCTGCGGTCGATCGCGTGCGTGTTGAGCGGATCGATCTCGAACTGCAATGGGCCGATGTTGAGGAGCGTCGTCATTCGATCGGCACCGAGTTCGCGTCGCTGTGACTACCGCGCCGGCGCGACGAGGCGAGCCATCCCGGCCCGGCGTGCTTGCGCCCGGCGCCGGCGAACCCCAAGCTGAGCGCGCTCAGCTCTTTGAGGATGCCCGCCATGCGGTCGTTGACGACGGTTTGGGATTTCGTCAGTCCGTCTTCGAGCCCGCGCGTGAAGCCGTCGGCGGCCTCGCGGCCCGCATCCTCGAACGCCTGGATGTCGGTCGGCCGCGGACGCGGCAGCGGGATCATCTCGGGCACCGGCGGCGCCGGTGGCGCCGCGGGCTTCCTATCGTAGGCGGCGGGACGCGGCAGCGTGCGCGCGCCGGGCGTCTCGGCCGCGAGTGCGCCGATCTTTTCGCTGGCCGCGGCGATCTTGTCGCTGGCCTCGGCGATCGCCTCGGCGAGCGTGTTGGCAACCTCGGCGGTGGTCGGTTGCGGCCCGCGCGCCTCTTGCCGCTCGGCCGCCCCTTCCGCGGCGTCGGCTGCGGCCTTTCGCATCATGAAGCCCGGGCGCTTGCGCGTGCGCTCGCGCTCCATTTGCTCCTCGGTCGGACGCGGACGCGGCGTCGGCACCTCGGGCGGCTCTTGGGCCTTGCCGAACAGCCAATCGCTGATCCGCTGCATGCGCTCAAGCCACGAGAGGTTTTTCTCGAAGATGGCTTCGAAGCTCTTGCCGATCTCGTCCGAACGCCTGAGCATGTCGCCGAAGATTTTGGTTGTCTCGGAGAGCAGCGGGATCAGCTCGCGCAGCGCTTTGACGAAGCCCGCGTCGACCTCCATCTTGCCAAACTCGGCCTTGAATTCCTCCCAGGCCGTTTCGAGATTTTGCAGCGTCGCCGCGGTGGTTTCGAGGTGCGCATTGAGCCCGCGCTCGACCGCGTCGTGGCTCTCCTCCTTGATCTCATGCACCGCCTTGGTCACGTCGTAGGCGTTGCGCTTTAGCGTCTCGAAAGCCTTGATCTGTTCGGGCGTGATGAAGACCGGCGCGCCCATCTTTTGCGCGCGTTCGGCGAGCATCATGTAATACTTGAACGGGTCTTCGCCGCGCCGCTGCGCCGCTTTGACCTCGGCCGATATGTCGAAGCCTTTCCCGAACGCCTTCGCAAACCGCGCCTTCATGCGCGGGCTTTCCATCTGGGCGATCATGTCGGTGAGAACGCCGGTCGCCGGCTCGATGCCGCCCAACTCACGCGACAGCGTGCGCACATAGCCGAGATATTTCTCGAGCCCCGCGATACCGGACCAGCCGAGGCGCACCATGAGCGGGCCGGCCTTGTCGAGATTGTCGACCAGCTTGTTGAAAGCGTCCTCGCCTTCGGCCACGCCTTCGGACGCGGCAACGATCGCGCCCATCGCCTCCTTGAGATCGCCGCCCGCGATCTTGAACTGCTTGCTCATGCGGGGGACGAGCGTCGCGAGTTTCTCCGCGCTGCCGCGCCCGGCCGCGGCCGCCTCGGCGATCCCCTTCATCGCGTCTTCGGTCTCGTGCAGCGACTTGCCCGATTGCACCAAGCGCAGCGCCGCCTTTTCGAGATCGTCCATGTTCGTCGCGGTCGCAAGCGCGAGATCGACCAGGGAGTGATGGAGGTGCTCGACCTCACCCTTGGTCGCCTTGGCGATGACCCCAATGTGCGAGAGCGCCGCCTCCTGTTTGGCCCTGACCTCCAGCGCTTCCTTGCCAAACTCGACCAGCTTTTCGATGCCGATCGTCAGACCGAGAGCTGCCCCTATTTCCTTGAGATGGTGAATGTCTTGCTCAAGGCCGTGCAGAGCCGCGTGCGCCTTGTGCCCGGGGCCACTGATGTTGTCGATCAGCGACAGGACGAGCGTCGAGTGCTGCGTCGCCATCAATCAACCGCCTCGCGCAGCGCCGCCTCGATCGCGGCGCGCAATTTCTCGGGCAGCATCGCCGTCACGATGTTGGCGAGCTGCTCGATGTCCGGCCAGCGCAGCGCGCCGAGCGCCTCGGGGGAGAGCCCGACCATCCGCGCCATCAATTGGAAATTGGTTTTGAGCCGGCCGGCGACCCAGTCCTGAATATCCCACAGCGCCGGCGGATTGACCGTGAGGCTGCGAATTTCCTGCCCATCGATCTCCACCGGGAAGCGCAACGGCAGAACGATCGGGGTATCCCCCAGGTATCGGACGGTCGGGCGGGGCCGGGCCTCGGGCTCGCCATTTGCCCCAGGATCGGTCAAACCGGGCACACCCGGTGGCGGCAAAGGCGCGTCCTCGGCCTTCTTTCGCGGGAATTCGACCGGCTCAAAAGCCCGCTCGGGGTCGGGCTCCTCCGGCTCGGGCCGGTGCCGGGCGAGAATGTCCTCGGGGTAGACCCGCGTGGCGGCCATTACAGCGCCTCCCCACGGGGAAGGTCGAACATGATGTCGTCGACGAACAGGAACGCCCGATCCCGTTTGATCTGCGCCATGAAGCGACGCGGCTCGCCCTCTTTGATCGCGAGCGGCGGCGTTTCCTGGCCGCCGCCATCCGGCAGCATGAGACGATACGAGCACTCGCCGCGGGTGATGTAGCCGACGGCGATGACGGGCAGCGCGCCATGCTCGATCACGATCGCGCAAAGCCCCGCGAACAAGGTGGCGAACATTATCGTCCCCTTCTTTAACTGAGGCCCAACATCGCGAGGTAGCTTCTATCTTCTTGGCCGAACACCCTCGGTCTGGGCGAAGACCAAAAATCCACGAAGTACCACTCTTGCTGATTGATATGCAGTTCGTAGTGGCTCACTTCGTCGAGGCGGTGATCGTGACCGAACTCGGCGCCGCGGGTGAACGCGTCCGGCGCCATGCGCCCGATCGAGCCGCGGAAGATCGCCTTGCCCGAAACGGTCTTGGCCTCGCGCTTGTCCTTGATGACGCCGTAAACCGTGAACGTGCCGACCTGCCCGCTCCCGATGCCGAACATCTGGTAGGCGTCTTCGTCGAAGCCGGTCATTTTGAAACTCGGCTCCAACTTTTTGAGCGCGCCCATGGAAAATCCGATTTCCATGGCGCCGCCGCCGGGCTTGTGATCGACGATGTCGTATTCGAGGGTCGGCAGCGTAAGCGACGTGAGCTTGAGGTGCTTGCTTTTCTCGGGGTCGTGGTCGCCGATGAAAAGCGAGGCGGCCTCCAAAAGAAGGATCGTGTTCGCCATTGGTATGTCTCCGGGGATTTAGGATGCCGCGTTACGCGCCGACGGCATTCGGCAGCAAGCCGGTGGCCGACGACGACGTTTCGGAAAGGACGACCGACGCGGTGAGCGTCGCGATCGTTTCCTCGAGCGCCGGGCGGTGCGGGCGCGACATGATCGTGGCGAGGCGGAACACGGCCGCCTCCTCGAAACGCATGTCGACGTAAATCTTGCCCTGGCGCAGATCGTCGGGGTTGTTCTGATCCTTATCGAAGCGGACGAGGTAGCCGAGAATGTCGCCCTTCGCCTGCGCGATATTGAGGATGTTCCCGACCGTGTTGATGACGGCCTGGATCGTTTGCGTCGTGAGGTTGTAGCGACCGAGGTAATAGCGAAGCGTCCGAAGGACCGTCAGCTCGACAAAGTCGCGCCCGCGCACCTTGTGGTACTGCTGCCAGATCGCCTCCTCGCCGATGTTGTCGACGCCGACATAGACGAAGCCGCCGTCGGCGATGGCGAAATCGTCACCCGACTCGCCGCGGACCAGGACGCCGATCTGATGATAGAGAAGGTCCTGCCCCTCGACGGCGCCGTCGGTGAGATTGAATTCGATCGGACGCGACGGCCCGACGATCCCGTAAATCGGCTGGTTGGCCCACGAGCGGAACGGCCGCCCCTCGTATTCGAAATCGCGGCGCACCGCGACGCCGACGATCCGCGGGGACAGCGGCTTGTTGTGCACATAGCCGTCCGAGCCCAAGAGCTTGACCGCGGGCTCGACCGGAATGAGCCGCGGCGATTGCATGCTCTCGCGCCAGTCGATCGCGGCTTGCTCAGTGGTCCCGGGACTGTCGATGATGGCGACGCCGAGATAGGAGTTGAGGACGCTTTCGAGCGTGACGCAAACCGGGTTCGCCAAGTCGTCGACCGTGCACGTGCACGCGGCGCCGGTCCCGTCGCCGGTGATGACGATGGTCGGCGGATCGGTAAGCTCGAAGCCCGGGTGCACGATCTCGATGTCGACGATCTTGCCGTCCTGGATCACCGGGGTGAGGGCGATGTCAGAATTGCCCGAGACCGTCGCGGTCGCCGTGGTGTATCCCGTGCCCTCGTTGGTCATCGTGATGCTGTCGATGCCGCTCGGGCGCTGCGAGGTGTATCCCGGGATGCAGACGAGCCGCGGATAGGCGCCGACCTTGGCGCCGCAGTGGGGGAAGGCCCACAGCCCGGTCCTGTCGACCGACGAGCCGCAGATGTTGGCCATGGTTTTCCAGAATGCGACATCGGGATTGGCGTCGACGCCGAGGTCGGTCCGCACGACGATGACGCGCGCGGAGAATTCCATCCGCCCGAGCTGCGCGTTGATCGCGTTGAGCGCGTCGCCGATGTAACTATCGGGATCGATCGCCGCCGCGAACCGGTCGGTCGAATTGAACATGACCGGCTCGTCGATCGGGAACATGTCGTCGAAGACTTCCTGCGCGACCTTCGTCGACTTGCCGAACGGCCCAGCCATGCCTACAATAGACATCACGGCATTTGACGGCGGTGCCGGTTCCAGAGGGTCGCGGATGAACGTAAATCCAAAATACGGTTGCGACGCCACGATGAACCTCCTTGATCTGGTTTAGATGAAAGCTCTCGATCTCACTGCCAAAAGGTTTGGTCGCCTCGTTGCCATGTTCGTTGTCAACGTGTTGAATTCAGATCGCACCCGCAGATGTTGGGAATGCCGTTGTGATTGCGGAAACACTGTTGTCCTCGACACCACCCGCCTACGTTCGGGCCATACCGTTTCGTGTGGTTGTTTCAAAACTGAAATGCTAACCGAATGGTCACTCACTCACGGCGATTACGGTTCGATCGAATATCGCTCATGGGCCAACATGAAAGCCCGCTGCAACAATCCGAATAATGATCGGTTTTACGACTTCGGCGGTCGCGGCATCAAAGTTTGCGCGCGATGGGATTGCTTCGAGAACTTCCTCGCCGACGTTGGTCGCAGGCCATCACCGCGCCATCAATTGGGGCGGCTCGATGTCAATCGCGATTACGGTCCCAACAATTATGCTTGGATGACGCCAAAGCGGCTCGCTAGTAATCGCCGGCTGCGTCGTGCCCGCCACATCAAAAGTTGAGTTTCGGCGTCTGCAGCTCAACGTCGATCGCGGCGTCGCCGGATAGTGTGATCGTCACGTCGGGCCGCGCGTTGATCGTCTCGGGCGCGACGGTGAAGAACTGGATCGTCCTTACGTACTTCCCGCTCGTCTGATCTTGAACCACGTCGGAGACGAGCGTGAACCGCGTGCCGTCGAGTTCCAGCGCGAGGGTTTTCCAGACGGGGCCGGCCATTCATTTCGCTCCTATCCTGCAAAACGTCGTCAAAGTTGGGTTTGGCGCGAGCACCTCAGTCATTCCGGTCGGCGCGGCTAGATTGGTTGTAGCGGCCCCCGTTTTGTGGAAAAGCCGGCAGCCATCGACAGACACGGGGTCGAAGGTGCCGCACACAAAGGCGTCGCCGGGAAGCTGCGCTCTGAGAGAGGCGAGATCGAAAATGAGAACCAGGCCGTCCGATGCGGCGAATGGAAAGTCGACCTCGGGTAGCACGTCTTCCTCGGCGACATTCAGATAATATCCGCTGGCGATATACTGAACGGTCTTCGGCGTCGCCACCGTGTTCGAGGCGGTGCCGGTCCACTTGCCGATCGCGATCGTGCCGAAAATGTTGTAGCCGAGGCTCACGAAGTTGAGCATCCCAGAAACGTAAATCAAAAGCTTGCTGCCGCCGAAGGGAAACCCGCCACTCGGCTTGATCACTTGGCGCCAACTGGCGCCGATGCCTTGGTTCAAACTATTAAAATCCGCGTCGGCTTGCGGGTAGGCTTTCCAGATATCGCGATAGCCGGCGGGCGCAGGAGATTGGGCGAACATCAGCGGGCGCGGCGACCCGAACATCAGGCCATGACCTCGATCGAGCACAATCCGACGCATGGAAACGTCGCAATGTTCACGCCGGCGGTCCAGTCACCCGAGATGTTGGCCCAAAAGGTTTGCATCCCAGCCGCCGCCGACGCGGCACCAAACATGGCGTTGCTGCCCACCGCCGAGTAGATTTCGACGATCAGTTGATCCGACTTGCCGAACGAAAACTTGACCGGGTCGCTGGTCAATGTTTGGCCTTGCCCGATAAAACCATCGGCCGCCCCGGAAAATAGAAGCGATGCCGGCGCGGGAGTGGCCGCGAAATTCGGCCCGATCTTGCCTGCGGGCGGCAACGAGGCTCTGCTCGCCGTAGACCACAGACCGACCCTCGCCGCGCTCACGATGGCGCTTTTGTTTATACCGGCCCGATTGGCTGCGAAAGAGACGCGGACCACGCTGCCGCCAAATGCAAAGCCGCCGGGAAGGTTGACGAGCACCCGATAATAGGTCCCATAGGACGGGTTCGGGTTCGACGACGCGTAGCAGTCCAGCGCTTGCGCTTGCCAGATCGTTTGCCAGCGCAGCGGCTTGTTTATGAGAAACTTGGACGGCACGAGCAGCATTACATGCACCGGCCGTAGACCGTCGCCCCCCCATCCATGGTCATGAACATGAACCAGTTGACCCCGGATGTTTGCAGCGAGATGCCCAAATCCGCGAACACGGTGGAAAAACCGCCGTCGCCTTTCAACCACCGGACCGCCGGGAACGAAATTTGAAATGCGCCCGCATTGGTGCAGACAACCATCAACTCGGCATAAGTGCCCCCGGGCGGCCAATTGGCAAAGCCCCATGTATGGACCGCGGTGTTGGTTATCGTCTGCACGCCACCGTCGAGATAATTGAATGTCTTGGTCCCGCCCCCCGAGTTTCCCTTGACCGCGTTCCCCGCGGGCTGGATCGAGATCGGCCCAGTCAATGTTCCACCAGTGGACGCGATCGCACCGGCCGGCGCAAAGTCCGCCGCGGGGTGCGTCGCCGCATCGCCGAGGCCGAGCGTCCCGCGCATGGTCGCCGAGTCCGGATCGTCGAGCAACGAACGGGCAAAGCCCGTTAAGACCGCGAGCGCCGCGGCGCCGATCCCGGTGAAGTACGGCAGGCGATCGGCGGCCGAGGCCAGCGCGGCGAGCGCGGTCAGCTCTGCGTCGAGCGGCTGATAGTTTCCCGCCGGCGCGAAGTCGGTCGCCGCGTGCGTCGCCGCAGTGCCGAGCGCCGAGACGTTCATCTTGGCGGCGAGCGCTGTGTCGAGCTGATAAATCTGCGCCTGATCGAAGACGTGCGCGATCATCGCGTTCTTGGTCTGCAACGGCGTCATGAACTTGGCGTCGTCGGTCGCTGCCTGAGCGTCGGCGATCGTGGCCTTGGCGAGCGCGGTCGCCATCAACGCGCGGATCGCTTGTGCGGTTCGCAGCGGCGTCATCAGCAAGCTGTTGTCGGTCCCGGCCTCGGCGTCGGTCTGTGCCGCCATCATCGACGCCAACATCGCCCAGCCCCACGCGGTGGTCGCGAGGCGGATCGAATTATCGGCCGCAGTCGGCGTCGGCGCGGTCGGCGCCCCGGAAAAACCGGGCGATGAGAGGGGCGCCTTGGCGATCAGGAGCGTCGTGGCGGTGTTGACATCCAGCTTGGCGGCGAGCCCCGACACGAGTCCGACCACGTCGGAAAGCGCGAGAACCACAGCTCCGGACCGGCCGGCGACCGAAGTCACACCGCCGCCCGCGGTCAGCGTATTGAGCGTCGCCTGTAACCCGACGATATCGGCGATCTGGAGGATGACGACGCCGGCCTTGCCGGCGACCGAAACCACGGCGCCGGAGCCTGACAGCGCCGCGAGCGCGGATTGTACCGTCGCGATGTCCGCGTCGACCGCCGCAACCTTGGTGTCGACATCATCGCGGATCGCCTCGGCCTGGTGCAGCATGTCGGACATCGCGGGCACCGTCGCGGGCGAACACGCGATCGTCCAGCTCGTCGAGGTCTTGCTGTCGTGCGCGTAGATCACCGAGCCCTGCAGCACGCCCGTGTCACGCGCGTAGCTGACCGACCCGAGTATGGCCCAGTTGTCGGGATCGGCGTTGTCCATGGCGACAATGAAAGGCGTCGGCTGAAAAACATCGCGGCCGTTTTCAACGAGGATTTCCCAGGCGCCGATGTTGCCTTCGATCAGGGTATTGGAATCCGTCGCCGTCGCCATCAGGAACCCCTGATCCGCGGCAGCCTGCAATTGCGTCAGCAGCGGACCGAGCGACAAATTAAGGCGTTCGAGACCGGCCTGCACCAGCGTGTCCTGGATGCCCGAGAACACGTCGAGCTGCGATTGCAGCGAATTGAGCGTGTTGACCAGCCGCGTAAAGCGAGTGTTGAAAAAGTCGCGCGTCAGCGGCGTCCGATCGGTCGGGACAATCAAGTCCTTGAGGAGAAGCGGCTGACCCACGACAAATTTCCCTATTCTGCCGGCACGACGTTCGCGGTGAGGATCAGCGGGTTTCCGACGATCGCGTCATAGACGCGCTGTTTGATCCGGTAGACGGTACGATCGGGCAGGAGCTGGACGTTGAAATCCGGCACCTGGATCGGCCCGGATACGGTCACGTCCCAATAGGTGTTCGGATCAGGCGGATTTGCCATGGCTGCCTCACTCTTAGGTTGCCCAACGGATTTCCTGCGAGATGTGGAATAGATCGCCGGCCCCGTTGGTGGCGCCGTCGATCTGAACCTTGAAGGTCGTTAGGGACGCGGTGTTGAACGTAAACGTCCGCTGGATCGTACCATCGGCGAGCGTCAGGTCGCCGACCACGTCAGGGAGTTCGTTGGCGCCGCCTGTGGCGATCAACGTGGCAGTGCAGGTGTGATTTGCCGCCACGAAGCCAGCGAGCACGGCCATCATCTTGACGTGCGTGGTGGGCGATCCGAGCGTGACCGGCTGACTGATGTGGCGGAAGGTGTTCTTGTGCGAGCTGAGCGTGACCTCGCTCGGCGTGATCGAGATGCCCGGCATCAGATCGGCCGTGCCGCGCATGACCATGCGGAACGGCAGCAGCGCCGGATTGGTGGAGAAGTCCGGCGACATGTCGCCCTCGGCGAACGCGTGCCAATTCCCGCCGATCTGCACCTCGAAATCAATCTCGGTGGCCGCCGGGATGACGTGCTCGGAAAGAACCTCGACTGAGGAAATGCCGCCGGCCAACTGCAGCGGCTGTAACTGAACCTCGACGCGCGTGGCGTTGAACTTGGCGAAGTAGAGATTGAGCTTCATGAGACGGCCGCGGGTGTCGAATATGTGGCCGCCGTCGCCAGAGTGGAAAAAGTCGCCGAGGAGCACCGGCATCGCGTTGGCGCACATCGCATGATAGTGGTCGGCCGACGTGACGATGACGATCGAGTATCGCTGGCCGGCTTCGAGGAAAGTCGGCGGGATCGGAATTTTCGTCTCGACCAACCCCGGCAGCCCGAGCCCCTTCGACGGCGCCCCGACCAGAAGGTTGGCGCGCGGGACGTTGACGCGCTGGATGATCTTGTCGTCGGACGGGCAGCCGTTGTCGGTCTGCGTGACCAGAACGGTGATATCGCCGGCGGCCGCGAGGCGGGTGAAGTGCAACCCGATCTGGGTGAGCCAGCCGGCCTGCGAATTGAAAACGCATTGCGCCAAATGCTGGCCGGAATGCGAAAAGTTGGAGAAGACTTTCGACCAGTAGAATTCGATCACCTCGTCTTTCCACCAGTACAACCCCCGAGTCCACCGATGGCGCGGCCAGTCGCAGCCGCCCTCATTGTGCAACGCGATTTCCTTCCATTCCAAAACTTCCCAGGTCTCGGCGAGGAAAGAGAGGATGCGCGTCGTCGGATCGCGCTGCGCCTGAAACCACCAGATTGCCGCGTCGCTGTTCGGTATCCAATACCGGCCGCAACGATGACGGCGGCGGATGCGAAAGAGCTGCCGAATGGTCCAGGTACGGAAAACCCACGCGAGCCAGCGCTCCTCGAATTCATAGCCCGGCGCCGAGATGCGCAGCGCGTGGGTATAGGCGGGAATGGCGAAACCCGAGTTGATCGCGATGCCGGTGTCGTTCGGGTTGAGCAGCGCAAGCGTGGTGTGCGCGTTGCCGCCCTTGGCGAAGCGCAGGCCCTCCTCGATCAGGCAATCATAGCCGGTGTCGGTCTTGGCGCTCTGTGTTTCATCGAGGAAATAATCCTGGCCGTAGAAGATGTATGTGCCGGGGTTGAACGCCTTTTCCCAGAGGAGAGACACCTTGTCCGCGAGCTTCTGAAAGTCGGTCAGGAGGACGAAGTTGGAAAGCCGCGCGGCGAGATTGCCGAGATCGGTCTTGAGCGTGTCGACCAGTGAGCCGATCACAGATCGCCACGTCTCGAGCGAGAGCGTGCGATCGGCAATGCCGCTCAGGTTCTCGACCTGCGTGTCGAGGTATTGCTCGATCGCCACCACGCCGGTCGGGTCGAGCAGCACATAGGCGATGACGGTGACGTTGGTGTCGGTGGTCGGATAGGCCGGGTCCGGCCCCTCGATCCCGTTGACCGGGCTCAGCTCGCAATAGCGGCTGCTCTGCATCGCGACCGATTGCGGCTGCGTTCGTCCGGTGGCGGCGTCGGCGAGGAAGTCTCGCGGCTGAGTGTCGGTATCGATCGTCTGACCCCAGGCGACGATGGCGACACGCCGCTGCGTCACGATGGGGAGTGCGTTGAAAAGATCGATGGTGACATTCTCGTCGCGCGCATAGACGGCACCGCCGTTGTACAATCGGCCAGGCGTGAAGCTGACGACGGTCTGCGCGCTCTTGGTGATCCGAAATCCAGAATAAGCTTGCCCGTCCTCGATGGTGTCGAGAATGACGTGATCGAGCGCTTCCTGCGCCCAGTCCTGCGCATTGATCAGATCGGCCGACTGAAGCTCCTGCGAGTCCCTGAAAATTACCTTGTTCTCCACCGGTCAGCTCCTTTTCCCGAGATACTCGATCATCGCGACAAGCGTGGTGACGCTGTCTCGCACCGCTCCGAGAGCGACGTTGCAGCCGCGGCAGAGAAGCCCGCGCACCTCGCCGGTCTCATGATCGTGATCGATGTTCCAGACAGTCGGCCAACCAGCGAGCTGTTTTGCGTTTTTCCTGATGCCGGGATCGTCCGTGCGGCA